>Ga0172380_10000669_pt1 | contig 63257 bp, 47 predicted proteins | sample Leawe162metaG_FD_119747 | JGI IMG/M metagenome (GOLD analysis project Ga0172380, IMG submission 119747) | Leachate microbial communities from a municipal landfill in Southern Ontario, Canada - Leachate well 162 metaG | ecosystem: Engineered > Solid waste > Landfill > Unclassified | place... | reverse complement strand
GGTCCAACTAGAGCATTTCTTCCAAGCATTAAAACTTGTCCCGGTTTTACATTTCCGGTAATAGGATGTGAGTCTTTAAGAACTCCATTCAAGTAAATTTTTGCAGCGGTTCCATCATAAACACCAACAAGATGAATCCACTGGCCGCTAATCAAATCTGCTTCCGGAATTCCCGGTCTTTCGGCAGAGACAGTTGTAGTAACTTTGAAACGAAGTTCTTTGTTTCCCTTATCAAGATAGATTGCGTATTGATCGGCATCAGAATCGAAGAGGCCACAAAAAGAACCGGAAAGTTCTGCCGGTAACTGTGCAAGTTTAGCCCAAAGAGAAACTGAAACCGCCGGTGCGTTAATATCAAAAGATGGTGAAGCAGCAAACTGAACATAATCATCAACTCCGTCAAATTGTAACCCGTTGCCTAAAATTCCTTCACCTAATTTTGTTCCTTTCCTCAGCATACCATTGTTAGCGTTCGCTGTGTAATCTGTTAGCACGGTGTCTTTTTGTATATCATCCATGCTGAAGTAAGAAATAGTTTCAGCTTGTAGATTTTTGTGTGCGAACTTTGAACTATCCGGTTTTATTGTGTTTGGAATTCCGGACTTGTCTTTCACTCCACTAACTATCAATTCGTATGTAGCTTCTGTTAAAGGAGAAGTTGTAAGAATAACTTGTTTTTGATCGAGAGCTAATTTAGCGCTTGTGATTGTAGCGGCTTTGTCTAACTTATAATTTGCAACGGTTTCAGCAGTTGCTTGATCAACAGTTTCGTTGAATTCGACAACAAGCTTATTACCTTCTGCACGCGAAGTTGTATATGATACTGATGGTTTGTAAGTGTCCTTATCCATCAAAGCTGTTAGTTGGTTACTATATTCGGCACTGAACAGCCCGGCGGTGTTCTTTGCCCTAAGTCTGTAGTAATGTATTGTGTTTCCATCTACATTCTTATCAATATACTCTGTAACTGTGCCCGGTACAGTTGCTATCAAATTAGTTGGATCGCTATGGTTATCTCTATAGATTTCATACATAAGTCCACTTTCATAATTCGTAACTGCTTTCCACTGAAGTTTTACATCCATGTTGGTAACAGAAACAGAATTTAAGAGTACCGGTGATGGTGCTTTGTCTAGAGGTGCAACTTTTGCGCTTTTGAATAATTCTGTAACTTCAATCTGGCTCAGTGCGGTATTAAATACTTGTACATTATCAATACCACCGCTAAAATAGCTGGCAGCTGCTATTCCGCTTCTAGCGAGCATTGCAACTTGTCCGGTCTTCACAGTTCCGGTTAATGGGTGAGTATCCATCAAGTTACTGTTTAAATAAATTTTTGCGTTGGCCCCATCATAAACACCAACAATATGAATCCATTGTCCGGCTACTAAATTCGCGGCTGGAATACCCGGACGTTCTGCAGAGGCACTTGTAGCAACTTTAAGTCTTAGTTCATTATTGGCTTTGTCTTCGTATAAGACGTATTGGTCTGCATCTGAATCGAATAATGGACCGTAAGCTCCCGGTAAGTCCGCTGGTAAATAATCTAAGTAAGCCCAAAGTGAAACAGTAACCGCACTTCCACCAATATCAAACGAGGGAGAGGCGGCAAATTGAACATAGTCATCAACGCCATCAAACTTAAGGGCGTTGCCTATTTTACCTTCTGTAAGTACCGGTCCGTTTTTTAACACTCCATTATTTGCATTAGTAGAAGCATCAATAAGAACGGAATCTGCTTGTAGTTCATCACATCCATAGAATGCAACGGTTTTTGTTGATAATGCTTTGTGTAGCATAATATTGCTGACTGTAACCATTGTGTTGGGAGTTTTGGCTTTATCTTTTACACTTTTTACAGTAACTGTGTAAGAGTTTTCCGCTAGCGGTGAAGTAGTTATCTGTACTGTTTTTTGATCCAGTAATAGTTTAGCAGTTGAAACAGTTACAGCTTTGTTAACTGTATAGTTGGCTTTGTTTTCTGCAGTTGTTTTGTCTACTCTTTCGCTGAACTCAATGTTTATCTTTGTGTCTTCTGTGTTTGAGGTTACATAAAGAACGGTTGGTTTTGTTAAATCTGCAAGTGTAGTGGCAGAAACTTCGTTGCTGAAATTAGCACTAAGTAACCCGGCACTGTTCTTGGCCTTAATTCTATAGTAATACTTCGTTGTTTCGGTAAAAGTATCGTCTGTGTATTCCAATACATTTCCAACACTTGCAATCAAAGTTGCTGGAGCTGGATTTACGTCTCTGTAGATATTATAACCGATAATTGCACCTTCGTTATCGGTAGCAGCATCCCATTTTAATGAAACCTTTGTCTCAACTATAGTTGGATCGGAAAGGTTTACATCAGTTGGCGGTGTAGTATCAGTAACGGATTTCATCAATGCCGGATTATCTGTAGTAATAGCATCAATACCAAGACCAATATATTTTGTCATCGTTGCAGCGCTGTTAATTGTCCAGCTGTTAAACTTAACATTCTTTGAATGAGCATAATCCAAAAACGCTTGGGTTGGAGCCGAACTGCTGCCCAACCAATTAATTCCGGCAGCTGCTAATTGATCGATAACTGCATTTGTGTTCGACGACCCAAATAATTGAGTAGCAATTGTTGGGTCAATAGTTCTAGATTCCGTTACTTGAGCTAAACTGAAACCCGAGATAATGACCCGATTCTTCATTCCTAAATCTTGTACCAACTTAATTACTTTTCCTACTATTCCCGTGGTACTTCCTTTTATCTCGATTACAACACCAACATTATAAGTTGCATTTTTAGCCAGCATTAAAGATTCGTATAAAGTTGGAATTTTTTCACCCGTGAACGCGGCAGAAAACTTGACGCCGGCGTCAACAGCTCTTAACTGTTCATATGTCATTGCTGTAACGGTACCGGTTCCGCTTGTAGTTCTGTTGATAGTAGCGTCATGCATAATCATAAGTGAATCATCTTTAGATACATAAACATCCAGCTCAAAATATTCCGCCTTTAATGCAATGGCATTTTTAAATGCAGCTAGAGTATTTTCCGGTGCGAGCGCCGCACCTCCTCGGTGTGCAATGTTTGCTACCTGTGCAATTCCGTTTGAATAGAACAAAAACAATAAGATAATTAAGAGAATTTGTTTAATTGGCTTTTGATTCATGTCGCCTCCTTTAAGTAAGTGTTGGTTTCTTTAATCTGGTAATAGAATAGTACAGAATGATCTTAAAATAAATTAGAGTAGTAGCTACTGAATCACAATAGCGCAAACGTGGTATCTGAATTTGGGAGGAATCCGTGGTGAGTAAGCATAAAAAAACCCTCTCCCGGAAATACTGAGAGAGGGCCTTCTAGGAATTGAAACAACTACTTTAGGAGGAGCAATTTCTTTGTAGATGAAAACTTGCCGCTAACCATTCTATAAATGTAAACACCCGAGGCTAATTTGCTTGCATCGAAGTTTGTAGAGTGATATCCGGCGTTTTTAAAACCATCTTGAATAACAGAAATTTCATTACCAAGAATATCGTACACTTTAATAGTTACGTTGCCCGCTGCGGGCATAGCGTAATTAATCTTTGTCATTGGGTTAAATGGATTTGGATAGTTCTGTGAAAGTGAAAAATCAGTTGGAAGAGATCCATCGGTTTTTTCAACACTTACTAAATGACCAAAACCTCCAAGTGCTTTTACTTCGGCAGAAGTTAGGGAATAATTGTAGATAGATAATTCAGCGCAATCGATATCGCCATCTTCACCATCTTCATCGGCAAACATTAGTAGCTCTTTATCTAATCCAAAACGTCCGTCAATCGCTTGTATCGTTCCGGTAAGAACCAAAGATCCATCAAGATAGATTAGGTAATGTGTTCCGTTCTGGACTGTTACCACCATTCTATACCATTCATTTTGATTTATTGAATAAGTAGTGTAACCGGTTGCAGCCAAACCAATATTTCCGGTTTTGTTTATGAAGCAGTCTCCATCGCCCGTATTTGTTGCGTTGGTTTGGAAGAAGCAATGCCATTCTTCCAAAGATGGAGCTTTAAAATCGATGCGGATACTATATTCATTTACTAATAATCCGCCACCATTTGGTTCAATTTCATGAGTAATTTTATAATGACTTCCTACGCCTACTCTTGTTCCAAAATTGGTAAGAGTTGGGCCATCAACAGATTGGTCGGTTCCAACTAATGTAAGAGGTTTACCAACTGTAGCATCTAACAAACTGAAAGGATTATCAAATTTCCAATTTCCAACTAAAGCTTTTGTTGCTGTTCCGCCACCGGAAAGCTTGTGGCCGAATCCGGCAAGTGTTTTTACTTCTGCTTCTTCTAAAGCACGATCCCACATTGCAATTTCTGCAATATCAATTTCAGCATCATCACCGTCATCATCGCCGGCTAAAACAACTTTAGTATCAAGTGCAAATCTGCTATCAACTGCTTGTTTTGTCCCTTCTAACAGCAACTGGCCGTCTAAGTAATATCTATAATGTGATCCATTCTTTACTGAAATAACTAAGCGATACCATTCGTTAGGAATGATAACATAAGCACCATAACCTGTAGCTTGTGTTCCAATCTTTCCTTCTTTATTGATGAAGCACTCGCCATCTGTGTTCCCGCCGGTAACAGCCTGGAAGAATGTTCTCCACTTGGTTATATCCGGAACTTTGAAGTCGAATTTAAATGTGTATTCGTTTACTAGTGTTCCGCCACCATTTGGAGCAATTTCATGAGTTGCAACATAATGACTGCCAACATCAACTCTTGTTGCTTTATTAATTGCGGTTGGTCCGTCTACAGAAAGCTGAGTTCCAACTAATTCCAAATCGTTTCCGTAATAAGCTTCTGTTAAGCTAGTCGGGTAGTCAAAGTTCCACATTGCTGCCGGCTGAAGAGTTGCCGGTGTTTGTTTGTGATTATAACCGCCTAACAATTTTGCTTGCCCGCCGGTTAATGCTTTATCCCATATTGCAAGTTCAGCGCAATCAATTTCGTTGTCTTCACCATCTTCATCGGCAAAAACTAAAAGAACTTGATCCAGAGAAAATCTGCCATCTATACTTTGCACTGTTCCGTCTTTCAAAAGCTGTCCATCTAAATAGTATTTATAGAAAACACCATTCTTAACAGAAACAACTAAGCGGTACCATTCGTTTGTGTTAACAATATACGTGCTGTAGCCTGTAGCCTGCACACCAATTTCGCCGGAGTCTCTTATAAAACAATCTCCATCAGTTGCATTATCAGCGCTGGTTTGAAAAAACGCTTTCCAAGTTCCAACATCTTTAACGCGGAAATCGAATTGCAGTGTGTATTCGTTAACCAGAGTAGTTGGGGAAGGGGTGATTCCGTGTGTCATTTTAAAATGAGTACCAACTCCAATACGAGTTGCACCGTTACCGGCGGCTGGACCATCAATCGGTTGCTGAAGTCCAACTAATTCTAAGTTTGTACCTAAATCTGCTTTAGTGATATTAGCGGCATCGTCAAATTTCCACCAGCCTTTGCGCGTAGGAACTTGTGCTATTGTAACTGATATAATAGAGAATAGTACTAGGAGGGTAAAGATTTTTTTCATGATTCACCTTCTATGTTGTGTTTGTTTGTTAACGTAATGAAGTAATCATCTGAGAATTTTGCGTAAGGAAATTAGAACTGATAGGTTAGAGCCTCAATAGCGCAAACGTGGTATTTGATCTACTAAGGCTCTGACGCGTAAATAAAGAATTAACCGATTACTTAGCAAGAACCATCGATTTTGTCTCGATATTTCTTCCGTTGCTCAATTGATAAAAATAAATTCCGGACGATAAATCACTTGCGTTGAAATTTTCTCTGTAATTGCCGGCATTCCTAAATTCATTAACCAAAGTTCTTATTTCTCTGCCAAGTAAATCGTAAATAACAATTTTTATGTTTCCCGGTTTAGCGACTAGGTACGAAATTGTAGTGGTAGGGTTGAATGGATTTGGATAATTTTGTAATAAACTAAGCTCGGAAGGGATTTCGGTATATTCATTGTTTTCGATGTCGGTTGCCCAGCCCATTTTCCCACTAATATAAGCTGCTAAATTATTCCCCATCACTAAGTGGTGGCGGACACGCGGGTGCTTGGTCCAGCTAGTGCTAAAAGGAAAGAAGTATGTTCCAATATTTGCATCCTTATCTACTTCGTTTAATAATTTAACAGCACTTTCTACATACTTTGGCCAAGGAGAACCGGTTTTAGTAATGTCCATGCTTCCTAATGAGCAAACAATAAATGCTTTGGGATGACGAAGTCGAATTGTTCTAACGAAGTCAACATAAGCATTTGTAATTTTCGTAGAGTCTTTTGTAGTAAGTAGCCAGCTATCGTTCTGAAAAAGATTAATTACTACAACATCGGGTGTGTAGAGACTGAAATCCCAATTGCTTGCAGCGTTATCCGGATCGAGCCGGTAATAATATTGTGGCATTGTCATATTGAACCAGCTGATCATAATGCCAATTCCACTTTTAGCTATGCACATATAGTCTGCGTTTAGCAAGCGGGAAGTGACTGCACCAAATGCCTTAAAATTATTTTCGTATGCAAGATTATCATCTGCGTAACTATCCGGAGCTTCATTTCCCATTCCGCATGTTATTGAATCTCCATAGAACAATAATTTGCGTCCCGGTCTTGCCGGTGGAGCTACCAATGTTTTCCCATCATTAATTTGAATACCTAAAAAAGTAGTTGGACCTGTGGAAGCTTCGGTACGACGAAAGATTAGTACGCTGTGAACCGTATCTGTTAGTGAAGCGGAGATAAGATAAATTTTACTACCCGCCGAGCAGTCAATTACGTGTGGATGTAAATAATCTTCATCTATATAAACCTCATAGAATGATTGGCCGGTTTTATCGTCAAGAGATATGATAAGTAGGGAGCCTTCGAAGTTTGCTTTTATATACGTGCCCGGCCAATAAATAATTGGTTTGTCTGGTGATGTAAAATCAATTCGTCCGGTATATTGAAAATTTGGATTATCGGCTTTGATAGTTACTATAGCATATGATTCGGAAATGAGGCCAAAGAAAAATATTGAAACCATGAAAAATGTAATAAATTTTTGCTTCTTCATTGCAAATCCTATAATGGTAATTAGCAGTTCTATTTCTTTGATTCAACGAATTGTAAATAGATTGTAGATGAATCCGCAACTTCTCCACTTGTAATAAGCTTGTAAGTTGAATTCTTGTTTATACTGACGCTTAGTGAATCAATCGTATTAACTTTTTTCTCGTTTAACGTAACTGTTGTTCCCGGAGTAGTTGCCCAGTAAATTTTTGTAGAGTCTCGGTTCTCTAAAGCGGTTTTAGAAGTAAGGAAGTATCTGATTATTCCAGAAGGACTATTCTTAATCGTTGATTCAGCAATCTGTGCCATTACAAAATATCCTTCGTTGCTCGGATGAATTCCATCTGGAAGCAAATTGCTTCTATTCAAAAAAGGTGAATAGAAGTCTACTAAATAAGTGTTTGTTGCTTTACGTATTGAATCGGTAAGAGGAATAACTTCATTCCTAATTATATCGGGATTAATTCCCCACTGAATTTTAAATGCCGGACAAGGGCTGGCAACAAAGATTTGAGGTTTGTGTTCATTTTTTCTGAATTCGTTTATCAAATCAACGTAATCTTCGAAGAATTCATTTTTATAAATCCAGTTTTGCGGCTTGCTGTCGTTTGTGCCAAGTTTAATAATTACGATATGTGGATCAAACTCTTTTGCATTTTTGAATGCAGCCTCTTTCCAATATGGATAATCGCCTTTTCTTAATAGTGTTCTGCCGGAAACGCCGAAGTTGCGAACATCATAATTATTGCCGAGGAGTAGCCCGAGTTGAGCCGGATAAGTATTGATTCCACCATTACCCTGTGTTATGCTGTTACCCACGCAAGCCACACGTATTTTATTTACTTGTGCGGAACTAATTGCATATGTGAATAGAAAAATTAAAACGAAACGAAACAGATTTGCGCTAGTTTTCATTTGTCACCATTGAAAAATCGGAAGTAAACTTAGAACGAATGATTCAAATTAGAAAGAGGAGAATAATTCGACAATGGCGCAAACGTGGTATTTAATTTTAAGAATTAGAGCAGATTTTCTTTATAAACTTTTGAAACCGCCCCGGTTCTTGTATTAACGTGCAACTTGCCGTAAATGTTTTTTAAGTGGGTGTTCACAGTATGAAAACTTATAAAAAGCTTGTCCCCAATTTGCTGCTTGGTTAGCCCGGAAATTAGTAATTGCAAAATTTCTTTTTCTCTCTCTGTTAAACCGTAATCATGTTTTTTCGGTTTAAAGCGGGTAAACATTTCCAAAACTTTGTGAGCAATTTTCATATTCATCGGCGCGCCGCCGGCAAGCACTTCTTGAATTGAAGCAATTATTTTTTCGGGTGCGGAATCTTTTAACAAATAGCCGGCAGCTCCGGCGCAGAGGGCTTCGAACACATTGTCGTTATCATCATATACTGTTAAAATGAGAATATGAGCATCCGGAAGATGTTCTTTGAATTTACTAATGCCGGCTATTCCACTCATTCCCGGTAAGCCAATATCGAGCAGAATTACGTCTGGCTTTTCCGATGTAGCAATTTCATCTAATGCTTCCTCGCAAGAGGGAAATGATTTTGGACAGATTAATCCCTCTGTTCTGTCTATTAATCCGGCTAATGTTTTTCTATAGCGAGTATTGTCTTCAACAAGCCAAATGGAAATTGTTTTTGTTGTTTTTTCGATGTTCAAACTTTTTTTCATTCTATTTATTACTCTTGCAAGGTAAAGTGGTAATAAAGATCAAACCATACCACGTTCGGGTTATTTTATCAATTATCTTTTACAGATCAAATTGTGAGTTCTATTCTGGTTCCTACTTCTTTAGTGCTTGTAATATTAAGCTTGCCTTTAACCTTTTGAGCACGGGCTTCCATGCTTTTTATTCCGGTGGAAGCTTTAAAGTCTTTCGTATCGAAACCAATACCATCATCTTGAATAGCTAAAGAAAAATTCTTTGCGTTTCCCGAAATGGAGATTGAGCACTTCTTTGCATTTGAATGGTGCAGAACATTGGTTAAAGCTTCTTTATAAAGAAGAAAAATATTTCTTCGCACATCCAGATTAAACGAATCAATTCTAACATCTTCGGAGGCATCGAAAGTCCACTCCAAATTTTGCAATAATTTTGCTGCTGTCTGCTTCATCTTAAAAACAATGTCTTCGTTCAAATCATTCTTAGGATTGATAAACCAAATAATATCACGCATAGCGTCAACAGTTTCCTTTGCGGTTTTGCTAATATCAACGGATAACTCGCGCTCGGTTTTGTTCAAAGCCGGACTGGACATTAATGATTGACTATCAACGCTAATACTACTCAAGTTGCTTCCAATTTCGTCATGCAAATCGCTTGCAATGCTGAAGCGGATTTTTTCAATTTTCAGCAATTGATTAAGACGATACTTGTAAATGCCAAATACCATCGCTATAAAAAGTCCAACAGAAATAATTGTAAACCACCATGTATTCCACCATGCCGGACGAATTTTTAAGCTAAGATTTGTAGGCAATCCCCAAACACCATCCGCGTTAGTTGCTTTAACAAGAAATCTATAATTGCCATCCTTAATGTCTGTATAGAATGCGGTAGTTCTCGATCCGGATTGAACCCATTGAGGATCGATGCCTTCAAGCATATACGCAAATTGATGCTTATACATCGGACTCAAATCCAATGCAGTAAAGTCTATTGAAAAAAAGTTTTGATCGTGTTCTAAAACTATTTCTTGGGTCGTTGGTAGTGAACGGGGAAGTGCAGCTTCTTTATCGAACACTTTAAATGAAGTTAAAGCAACAACCGGAGTACTTTCTTCCGGTTTGATTTGGTCTGGATAAAAGGAAACCAGACCGGAGATTCCTCCAAAGTACATTTTGCCATCTTTGTTCTTATGATATGCATGCCAGTTAAATTGATTGTTTACAAGTCCATCTTCAATATCGTAAACTCTGAAATTGTCATTAGTAGGATTTAGTTTTGCCAATCCTTTCATTGTGCTTAGCCAAATGAAATTGTTCTCGTCTTCCAGAACACCGAAAACACAGTCGTTTGGTAAACCGTTCGACGTGCTATAGTGAGTAAATTTGTTGTTCGCCTTATCAAACTTACAAAGACCATTGCTGAAAGTACCAATCCAGATGTAGCCTTTGGAATCTTGAACAATTGAAGCAATTTTATTCCCGCTTATTGAGTTCTTACTATGATTAGGAAAGTAATGCGAGATTAATTTTTTTTCGGGATCATAACGAAAAAGTCCATCTAACCATGTTCCAATCCAAATGTTTTTCTGTTTGTCTTCGTATAAAGAGTTAACAGAAAAGATTGCCGGGATTTTTACATCATTGTTTCTCACTTCTGGCGAGAATGGCTTGAATAATTCCGTAGTTCTATCAAATACTTGAAGACCATCGTTTGTTCCAACTAGAAGCTGACCGTCTGAAGTTTCGAGAATTTGCTGAACCCAATTTGATTTGATTGAATTTTTATTAGCCGGATTTGTTAGGTAGTATCTAAATTTTCCGGTTGTTGGATCGAAACGATTTAAGCCGCCATTGCTGGTTCCAATCCAGAGTATTCCGGCTTTATCCTCAATAATTGAAATAACGTCATCTACATTGATCGAATTCGAAGATGTACCGCCACTTTTAAAATGTGTTATCAAATTATTCTTGAGATCAACTTTGTCAAATCCGTTTCCTCCAAAACCTACCCAAAGAATGTTGTTCCGTCCTTCATAAATACTGCTTACAACTCTACCTCCTAATGTGTTTTTGCGCGAAGGCATATACTTAAACTGCTGAAAGTCTTTTGTTTTTGGCAGTTTATTCAAACCATCTTCAGTTCCAATCCAAATATTGCTTTGTTTGTCTTCGTATAAATATCTGATGCGCTGACAAATCAATGAATGTGGATCACCATCTTCGTTTAGCAAACGGGAAAATGCAGCATTGTTGTAGTTACGTACTCCCAAGCCTTGATAGTTGTATGTCCCTATCCAAAATCTTCCCGACTTATCGATTAGAGATTGCCGAATTGATGTTTTAAAAAGTTTTTGAAAATCTTCCGGTATTTGCGGATGATTAGAAAACCTTTTTTTAAGCTCATCAAATATTTGCAATCCGTTGTTTGTGTTGACGTGTATTCTATTCGAATCGACACGTTCCAGATACCAAATTAGATTATCAAAGAGTGAACTAGGTTTATTGTCTTCTTGCACATAATGCTCAAGAATGCCTTTAGCCGGATCGAGTTTTATTAACCCGGAACCCCAAGTTGCACACCATATTGTGTTGTCGGCATTTATCAATATGTGAGTTATATTGTTGTCGGGTAGCCGATTAGCTCCTTTAGCTTTTGTATCATAAATGGTAATTGATTTGTTCCGGGGATTATACATTTTTAAACCGCTCAACATATTCCCATACCAAATGTTTCCGTTGCTGTCTTCATCAATACATTGAACAAAATCATTTCCGCTTGCTTTATCAATTCTTTGAAAGGATTCTTGCACCGGGTCATATTTGCATATACCGGAACCCCATGTCCCAATCCACAGATCGAAGTTTTTGTCTTCATAGAGACTCATTATATAGTTTTCCGGTAAGGAAGATTTTAAAGAGATGTTTGCCTTGAAGACCTTAAACGTTTGCCCGTCGTAACGATCCAATCCATCTTTGGTAGCGATCCATAAGTAGCCATCTTTGGTTTGAAGAACGCAGTTAATGGAATTATTTGATAGACCGTTGTTAATTGTATAGCGTTCGAACTTATAGCTTTCTTGTTGAGCGTTAACAATTAATGAAAATAGGAATGCGAAAAGAGTTGTTGTAGTAAAGAAATTTGCTTTCAAGTTCATGATAATTGAAGCCAAACAGTTATGAAATATTGTTGTTAAAAGTAAGCACTTTTATGTAAGGTACAAATAACAAAAACAATCTAGTCGAATTCAAAATATTTCAAATGCTATAGATATTAAATCAGTTCAATTAGTAAAGCATTTATGAATTCTAAAGTGGACACAGCCAAAACTCATTCAAAAATGAATCGTTGCTTCGTGTATATAAAACTCCGATATTGTAACAAATTCTAAATGGAAAAATGAACTTAGCAAATCCATATAAAATCATTTCGATAGATTATTCAACTCCAAAACCTAAAATGGCCATAACCATTTTTAGCAAATCATTAATTAAGCGTGTGTTTAGTAACCTAATGAAACTATTGCCAACGATTGTTTAGTGAACGCCAGATTCAATTTAATATGGTCCAACAGAATTTAATCAGTTTTGTTTTATCATTAATAGCCTTTAAGAAAAACAACAGCAACTAAATTAAACAGGAGTAATAATGCTTCTACATCAGCAGTTTGTAAGAATTGCCAAACAATATGAAAACAAAGTAGCAATTGTTGATAGAACACTAAACCGAAGAGTCACATACAAAAAAGCGCTTATCGGTTCTTTGATTATCGCAAAGAAATTTCAGCAGTATTCTCCCGGTTTTATTGGAATTATGATGCCTAATTCCGCCGGTACAATTTTAGCAATTCTTGGAACATTGATGAGCGGAAGAATTCCGGTGATGATAAATTATTCAACCGGCGCAGCTTCCAACTGTGAGTTTGCCCAGAAGAAGTGTGCTTTCAAAACAATTATTACTTCGCGTGCATTATGCGAGAAAATTAATTGTCCTCATATAGACGGCATGGTTTATATGGAAGATATAATGAAATCAATTTCATTATTCGAAAAAATTGGAGCAGCGCTTAAAGCCGGCAATTCAACAGAAAGTCTTTTGAAGAAAATTCATCAAGGCGATGAAAACGACACGCTACTTATACTGTTTACAAGCGGAAGCGAAAAAGAACCCAAAGGCGTTCAGCTGACACATAAGAACATCACACAAAATTTTGAAGCATTAATTAAAGCGTTTACATTTACTTCGGATGATGTATTTCTGGCAAATCTTCCTTACTTCCATGTGTTCGGTCAAACGGCAAACTTATGGGTTCCGCTAGCTTCCGGAATGACAATTGTTACATACGCCAATCCGCTGGAATTTAAAAAGGTAAACGAAATTATCAGAGAAGAAAAAGCAACATTAGTTGCCGGTACACCAACGTTCTTTTGGGGATATTTGAGAAATTCAAAAGCGGGAGATTATGAGTCCGTTAGAATTCTGCTATCCGGTGCCGATAAATGTCCGGATGCACTTAGAGACGGCTTTATTCAAAAACATAACAAAGTTTTGTTGGAAGCTTATGGTGCTACGGAAACAAGTCCGGCAATAACTATAAACACATTTGAGCACAACAAACCGGGAAGCGTCGGCAGACCAATTGAAGGTGTTCAAGTAAGAGTTGAAAATTATGAAACCGGTGAAACTTGCAATACCGGCGAGATAGGAAAGATTTTGGTGAAGGGCGATAATGTTATGAAAGGTTACTTTGATGATTTTGAGCAGACATCGCTTAGTATTAGACACGGATGGTACGATACCGGCGATATGGGTTATGTTGATTCTGATGGATTTCTCTGGCATGTCGGCAGATTAAAACGTTTTCTTAAAATCGGCGGGGAGATGGTTTCCTTAATTAGAGTAGAAGATGTGTTGGAAAAACTTTTACCAGCGGATGTTGAATGTTGTGTTGTTGAGGTGCCGGATGCAATTCGCGGTGCAAAAATTATTGCAACAGTAACACAAAAAATTGATGAAAAAGAAATTTTGAAAAAAATGGCAGAGCGGCTACCGAGTATAGCTGTTCCAAGTAAATTTGTTGTGCTTTCCGAAATGCCTAAAACCGGAAGCGGAAAAATTGATTTTAGAGCAATCACAGATAAAGTGAGAGACATAACTCAAAAAAGTTAATACAAAAAACCCGTTTGAATTTGCAACGGGGTTTTTTGTATTCATTCTTGATGATGTTAGCTAATAATTAAATATTCCATTCATAAATGCTATCATCTTATCTAAAGCTAATGGTGCGTCTTTAGCAAACTCTATTCCGAGAAATGCGTTTTTCTGCGAATCTAAAAATGCGTGCGGTCTTCCTTCATGCAGCCAAATTTCGGCTTTGTGTCCTGCTTTCTTTACTTCATCTACATAGTATTGAACTGATGCAGGACTGATCAAATTATCTTTTGTTCCGACTAAGCATAGTTGCGGAGGCAAAGCTCGCTGATGAATTTCCGGAATTAAATAAATGGGCGATACTGCTTTATAATATTCTGGGTTATCATTAATGTTAATAGTTTTTCCAAAAATTCCCCTTGGACTTTTACCAGCAAACGTCCAGAAAATATTTCCGGAAGTTTCAAATCCGCCTAAACAAGCGGCATACATATCGAAAGCAGCATAACTTAAAATAGCCCCTTGAACATCGAGCGTTTTGTTAATTACGAGGTCTTCCGCTGTTTTACCTTGAGGCAAATATGTAGGTTTGAATCCTAGTGTTTTTCCGGAAAAACCATCCGTCTCTAATTTATTGCCGGCCAATAAAACCATTGATGCAAGATGTCCGCCGGCACTATCGCCGGTTAAAATAATTTTTGAAGCATCTCCACCGTAGGCAGAAATATTTTCTTTTATCCACACAAGAGCGCCAAGCGCATCTTCAACAATCTGATTCATCATAATTGTATTATTCTGATCACCAAGTAAGCGATAGTTTACATTGCAAACTACGTATTCGCCGCGTTGAACTATGTAGGCAGACATACTGTCCATACTTGCATTAGAATTAATTAACCAGCCTCCTCCATGATAAATTACAAGCACCGGGTATTTTGATTTACCGGTTTGGGGAGTGTATATATCCATTGTAAGACTAATTCCATCCGGTTTTGCCCACTCAACTTTTTTTGCAATCTTAAATTCGTTTAGCTTGGTCAGACTCTCATTTTCAACTGCATGAGAGCATGAAGTAGAAATAATAACGAATACAATGAAAAATATTTTAGAGAGACGGGTATTAAATTTTTCCATGTTGTAAACTCTATCTTATTTAAAAAGAAGTTGAGCAAATTCGTTTAAGTACTCGCGCCAGTTTTCCCAAGTATGCGCGCCTTTAGTTTCCTTGTATGTAACATTGAAGCCATACTTCATAAATAAATTTACTGTAGCTCTGGAAGTTTCTAAAAGAAAATCCTCTTTGCCTGTTGCAAACCATACAAGTTTAAGATCTTTCTTTAATTCGTTATTGGCTAGCATTTCTTTGTTTTGATCTTCCCAGCTTGGTCCTGAGCCTGCACCGAATCCTTGTCCTGTAATACCGAAAACGCCCGAACTAAAAACGCCGAAGTAGGAGAATTGTGAAAGAGCCGGTATAGCAATATTTAATGTTTGAGCGCCGCCCATAGATAAACCGGCAATTGCGCGGTCTTGTCTTTCTGTTTTTACTCTGAATCTGCTTTCTACCAAGGGTTTTATATCATTATTAAAATCAACAAGAAATTCATCTACTCTTGGTTTTGACGGATCTCTTGGCGCGCCGAATGAAAAAGGTCCCGTATGTCCGGCCGGCATTACAACAACCATAGGTACAGCCTTTTTAGAGGCAATTAAATTATCCAGAATAAATCCGGCTCTGCCTACTGAAGTCCATGAATCATCGCAGTCGTATGCGCCATGTAATAAATAAAATATTGGATACTTATCGCTGCCGGCTTCATAACCGGGGGGAGTATAAACGTGAAGTCTTCTGTTACGATTCAATGATTTGGAGAAGTAAGTCACTTCCGAAATTGAGCCGTGAGGAACATCTTTTGTTTCCATGAAATCTGTACCCGGAAGATAAAATAAACTCCATGTGTTCATGAAGGATTCGCTTGTCATAGGATTCTTCGGGTCGAATACGGAAACTTTGTCAACAATAAAATTATACCTGTAAGCTCCCGGCTTGAGTGGACCTACTGTTCCTTCCCACACACCATTTTCTGCCTTATTCATTTTTACATTTCTAAGATTATCGGGAATATCGGAACCTCCAATTTTAACATCGGCAGCCAAAGGAGCGAAAATCTTGAATGAAACGGTGTTGTCGGAATAAATTGAAATTGATTTAAGCGTATCGTTAGGCGTAGGCTGGTACTGCGCGAATGAATTGCCTGAACAAATTAAAAGTAAACTGAAAGTAGCCGTTAGCTGCAAAATATTTCTTTTAATAAAATGAAGGATCATAAAGCATTACTCCTTTTGTAATGAATAAAAGTTAAACACTTTTTTACAATAAATAGCTTCTCTATTACATCATTTATTTAGTTCTTGCGAAATTCTGTTTAAGAAGTGAAACAAAGACTCGGTTTCCTCTTCCGTAAATAATGTTAGCATGCTATCTCTAACCGGTTTTAGCTCTTCAACCAGCTTATCAAATAACATTCTTCCTTTTTTTGTAAGGGCCACAATAAAGGCTCGTCCATCTTCAGGATGATCTTTTCTTGTTATTAAACCTCGCTTCTGAAGCAATAGTAGCATCGCTCTGATAGTATTTGGATCTGAATTAGCTTTTTTAGTTAACTCTTGTTGCGTAAGTCCAAAGCTTTCAGAGAGGATTACCAAACAAACAAATTGATCGGCAGTTACTTTGTGTTTAGATAAAACAGAATTAGTAGCGCGGTGCATAGAAAGATAAGCCGATCTTAGAGCCATTGCGATATTGTGTGAAGTCATTAAGGCTGCTCAATTGTTACGTATACGTAATAATAGCAATCGACACTAAATTAAGCAATGGTTTGCAGAACAAAGAATTCAATAAATGAAATTGAATTACGGAAATTTTGAACATGGAGCGGAAATATCACTATTTTTAATTGCTAGAATTCAATAGGAGATAAACAAGTGAAAAGATTATTTACAGCATTTATAATTTTTGTAGTCATAACAAACGTTTTCCCGCAAAAAAAGCCCTTTACAATAGAGGAACTTTATAAAATTAAAAGTGTTAGTTCTCCGGTGCTTTCACCTTCCGGTGATAGAATTGCCTTTGTAGTTTCAGTTCCAAATCTTAAAAAAACAAAGAGTGCTACAAGCATCTATATAATGAACTCGGATGGCACGAACCAGAGACAAGTTACTTCGGCGGCATACACAAGTTATAGTCCGGTTTGGAGTAAAGATGGAAAGGGGATTTATTTTAATTCAACGCGAAGCGGATCAGAACAAGTTTATTATCTGTGCCTTGAAGGAGGAGACCCAACTCAAATTACTAGTTACGGTCTCGGTGTTTCATCGCCAAAATTGTCTAGCGACGGAAATAAGTTTCTATTCACAACTATGGTTTATCCCGAATGTGGTGCGGATGTAGACTGTAATCAAAAAATTTCTTCTTCAACCGAAAGCGGCCCGATACAAGCACATATTGCAGACAGCCTATTCGTAAGACACTGGACTGAATATGAAGATGGGCAGTTTTCGCATGTGTTGTTGTATGATGTTCAAACAAAAGAGGTAATTGATCTTACACCCGGTTATGTAAATTCTCCTTCATTCGCACCGGGGGGAAGCAGCAACTTTTCTTTTTCTCCCGATGATAAAGAAATAGCCTTCGATTCTAAGAGAGTTAAGCATCCGGAGCAATCAACGAACAATGATATTTGGATTGTAAACACCGACGGCACCGGACTGAGAAATATTACATCGAAAAATTTAGGTTCCGATACCGATCCCAAATATTCTACCGATGGAAAGTTTATTGCTTATCTAACCCAGACAATTCCAAATTATGAATCAGACAGAGTTAGATTAGCAGTCTATGACAGAGCAAAAGGTGAAAATAAAATCATCACAGAATCAATTGATAATTGGGTTAATGAGTTTAGCTGGTCGAAAGATTCCAAATCTATCTACTTTACTGTGCAAGAGAAGGGTTATCAGCCTTTGTACAAAATAAATTTGAGCGACATGAAAATTGAAAAGTTGATAGAGAATGTCCCGGTATCAAGTTTTGATGTTTCCGCCGCTAACGATTTTGCCATTTTCACATATACATTCACACACAAACCGGTTGAAATAGCCAGATACGATTTCCTCAAAAAAGAAATGAAGGATCTTACTTCATTCAACAAAGAATTTACCGATAGTATTGATGTTCAGCCTTCCGAAAAAGTTTGGGTGAAAGGCGCTGATGGTGTTCCGGTTCATGTATTTATTGTAAAACCTCACGGATTTGATCCGAATAGAAAATATCCCGTCGTAATCAATGTTCACGGCGGTCCTCAAATGCAGTGGATGGATTCATTCCGTGCAGATTGGCAAATTTATCCCGGCGCCGGTTATATTGTTGTTTATCCAAATCCGCACGGCTCTACCGGTTACGGACAAAAATACACTGCGGCAATATCGAATGACTGGGATGGAAAAGTTTACGAAGATATTATGAAGGTTACCGATTATATAGAAACTCTTCCTTATGTTGATAAAAATAAAATCGGCGCAATGGGCTGGTCATACGGCGGATATTTCATGAATCTTCTTCAATCAAAAACAAAGCGGTACAAGTGTTTGGCTTCGATGATGGGAATTTATGATCTAAACCAATTTAAGGAAGACACCGAAGAGCAATGGTTTTCGAACTGGGACTTAGGCAGAAAAGATTTTCAGAAAATGTCTCCTAGCGAATATGCTTCTAATTTTTCAACTCCTACTTTAATTATTACCGGAGAAAAAGATTACCGTGTTACTTATCTAAACAGTCTGAGATATTTTACTGTTTTGCAGACAAAGGGAATTGAGAGTAGATTAATAGTTTTTAAAAATGATGGACACTGGCCAAGCGGATTGAAATCTATGCCTCTATACTATAATGCACATCTGGAATGGTTTAATAAATATTTAGGGGGCGCTCCGGCTCCTTGGGACAGCAAGAAAATGGTAAGGAATCTTCATTACTCTGTCGAGGATTAGTTGAGCTTGACGGTTGTTGACATATGTTCTATAAACAAACCCCGGTTTCGATGAAGTCGGGGTTTTTAGCTGGCGATGAGAGACGAAATAGAAACATGAAGATACAAGTTAGTTGATTTACAAGTTAAGCTGCAAAAGCATTTATGAACTTCCAAATTGCGGGTAAGTCTAACATAGAATCCCAACACGAGCAATAATTCTAAGAGTAATCATTAAGAAAAATTAATCGTTTCTTATTTCTATATTTGTCCAAAACTTTTAGCAAAAATGACCAGAGCAGAAATAAAATATTATGTTTCCTTAACCTCGAAGAAGAACCGAATCGAAGAATCTAAATTTCTGGTTGAAGGAATAAAACTGATTGAAGAAGCCTTATCATCCGGGTTCTATTGCGAAGCCCTTCTTCATACAAATGAGGTTAATTTAAACGAGGAAGATTTTATCGATTCTATACGGAAAAAAGTTTTACGGATCGAAGAAATTAGACATGATGATTTAGGCAGATTAACCGACACAAAAACTCCTCAGCAAGTAGTAGCTGTTTTTTATGATGATGAAAACAATAAAGAACTTAGAGGGGATTTAATTGTCGCATTGGAAAATATCAACGATCCGGGAAATCTCGGAACCATAATAAGGAACAGCGATTGGTTTGGTGTTGAGACAATTATTCTAAGTGATAACTGTGCAGAAGTTTTTAGTCCAAAAGTTATAAGAGCATCTGCCGGATCAGTTTTTCATGTTAATATTATAGAAAGCAAAAATTTTTATGATGAGTTAAATGAACTTAAGGAGAAGAATTTTCAAATATACTGTGCCGATCTTTCGGGAGAAGACATTTATTCATTTGAAAAAGAAATTAAGTCGGTATTGGTAATGGCTAACGAATCTCACGGTCCGACCGAAGAATTAATAAGGATTTGCAATACAAAAATTACTATACCAAGAAAAGGCAAAGCAGAGTCGTTAAATGTAGCAAACGCTTCTGCAGTAATATTATCTGAATTAACTAAAAAAAAACCTCTTTCGTGATGAAAGAGGTTTTAAAAAACTGTCACCACATAAGATGACTAATTATAAAATTTATTTCTTTTTCGCTGGAGCAATAGCATCTTTAGCTTGTTTTGCTACTCTAAATTTTACAACTTTTTTAGCTGCAATCTTAATTGTTTCACCAGTTTTTGGATTTCTGCCCATTCTTGCTTTTCTGTCAACTAGAACAAGTTTGCCTAATCCAGGAATAACAAAACCTTTTTTAGCTTCTTTGTAAGCAAGTGTTACAAATTCATCTAAGAATTCGCCGGTAGCTTTTTTGGTTAGACCAGATTTTGCAGCCATGTGTGTTAAGATTTGTCCTTTTGTCATTGCCATTGTGTTAGCCCTTTATTTTTTGGTGAATAAGTTCGTATGAAAATTAGTATTTTTTTAATATAAAACAAACATTTATTGTCTTGTTAATACAACAATTGGTTAAGAGCAAAGTACTAGATAAATCAATAGATACACAGCTAAATCGCCTTATGAATTACAAACAGAATGAGTTCTCTATGTCGCGAAATCGAATTACACTTTCAGAAAAACTAAAGTACTGCTTTCTAATTTTTTCTCTTATGATATTTTTCAACCAGCAAAGTTTCGGGCAAGTAAGCAAAAAATCTTTAGCAAAAACTGATTCAACTAAAACCGAGAATTCAATTCTTGCAGACACAACAAAACCAGCTCTTCCAAAAATTTCTCTAAAAGCAATTAGACCAACTTCTCTATTGCCAAATTCTTTCAGTGGAAACACTATCCATAAAAATAAATTGGAATCTGTTGATTATAGATTCACGGAAGATTTTTTGAATGAGTTTCCCGGAGTATTCTTAAAGAAACTTGATAGCGGCGGTGCACCGACCGAAGTTAGCTTGTATGGATTGGATAATAGATCAACAGTAGTTCTTAATGATGGAATTAATGTCACTAACAGACTAACAAATTTTGCAGATCTTCATCTATTTCAGTCGGAAAGCATTGATTCTATTGAGGTTTTACCACTTTCTCGCGGATTCCTTTATGGCAATTCCGGAGTTGCCGCAATTAATTTTATTTCAAGAGTTCCGGCAAGTAATCACCCATACTCAAGATTGAAATACTATCAAGCGCCGGCTGGAGAGGGATTGATAGATGGAATTTTCAATATATCTCCATTCAAAAAATTGAATACTTACATCGAACTTACCAATCATGGCGCTGAAGCTTTTTATAAGAACAGCAACTTCTCCACATGGATGGGAAACATTCGAATGGACTATTTGCTTTCGCAGATTTCAACGATACGATTAAGCTACAAGCATACTAAATCTACTACATCATTAAATGGTGGAGTTGATGTTGAAGCAACGCATAATAATTATCCAAATGTTCTAATTGATGATCTAATTTATGATAATCAGTATGCGTCAGTTCGGTTTTTGAACAGATACAATACAGCAACAAATAATTTTTTCTCTGCCTCATTATTCTCCAAATTGATTGCTGATTCTCCAACCGAAATTTCCTTCTATTATAAAGATGATCTTTCAGAGTTCCGTCAAAATATCAGTGGAAACGTTTCTGAGAATGTGATTCCAGTTTCGCGTGATAATAGTGTACAGACTATTGGAGTGAGATTCAGACAAGATTATTCTGATGAGATTTATGATATTGTCTCGATAACGATATTTGAGCGTAACAAATACATTGCCGAATTGTTTCAGCGAGAATTCACCAATTCTTTACTATCTACTTCCTTTATTACAACGCTAAAATTAACTGACAACATAGTACTCCCCTCGGTCTTCGTTAAATACCTTATTAATGATTCTGACATGAATTATTTGGGAGTTGGTGGAGATGTAGTGGTTAATATCAGCAAACAATTTTCTGTTTATTCTGGTTTTTCTTATTTCAAAAAACCTTTCTCGCAACTTGAGAATTATTATTACGCAGGCAGTCTATACCACATTAGCGGTTTGAGTAGCCGGAATCAGCAAATTCAAACAGCTGAACTAAAAGTTTCTGCGGATTTTGATTGGCTGAAATTTTCCGCAGGATATTTTTTCACAAAGAATAACAACGAACTCGTAAGTGCTTTTGCTGATAACCCCGATAAACTTAACGATGAAGCTCATTTTGTTAATACAGTTGAATCAACGATGCAAGGTTTATCGTTGCAAGCACAACTTAGTTTCTGGAAAATTCACTTCAATACAAATTCAACATTATATCTTTCGGAAGATGAGAGAATCAGAAACGGATTGCCAAAATTCAGTTCTACCGGCGGTGCCTATTATATAGATACTCTTTTCAACAACAATCTAAAATTAAAAACCGGATTTAACTATTATAGCTACGGCTCTCGTTACGAGCAGCGTTTCGATTTCGAGAAAGGCGTTTCTTCTTCTTTTTTGTATAACACCAGCAACGGCATTTACTCGCAAATCGGTTTAACAGAATTCACTCCTTCAATACAAATCGACTTTTTTCTTGCCGGAAGAATTCAAGACAGTGCAATAATTTACTTTACATGGGAAAATCTCTTGAATTCGCAGTATATGGTAGTTCCATTTTACCCGGTTCGCCCTCGAGGTTTACGTTTCGGGGTGGCGTGGGAATTCCTTGATTAGCATAGGGTAACTTACCTAAGTTAGTCCCGAAGATATTTCAAATACGAGGCACTATGAAAAGCAAAATTTTTGTTTTCGCATTACTATTTCCTTTTTTGATTTTTGCGCAAACAGTTGTTACAACCACACCACAATTTCCTAAGCAGACTGATATCATCACTATTACTTTTGATGTTAAGAACGCAACTCATGCAAATAAAATTGCCGGCTATACCGGTGTTGTTTATGCCCACACTGGTGTTATTCTTAAAACTGCAACTGGAACTCTTCCTGATTGGCAGAAAGTAATTGGGACTTGGGGCGATAATACTACTCAACCCCAACTTGTTAGGCTTGGGACTGACTTATATCAAATAACAATCAACAATCCAAGAAATTATTATAAAGTAACTGATGCTGGTCAACAAATAACTCAATTGAATTTTGTATTAAGAAGCGCAGATGGTAAGCAGCAAACCGAAAACGTCTATGTTCCTCTATATGAATTCGGAATCTCGATTGTCTTTAACAAACCAACAGTAAACGTTTCTTTTGGCGATCCGCTGCGTTCACCGGTTTTTGTTAAGCCGGGCGGAACTGTTGATGTAGATGTTTCCGTTGCTGAAGTTGGTGCAAAAACAAAATCAGTAAAACTCTATGTGAACGGAGCTGAAAAAGCTCAAAGCACAACATCGGCATTAAAGTATCAATTTGTTGCGAATAGTTTTCCGAGCGGCAAGAACGAAGTAAAAGTTGTTGCGGTTGATTCAACAAATCAAAAAGATTCTTCTTCTTTTGTGATCATGAGAAATCCGGCAATTAAGAATTTAGCGCTTCCGGCCGGAAATCAAATTGGAATAAATAAAAGTACCAACATTGTAGCTCTCTATGCACCGCAAAAAGAGTTTGTTTATTTGCTTAACCAATTGAATGATTGGAAAGTCGATACTGCATTTTTCATGAACCGATATGAACCAAAACCGGATAGTGTTATTTGGTGGATAAACATGCCATTGTCTTTAGCTGATCCAATTTCTGGTCATGCATATCAGTATTTAGTTGATGGAACAATACGAGTTGCCGATCCTTATTCTGAAGTGATTCTTGATCCATCGAATGATTCTTCAATTCCAGCTTCGGTTTATCCAGATTTACCGGCGTATCCTTCCGGTAAAACTGAAAGTGCCGTGTCATATTATTCGTACGGTAAATCTGCATATCCGTGGAAGGTTAGCAACTTCACTCGTCCGGAAAAAGAAAAGCTTGTTATATATGAATTGTTAGTCCGCGATTTCACAAGCGCTCACACTTATAAAGCTCTTAAAGACAGCATTAGTTACTTAAAAAAAGTTGGAGTAAATGCAATTGAGCTGATGCCGATAAACGAGTTTGAAGGAAACAACAGCTGGGGTTATAATCCATCATTTTATTTTGCAACCGATAAATACTATGGACCAGCCGCCGATTTAAAAGCATTTATAGATGAATGCCATGCCAATGGAATTGCGGTATTGATGGATATAGTTCTTAATCATGCTTACGGCACAAACCCGATGGTGAGAATGTACTGGGATAGTTCTGTAGGTAAACCGGCAGCAAATAATCCTTGGTTTAATCAGCAGTCCAACTTTGCTAATCCGGATGCACAATGGGGATACGATTTTAATCATGAAAGTAAAGCAACACAATATTTTGTTGATCGCTTGCTTCAATACTGGCTTACCGAATTTAAATTCGACGGTTTCCGTTTCGATTTTACAAAAGGAATTGGCAATAACTACAAATCAATGTCCGATTCATGGGGCAGTAACTATGATGCAGATAGAATTCGTTTACTGAAGAGAATGGTTAACAAGGCTTGGTCTTACGATCCAACTGCAATTATGATCTTCGAACATTTAGCTGTGAATTTGGAAGAAAAAGAATTGGCAGATGCCGGCATTCTTCTTTGGGGAAACATGAACTCTGCCTACAACGAAGCTACGATGGGTTTTCACGATTCGGGCAAATCGAACTTCGAAGGCATTTCCTATAAGTCCCGCGGATGGACGAAGCCAAATTTAGTTGGCTACATGGAGAGCCACGACGAAGAAAGATTGATGTATAAAAATCTTACTTACGGAAATGCAAGCGGCTCGTACAGTGTAAAAAATCTTCCTACAGCATTGCAGAGAATGAAAACTGCGGGCGCGTTTTTCTTTACTGTTCCCGGACCAAAAATGATCTGGCAGTTTGGCGAACTCGGTTACGATTATTCGATCAATGAAAATGGAAGATTGGGAACCAAACCTATTCCTTTTAGTTCGCAATTGAATTACTTATCAAAAATTGACCGAGTTAGATTAATGAAAACTTGGGACGCACTGATAAAACTTAAAAAAGATTATCCGGCTTTTTCCAGCAGCGATTTTAGAATGAGTGTAAGCGGCTACTTAAAGAGAATGTGGATTAACCACACAAGCATGAATGCAATTGTGATAGGAAATTTTGCTGTTACGACAGATACAATGCTTCCGGAATTTCAGAACACGGGCAGATGGTATAACTATTTTACCGGCGAAGAATTGAATGTAGATAATGTTGATATGCCGGTAACGCTTGAACCGGGTGAATTTAGAATTTATACAACAGTTAAATTGCCAACACCGGAACAAGGAATTCTTTTAGGAGTTGATCAATCGGATGAATTACCGACACAGTTTAAACTGGAGCAGAATTTCCCTAATCCATTTAATCCGGAAACTACTATTAGCTACAAGATACAAGCGGCAAGTCAAGTAAGTCTAAAAGTGTATGATGTTTTAGGAAGAGAAGTAGTAACGCTTGTAAATGAATACAGACAGCCGGGAGTTTACAACTCTACGTTCAACACTCTGCACTCTTCACTCACTTCCGGTGTTTACTTTTATCGCTTGCAAGCCGGTGAGTTTAGCGAAACTAAAAAGATGATTCTGTTGAAGTAATTGAAATTAAGTTTTAATAAGATGGAATTTAGAAAGCCCCGACAAAACTAGTTGGGGCTTTTTATTGCCTAGACTATACTTTTTTAAAACACAACTCTTATTTTCTATTCAGATTAATTATATTGAACCGGTAAACAGAGCGCTCCGATACAATGAGAATTTTTTTAACCGGATTTATGACTAGCGGCAAAAGTACAATTGGACCGATACTGGCAAATGTACTCGGGCTTGAGTTCTTTGATTTGGACCGAGTAATCGAAGATGAAGAACAACTTTCTGTAGTAGAGATATTTGAAAAGCATGGTGAGAATTATTTTCGTGAGGCGGAATCTAAAATTCTTAATAGATTAGCAGAGAAAGATAGAATAGTTATTTCACTTGGCGGCGGAACAATTGCCAACCAGAATAATTTTGATATGATGAGGCAGAACGGAAAAATTATTTACCTTAAAGTTTCTCCGAATACTTTGTATAAAAGATTAAAGCATAAAACCGATAGACCAATCTTTCGTGATTTAGTGTTGGGTGACAATACGGAAGAAGAATTTTTGAAACGAATAAAAGAATTGCTTGAAAAAAGACGCGCTTTGTATGAGCGTGCCGATATTGTAATAGATACAGAGCTTACACCGCTCGGCCAGACAGTTGACAGAATTGCCAAAAAAATTAAGTACATATTCCATGAAAAAAATTGAAGTAAAAGCCTCGTCCAAAAGTTACCCCGTTTATCTAGGTAACAACATCATTTCTCAATTGCCGGAATTGATTGAAAAGCATGCTTTGCATAAAAATGTTTTCATCGTTGTTGATGAAAACGTGCTGGGCTACCACCTTAAGAAAATTAAATCCCTAATTACCGAAAGAATGAGGAAGGTTGTTGTTGTTGAGTATGTTGCCAATGAGAAGAGCAAAAACAACAAATCGGTGGAGGAGTTTTACGATTGTTTAATAAAAAATGAATTTGGAAGAGACACGCTGATAATTGCAATTGGTGGAGGAATAACCGGAGATATAGCCGGTTATGTTGCTTCAACATACAGCCGCGGTGTCCAATTCATTCAAGTGCCTACAACTTTACTTGCGGCTGTCGATAGTTCTGTTGGAGGAAAGACGGGAATCAATTACGGAAAAACGAAAAATTTAATCGGCACATTCTATCAGCCGGAGTTTGTACTTGTTGATACATCTTTCTTAAAGACTTTGAAAGAAGAAGAAGTTGTTTGCGGGTTAGGAGAAATTATTAAGTATGCTTATCTGGGTGATGATAAATTATATTCAACATTCCGAAGTGAACTAAAGCAGATATTGAAGTTGAGTCCCAAGCCGACTACTAAGACGATAGAAATATGCATAAACATGAAAGCGTCGGTTGTGCAAGCAGATGAAATGGAAGGCGGACTGCGTAAAATATTGAACCTAGGTCATACTTTTGCTCATGCAATTGAAGTTGAGCAAGATCATAAAATAAAGCATGGTCAGGCTGTAATTATTGGGTTAACCTGCGCGCTTTATCTTTCTCACTTCAAAGGGATAATGAAAGCCGAAAAACTGGTTAAGTATATTTCTCTTCCTTTGTTCTTGCAAGATAAGATCACACTGGATAAATGTAATGTAGAGAATATTTACAAGATAATGCTGCGCGATAAAAAGGGAAGGGATGGTAAAACAAAATTCGTTCTTCTTTCCGAGCCCGGTATTCTTTATTTGGATATTGAAGCTGACAAGGATTTGGTAATTCAATCTCTTGAAGAAGGAATCTGTCATTTTATTTAATATGATAACAAAGAAAACATTTTACTTCTTTTTCATTCTAACTTCAATTGTGTTCTCTCAAGTAGAAAGAGAAACGCGTGCAGTTTGGCTGGCTACAAATCATAGATTGGACTGGCCGCCTCCTAACTACAACGCCGAGAAACAGAAGAAAGCTCTCTCCGATATCTTTGATGATCTCGAATCGAAAAAATTTAATACTGTTTATTTCCAGGCAAGAAGCAACGGTACAGTTATGTTTAATTCTTCCTTCGAGCCCCTTTCTCAATACATAACCGGTCAAGTTGAGGGTGAATCCAGTTACGATCCACTTAAATATGCAATTGAACAAGCTCATAAAAGAGGAATAGAAATTCATGCGTGGATAAATGCATGCATGATTTACGGCGGAACAGAAAAAGCAATTCTTCAAAACAAAAATCATCTTTCTCAGAAAAAACCGGAATGGATTGTTGAAGATGAGCGCGACGGACAAAAAACTCTTTGGGTTGATCCGGGCTTGCCGGAAGTAAGAGATTACATTTCCGACTTAATTACCGAGATGGTTGAGAATTATGATATAGATGGCGTTCATCTTGATTACATCCGCTATCCAGGTAAAAATTTTGAAGATGATTTTTCATATCAGATTCATGGTGCGGGACTTACAAGAGACGATTTCCGGCGAAATAATATTTCATCCTTAGTAAAAGAGATTTACGAGAAAGTGAAATCCGTAAAGCCATTAGTAAAAATTGGTGCCGCCCCAATTGGTGTGTATAAAAAACTTCCCGGTATGTCTGCATGGGAAAGTTATTACGATATCTATCAAGATTCATACGGCTGGATGAAAAGAGGAATTGTTGATTATTTGACTCCGCAGATTTACTGGAGCCTTGATGAGAATCCGCGATTTGATTTATTGGCTAAAGACTGGACAAACAATTCCAGCGGACGCGGAGTTGTACTTGGTATTGCCGCTTACAAAGAAAATGTTAAGCCGGATATTGATGAGATGATTAAGCTTTCCAGAAAATTGAAAGCCGACGGAGTTTCATTTTTTAGATATCAGCATATTAAAGATGTTGACTTTCCTTCATTTCAGTATAGAACATTTCCGGCAGCAATGCTTTGGCTAAAAAGAATTGATCCTCCAACTCCAATCAATCTTTCTTCCAATGCCACAACAGAAAAGAATTTTTATTCGTTGAAATGGGAAATGGAGAAAAGCCAAAATCCAAATGATAGTGTAAGTTATATTGCCATTTATAATCTTCCGAAAAAGAACTCCGAACCGTTAGCCGAATATTTATTTGATATTGTCCCGGCCCCTAAAACAAGTGTAACTCTTGCAATTGATAAACCGAAAAAGGTGAATTACTATTTCAGTGTTAAATCGGTTAACAAACTTTGGAATGAAAGCGTTGAAGCCTCCGATGTTGTATCAATTGAAATTCCGCAGATGAAAGAATTGGCTAAACTAAATGAAGAAATTTCAAAGCCGCTGCTTATTAAAGAATCTAATAACAGCGCGATGGTTGTGCTGCAGAACAGTTTGGATGAACAGATAGAAATTTTCGGCGGGAAAGGAAAAATATATTCTCTGCTGAAGAAAGAGAATGCATCTATTGGTAAAAATATTTTTACGCTTAAAAGTGATTTTAAAAAATACGATGTTCTGAAAATTGTATTTGGAGGTTCTAAAAAAGAAGTAGAGCTTAAGCTACGTTAAATAATTATCGAACCACTCCCGTCTTAATTCGGCAGTCTCATCTCTATGTGTTTTCAAAAAATGATCTCCCCCTTCGAGAAGAACTAATTTATAAGGATGATTTAACTCTTGGAGTTTCTCTGCTAACCTTATTGAATCTTCGGGGCTAACACGATTATCATTAGTTCCGTGAAGAAGCAGAAGTGGAGTTGTGCTGCAAAGCTTTTCCGGAAAATTTAGGATGGAACGTTTTTCAAATTCTTTCTGAAAATCCACATCCGTGTAATTCAGCTTCATTCGTTCTATGAAATGCTGCATAAAATTATTTTCGCCGGAATTGTTTCTCAGTTCTGCAATTGCTCCAATTACAACTGCGGCTTTAAATATGGCGGTTCGAGTCAGAGTAAGATAGGTCATTAATCCGCCGCGGCTCCATCCTTCAATTCCACATTTAGCTGTATCGGCAAACTCTAGTTCATCGGCTAAAGGAATGAGATTCAGAACATCATCAACGTCGCTGCCGCCGAATTCATCTTCACCTTCGCTGCCGACATTGCCCCGGTACTGTGAAGCAAGAACAACATATCCCCAGCTGGCTATTTGCCCAAATATTCCTTTAGCATTGAACTCATCAATTGCACCCGCTGAGCCGAATCCGCCGCGGCACCAAATAATACAAGGATATTGTTTTGATTGATCTATCGGGTAAGCGAGATAGCCATTTATTTTTAATCCGCCGGATAAATAAGTTATCTTTTCAACGAGAGTATTCTCCAGAGTTTCACTACCCCATCCGCTGGAAATCATTTTTTCTTGAATGGAACTTAGTTTTATTTCTTGCCGTAAAATAAACCGGGTATTCATAAATTCCTTTATAAAATAGTTAAATTAGAGTTGTAAGCTTTGCAGTAAAAGAAATTTAGCAAATGCATAGCTCTCAATAATTCATAAACCAATTTACAGATTAACACTTATGTCTAAAAACAAACAAATCTCAAAAAAGCAGATGAACAAGAACCGGTTTATGCAGATTACTGTTGTGATCGTTCTGATCGCATTCGTTGCATATTTTGTTCTTTCAAATCTATTATTAACAAACAATCCGGTAAATCCGGAGCTGGAAAAAGCCGTGAATGGAAAAGCAGCTTACTCGTTTACCAAAGAAGGTGATCTTTCTTTCACTAATAAGAATGGGGATTCAATTGCTCAAATAGAAATTGAGATTGCCGATGATAACCAGCAGCGCCAGACCGGTTTAATGTTCCGCAATACAATGGCAGAAAACCAAGGTATGCTTTTTATTTTTGATACAGAGGAGCCGCAAGCGTTCTGGATGCACAATACAATTCTTCCGCTCGATATTATGTATGTGAATTCCCAAATGGAAATTGTTACAATAATTAAAAATGCAAAACCTTTTGATGATACTTCTCTTCCTTCCGTTAAGCCGGCACAGTATGTAGTTGAAGTAGTTGCCGGTTATACTGATAAGCTAGGAATTAAGGAAGGGGATAAAATTGTTTGGCGGAGAAGCTGATTAACGGAAAACGTAAAACGAAAAAAGTAAGACGTGTAGAAAAAAGCAGTTGAATTTTGCCTCTCACGTTTTACGTCTTACTTCTCACGGAATCAATGATGATTGACAAGACACCATTAATAGCTACATTGCTTTTATCATGCGCGGATAGGAGGGGATTAGTTGCGCAGATTTCCCAGTTCATTTTTCAGCGGGGAGGCAATATTCTTAATCTGGATGAGCATGTTGAAAGAGAAGATAATATGTTCTTTACAAGAGTTGAGTGGGATACTGCAGAAGTGATTCTTTCTCAAGCGGAATTTGAAAATGAATTCGCGGTACTTGCTAAAGAGTTTTCTGCCGATTACAAAATATTTTACAGCAATAAAAAACATAACGCCGCTATATTTGTCTCGAAGTATGAACACTGTCTGCAAGAAATTTTATGGCTTAACAGCATAGGAGAACTTGAAGCGGATATAAAGCTTGTAGTTTCCAATCATTTGGATTTGGTACCGTTAGCGGCGCAGTATAAAATTCCGTTCCATCATTTCCCGGTTAGCGAAAAGAATAAAGCCGAAGCTGAACTGAAAGAACTTTCTCTTCTAAAAGAAAATGAAATTGATACAATAATACTTGCCCGCTACATGCAAGTGTTATCCAACGATTTTGTGAAGCAGTATCTTTTCAACATCATCAACATCCACCATTCATTCTTGCCTGCTTTTGTCGGTGCTAATCCTTACAGACAAGCATACGAAAAAGGTGTTAAGATAATTGGCGCTACAAGTCATTACGTAACTGCCGATCTGGATGAAGGACCAATAATTGAACAAGGCGTAGCGAGAATTTCCCACAAAGATTCTCTTAAGGATTTAATAAGCAAGGGGAGAGAACTGGAAAGATCGGTTCTTGCAAAAGCAGTAAAATATCATCTCGCTAACAGAGTCCTTCCGTTTGGGAAAAAGACAATTGTGTTTGAGTGAGAACGTGAGACGGTAAACGGAAGAAGTGAAACGTCAAAAAATTGACTTGCTCTTATGATTTACATTTCCCGTTTCCCGGCTTTTCTCATTTCATCAAAATTAATTTCTTTGTCTGGCTGTAACTGCCGGATTGTAAGCGATAGAAGTAAACTCCCGAAGACAATTTATAATTTACAATTGAGAATTTAGAATTGTAAGCTCCGGGTTGCTTGTATTCATTTACAAGTGTTGCAACTTCTCGGCCGAGTAGATCGTAAATTTTTAGTGTAACATGCTCACTCTTTGGAATTGAGTAGCTTATTGTAGTCTCGGGATTAAACGGGTTAGGGTAGTTTTGGGAAAGAGAAAAAGAGTTTGGTAGTTTACCATACGAAAAATTTATATCTGAGCCAACAGAAGTATTTAGGAAGTGAAACACTCCAATAGTATTACCAACAATAATATCCAAATACCCATCCTTATTTGTATCCGCCAATTTTAAAGAAGCAAACGGCACAGTTTCATTTGATGGGACAATATATTGGGAAGACCAAATAACATTAAGTTTAAAATCGAGACAGTAGACTTTATCGCTTACTGCAATTATATAATTTTGATTAAGATTATTATTAACTATAGTCAGTTTAGCTATGGGATATTGAGATAATTGCAGCGAATTTAGAATAACATTTTGCTGGAAATTAGAAATTTTAATCATTCCATCTTTATGCCCGCTTATAATTTCATAAGTGCTATCGTTATTAATATCCGCAATATCGAAAGAAGATACCGCATTCAATAGAGTACTTTGCCATATTTGTGTTTTTGTAGCAGCGTCAACTTGATAGATCATATCATTGTTGCTATTATAAAAAACACTATTAAAAAAAAACGAAGTATTTGCCGATTTAGGATGTTTTACAATCCTAATATTTGCTAATGCATCACCATAACTGGATGACTGCCAAGTGATAGTATTTTTTTCTAAATCATAGATATAGAGAGCCCCACGATCTGCGAAAATAAGAGATTTCCGATTGCTTGTATCTAAAACTTCAAATAACACCTCAGTTGGATATTTGTCTGGGACATAGATATTGGATAAAACTTCTAAAGTCATTCCATTTAAAACAATTATTTGTTGGGGGACAGCAAAAACAATTTCGTCAAGAGAATCATAATTAAAGTCAAAAGTAGTGAGAGCATAAGTTTGCTCGCCAGTGATATGTTTGCTTTTAATTTCGTTATGGTTTTGAGCGTTAATTGTATAAAGAAAACCGCCTTGATGTTCTTCACGGCTAGTCAAACTTGCATATGCGATTTCAGCAGCTCCATCATTATCAAAATCAGCAGCACCTACTCTAAAATAAGGGCTTAAATGAATAGTGATATTCTCTGTTCTTAAAATAGTTTTTGTCTCGTTAAAATCATTTACAGATGCAACCATTAAACTTATTTTGCCAGTTGTATCATACCCAGAACCCCATACTATTTCTGAAATTCCATCTCCATTTGTATCGCAAATTATAAGATTTGAGTTAGAATCACCTAAATCTGATTTCCAGATTATTTTCGCAGTAGCAATATCATAACAAACTAAACCATCGCGTTGTGCATCTGCTATGATAAGCTCGGGTAGACTATCACCATTAACATCTGCTATTAGAAAATCCCTAATTTGCCAATGAAAAATAACAGAAAGAACTCTTGACGTAATGATATCAAAGAAAGTAACAGCGCCTCCATCTATACCAGCAACATCCATAAAGCCATCGCCGTTGAAATCTTCAAAAATATATTTGCTGGCATATGGAAGATTATCTGAGATAACTTGGTTTGTCAACCCATTTATTAAAAGATTTGAAAATGCTATGTCTTTAATACCGTCACTATTAAAATCGCAAACAGCAAGGGGGCAATTACCACTTTTGCATCTTCTCCAAATTAAGCTATAATCTTCACTATTATAAACAGTCAAAAAAGTACTATCAGGAGTTGAAGGTTCCGAATCGCCATAGTAATCTAGGATTGCTATTTCATTGGTACCGTTGTTCTGGATATCTCCAACAAATAACTGCGTTGCATTATTACAGTAGAAGCTATGTGACTTAACAATTTTTAATTCGGGCAAGTCATAAATATCCAACTGGCCGTTTTTACATAATACATATAACTGATACTTATTTAATTTAGAATCATAGACTTTATTTAAATAAGTTATGATATTATTAAAATATATTTTGCTATTCCAAATTACAACATACTTCCCATTAACATATTTAAGAATTGAGAAATAGTTATTTATTTCCACTCCGCCACCAAGAATTAATTCATCTGCTTTATCATTATCAATATCATATGGGATTATTTTTGAAAATCCAAGGTCATTCCCCCAAACATAAGTTTCCCATTTTTGCTTAAAGCTTTGCGAGAACATAGTTAGTGTTGAAGTAAAACAAATCAAAAAAAACAACTTCAGAGAAATTCTCATAAACCACCAAGAATATTTATGATTTAAAGGTTCAGTACATTAATACATAAGAGAATACGTATGCAACGAGTATAAATGAAAGAGTGCGCGGTTGACATTATTAATGTTTTTTTTAGATATTTATAAATGCCTACTTTTATTTCAATAAAATTAATTTCTTTGTTTGGCTGTAACTGCCGGCGGTTAAGCTGTAAAAGTAAATTCCGGATGCCATCTCTCGACTCCGCTCGAGATGACCGGCGTTGAATTTTGCTTTGTAATTGCCGGGGTGCTTGTACTCATTAACAAGAGTTGCAACTTCGCGGCCGAGGAGATCGTAAACTTTTAGTGTAACAAAGCCGGGAGTTGGAATCTGATAGTCGATAGTTGTAGAAGGATTAAACGGGTTAGGATAGTTTTGTAATAATTCATAATGAGTAGGAATTTGTTGCTCTTTATTAACATCAACACGTAGGGTATCACCATATTTAACTCCGTTTAGATAAGCCGCAACTAGATATTGTCCCCAACTATAACTACCACCATGGCCCCTGATAGAAATTTCTTCTAAACCAATTCCTTCAATATAATAACTATTGCCATATTCGATATGCCCAGTGCCAGTCTCTTGTCTAATTCTTATCCTATCTCTTCCCCAAAAGTTAATTGTATCCGCATAAAGATAATAGCCGTTTTGAACAATAGTACCTTTTTGAGAAAAGTTAACCTTTACATATTCTGAGTCATTATAAAAACTGTAAATATATATTTTCGTCGAATCGGCTCTTTCGTAATGATATGAAGGATACTTAGTCTTGATAACAGCATAAAATTTGTTATTAATGACTGTGTCCTTAATAACTTCCTCGCTATTATATGAATACTCATACACAATAGAATGTGACCAGTATTTATATACCCACTTATTTCCTATTTCCAAAGATTTTGCATTTCCGCTTTGTGAATAAACTATGACAGTGAACAATTGTATTGATACCATAAAGAGTGTTACAATTTTTAGGTTCAATTTCATAACGGCGTCCGATTGATTAGCTTGTTAAATTTTTCCACAATGTATATTTATATAAACAACAGTTTCTTTGATACTCAAATGTTGGCTAGAACCAGAAGCCACCATTATGAACACTCCTTTCCGCCTTTTTTGATAAACCTTGGTTCATTGCTTTTTACTAATGTTATTTTGCAAATCATTTTATTTTGAATAACTGGGAAAGCGATTTTAATAAATTTATTAATTGCTCTTCCGTAGAACAAGTAAATAACATTATTTAAATGAAGTTGAAAACCATCTGCATCCTTTTTATTGAAGACATTCAAATTATTTACCAAGCTAAGAATATTTTCGTTATCGTCACTCCCAATAATTAATTCACTTCCTTCAGAATCTAAAAATGCAATTGTAGAGATTTTATTCTTTGTTTCTAACGACTGTTTAGTCCATGAATTTCCATAATTACTAGTTTGAGGCATAACACCTTTATTCTCATATACCCATCCAGTAGAATCATTAATGAAAAACAGTGAAGTTAAATGTTCCTTGGTCCCAGAATTTAGTTTTTCCCACTGAGATAAACACAATGAACTGGGCTGTACAATTATGAAAATTATCTTCCGCATTTATTTTATTAGCATCATCTTTTTTACTTGTATAAAACTTTCAGTTAGTAATTGGTAAAAGTAAATTCCGGATGCCATCTCTCGACTCCGCTCTAGATGACCGACGTTGAATGCTGCTTTGTAATTGCCGGGTTGTTTGTATTCATTAACAAGTGTAGCAAAAAAAGAGAAGTTTTTAATTATCATTACATCTCCCCAATTAAAGGATGGATACAGTTAACAATATTTATTCCACTGTTAAAATCTAAATTACGTTCGGAAAAATCAATGCTATTGTTGATTCACTATGAAAGGATTTCGTGGCGGAGGAAGATTTTGCGGTAGGAGTAAAGACGCGCCATGGCGCGTCTTTACAAACCAGATTTATTTATTCTTTCGGATTACTTTCTTAACCGGTTTCTTAACAACCTTTTTGACAACTTTCTTTACGGCTTTTTTGACCGGCTTAGCAGCTACTTTTTTCTTTACAACCTTTTTGGCAACTGCCTTCTTTACAACTTTTTTCTTAACAGCTGTTTTCTTTGCTGCGGGTTTTGTTTTCTTATTTGCCTTTTTAGCAACTACTTTTTTTACAACTTTCTTTTTGGCAGCCGGTTTTTTCTTGACCGCTTTTGCCTTTTCACGTTTTACGTTTTTCGTCTTACCTTTTACGGCTTTCTTCGCCTTCTGCTTTGCGGCAATCAAATTCAAAGCGCCGCCCGAAACAAACCATGCAATTTGTCCGGCATTGAAGGAATGGTTTAATATAATTTCATCTACCGAACCATCTTTATGTTTAACAATTAACTGTACTTGTTTTTCCGGAGCGAGAGCGCTCAAGTTCGGGATGCTCAATCTATCATCTTCTTGAATCTTATCGTAATCGCTAGGATTAGCGAATGTAAGAGGAAGCATTCCTTGTTTCTTCAAATTGGTTTCATGAATGCGCGCAAATGATTTTGTAATGATTGCTTTGCCGCCGAGGAAGCGCGGTTCCATTGCCGCATGTTCACGTGATGAACCTTCGCCGTAGTTTTCATCGCCTACAACAACCCATCCGATATTCTGCGCTTTGTATTCTCGTGCAACTTCGTGTACTTGTTTGTACTGACCGGTGAAAAGATTTTTTGCTTCTCCAGCGTTTCCGGTGTAAGCATTTATTGCGCCGAGGAACATATTCTTGGAGATGTTATCTAAGTGTCCGCGGTACTTTAACCAAGCACCGGCTGGAGAGATATGATCTGTTGTGCATTTGCCTTTTGCTTTTAAGAGAAGAGGCGCGTCAACTATATCGCTGCCGTCCCAAGCTTTGAACGGCTCCATAAATTGGAGACGGTCAAAATTATCGGGCATAGCAATTTTAGTTTTGAAACCATTTTTGCTTGGCGCGAGAAAACCTTTTTTATCTTTCAAGAAATTTTTCTTGGGAAGTTCCTCTCCGTAAGGCGCATCAAGCTTTACTTGTTCGCCATTTTCATTTACTAAATAATCTGTTTCCGGGTTGAATGAAAGTTTGCCGGCTACTGCGAGCGCAGTTGTAATTTCGGGACTAGCAACAAAGCTGTAGGTCTCCGGATTGTTATCGTTACGTTTTGCAAAATTTCTATTGAACGAATTTACGATTGTATTTTTTTCACCGGTTTTCATATCCATACGTTTCCACATGCCTATGCATGGTCCGCAAGCGTTTGCTAAAACTTGTCCGCCAAAATCGGTAAGAGTTTTTAACTGTCCGTCGCGTTCAATAGTTGCGCGCACTTGTTCGGAGCCTGGAGTGATTTTGTATTCAGACTTTGCTTTCAATCCTTTTGATAATGCGTTTTTAACAATGTTGGCAGCGCGGTCAATATCTTCGTAACTGCTATTTGTGCAGCTTCCTATTAAAGCAACACTAACTTTTTCGGGAAAGTCATTTTCAACAATTGCTTTTTTCATTTTAGATAAAGGCCAAGCGCGGTCCGGAGTGAATGGTCCATTAATATGTGGTTCAAGCTCATCTAAATTTATTTCTACAATCTGATCGTAATACTTTGCCGGATCGGCATAAACTTCTGAATCAGCTTTTAGCACTGCTGCATTTTTATGAACAAGTTTAGCAACATCCGCGCGGTCTGTTTTTTCTAAGTACAAAGCCATTTTTTCATCGAAAGGAAATACGGAACAAGTTGCGCCAATCTCTGCGCCCATATTGCAGATTGTTGCTTTACCGGTACAAGAAATTGATCCGGTTCCTTCGCCAAAATATTCTACTATTGCGCCGGTACCTCCTTTAACCGTAAGCAAACCGGCAAGTTTTAAGATAACATCTTTAGGTGAAGTCCAGCCGCTAAGTCTTCCGGTTAGTTTAACTCCGATAAGTTTCGGCCATTTCAATTCCCAAGGCATTCCAGCCATAACATCAACTACATCCGCACCGCCAACACCAATTGCAAGCATACCTAAGCCGCCGGCGTTTGGAGTGTGAGAATCGGAGCCTATCATCAATCCGCCGGGGAAAGCGTAATTTTCTAAAATTACTTGGTGAATAATACCGGCACCCGGTTTCCAAAAGCCAACACCATATTTTTTGCATATGGTTTCAAGAAATTCGTAAACCTCTTTGTTCTCTGCAATAGCATCTTTTAAATCCGATACACTTCCATTCTGAGCAACAATTAAGTGATCTGCATGAGCAGTTGCCGGAACAGCGGCTTCTTTTCTTCCGGCATGCATAAACTGAAGCATAGCCATCTGTGCAGTTGCATCTTGCATTGCAACACGGTCGGGGGCGAAATCAGCAAAATCCTTTCCTCCTACAAAAGGAGTCTTAGGAGATTCCCACAAATGTGAGTAGAGAATTTTTTCTGCGTAAGTCATCGGTCTGCCGACTACTTTGCGGGCACTTGCAACTTTATTCTGGAATTGAGCATAAACTTTTTTGATCATATCAAAGTTTGCTGTCATTGTAGTTCCTATATTGTTTGAAATCGGTACAAAGATAAAAAAATGGCGGGAATTAATAGAAAGGAAAATAGTGTAGAACGAAGAACGAAATATTAGAAGTATTGTCATTCTGATCCCGCGATTTATGAGGGATCAGAATCTCTTGCAAAATTTGGTTTAGGATTCTTTGTCGTCCCGCGTCTTCGACTTCGCTCAGACTGACGGGACTCCTCAGAATTACAATGAATTATTTTATCATGCTTAACGAAATTCTCTGCTTTGGGACATCAATTCCAATTACGGTTACATCAATAATATCGCCGACTTTTAACAGTTCAAGTGGATTCTTCACAAACTTATTTGCTATTTGGGATATGTGAAGCAATGCATCCTGCTTAACGCCAATATCTACAAATGCGCCGAAATCCACTACGTTGCGGACAGTTCCTTTCAGCTTCATTCCATCTTGCAGATCTTCAATTTTAAGAACGTCGCTGCGCAGGATTGGCAAAGGCATTTCTTCGCGTGGATCGCGTCCCGGCTTTTTTAAGTTGTCAAGAATATCAACAAGTGTCGGCTCGCCAACGCCGATATCTTTTGCAACTTTTTCAACTCCTTTTGTTTTAACAAAAAGCTCAACAAGATTTCCTTTTTCGTTGATATGTGTTGTAGAAAGATCGCAGAGCTTCAAAAGTTTTGTTGTTGCTTCGTAAGACTCGGGATGGATTGAAGTATTATCGAGCGGATTTTCTCCATCCGGAATGCGCAAGAATCCGGCGCACTGTTCAAAAGCTTTTTCACCCATTCCGGTAACATCCATCAGCTCTTTTCTGTTTTTGAATTTGCCGATTCGTTCACGGTACTTAACTACATTGTTCGCAATTCTTTTATTTAAGCCGGAAACATAATTGAGGAGAGAAGCGGAAGCAGTGTTGACATCAACACCAACATAGTTAACGCAGCTTACAACAACATCATCGAGTTTTTTAGATAGTAATTTCTGGTCAACATCGTGCTGATACAAACCTACGCCAATTGATTTTGGATCAATTTTAACAAGCTCGGCAAGCGGATCGAGTACGCGGCGGGCGATAGAAATATTTCCCCGCTGGCTGGCTTCAAGATCGGGGAACTCATCTTTAGCAACGGCGCTCGCAGAATAAACCGACGCACCCGCTTCGTTAACAATTAGGTAATGGCATTTCAGTTTTTGTTCTTTAATTAAATCTGCAACAAGCTGCTCTGTTTCCCGGCTTGCAGTTCCGTTACCGATGGCAATTAAATTTACTTTGTGACGCTCGATCATATCAAGCAGAATTCTTTTTGCTTCCGCGGTTTTGTTTTGCGGCGGATGAGGATACATTGTAGCGCCTTCAATATATTTTCCGGTGGTATCAATTACTGCAATCTTGGAACCGGAATAAAAACCGGGATCGATTCCCAAAATCATTCTATTGCTGATTGGAGGCTGAAGCAGTAGCTGGCGCAAGTTAGAAGCAAAAATTTCGATTGCATGGAGATCGGCTTCTTCGGTAAGAAGATTTCTTACTTCGCGCTCGATAGATGGAAAAATTAAACGCATAAAAGAATCGTCAACCACTTCTTCAAGAATATCGAGGAAGAAAGATTCATCATATTCAAAATATTTATCGAAGATTCTGTTTAACACACCCGGTTTATCGAAGCTAAGAATTGCTTTTAGGTAACCGTCGCTTTCGCCACGATTGATCGCCAGAATCTGATATTCTTTTATTTTATTCAGCGGTGCTGAGAAGTTGTGGTAAACATCATACACATCTTTCTTTTTGAGGTTCGGATCTTCTTTTTTATTCTCATTCTTTGAGGAAACAATAGTTGCTTCCTCTTGCATAAACTCTCGAACCTCTTGACGAATTTCCGCTGTTTCACTGATCATTTCGGCAATTATATCTTTAGCGCCTTGCAATGCTTCGGCAATGGTTTCAACACCAAGCTCAGCGTTGATATACTGTGCCATAATTTCATCAAAGTCTCCGCTGAAGTTCGGGTTCTGCAAAATGAAAAGCGCGAGAGGCTCCAAACCTTTTGCTTTAGCGATTGTTCCGCGTGTTTTACGTTTTGGTTTGTAGGGAAGATACAAGTCTTCAACTTCTTGAAGTTTTGTTGCCGCATTTATCTTATCGCGAAGTTCGTCTGTAAGTTTACCTTGCTCTTCAATGCTTTTCAGTACAGTCGCTTTACGTTCTTCGAGAATGGTTAAATAGCTCAGTCTATCTTCAATGTTTCGTAAGAAATCTTCATCCAATCCGCCGGTATGCTCTTTACGGTAGCGGGCAATAAAAGGAACCGTAGCGCCTTCGGTAAATAAATTTATCACTGTAACAACTTGTCTTTCAGCAATGTTAAGTTCTTTTGCAATGACTAAAGGAATATTCATAACTCTCCGGGAAAATTTTTGGAATGCAAATCAAGGGGAATCAAACAGAAATATCAACTTGAATTTTTATGTTCTTTACATTATGTAACAATTGGAAAAATAAACAATTGTGTATAACTTTCAATAAATATTAAAGGGATGATATGGCTGAACGTAAAATAAAATTTGTTTACTGGGAAGATGGCGGGCAATGGTTAGGGTATTTAGAGGAATATCCCGATTACATGACACAAGCTGAATCTTGGGAAGAATTAAAAGGTAATCTATTGGATATTTACAAAGAATTGAACAGCGGAGCGATTCCAATGGTAAGAAAAGTCGGGGAACTACAAGTAGCTTGAAAAGGAAAGAATTAATCCGCGAATTGGAAAAAATTGGTTGTGTTATATTAAGACACGGTGGGAAACACGACTGGTATCAAAACACAAATACAAAAATGTGTCAGCCAATACCTCGCCACAACGAGATAAATGAATTTCTCGCAAAGCACATTCTGAAGAAACTTAGCAACACTAAATAGACTATCCGTATAATTCTTTTTCAACCAAATCACAAATAATGTGACCGATTGTAATGTGAGTCTCTTGTATTCTGGCAGTAATTGCAGAAGGTATTACTATCGGAAGATCAACCAAGTCTTTCAATTTGCCGCCGTCTCCGCCTAAAAATCCAACAACAAAAATCTTCTTTGCTTTAGCTTGTTCAACGGCTCTTATAATATTCGGAGAATTACCGCTAGTAGAAAGTGCGAAAAGAACATCGCCTTCGTTTCCTAATCCCTCTAAAATTCTTGAGTAGGTAAATTCCCAGCCAAGATCGTTACCACCGGCAGAAAGGTTTGAAGTGTCTGTAGTTAACGCAATTGCCGGAAGCGAAGGTCTATTAACTTGAGCGGTTAGGCGAATAACAAATTCCGCTGCTAAATGCTGGCAATCTGCAGCGCTGCCCCCGTTGCCACAAAGGAGAAGCTTCTTTCCATTTTTATAAGCATCTACTAAGCTTTGAACCGCAACTAAAATTTCTGCTTTACAAGATTCTATTGTTTTAATCTTTACTTCGGCACTTTCTTTAAGTGTATCTGTAATGATTTTTTCTTTATCAAACATTTTTGCCTCATTTACTGACTGTAAAATAAAAAAGATTTAACTCTGTTGTTCAATGCATCTTGCTTTGGTAATTGGGATAAATTGCATGAAAAAAGGATTGTCCGAATGGCTTTCATTCACTAAGTTTGGGCAATATTTCTCAAAAAAATAAATATGAAAAGAATAACTGTTTACGAAAAGCCGACTTGCACAACTTGCCGCAACGTTTCCAAAATCTTAATTGAAAAAGGAATCGATTTCGCAAAAGTGAATTACTACATAGAACCTTTTAGCAAAACTAAGCTAAGCTCTTTGCTTAAGAAAATGAACATGAAACCGAGCGAGTTGCTAAGGAAAAATGAAGAAGTTTACAAATCCATGAAGCAGCAAATCGCAAATATGAGCGAGGGTGAAATTCTTGAGTTGATGATTGAGAATCCGGATTTGGTCCAAAGACCTATCATTGAGATTGGTGATAAAGCTATTCTTGCTCGTCCGGCAGAAGAAATCCACAAGTTGTTCTAATTTAAAAAAACTATTAATACAAAACGGGAATACATAATGGCAAAAAAAATACTTTTCTGGGTTCTTGCGTTTCTAATTACCGGCGGTTCAGCTGTTTATCAAAGGTTGACTGGACCAACTTACCCAAAGAGCGGGACTGCTTCACTTGCGGGCAAAACAATCAACTATAAACTTGAACGCAGTCATGTTACATCATCCGATTATTCGGTTGAAATAGAAACCAATGACCCTGAAATAAAGGGTGAATTGTATTGGCGCCCATATCTTAATAAGGGAGATTTTTCCTATGCTAAAATGACCGGCGATAAAGTTTTAAAAGCTGATTTACCGGCTCGTGCCGCACTTCAGAAATGGGAATACTTCGTTAAACTTCAAAAGGGAAATGAAGAAGTTACTTTGCCCGGCGATAAAGTTCTGATAATTCGTTTTAAAGGTGATGTACCTATTGGAGTTTTAATTCCACACATCATTGCAATGTTTGGGGCAATGTTGTTATCAACTAGAACAGCATTTGAAGTCTTTAACAAAAAGCACAACTTGTACAAATTAACAATATGGACTTTAGGATTCCTATTTGTTGGTGGTTTTGCGCTCGGCTTTGCAATGAATTGGTATGCTTTCGGCGAAATGTGGGGCGGCTTTCCATTTGGTAACGATATCACTGATAATAAAACCTTAATAGCATTTGTGGGCTGGCTTGTTGCTTTTTATATGATTAAGAAAAATCTTATGCCGAAATTATTTGCTGTGCTTGCGGCAATATTAATGCTGATAGTTTATATGATTCCGCATAGTGTTTAGAGAAGATTATGATCAAGATCATGAGCAAGATCAAGAAGGAACAAAAAGATGAGCGAAGTTTATTTTGATCATGAGAAATTGAAAGTGTATCAAAAGTCACTTGATTATGTAGAATGGGTTTTCGGCGTTCTTGATAGCATAAAATCGAGAAACAGTATCATTGACCAAATTGAAAGAGCTTCTGAATCAATATTATTAAATATTGCTGAAGGGAATGGGAAATATTCGGGCAAAGACAAGTGTCGTTACTTTGATATTTCGCGAGGCTCTAGTTTAGAGTGTGCAGCTTGTCTAGATGTAATGTTTAAGAAAAAACTAATTGATGGTGAAATTAGAACTAAAGGAAAACTTCAGCTCAAAGAAATCGTATCAATGTTAATTGGGTTAATAAAGGCTAATTCTGATAGAGTTTATGAACCCGATTCAGAGTATAATACGTAATACCTTGATCTTGTTCTTACTCGTGATCTCGATCTTCTTTTTTGGGGATCAAGATTAAGATTAAGGTCAAGATCAAGACTAATCTAAGGAGATACAAACAATGTCTTCACACGAAACACCAACTTCAAGCGGATTACCATCCAACGCTTATACCGAATTAAAACCGGGCGAACAGTATGTCCCAATCATGTCGCCGGGTAAAATTTATCCCGAAGTAAATGCTTATTCTGTTGTAACCGGAATAGTAATGGCAATTGTATTTTCTGCTGCCGCTGCATACTTGGGATTAAAAGTAGGACAAGTATTCGAAGCGGCTATTCCAATAGCAATTCTTGCTGTAGGTTTAACCAACGTACTTAAGAAGAAAAATGGAATGGGGCAGAATGTAATTATTCAATCGATTGGTTCCTCCTCCGGTGCGGTTGTAGCGGGCGCAATTTTTACTCTTCCCGGAATTTATATTCTCAATCTGCAAGCAAGTTTTTTCCAGATGTTTTTTGCATCACTACTCGGTGGATTTTTAGGAATTCTTTTTTTAATTCCATTCCGTAAATATTTTGTTAGCGAAATGCATGGCAAACTTCCGTTTCCGGAAGGCACTGCTACTACAGAAATCTTAGTTGCCGGAGAAAAAGGGGGCAATCAAGCATGGATATTAGTAGTTAGCGGATTAATCGGCGGAGTTTATGATTTTCTAGTTGCAACATTTGGAACTTGGGCTGAAATTTTCACATCAAGAGTTGTTGGAGTTGGGGAAGTCTTAGCTGACAAATTCAAATTAGTTTTCAGATTAAACACTAGCGCTGCAGTAGTTGGTTTAGGTTATGTTATTGGTTTGAAATACTCTGTAATTATAGTTGCCGGATCATTTCTTTCCTACTTTGTTTTTATTCCACTTATAGCTTATTTCGGATCTGATTTAACTGTAACAGTTGGTTCCGGCATAAATCTACTAATCAAAGATATGTCGGCAGAGGAAATCTTTAGAAACTATGTCCGTCACATTGGTATCGGTGCAATTGCAATGGCGGGATTTATCGGAATAGTACGCTCTTCAAGTGTTATCAAATCTGCAATTTCCTTGGCTTTCAACGAGATTACCGGAAAGAAATCTGAAAATTCTTCTGAAGAACTGCGTACACAAAAAGATTTATCAATGAAAATTATTGTGATTGGTATAATTGTTACGGCGATAATCTTATTTGTGTTTTTCTTATTCGGAGTTGTGTTTAATGTCCTTCATGCTATTGTCGGTTTACTAATAGTAATGATAATGTCCTTCTTATTTACAACCGTTGCTGCAAATGCAATCGCAATAACCGGCAACAATCCGGTTTCTGGAATGACTTTGATGACGCTTGTTCTCTCATCAATCATTTTAGTTTCAGTAGGACTTTCAGGACCGACCGGAATGGTTTCCGCCTTAATCATTGGCGGTGTTGTTTGTACTGCATTATCGGTTGCCGGTTCTTTCGTTACGGACTTAAAAATTGGTTACTGGCTCGGTTCAACTCCTCAGAAACAAGAGAAATGGAAATTTGTTGGCGCTTTGGTTTCAGCTGCAACTGTAGTTTGGATAATCTCATTGTTAGATAAAATATATGGCTTTGCCGGCGGCGGATTACCGGCACCTCAAGCAAACGCAATGGCTGCAATCATTCAGCCATTAATGTCAAATCAACCGGCACCATGGATGCTTTACATTGCCGGCGCTTGCATTGCTTTAATTTTAGCTATGATTAAAGTTCCGGTACTCGCATTCGCGCTTGGTATGTATTTGCCTCAAGAAATTAATACGCCGCTTTTAGTTGGCGGATTGATTTCTCATTACGTTTCTACAAGAAGCAAAGATGAGGGATTGAATAACGCTCGTAGAGAAAGGGGAACACTGATAGCTTCCGGATTTATTGCCGGCGGCGCTTTGATGGGTGTTGTTAGTGTAATTATCCGTTCAACCGGTGCTAACTGGGTTATGTTAGAATGGGCTGAATCTCACGCGGCAGAAATATTATCTTTTGTTATGTTCTGTTTGCTCTGTTTATACACAATTTGGGATTCCTTGCGCGCTAAGAAAGACGCATAGGTTTAGTTAGAAAGTAATAATGATTTAAGCCCCGATTCGTCTATTGATGGGTCGGGGTATCTCTTTAAATGGAGATTGTGAATAAGGAATTAAATTGTCATACTGAGCAAAGCGAAGAATCGAGGTGCTTCCATTCTCCGAATTCTGAGATTCTTCACTCCACTTTGTTCCGTTCAGAATGACACATTGAAGAAGAGGGCAATAAAACAATTAGTGATAAAATTTCTCTATCAATCCCATTCTTTTAATAAGAACTTATTTCATAATTTTTCACCCGCTAATAATTAACTTTGTGGAGACCACAATGAAAATGCAGTACAATATTTGTTCATATTTCTTGGTGATTATAATGGCAACGCAAATGACTTTTGCTCAGAATAAGGAACGCAAAGATGTTCCGGAAAAATATAAGTGGAATAATTCCATCATTTACAAAAATGTTGATGAATGGAATAAAGATAAAGAAGCACTTCAAGTTCAGATTGAAACGCTGAAATCTTTCCAAGGGAAAATGAGTAAGAACTCAGAGCTATTCTATACAACATTGCGTTTGTATTTCGATATTTATAAAACTTATTACAAATTTGCCGATTATGCTTTCCGTGTAGCAGATGAAGATTTGCGCATCAGTTCAAATCAGTCGCTGAATCAAATATCAACAACACTCGGAACTAAACTTGGCGAAGCGGCTTCTTTTATCAATCCAGAAATACTTAGCATGGATGCCGAGCGAATAAAAAAATTCTTCGATGAAAAGAAAGAGTTAAGCGAATTCAAGTTTTATATTGGTGATATCTTGCGTTTGCGGGCTCATACGCTAACAGCGCGCGAAGAAGAAATTCTTGCAAGTGCCGGCTTGATTACATCAACACCGGGTGAAGTTCACAGCATATTTTACAATGCTGAGAAGCCGAATCCTAAAGTAAAATTATCGAAAGGTGAGCAAGTTGAATTAAACTCTGCCGCGTTCAACAAATACCGCACTGTTCAAAACCGGAAGGATAGAGAAATCGTAATGCGCGCTATGTTCGAGAATTATAAAAAGTTTGAGAACACGTTCGGCGCTAATTTGGCTGGTAAAGTCCGCGGAGATTACTTCTACGCAAAAAACAGAAAGTATGAAACCGTATTAGAAAGCTCACTTAACTCCAATAACATTCCGGTTTCAGTTTATGAAAATTTGATTAGTCAGATACATAAAAATCTTCCAACGCTTCACCGCTTCCTCAAGTTAAAAGCAAAAATGCTCGGAATAGACAAACTTCATTATTACGATCTTTATGTGCCGCTTGTAAAATCTGTCGATTTTAAGTACAACGTAGAAGATGGGCAAAAACTATTGCTTGATGTATTCAAGCCAATGGGTAAGGAATATGTTTCAACAGTAAAAAAATCTTTCGATGAAAAATGGATTGATTACATTCCTTCAACCGGAAAGAGAAGCGGCGCTTATTCATCCGGCGCGCAGTACGATCTGCATCCTTACATCTTGATGAACTGGACTGATGATTATGAATCTGTTTCAACATTGGCGCACGAACTTGGCCATACGATGCACAGCTACTATTCAAACAAAAGCCAATCTTTTGTAGATGCGCAGTACGCAACATTTGTCGCGGAAATTGCTTCCACCATAAATGAAACTCTCTTGAATAATTATATGGTTGCGAAAGTTAAAAGCGATGATGAAAAGCTTTATTTGCTTGGCTCTTATCTGGATTTATTGCGCACAACAATATTCCGTCAGACTTCGTTTGCAGAATTCGAGTGGGAAATTCACAAAAGAATTGAAAAAGGTGAACCGCTTACCGGTGAAGACATGAGCAAAATTTATTACGACATTGTTAAGAAGTATTACGGTCATGATAACGGCGCTTGCATAGTTGATGATTACATTGCTTACGAGTGGGCGCACATTCCCCACTTTATAAATTATACTTATTACGTTTATCAATATTCTACTTCTTTAATTTATGCAACAGCATTTGCTGAGAAAATAGTTAATGAAGGACAGCCCGCAGTCGATAAGTTTTACAATATTCTAAAAGGTGGAAGCTCTGCATATCCAATTGATCTAATTAAGAAAGCCGGATTAGATCCGCTCTCATCCGAGGCATTTGATCTTACAATGGCAAAAATGAATAAAGTAATGGATCAGATGGAAGAGATCTTAAAGAAGAAGAAAAAATAAATTCGTCGAGACGAGGTGCTTGATCGGCCTAGGGCAAGGCACCTCGTCCCATTTTTACCGAAGATTTAATTCTTTTATAGCAAGTCCAATAGCCGTTTCTATCGAATACCTTTCGTTCAAATGTTCTGCAACTTTATTGATAAAGTTTTTGCGGAATCTTCTTGGAACCAATACTCCATAAAACGCGCGTGATAATTCTAATACTTTTTCCATAACCTAAATGTTGTTGTTCTGTCTCTATTATCGGAAAGTTTAATTAATTTTTGAGTGCAATTTATTGAAAAGGAATATTATGACGATAGAGCAAATCCGTTCTCTTTTTCCTCACCTTGAGACAAATCAAGTTTATTTTAATCACGCTGCAATAGGACCATGGTGCAAACCGGTTTTGGATAGAATTAATGAGTATGCAGCTCAGAGAAGCGGAGGAATGGTTGAGAACTTTCCCTTCTTCTTGGAAAAGAATGCTAGTGCGAGAGCCAAGTTGGCAAAATTACTTGGTGCCCAAACTGACAGACTTGCGTGGGTAGATAATGTATCCAACGGTCTAAACGTTTTAGCAAATGGTCTTGAATGGAAATCCGGCGACAGAATAATTCTTAACGATTTAGAATTTCCCTCGAACATTTATCCGTTTCTGAATCTTGAAAGATTGGGAGTAGAAATTGATATTGTTAAATCGCGTAACGGAATTGTAGATGTTGAAGATATTGAGAAAGTAATCACTCCAAGGACGAAGTTAGTATCAATAAGTTTGGTGCAGTTTCTTTCCGGCTACCGTGCAGATATAAATGCGATAGGAAAGATGTGTAAGCAGCGAGAAATCATTTTTTGCGTTGACGCAATCCAAGCTGCCGGAGTTGTTGAAATAGATGTGATGAAATCAAATATTGATTTTCTTGCCGGCGGCACTCAAAAATGGCTGATGAGCTCGCAAGGTTTATCATACATTTATCTAACAGAAGAACTGCAGAGCAAAATCGTTCAAACTAATGTAGGCTGGACATCTGTAAACGACGCTTGGAATCTGCTCGATTACAATTTGTCTTTGAAATCCTCAGCGGAACGATTTCAGAATGGGACAATAAATGTTTTAGGAGTTTGCCTATTTGAAGCAGCGCTTAATTTGTTTCATGATTTTGGAATGGAAAACGTAGAGAAGAATATTTTAGAAAACACAGAATATTTTATTGATCAGCTTGTAGAGATTGGTATTGATCCAATTCTAAAAAATGTTGATAGAAAAAACAGAGCGGGAATTGTCTCTTTTAAGCACGAAAAAGCATCTGAGCTTTTTGAGTTTTTACAGAGCAAAAGGATTTATTGTGCAGTTCGAGAAGGGATGATTCGGTTCTCTCCACACTTTTATAACACTAAAGATGAAATTGATTTGGCGGTTAAGGAATTGAAGGGATATTTAAAATGAAAAGGTGGAGAAACAAATCAAATCATACGATGGGGGGGACGTATGACCCAATTTGAAGTCTCCACCAAACTTTACTTTTCGGGAGAGTAACTTAATTCAATCTTTACGTGAAAATCTGCACCGCTGAACAATGTATATTTTACTTCGCCAATAGTACATTTGTAATCTTCGCCAACCATCTCTGTAACAACTTTGGAAATTGCTGTTTCCAAAGAACCAACACTAACTGCTTTTAATTTATTCTTAAGCAGTTTATCAACATCTATTGTTTTTTCTTGTCCGTTTGCCATTTTTTCTCCGACTTGAATTGTTTTCAAGTCTTTTGACGTCACAAATATAAATCGGTTTTAGTTTCTAATCAAATTTAATAATTCTTTTGTTTTTTCACCTAATAAATTTTCATCATTTCGGGTTTCCACATTTAGGCGTACAAGAGGCTCCGTATTGCTCATTCTGATGTTAAATCGCCATTCCGGATACTCAATGCTTAAACCGTCAAGTTCATCTAAAGTTCCATCACTGTATTTTTGTTTGATCAACTCAATCTTTTCCAGTGCGTTGCTTACGGTCGAGTTAATTTCTCCGGAACAAGGGTAAGCTAGCATTATTTAACATCATTCTTCGTCAACCTCTATGCTGTATATTTCTGAATATTCCTTATTTAGTACTTGATTAAGGTTTACTATTTCGTTCTTTTTTGATTCCAGATAAAACTTGAATACATATTTGTCAATAGTTTTGTTTCGCAATTGTACATATACTAGACAAGTTGCTCTATTTTCAGTTAAATTTTCAGCAGCAACTTCACATGTTAACCTATTTCCCACATCAACATAAATTTTTACTTTTTCCCATTTAATCCAGCCAGTTTGTTGATTGAACAATTCTTTTGCTAGAGGATAATCTTGGTTCACTTCGCTCTTTTGATCGATTTGTGAAAAGTCGTATTTATCTGCTAACCGCCATAAAATTTCAAATTCATCGTTATAGGATTGCCATGCCTCACTCTTTTTATTCAAAATTATCATCGGACATTCGCTACCTCTTCTATGAAGGTAGTCAACAATTAGCATTTCCGACTCTAATATAATAATTGAATTTAGCAAGTACGTTTTGTTTAGATATCTCAACTCTATGTCACATATCTTTTTGTTTTGTAGTTCTGCTAATTGTCTTGTGGCAGCTTCAATTTTGTCAATTGTATATTGAAGCTTGTGTTGATATGCCCCTCCTTCATAGCCATAGCCGATGTTCATTGTCGAACTCTCATCATCTTTTTGCATTATATAATTTTCACCAAACAGTTCGTCTTTCATACGAATCTTTAGAAAATCATTACTAAGACTTGGGTATAACATGCAGACACGAAGTTTTCTTTTCGATTCTCCTGAGTTCTTTTTTAATGCTTGCCGGAAATGATAGTCACCGAGAATATCCTGAAGGTTAATTCCTGCCATAGAAATGGATGAAGAAGATTCTACGGATTTTCTAATATGTTTTACCATATCCCCTTTACGTTTCTGTAAAGCTTTTACTCCTTTTCTGCTCCTTCCTAATTTTTTCCAAAGGAATGGAAAAACAATTATTAAAGCAGATGAGCTACCACTAAATAATGTGCTCCACATTGTTTCCCATTTTCCCCATTCGTGGAAAGCGAAAAAAAATACTGTTGTTATTAGAATAACTAATAAGAATTGTATCCATTCTTGATTATTGGCTTCCTCTTCCATATAATAATCCCTCTTAGTGAACTAGATCATAATTTATTGATTTCATAAAATCAATAGTTGCAAGTTTTTCTATGGGAATAAATTCTTTGTCTAAAGCATAAAAGTCTTTTAACTCTCTATTTGACGGGCAGTTGGATGCACCACCCAATGTAGTACATGCATAAGCCGCAAACAATCTAGCGAGAAGTAAACTGTTCTTCAGATTTTCATTCGAAAATTTCGTCTTGCCGCATAATCCGTGTACTAATCCGGATCCGAAAGCATCTCCAGCACCAGTGTAGTCTTTTACATTTAATTCCGGGAACGGCTTAATAAAAATGATTTGCTCAGAGAGACGAGTTGAAACAATTGCACCTAGTTTCCCTAAAGTGATTACGCAAGTGGCGGGAATTGATTTTAATCTTTCTATCAACACCTCTATTTCAGGTTTATACTTCACGGAGGGGAAAAAAAACTGAAAAGCTTCAGTTAGGTTAAATTGTAAAATATCAGCCCGCTCTAATACGGGTTCCCAAAATGAGAAGCCGTGGGCTAACTGTGTGTGACCAAAGTTAATAAAAACAACAGATTTGTTGCTAAACTTATCAAAAGCTTCTGAAATAAATTCCGCCGAACCTTCAAAAAAAGGTAAATGTCCGATTATTAAAGCGCCAAACTTATGTATATCTAATGATCGCAATCTTTGGAAGAAAAAATCAACGAGTACATGCTCATTCGTTTTTTCTTTTAGGATTGTTCTTCTTTGGTTTTTTCGCTCATTTACTATTGTTGATCTAGGAGTTTTATACCCTTCGCAAAGAAATCCATCATTAGCAATATATTTATCAACCTCAGCTCCAAGATCAAACTTTTGCGAAAGTGATAGTAAATTGTTTCTAATTTCAATTCCCTCTTTATCATCACCAACCGCAATGATTGGGAATACCTTTCGTTTAACTGAAATTAAACGAGCTGTATAATTAAGTCCCCCTCCACCAATCCCGCATGAACTTGTCACAGGAATTTTTGTCCCAAGAATCAATTCTTCTTTAAGCAGTTCAAGAATCTTTTCACTATTTGTTCCCCCCATTACACAAACAGATGTATCTGTAAACGAGACTAAATTATCATATTCATTTTTAACCATTATACATCCCAATCAACCCCAACCATCTTCCCAATCTCTTCAAATAGAAGTTCAATCTCTGTGTCTAAGGAAATTCTTTTATGAAGTAGATTTTCTGAATCAACATCTTGATCGCGTAACTGAACATGGAATCTTAGACTTTGCGATGTTCCTGACGGTCTAATAATGAGATGGTTGTACCCATCCTCAAAGTAGAACCTAATTCCTTCATCTGGAAACCAAAATGTTTCTCTCCTGTTTGGATCAAATCCAGTATCGGGTGTATGTCCATGTTGAATGTCATACTTGCCGGTTTTGTATGTTTCGGCTTTGGTAACCTTTCGTTTTCCAATATATAAGCCGTTAGGAATCTGATCAATAAGTTTTAGAGATTGCCTGAGAATATTCATTTTAATTGATCTTCCTTCCAAGCCTTCATATTGACCATATTGTGGCGCCGCCCTGTAACCAGTACGGATTAATCCTATATGAGGATCGAGGTACAAATTTTCGTCTATCAATTCCCAAATAGTTTTCCCAATTTGTTTGGAATAGGCGAGAATGTCTAGGAAGAGAATAGCTGCGAATGTACCGTCTTTATCTCGAACATGCCCAAATCGTCCTAGTTCGAAGTTATTCTTTGGTTTAGCTCCTAAAATGCTAAAGCCATTAGATTGTTCAAGCGCAGCAAAATTATAAATCGATTTAGCTGAAATTCCTTTAAAGCTATGAATAGATTTATAATCTTGATTAGTTTTACTTTTTGAATAGTATGTGTCTTTCAAAGATTTGTTCCATACTTTTTCAGTTCCGGCTGCTAATTGAGCGAAACCTACCCATGTTTTGACCCAGCCCAGTCCAAATTTTTCAGCAAGAAGAGGCATAACGTCGGTTGTTGTATGGGATTGAACGAGGAAACAATTTTTTAATCCTAAGTTGAGTTTGTCCAAGCCTTCTATTCGTTTCCAGTTTTTTAACCGATACCAGATTATTAACGACCAAGCTGTATCGGCATCAAGAAGTTTAAAATCTCTTCCCTTAAATACTGCTTTATATTTTTCAGGAAGAACTTTAATTGTAATACCCGTTCGGTCTGCGTCTGGATCAGTACCAATTAAAGCGTCTGTCTTGAAAGCTCTCTCTTTTCCAAATTCTTCTACATATTTTGAAAAAGCAGTATCGGCGGCTCTCTCTTCTCCAGGATCTGGTTGCTGGTAGACTTTGTATCCTTTTGGACTTTTAAGGTCCGCAAAAGCGGGAAACATTCCATCAACTTTATTTAGAGAGGAGATTACATCAAATTTAGAGATACCGAGTGAATCTATCAATCTTTTTACAGTAGGTCCGCCAACTCCATTGTATGCAGAATAAGCCAGCTGCATTTTAGATTCATTCTCACGTATTTCTTTTCTGTTTAGAGAGAAACTAAGTACATGTCGGAAATGTTCTGTGTGTAGATCTATAGGATTGCCTTTATACGAATAGTATTCTAAATGAGGTTGTCTTAATGTTCCCCCAAGAAAAACCAACCTATTCTTTGGCGCCTTATGAAGGTTGACAAATTTCACTTTGCCAAATCCAATTTTGTTAATATAATCATTTAATATAACCGAGCGGTCTCTAATAGAGAACTGTGATCCATTTGCACATGATAACTTATAACCATTGTATCTTCTATCGTTATGACTGGCGGAGATAAGTATTCCCATGTCTGCTTTTAAGTAAGGAATTGCAAAAGTAACTTCGGGATAAGGTACAACATCATCAAAAAGATAAACTTTAATACCGTATGAAATAAAAACGCTTGCAATTAGATGAGCAAAATCTTTCCCACGCAAGCGACTATCATATCCAATAACCAGACTCTTGTATTTTCTATCTTTCGCAAATTTTGCAATAGCAGCGGAAATTCTTGCAAATACCAGATCATTAATAGTATTCGGACCTCTAAGAAAAGGCGCATCAATTCCTTCATCCCTTAACATTTCCAATTCATCATCGCCTATCACCGCTCTTCCTCTTATACCGCCTGTTCCGAATTCAATGTCTGTATAGAACGCTTCTGCCAAATCTCCCCATCTATTCCCTCCATTGATCGCGCGCAAAATACCTTTTTTGGCTAATGGCGACAACACATCGATATAAGAATCCTCCATCCATTTATTTAAATTGTCAAATACCCCATTCTCGGATAATGATTTTTGTCGAATCAAATCATCTAGCGGAGCTTCTTCGAGAAAGACTTGAAGAGAATATTTTACAACATTTTTAATTTTGTCCCATTCATTCTTGACTGATTTATTGTTTTTAATTTTCAAAGCTTTATCTCCTTTTCTTCATTATTAACGATAGCTTTAATTTTTTTACAAGATTTAAATGCATTTGAATCTAAATAATATCTTTGTAGTTCGTGATTTGAGTTATAAAACAACAAAAATATTTTCCCGTTTTCATCAATCCTTACTGGGTCAATTTCCCCAGCTCTTTCTTCTTCAATGTAAAGCTCAATTTCCTTAGCGAGTTCTAGTCCGCTTATGCCAAAGTATGTTGCCCCAAGCTTAGATACTATTTCAGACTTCCTTGGTCCTTTTCTGTTTCCTACAAAGCCCATGTTTTTTCCTTTAATTTAATGAACAAAAATTCATTTTCCAATCATTGGGAAGAACTCGAATTGGACACATCCAAAATAACAATTTGAATGAATAAAATTTGGTGTGCTTAGGATTATTTTTTGCATTTATTTGTGCTGGTGCGATTTATATCTTTCGTTCGCTTTTCAAAAGGAGATAACAATCGAACCAATTGATACGGGTTTCCCTAGATTCATTCAGTGCAGCAACTCAAAATGCAATTCTGTTTTTCCGATAAACACACAGATAGAAATTAAGCAAAGTCCACTTTGTCCATCATGCGTTGGTCTTTCCCAAATAAGCCACATCATTCAATGCCGCACTTGTCAATCAATATTAGGTTTTTTTGAAATTGAAGACATTGAGGCGCCGAACGTGTTTTATGTAGAGAGATGCCAGCAGTGCCATGGAACATCAGAAGATGAACAAAAAATTCAACCATTTATGTACCCGCATTTGATGCTATAATTTTTTTCCTTTTCGGGGAACTTTTCGTACTCACGCCTATGTTATAACATTATATGTCATAACAGATATTTTAATTAATAACATAAAAATCTCTTGAAAGGAGTGAATAAATGAAAAAAGCAGTCTTTGCGGTTCTTCTCGTATTTGGTTTTACTTTTGTAAACGCTCAAACAAAATGGAGCGTTGATAAATCTCATAGCAATGTTGGTTTTTCTGTAACGCACTTGATCATTTCGGAAGTTACCGGACAGTTTAAAAATTTTAGTGCTGAAATCGAAACAACAAGCGATGATTTTACAGATGCTAAAATCAATTTTACTATTGATGTTGCTAGCATTAACACTGAAAACGAAGGTCGTGATAAGCATTTAAAATCCGACGACTTTTTTAACGCTGAGAAATTTCCCAAAATTACATTCGTTGGTAAATCATTCAAAAAGGTTGATGGAAAGAAGTATAAATTAGTTGGCGATTTCACTATGCGCGATGTAACAAAACAAATTACTCTTGACGTAGTTTTTAACGGAACTGTTAAAGATCCTTGGGGAAATACAAAAGCTGGTTTCAAAATTTCCGGTGAATTAAACAGAATGGACTATAACGTTAAGTGGAATAACTTAATTGAAGCTGGCGGTGCTGTGGTTAGCAAGGAAGTAGCAATTAATATTAACCTCGAATTAAACAAAGCAAAATGAAATTAGAAGAAGAGATAAAGCAATCCAAGTTTAGAAATGAAAAGCATAAGCTGGCTGTAAATATTATTTATTCATACAGCTGGCTTATGAATAAACAAGCTGAGTTATTTGTTGAGTATGATATAACTGGAAACCAATATAATATACTTAGAATTCTACGAGGACAGCATCCAAATCCGGCAACAGTAAACCTTCTTAAAGATAGAATGGTAGACAAAATGTCGGATGCCTCTCGCTTAGTAGAACGTTTACGCGTTAAAGGATATGTTAAAAGGGAATTGTGTCCCATAGACAGAAGACGGGTAGATGTATCAATCACTCAAAAAGGATTAGATATGCTTGCTGAAATAGACATGCTTAACGATCAGTACGACGCGTTCTTCCAAAACTTAACTCCGGAAGAATCCAAAGCAATAAACGAACTGCTCGACAAAATGCGCGGGTAGTAGTTTAGTAAATTTTATCAAAAACAAAGTGTAAGAAAGGCGTTAATATGAAAAATAGAATTATACATATTACGGCAGTATTTATTTTTTTATTTACTTTATCTATAAATGCAAGGGATTTCCGCGTTAACCAAATACCCAACGGTGCAAAATTTAGCTGTGCTAATTGCCATGTCTCTCCCGCTGGTGGTGGTGCAAGAAATGCATTTGGACAAAAAGTTGAACAAAGCTTTTTAGACAACCAGGGCAATGTAAAATGGAGCGCTGCACTTGCCGCATTCGATTCCGATGGTGATGGATTTACAAACGGTCAAGAGTTACAAGACCCAAATGGCGTTTGGAAAATTGGTCAAGCAAATCCTGGTGCATCTTCGGCTGTTGCAAATCCGGGTGATAAAAACAGTAAGCCAACTGGAACTGATATCGATAATTTGGAAATGCCAACGACTTACAGATTAGCACAAAACTACCCTAATCCCTTTAATCCAACTACTACAATAAAATTCTCTCTCCCGGTTTCCGGTAAAGTTATCTTAGAAGTTTTTGATATCAGCGGAAAAAGTGTTAACACATTAATCGATAGTGAAATGAATTCCGGAGAACATTCTTTTGAACTAAATGCTGCGGGATTATCAAGTGGAATTTATTTCTATCGAATAAGAGCAAACCAATTTATTGCTACACGAAAATTCATACTGATGAAATAGACCGCTGCGCGGTTTAAGGATTCTGACATTAACAAATTGTAGAGCGGCAACGAGCCGCTCTTTTGCTATCAGAAGCTTTAAAATAGTATTATGATTTTAAGACCTTGTGTGCTATTATGAGGCAAATATAAGTGCTAGCATTACAAATAAGAAGTGATTCATTACTTATTGCATTCTAATGCACAGATTACATCATTAATCAGCCTCTTACTCAATATGTAGAACTTTTTCTACAGGAAAGAGAAAACGTTTCAATGGAATTAAATGATTCACCTTCTAAGATAACAGCTATAATTGTTGATGATGAACTATTCGGTAGGGAAAACCTTAAAAAGATAATTGAAACTTACTGTCATGAAATCGAAATACTCGGTACCGCAGAATCAGCTGTTAGCGCAAAAAAACTAGTTCAATTATATAACCCGGAAGTAGTATTCCTTGATATCAACATGCCTGTACTAGATGGATTCGATTTTCTAGAAGAGTATGATGATAAGAAGTTTATGGTTGTTTTTGTAAGTGCGCATGAGGAGTATGGAATAAAAGCTTTAAAAGCCGGGGCCGACGATTACCTCCTCAAGCCGATAAATATAAAAGAACTAAAGCAAACCATTAAAAAACTTTTAATTATCAAGGACAAAAAGGTAACGGTAAAGTCAGAAGATGAAGTTGATAAAATCATGTTACCGGCAGCTCATGGTTTTGATGTGCTCTTAATTGATAATATAATAAGACTTGAGGCTGAAGGATGTTATACGAGAGTGGTTCTGAAAGAAGGCAAAAATGTAATTGTATCCCGAACACTCAAAGATTTTGAAGATACTGTACCAAAGGAAAAATTTTTAAGAGTTCATAAATCTCATCTTATTAATCTAAAGCACATTAAGGATTATTCAAGACTCAGTGGAAACTTTGTAACGATGACCGATGGTAGTAAAGTGGAAATCTCTCGCAGAAAGGTTTCAGAGTTTATCCAAAAAATAAAAACAGTACTTAAGACTGTTTAATTATGACTAATCGATCATTCTATCTTACCTTAATTTATTTCATATGTTCATTTATCCTTTATTCCCAAACACCTCCGTACTATCATTATACACCAGCCGATGGTCTAGCTTCTGCAACGGTTTACGATATTATTCAAGATAGAGATGGATTTATTTGGCTAGCAACATTAAATGGTCTTAACCGATTCGATGGTACAAGGTTTATAACTTATGGTATGGCTGATGGCCTTAATTCCAATTCGATTACTTCCATTTCAGAAGGAGATGGAGGCGAATTGTACATCGGTAATTTTGAAAAAGGGCTAAATATTTTAAGTGATGGCAAATTCAAAAACTACCAAAGTATAGTAAAAGGAAGAGCTTTCAAAACCACATACCTTCTAGATTCTAAAGAATATGTTTATGCGTACAGTCCTTATGCCGGAATCGTTGAGATAAATAAAAAAAATAATGTAAATGCCGACAATATAATAAGCCCCAATCTTCTAACTGATAAACCGATTCTGAATAGGATGATCAAAACAGCGGACAATAACCTGCTTGTATTAACATCCCGCGGTTTGTACTCAATTAAAAACAGCTCATTAATTAAACTAGATGTAAGTGGTTTGAAAAATGTTAACCTCAATTGTGCCGCTTTAGATAAAGATGGGGCCATTTTGCTTGGGGGTGCTGGTGTAATCCATAGAATAAAAAATAATAAGGTTGTTTCATCTATACGAATAAAACTGTTTGATAAAAACATAGTCAACCTATTCGTAGATTCTCAAAGGAACATCTGGTTCTCTATATACGGAAAAGGTTTTTACATTATTCCATTTGGTTCAGATAAAATTATAAATATGGGAATTAAGATGAACCTTGAGAATACACAGATTGATAAACTCTTTGAGGACAACGAAGGTAATATATGGATTGCTACTTTTGGTAAAGGAGTTTTTTGTTTAACCAATCTATTCATTCGTAATTATTTTGAAGATGATGGCTTGGTAAACAATAATGTTAATTGTATTCAAAAAGATAATACTGGTAAACTACTTTTAGGCACAATAAATGGAATAAGCATTCTTGATAATGGAAAAATTGAACAATTAAAGTATAGCTCAGGTAAGGTTGTATCTGGCTACATTAATAATATTATAAAGCAAAGGGAACATATTTATATATCATTAACTTCGGAATCAGCTGCTTCTAGGGAAGTGGTATATAAAGATCAGAATTTTCTCTTTACCCGTAGTCAATCTGCTTGTGAGACAAATGATGGGCAATTCCTATTTGGAAGTGTAGGTAATAACATAACAATCCAAAAGAAGTTTCACTATACTCATTATCCGGTATGGAATTATGTATTTGGTGATACCGCTACTCAAAATCGAATTAATCATATCTTCGAAGACTCTGATAAGAATATTTGGATTGGTTCCAATTTAGGCTTGTGCATGTACACTATTCCAAAAGGGAAATCAGCTATTGCTGAATGGAAAAAAAAGTTCTTTACTGACGATACTGTCTTAAACTCTAGAATAAATTCTATTTATGAGGATGAAGAGAAAAATATATGGTTTGCAGCAGCTAACGGTATAGCTTGCTATAATAAGGCTGCTAAATCTATAACCAGCTATACAAATATTCTTGGTCATAAATTACTGACAGTAACGTCGATTGTGTTAGATAATCAAAAACGAATCTGGATTGGTAATGCGAAGGGAGTTTATATGTACGATGGAAAATCCGTATTACATCTAGACAGCAAAACCGGATTGCCCTCTAACGAAATCTCCTCACTTTATTATGATGGTAAATTCAATAAACTTTATGTGGGAAGCAGCTTTGGTTTTTCAGAAATTGATATTTACAGATTTGACAACCGCAAAGAATCGTCTCCTAAAATTAGAATCAACAAAGTGATAGCCGGCGACTCTATTTATAAAAGTTATAGCAGTTTGGTATTTGAAAGAGATCAGAACAATGTGGGGATAGATATTTCTGCGATTAATTTTTCATCTCCTTCTACCATTAAGTACAAGTATAAATTAAATGAGAACTGGATTGAAACAGAAAGCAACTTATTAAATTTTAGTTCTCTTGAGAATGGTACATATGCGATACAGATAAAGGCAAGAACACAAAATTCCAGCTGGAGTCATCCTTTTCATCTAACTTTTCGCATTCTTCCCAGATTTACCGAGACGATCTGGTTTTACCTAATTATTGTTATTCTATTAATCTGTCTTCATCTTGTTTTTATTTATTGGCGTATAAAAGTACATAAGCAAAAGATCAGTAAAGAATTAGAATTATCGGAACGAATTAACGAGCTCAAACATCAAGCACTATCCGCAATGATGAATCCACATTTTATATTTAATTCGCTTAATTCAGTCCAGTATCTGATCAATAGTCAGAGGAACGAAGAGGCAAACGATTATATTGCTACAATGGCTAAACTGATACGTAAAAATCTTGATACGGCGGGAAGCGGATTTATTCTTTTATCTGAAGAGATTAACCGGCTTAAACTCTATCTCGATCTTGAAAAGCTGAGATTTCAAGATAGTTTTTCATACGATATCATTATTGGGGAAGATGTTGATACTGCTACTTTAATGATACCGAATATGATTATTCAGCCTTTTGTAGAGAATACTCTATGGCATGGAATAATTAATTCCGGCGATAACGGAAAAGTTAGCATCTCTTTTTCATTTGATGATGTGGAAGTAGAATCAATAATTACAAAATCTCTGATTATTAAAATTACCGACAACGGAATTGGAATTAAGGAAGCTAAAAAGAATAAAAAAGATGATCACATTTCAAAAGGTATTCAGATAATAGAAGAACGTCTCAAACTTCTTAGCGCCAAAATGCAACTGCCCAAACCAATTATGTTCGAGGACCTAAGCAATCAAAATCCCCATTCTCATGGAACCGAAGTAATCATTTCACTCCCTCCGCTTCTATATAGAATTATTTTACCGGAGTAGAACTCCTTTTTCGCTTACCGATTAATTATTAATTCATACCGTTTATTTTTTTAAAAGTACCGTTACCTTATTGTCTATTGTTATGGCTAATCCAGCTAAGTAGCTTCGCACAAAATTCAGGTAAGAAAAAGTGAATATGATAGTGAAGCTATTGGGAATCTTCAAAAAAAAACACTCAGATTCTGCACCGCTTCTTATCATTAGGAAAGACGCTGATAATGTGAATGTGAAAGAATACAAATCAATAGAAGAAGCAATCGAAGATCTTGAAAATGATCCGAATGTTCCGTCCGATAAAATTAGAAAGTTAAAATTATCTCTAAAGAATCTTAAAAATAAAACATCTATAAAGATCAAGAATGGAGAAATAGTAAAATGAAATTGATTTTTATTGAATTAAAAATGTAGAGCATAGTGCCTTAGTTATTCTGATTAAACCAAAAGTTCAAATGAATTAAAGGGATGTAGCATGCGAAAAATATATTGTTTAATAATATTCTTGTTCATTTCCGTATCATCTTTTGCCCAAGTTTCAGTTACTCTTCAGCAACCCCCGCCAAATCAACTACGGGCAACAGATCTTTGGAAAGCAATTCTTGTTAATGCATCACCAGCCACAATACGGATTAAACTGTCCGGTACTCTTGCAGTTAAAGGAGAAGGAATAGTTGTTAACGGGCAATCTGGACTAATGAGTTTACCTCCCGGAACAAAAAGAATTACCTATGACGATGTTAAAACCGGAGATGTAAATTTTAAATCCGGTAAATGGAGCGAGGCATTCTACCGTACCGGCAAAGCACCTACCGGAGATTATACAATATGTATTGAAGTAAAAGCTGAAGATGGAAGAGAGCTTGGCACCAGCTGCATTGATCAAAATATTCTAATAGAAAATGTTGAGAATATTTCTCCACAACTTATTTCTCCAATTGATGGATCAACACAGAATTTGAATATTCCCATTCTATTTACATGGATGCTTCCATCGGTTAAACCCGGTGATGATTTTACATATAAAATAAAAGTTGTCGAAATAATAAATAAGCAATCTCCCCCAGAAGCAGTGAAACAAAATAATGCATGGTTTGAAAAGAGTGATATCAAAACTAAAATGTTGCAGTACCCGGTATCAGCAAAAAAAATGGATGCTAATAAAAAATATGCATGGGCAGTGCAGCTTGTAAATAAAGCCGGACAAGGTGTTGGAGAGAATGGAGGAATGTCTGAAGCGTTTACTTTTGATGTTGAAGGTCAAAACGGTATCACAAAGAGCTTACCAATCCCACCTCCAAATGATACTACAGCATCAGTAGGTGGATCTGCAACCGCCGCTGTGGGAGATACGATAAAAGCAGGGCTGAATGGTGAATTCAAAGTAATCGTTTTTGAGAGTACTACTGAAACAGATGGTTCATTGACGGGCAAAGGAAAAGTATATATAAATTGGCTGTTAACAAATGTTGCGGTCGAATTCAAAAAAATAAAAATAGACTCTACAAAAAGATTAATCTCTGGTGGAATTGTAAGCAGTCAGGGTGGAAGCTCAAGTACATCATGGCAAGCTTATCCACTTGCGTGGGCTACAAGTTTAACATCTGGACCTGGCGGGGCATTTGTATTAGACCATGTAATGACTTGGAGTAACAATGTGGTAGAAAACGTTGTGAATTGGACAGTCAATTCTACTGCGGGTTATCCAATATTGAATTACCAAAGTAATATTCCACTGCCGCCAATTCCGGATAATTCTCTTAAGATGCCTTTTGGATTGCAATTCAACAATGGCAATCAAAAATTGGTAATTACAGAGATGGTCTTCAAAAAAGATTCATCTAAAATAAATTTTTTAGCACAAGAGAAGTTTTCTAAATCCGGCACACAATACACTTTAGGATTTGTAGGGAAATACTTTCCCTTACATCCTACCAGAATAAATTTTAGCAGCGGAAGGGTGGAACTTGCTGAAGACATTAAGATTCCCAAT
>Ga0172380_10000668_pt1 | contig 63368 bp, 88 predicted proteins | sample Leawe162metaG_FD_119747 | JGI IMG/M metagenome (GOLD analysis project Ga0172380, IMG submission 119747) | Leachate microbial communities from a municipal landfill in Southern Ontario, Canada - Leachate well 162 metaG | ecosystem: Engineered > Solid waste > Landfill > Unclassified | place... | reverse complement strand
TGGTTACGCCGAATCGGTCGATAGCGTTCACCCCAAGCGAACCGATCTCTATATATGAGCCATCAGAAGTGTCACTGACGATGGGATAGTGGTCGTCCCCGAAAGGGTTCCACCCTATAGCAGAATCAGAAACAGGATATAGTGTTATCGTAGCCATGCTTAACCTTTAGAGCTATCCTCAACGGCGAAAATCTTGCGAGTGAACAAATCAACAGCTTTCATCGTGCGGGTGTTTCCTACTTGATAGCCGATGCGGTATAACAAAAACCGGAGGGAGCCAGAACCCAGATTGTCGCGTGTTACATGTCTGTGACAAATGGGTATAGCTCCCTCCGGAATGTTCATTACAATTTCAGGATAGGATGGATCGAGTGGGACAAGGGTAATCCTGCGCGCCTGTCCGTATTCGGTCGGAGGGCATTGCGGGTCAATGCGATCCTCACGACTTAATTTGCGCTGGGTTAAGTCATCAACACTTCCTTTGTCCCAGTCGATACGCCAGTAGTAAATCTTCGACGGATCAAGTACCACATCAGACCTCTTCCCACGAAAGTGTGGGGACGTGGGTTTCGATTGCGCCTTGAGTCGCACCCTCTTCAACCTTGAGCTGCATCACTATAAAGTTGGTCTCTTCATTTACCGCGTTGATCTTACTGTCAACGGGATCGACCGGAATTGCCAAGGCGGTGCCGACGCTGTAGTGAGTGGTGTCCTGCCGTGCAGTGGCGACACTCGACGCGGTGTTGACGGGTGTCGCTCCAGTTGCCGTCGTGCCGATATTGATCGTTACCTTGTCTGCCGGAGTATCGAGATAACTCGGTGAGTGATCCGGCCCGTAGATTGTGAAGTTCTCACAGTAACTATCCGGTGCAGCGGTACAGCGTAACTTGACCCATAGTTCAAAGGAATAGCTGGGATCGCCGCCCGATACGGGTGCCTTGATCGGGTAGGACGCCTGATCGGTCGAAACGATGTCGGCTGATAATAAACACGGATGGGCGCTGCAATCCGTTTCGGTAGCAGCGCCCGTACCCGTGCATTTGAGCGTGATAAAGCTCGCGGTTGCCATCAGCTCTCTTTGAGCTGCAATTCGCAGTCTTGCAGTGTGAAGGTCTGCCCAGTCGTTACCGTCACCGGTCCGCCGGTCACGGTCCAGTAGGCAATCACGTTCGGTGTTGCTTCGTCGTCAACCAGCACAGCGTAGGAAATGCCGCTGATTGATCCACCTGACGCCGTCCAGACCAGATCCTTGATCTTGAATGACGCCAGATCCCCAGAATCATCCTCGACCACGCTATCGAATCCGGTAGCGCTTCGCTCGACGGCTATGCCGCCGGTGGTGTAACCGGTGCCGCCAGTGACTTCCGTCAACTGGGAAAGGGTGTTTGTGTCGCATGTCGGCGCAACTGCCGTTGTGACGAGGGCAACTTTGAAGGCGGTCGGCTCGTCAGTAGCATCAGCAACGAAATAGGCGTTGCCCATGCACTTTTTGCCACGATTGGTAAATCCGGCCATGGATTTCTCCTTAAATGTTTTGGGTGTTCTTGTAGAGGCCGCGCGGGTGCGCGAATGTGGTGGTTATGTTCTTGAAACTTTAATCGGTCGTGAGGTGATCGCTTATATCACCGGCGGAAATTCCGGTATGCAGCGAGTGTCGATGAGCGATGTGAGTCCGGTATGCCACGCTCCGGCATCGGCGACCTGCCAACGCAATGCCATATACCATTGAGTTCCGTAGGCCTTTATTTCTGTTTGGATCTCTTCAGCCGTTGCACCTTCGGCCACGCGCTGAGCAACGGAACAAGTTTCGCCTGTCTGCGCAACATAAGTTACATCGATGAAGGTCATACCGCCCTCTTGCCGCACTCCAGTTATCGTTGCGACTACGGGCGCATACAAAGTGGCGCACACCAGCGTAGCGGGGTCGCAAGTGATGGCTACGCTGCCCAATATGAGACCGGGCGCGATGCTAATCGCAACGAGTGTAACCGGTGAATCTGTGGTGTAGTCTGCCATTTTGCGGTCTCCCTATGCTACCTGAGTCCAAACAGAAAGTTTACGGATTGCGAACGTGCCCGTGCCATTGTTCGAGTTCATCTCTATCAGGATATTGGCGTCAACGTTTGCGGCTAATGCAGAGATGGGGACTGTAATAGTATATTGGACGGGGCTGCCCCAACCGGCTGATCCACTAACCAATTGCACAACAGGAGTGCACCCAGCTACGGTTACGCGAACATTTCCGGTGTTATATGCAAAATTCCCCGCTTCAAATCTGACATATAATTGCTTGGCGTTAGTCTTCTTGTGATACGATATCCTCAATTTCTTCTTGTAGGGCGTCGAGGCCGCGTTTAGTGACCAGCAACTCGTGTTGTCGGTAGTCCAGTCGGTTATCTCGGAATCACTGTTGTATGGCGCCTCCAGTACTTGACTGTAGATTATATCCGTCAATTCACTCAGGTCTATCCCATCGATTGTTTTGGTAGCTGTAACCGTTAAATCTCCGGTCAGAGGGCGCGTTCCGTCAGACTTGAGGTAAGAGTATTGCAGGGCTATATCGGCGGTGATGTTATAGGTGTCGAGCAAGTTGGTAATCGTATTGTCCGCAATCGTTGCCGAGGCCGTCCGCGCGATCGTGGCAATGGCGACGTAGTAGTGATCGGTCGGCGCTGTCGGCGGGACGGAGTACCCTTCGCGCTTGGCAAAAGCGAACAGCAGACGTTGGTCGACCGATGTTTCTTTGCCAATCGCGGGATTGACAAGGGTGGTGTCATCGACGGAATCATAAATCGGCAGGGTGATATCGAGATAGAGGCAGTCGGTACGCGCGCCCGCGGGTGTTGTCCAAGCGGTCACATTGGTATTGGCCGCAAGGTGAAAGATGTACGCTTTATCGCTATCAGTTACGGTCGGGAGTAGTGTCCCCGCTCGTTTCATATTAACAAGCAAAGCAGCGTCGCCAGCCGAGACGGTTACTGAATTCGTTCCGCCGGTGATCGCCCATCCGGTACTAAACCGGACATTTTGTCGCTTGATTAGATTCCACAAATGCCGCGCCGCCCGCTGAGAGGATACCTGCCCGACTTCGTTAAAATCCGAGTCGGCGATGTAAGTCCCCTGCTGCATATATTTAAGCAGGACGGTTGAACCGTCAGTCTTGAATTCGGTAAATTGATCCCGCGTGATATTGGCGTCGCCCATATTGTCCTTCCTATACCCAGACGACCGTCGTGTCTAACGGCGTGAAGTTGGGAATGATCTTTTCCAAGTATTCGGCTTTGGCAGTGGCATAGTCCGGCGTGCCGGCCAGGGTGATGCGCAACTCCTTATCGAAAATGCCTTCGGTAAACGACATCGCCTGTTTCTTGCGCTCAATAATGCGTAAGGCAAAATCGTCCCAGTCAACAATCGTGCGGTAGTTCACCCAGAGGCCTTTCTTGACCGGCAGGATGGTAGAGGTATAGGCCTGTTCATAGATCAACGTGGTATCGTCAAGGATGACCGTCACCTTGCTATCTTCGTCCCAGACGCGCAGGTAGTGCTCGCCGGTCAACCAAGTGAGGCCGGAGATATCGGCGCTGGCAAGTATGTTGACTCCACCACCGACAAATTCAAGTATGGCTATCGACTGCTCACTGTCATCTTTATAGAAATAGGCGAGGACATTGTTGCCCGCATCCTGCCACCGGATGTTACAACCGAAGATGATGTCGCCGGTTTTAAGCAGGGTGAATTTTACGCGCAGGTAATAGTCTTGATGCGTGTCGGCGATGTTGCAGCTTTGGTACAAACTACTACCCGACCCAGTTTCGCCGATGCCACGCAGTTTTCCGGCCATCGGCACGAAATGACCATGGGACTCATTAACCCAGCCCTGCATGGTGTTGTCATTCCAGTCGTAGATTACTTCTGATTCGGCGGCGGTCGTAGGATTCCAGAATAGGTGATTATTCCAGATTGCGGTCGTCTGGTAGTATTCTTCAAACGTCGCGGTGAAGCCGAGCAATTCGATAATCCGATTGATCGCCCAGAGGGTTCCACGTCGAGCGTAGAGTTCTGGGATTGCCAGCACAAACTGACGCCGCTCGGACTCGGTCGCGTAGGGCATGTCGATCAACTCGAAACCGTAGTTGCCGGCAATCAGCGAGAGATATTTCTGAGGACACTCGGCAGCGTTAGGCAGATAAGGCAGAATGCTCGCCCAGGCGCGTAGCCAATTCAGTTGATCCGAAATTGGAATGGCAAACTCAACCATGCCCGGCGAATGCTGGCAACTATCCATGAAGTCAAGCAGGTCAATCGGGCGCGGGTCAACGCGCTCTTGCGGAACTGTGCGTGACTGCCGAGGGCCGGGCTTGGCAAGCAATGTCTCCGGCTCCGGCCAGGAAGTCCCGGCTGGGAATTGCGGGTGGAAGTCAAAGTCACCGCCCGGTGATGGAGATACAGTTTCGTCTGGCATTTAATAATTCTTCGTGGTGGTTGTGGTGTCGAGTACCGATGGATCGTTGACATGTCCGAAGTAGATTGTATATTTTTTGATGCCGCCAACCCAAATTTCATAACCATTCTTGTAAGCAGTGCCGTCATTTGGCAGATAGGCCTTGACGCTGCCATTGACCGACCCCGAGAAGTAGTTCAACTGTTCGGCCAACACGCGCAGTGAGTCAGGATTTGATGGCGTGACCGAATAACTGCCGACAACATGCCCACGCCAAACGCCACGCTCCGGAGAGCCGCCATTAGTCCCAAGGGAGACCGCTGAATAGACATCATATATTCCCATTGTCCCGCTGCTATTCGAAGCCCGCACGTGCGCGGAGAAAACACCGGTCCGCAAGCGAAAGAGATTGGCCGACTTGGTGGTCGGGTTCCAATAGAGTGAATCAACCAGCGTTCCGGTCGGGCTGAATCGCAATATGTAGAGCGTGTCGGGATCGGCGACCTTTGGATAGAAACTGGTATCCGTCACCGTCAGGTTGATATGGAGAGAGTCGGTTGATGCCGCGCCGACAGCTTCTATCGTCAGTAGTTCCCCTGCAAATACCGGGACACTGAAGGCACATAGGAAAAGCAGAATTTTCAAGAGCCGCATTATATCCTCACTTTCGATTGAGTATTCCGTGGCCGCGTTCAGAGCTGCGGCGCTTAAATGCGTCACCGGCGACGCTGCCGACCGTCAAGGTGTCGCTATAGACCGTCATGCCAACGTTGAAGTTGACGACTGTTGTCGAGTCAGTTCCATATTTGGCAAATAATGTGAACGGGTTATATCCTACCGAGTCGGCGAATGTATAGGAATCACTGGTAATCAAATCTTTGCCTTTGAACTTGTAGACCACCGGTATCGAATAGTTGCCAGCCAAGTCCGATGTTCCCGCCCCCTGCTGATGCCCATAATGATCCGTGACCCTGACGGTTGCACCGAGTATCGGCAAGTGAAACGCTGTGGCATCGACCACGTGGACAACTACGGTGCGTTCAAACTGAGCACTGAGGCCAAGTGAGTCGTTGACGCCGGAATAGTTGGAGTATCTCACCGTGTCACTGGCATGACCCGTAAAGACACAATCCCTGAACCGGTTGTTGATGGAGTGAGAGAGGTACGCGCCGTATTGTGAAAACCAAATCGTTGAATCATAAGAGGACGTGGCCTCTATCGTGTCACCGATCATCAGCAGATTGTTGCCGGGCATTCCGCGACGATTTGCCAGCGAAATAACCCTCTTGGGCGATTTCCAGTGGTTGCCGCTCAATGTTATATACTTCGAATTGACAGGAACTACCGCTGAGTCATTCGCGCCCCAACCTAAAGCGACTACCTCGTTATTGCCATCATCGACGCCCGATAGTTTGACCTCAACCTGATTTCTCGTGATGTCGATGTACTTGAAAGAATCGGCGGGCTGACTTTCGCCGCCGCTCAAGATCAAGGTCATGGCCTCACACATACGGCCAATTGCCGTAGTCGCGGTATCGGCATCGTAAGTGTAGCCGAATTTGTTGTCGCGGAGTGCCACGTACTCCGATCCGGTGTTGTAATTGCCCGGCACGAATCGCCAGTAGATGACAGCGCCGAAGCCTGAGGCGTGAGCAGACGATGGCCCTTGATGCACGTCGATGTCGTTATAGGCAATCTGAACCGAGTCGCCGGATATGCCCTTGGCATTCTGAATGATAATTCCCTGCCCGCCGGTATAGGTATCGCCCGACCGGATTACATTCGAGTCGATTACCGAACCGGGGCCAACGCCGCCAAGATCGATAGCGAAAGCATCGCCGTTCGTGTAGCACATAGACGGATTGGGAACATAATTGTAGAGCAAGTTGCGGGAGTCGACCGTCAGCGAGCAAAGCGTGATTAACACCTTCGGGGTGCGATATCCAGTTATGGCAATCGCCACGTGCGGGCAGGTAGTGACGTTGACATTCCAGAACTTGGCAAAAAACTCTCCGGCTCCAGTGTGAACCGAATCGTCACCGGCTTCGAGGAGGTACAAGGTCGCATCATGCGTGCAGCGATATCGAAATTTGTTGACCAAGCTCTTTGATGTTCCGCCGGTCACTGAGATGTTGTGACCGCAACGACGCGCTCCCATGACAAGGATTGAATCGCCGATGACCAAGGTATCCGCCGCAAGTCTGATCTTCGATTGCAGGTAAACCGTGTCCTGCGTCGCGCCACGGGTAAGCCACACGTCTTTGATGGCAACGGAAAAATCTCCGGTATAGAAATAGCAGTATTCATAACCATCGTGTGTGAACTTCGAGTCATCATAAACCTCGGCCACAGTGAAGGATGTATCAGAGACTATCCCTGTGACGTGGCTGAAATAATAATAGGCGCTGGCATCATTCTTGAGACCGCGTCCCATCACTCCGGCAGGTTCGAGGTTGCAATCCTCAATCCAGATGTCCGTGTTCGCCCCCAGACGGATGCAATTGGACGAGTCCTTAGTTGAGTCAATCCTAATCGTCAGGTTCTTGATATGAACAATGTTCGATGTCCCGGAGATATTCACGCCCTCGGCATGACTGGCGCCTACAATTATAGTGTCAGGAGTTACTCCTTTGGACGTAAACAAGACATTCTGCCGATTATTGAAATTAACGGCCACCCCGTCAGTCGAGGTCTTCGATGGTCCCGCCAAACAATAACACGTGTCGTCACTCAGGGCAGTGTACATCGACGAGGTTGTAGGAATTTCTATCGTATCCTTGCAACTAACTTTCTGTGGCGGCAATTCCACCGACTCACCACGAGTCTTAACCCACCAAACGTGAGACCCCATCGTCGTCGCCCCGTCGTCGTTTACTTGATCGTATATTGTCCTAATAGGAATTTCAACGTCACAATATGCGGAATCGCACTGGTTGTCACTTGACCTTGCGACATAAACCACGCCATTGTTAGTGGATGAATCTGCGATCCATCCGGTCACGATGTCGGGGGGGATCACCGGGTAGATTGTCATTCCCACCGGAGACGTGTTGTCGAAATGAATAGAGTCCAACACCCGCGCTGCATAATCAACACCCTCGGCAAGACTGGGCGTTGACCACAAAATCGAATCCGTTGAGGATGTGTGGACTACGTTAAATCTATTGACCCAGTTTCCGTAGCCGCCATTTATCGCGGGGAAGGGAGCCATCCACTTCGGAGCTACGATGATCTCGTGGGAGCGCGCCATGATATCGAAACCCGACGTGGAGTGGTCGATTGCATAGGTATATGCCCTCGGAGTCTTCAGCGAGCAGGATACTGCCGCCGTATGTCCGGGTCTGATTTTTACGGCCAAGACATCCGAATTGATCTTGAAAAACGTCAGACCGTCTCCGCAATGACCTGTCACTGACGGATCATTCCCGAATCTGATTTCCGTTTCAAATGTCTCCCTGCAGCCACTGCCACCGAACTCAGGCCAACAGGCTTGAATCTCCTCTTTCCCCGCAAAGCAGTTGTTGTCAATCCAGTTCGCGTTCAGAGTATCCTTGAAAGTCCAAGCCGACAGGTTGCCGAGCATCTCCCAGAAGTGGCATTCATAGAGGGTTTGCTTTTCTGACATAACCTCAGACCCGCGCATAAGCCCGAAGTATGCTCTACGTTCGGCTGCCGTTCCCGTGGTTAGCGTCCCACCCGAATCGGCAATGGCCACCAAGGATGTATCCGTGTTTTTCCACCGCGTCCAATTCCAGACCGATCTCACACCCGACGCTAACCCGACAAGTTCCTCCGGCCATTGGGTATATCCCCATGACTGATAGAGCGTGTCCATCGAATAGCGAACCGGATAGATTGCGGTCGTGTCCTTGACATACTTCTGTGCATCACCGGATGCCAGGTGGTTGTGCGTGGCCGCCAAGTATAAGCCACCGGCAGCATATAGGTTTGTGGACACCACGCCAATTCCCGCGTCTCGCAGGGAAGTTATTGAGCTGCTTGCACTATATGACCAAAATGCCCCTTGATAATTAGTCTTCCACTCTGCCGGTGACAAGAACGCGGCATACGTGGATGTAATAACATGGACGGTATACCCGAACCTGTTCTTGTAGAAATCGACAATCTCTTTTTGGGTGGTGGTCAGGTTGGCATAGGTCGTATCCGTGGCGACCACAAAGGCCATGTCAAAGGCAAGCGCCGTCGATGACAGACAGAGTACCAGTAGGAATAGAATCAGTCGTTTCATTATAGTTCCGTCCCCAGGTTCAGGTAGCTCGACGATGTGTTGCCTTCATAGGCGATGATGTCAATGGAGTTCACGTCGCGGATTTGTGTGGTTGCGATAGTGATGTCCGCCGCCGGCAGAGTAACAACCGCCCTAATGACTCCGGGCACGGCCATGATTGCCACGTAGAGGTTACCCAGACTGATATCGTCGCCAAAGGCAACGGGATAGAGACCGTCCGCGTCTTGATAGTTGGGCGATCCGAATTTGACGATTGCCTGTCGGACTTGTTCGACAACCGCCGCAGCGAAGTATCCCGGAGCGACGTAGATTGTTATGTCATAGTCGATCATGTAGTAGGTCGGATCACTGACGGCGATTTCAGTACAGGCCGCCCGCCGCAAGTCGAGATAGGCTTTCACTTCCGCCTTGAATTCAATTGACGGCAATCCGCCGATCGCCGGAACAAAGCGCACGTCGATGGTGAGGTTGTCAATACCAGCAGCAACCGACTGCGCGATCGTGCCATAAGAGGGCGACACAAAAGCTGCGAGCAACGTCTGTACATCGGCCAACGTGACAATGCGATCGTTCGCGCGAAGGCTGGCCGGAGCCAACTGACGCGCGCGGACGATGCTCTCTTGGTCGCCGCCGCCTGACGATGCTGCCGCGTTGATTACTGACTCAACATAGGTGACGCTTGAAAGTAGCTCGGTGATCGCTCCGGCAGCCACGTTGCCAGCGGACCCGCCGCCACGTCGATAGGTCGCACGAATGTTGTTAGAACCGGTCGTCGGTATCTTGCCGTAGACGCCGTCGCCAAAGCAAATGTAGTAGTAGCCGGAGTTGTCCAGTTCAATACGGTAATGCGTGTCGGTATCGGCGCTCAATATGAAGTTGTCAACCCGCGTCCATTCGACAAAGCCGGAGCCTTCGTCAACTTCAATGGTCTCGCTCTGCCAAACCACAGGGCGACGCGAAAGATAGAATGTCTGATAGCTTGTGCCGTCGGATGATCCTACAGTCTCAATGCTTACCGTCTCACCCTGTTGGCAAGGTACGGTCACTATCGCCGTTCCGACCGTCACTAATTGAGCAGTGATTGTCTCGAATATGACAGCGTTGGTATCCGTCGATCCGGCGGTGCCAACCTTGGTACCTGCCGGAATAGTGAACTCCGGATGACTGTCTTGAGCCGTGAACGTTACCGATACGTTAGCGGCGGTTGCTTCCTGAATTGTATAGCCAAGCTGGGCACATAGGTAGCGCATGGCCTCACGGTTCGTGGCGGTCATCAGGAAGCAATCTTTGGCCTGTTGGTTAGTCGTTCGCAACATCAGGTCGGATAAGACCGTGAAGATCCATAGGAGCTGCATACCGAGATCGCTTGCGGATTCATCCGTCCACGTCGGACAGTTGGCCCGCTTGACGTTGATCATTTGCGCCAATAGGTCATAGATGCCATAGTCGGCAAGCGTAATCTGCTGGAGCGGGAATTTCCGCTCTTGATCCGGTACGAGTATTGGCATGCTACGTTCCTTGCGTCAAGGTCACTACTTGCTGCTGTTGTGTGGTTTTGATTTGATAGCCGACTGTATAAGCGACAACGCCGGGGTCATTCGATGGCACCGAGTCGATGCCGGTTAGAGAAATGCGCTTTTCCCAGCGGTTCAGCGCTTCCTCGGCGTCGGCCTTGATCATCGCCGCGGAATTGACGGGACTAAAGACACGAGTCGGGACAAGACTGCCGAATTGACTGAATGGAATTGACCCGCGACACGTTAAGAGAATCTGCGAAACCGAATGCTTGATATGCTCCGCGTCCGAAGACATGCGGAGTTTGCCGCCACTGTCAAAGGCCAGCGGGAATGCTAACCCGCAAATGCCAAGAGATTCGCTCACGATATTTTTCCTGTGGCTGCGGTAGTCGAGGCTGGTGAGTGCGTATGCGCCGCGCCGTCCATCGGCGTGTTGCTGACAGTCAACGATGCGACTTCACCGTAAGTGTGGATATGGTCGATAATAGCCTGGGCGTCGGCTTTCGCCATAGCCAGGCGATACGCTGCCGCTTCAGCTTCCGTATAATCAGGACGATCTACATAACCGGCCAGAACCGCGTCCCTGCCTGCCTTCATAGCGGCCGCCAAGATATCTGCATTCATTGCCATGTTATTTCTCTGCTTTCACTGAGGGTGATGCTGCCGCGTGGTCGTAACCGGTATATGAGCAACGGTGCTTTTTACAAACCACACCACCGCCGTCACTACCGTTGAGATTGATGTTGCCTTCTGCCGTGATGTCGATATCGCCCGATGATTTGAGTTCAACCTTGCTGCCGCCCGAAGTCTGAATCAGAATGCTGCCCGATTCCGTGAATGACATCTTGTGTCCGCTGGGCGTCTTGAATATCCGCGTGCCTGCTGCCCCTTCAGTCGGTTTGGCCTTGCGGCCGCTCCAGTGGTAGCCCTGAACAAACCAGTTGCCGGAATATAGCTGGGAGACTATTACCTCATCGCCGACTTGCGGAATGCTGAAAAAGCCGTAACCGTTACCGGCAAAGGGTGTGCAGGCGTGACACCACGGAGTGAGGTTCATGCCTGCAACATCTTCTCTGAACCCGATGATTTTCACGCGCACGCGGCCGAGATTTTGCGGGTCGGTTATGTTATCAACAATGGCGTGGTAGTTCATTTTGTTGTCTCATTAACGACATAGCGGGAGACGTCGAACTTCGTGCGAAACCCCTGCCCTGCTGTGAAAGAATGCTTGACGGCGGTAATGTTGTAAGCTCCGGAAAACGCTTGCCCAAATGTTTTGAAGGTCCGCAGAAAGAAGTTGTGGCGTTGTCCTGCCCGCAATGGCACCCAACCGTTCATCGTCACCTGTCCGGTCACCAGCTCACGGGCGCGACGCTCAAGCTCGGCCTTGGCGAGAATGCCCGCCGCTTCGTCGCTCTGCGCAACCTCACCGACAATAGTGAGAATAGGTATCGGAGACGTCTCGAGATAAATGCGAGTCAGGTTGCGTTCTTTCGGACCCAAAGCCATGCCCGAAAGTTGATCCGTCCCATACTTCGTGCCGGTAGTATTGACCGAGCACCAGGAGACGACTTTGACTTCGGTGCGTTGGCCGGGGGAGCGTAGTTCCGGTTCGAAAGTGTAAATTACCAATCCGCGATCATCGGCCATATCGGAATCGAGCGGCGAGATATAGAAGTTAAACATAGGGAATTGCCCATAGAGCTGAACGCCGAATGTCTGTGGGTATCGGGTAAAGTAGTCAGGATCAACAAAATAGAAGACGCTTTGGCCGCCGCCATACTTGACAATCGTCTGATATCCAGTTCGTGTCGCACACTTGGCCAGAAATCCGAAGTCAGTGTCCTCAGCGGTGAAACCAGCCTCTTCGGAAGTAAACTTGCGCTTTTCCAAAACCTTTTGCGGGTGCGAGATAACGTAGTCGTCTATGAGCTTTTCTTTCTTGTTCCGCTCTAATATGTCGCGCACAATCTGAAACCAGGTTGTGCCATGCAACAGCGCCGGATTTCGCGGGGACTTCATGCCAAAGCCAGCGTCGTAAGCGGTTATCTCAACCTGTCCGGGAGCGTTGGCCTTGAATGTCGGACTCGGGCTGATGATAGTGCCCTTGAAAAGCGTCTGCTTGGCGCCATACCAACCGAGTGAGAATACGACCGGCGTGCCAAACTTCAGGTCGTCAAAGGCAAGGGACATTTCGTCACTGTCGCGGATGATGACGCGCACGCATGAGGTTGCGTTCATCTTCTCTTCAAAACTGATTTCGACGATATCCAACTTCTGATCGTCAGTCAGCTTCTTGTCGCCGATTTCAATGTCATAGTCAGAGACGGTGTTGAGTGCGTTAATCATTGTCCACCGTCAGCACTTGCCCATGCATGGGATAGAAGATGTTGATATCCGGGTTAGCGGCGACGATTTTTAGATAGCCGCTGAAAGCATCCCCGTGCGCACGTGCGGCGATATCGTCGATGCGCTCGGCCGGTCGGACTACTACTTGTGTGATCGCCATTCCTTAAATCCTATTCTGATTGTGGCGCGGCGTAAGCGGCCGTTGGCAAAGCGATCATCATCACGAATCCCGATCAAGACTATGCGGCCGTCAAAGGAACGATCGCCAAGAATGACGCGGATCAATGACGGCCGACGCTTGTCCGGTCGAATTGCCGTCCAGCGGTTGATTGCGGCGATGACGTTTTCGATAATGAGTAAACTCGCCGGATATTTCGGATTGTTGCTTGTCTCGCTTAATGAGGGATTGCAATTGTTCTCGACAATCGGCGCGCCGGGAGCTACGAGAAATTGTAGCGGTAACTCAAACTGTGTCTGTCCCGATCCAAGAAACTGTGAGTGAGTCTCTTCCCTGCCGAGCCATTGATCGTCAGCCCAGTTGAATTCGCGCAAGGTTTCCGGTGAGCAATTGAACTGGAAGTTGAAAAACTCGTTATCATCGATATTGTAAAGCTGCCCGCGTGCGATTTTCGGCGTCGCCTTATGCGGCAGGATATTGCGGATGGGGAATTTGAAAGTGAGTGGCATTAGCGCTTACCGTCCGGGCCGAGTTCGACTTGTTCGCGAATGGCACGACCTGCTTTAGTGGCAAGCTCTTCTTGACTGGGAGCGTAGAGGTTTTGTGTGATGTAAAACGTATTCCCCGTGGGTCTATCGGTTAATGACTGAGTTGCCGCCGCCGTTGATTGCGCGGACGGGTTGCCTCCCATGCCACGCAACATATCCGATCGCAATTGATCCGATCCCTTTGCGGGGGCGAACATGTCGGCAAGTGCTATCTCGCTTCGTGATTTGCGGAGACTGAGAAATTCATTATTTATTGATGGCTCCATGCCAATGTCTTCATACATGGTGAGCACACCAAGAGCCACTTGAGGACCATAGGCACTCGCAAACTTCAGGAGTTGATTTCTGCCGATTTCTCCGTAAAGCGCAGCCACTTGTTCCGACTTTGACATAACCGCTTTGCTAATGGCTCTGCCATACGCACCGCGAACAGGCTCTCCTGTCAACCCCATGGTCAGGGGATTTTCGAACGCTGCACCCCTGCCCCATACCCCTTCGATGGCCGCTGACTCGGCCTGAGACAATACACTGCCCGCTGTCCGACCACCGAGATTCCCCAATATGCGTTTTGATGTTTTTAAGGTATAGAGTCCACTACCGACTACGGCGGTTCCGAGTGCGGCAGTCCCCAACCAAGTGGCCGCGCTCGCACCTTTCGGATTCCTTTCCATCCATTGGCCCAATCCGGTAGCCGCTGCGTTGATCGCCTTCAAGAATTCACCGAGGGCGGGTGTTAGGTGGTCACCAATCTGATCCTTGAGTCCGGAGAATTGACCTTTGAGCAAGTCCGCTTGCGCGGCCGCTTCCTCAATTTCTGTTGCAAAGATGCTCTGCGTCAATCCGGCGCTGTTCATGAAATCAGCCTTGGCCTGTCGCATTTCGTCGGCGTGGCCGAGGTACATCCCGAAGGCCGGGCCGAGAAGCTTTAGAACCCATTTCGCGGTTTCAACGTTCATCCCGTACCCTTGAGTAGCCGCCTGCTCTCCGGATATTTCCCCCGCCTTCACCCTTCTATCAACGTCTGCTGTCTGTTTTTTAGTGATCTTGGCGCCAGCGGTCACCTGATCGACGATGTCGGCCAACGGCAGGAACATTCCCTGTGCATTGGTGACCTTGAGGTCAAGCAGCCAACGATCCTTCTTGGGGATTTTGTCCTCTTCGGCCGGATTCAATCCCACGATATCGCCATAGGTTATCGCCTGTCCCTTTTTGGCTGGTCGTTTTTTCAGCTCATTGACCTGATCGGAGTATGTGGCAAGGGCTTCATAAGTCTGCGCGACAGCGTTCGCCGCCATACGCGGCATGGAAGTCTGTCTTACAACCGGAGCGACGGCAGAAAGCATGTCATAGAAGTCAGCGCCATACACGGCCGCGGCCGTGGACGCCCGGAGCAATATATTCCCAGTTTCAGCAATATCGAGCTTGTAGGCTTTGGCCTTGGCGAATGCATCCGTGACCGCCGTGAGCTTTTCCAAGTCGGTCTTACCCGGCAACGAATTACGGAATTTATAAAGCGCTCCGGCTGACGTGCTCATAACTGCCGCGAAGTCTTGTGTCTGCGTACCAACGAATGCGAGTTTGGCAATCGGGTCGAATGCGTCGAGATACATATCCCCAAACGCAGCGCGCATTTCACCGGCGGCCGCTTCCATTTTGTCGAGCATGCCTGGCACCTGTCGATTGACTTCATGGATACGCTTCTGGGCTTCGGCCACTCTTTCGGTTGCAATTAAACCAGGAGCGCCTTGAGCCATTATCACTGTCGTCAGGTCGCGCATTTGCCGTTGCGAATCAAGCGCCTCTTTGAGGACGGCCCGCACTGGCATCAATGCGGCAGCTCCGCCGAACGCGGCGAACCCCGCCTTGATCAGGTTGCCCATTTGAGCCGCTTGAGTCCCAATCTGTCCGACCTGCCCGCCGAATGACCTGGTAGTAGTCTCCAAGTCGCTACGCAGTCCGACTACGTGCTGACGCGCGCGTGCAACTTCAGCGGAAGTCTGATCCGTAAACTTGAGGACAAACCCGAGGCCGAGTTCTTTCATCAGATCCATGCGTTAGCCTATCGGTTCCCGTTTAAGCATTTCAACGAGGCGCATACAGCTATCATAGCGGTCGCCATGACTCATTTGCAGTATGTCGGTTCGTGTAAATCCAGTGTGCTTGGCCAAGAATGTTTCCTGTTCCTTGTAGGTGTCCCACTCGACGAATGATGACGCGATGATTTTGGCGACGGTTATGTCGCCGCGATCGCTTCCCCCAGTAATGACTCCAGCGCTTCCACGAAGGCGGCACGCGCGCCCGGATCAAGATTGATATTGTCCAGCGCGGTATTGACCACCTTCAGCGGGATCATCTTGCTCTGGGGGTCATTCTGGTTGGCGATCATCCAATTGATGTCGCGAGTCGTTAGATTTTCAAGGACTGCTTGTCCGCGGATTTGTTCTTGCGTGAAGGTGCCGATGTTATCGACCGTCTGCTTGAAAACGACCAGATAGAATTGCTGCAATTCGGTCAACGCAAGCAGTTGTGCCGCGTGCCCAGGTGCCCCTAATGAATACTGGCTCCTTGCCAGCGTTTGAATTGTCGCATCCGACTTGATCTTAATTTGCTCGGCCATTGTCATGCGGTGCATGACGACGGTCTTATGCGTCTGCTTGGTTGCCGGATCGAAATAGCCGTCCAGCAATTCAAAGGTGATCGGTTCCATTCCTTGGCTCCTAAACTGTTATCGAGATTGTCGCCGTTTCCAGCGATGCGTTTTCGATGGTCTCGTAGATCAACTGTAGCCGCTCGAAAGCGACTCCCGACTCGTTGGCATCAAGATCGTCAAGTTTCCAGTCGGTCGGCCAGGCATTGAAGAGATCCCAACCACGAACGGCAACGGCGGTGTCGGCGGTGATACCATGCGCCGTGCGAGTAACGACGCGTTCCATAAGATAGATTGAAAGGTGCTTGCGATAGTCCGGTTTGCCGGGTTCCCAGGTCTCGGCGTCTTTGATCCATTGAAAGAGATCGCCGAAGAAATCAACGCCGTGGACTAACGTCAGCGGTTTGACTTCAACCTTGTCGGGAAACTGCCACTTGCGGACGTTGCCCGGTTCGGTTATCACAAACGGCGGGAGCGGCAGACCCAGTCCCTGAACTCCCTCGAAACCGGCTTGAGTGATTTCCGCGTGACCATCGATTGATATGAGAAAGGCGAACTTCTTCATTTTGAAGTTCGCCAGTGCATTGGCGAGTCCGAGTATTCTGCTCATCAGACCGCGACAGGGGTTACCTTGGGAGCGGTGATGGTTGCCTGGAAGCGAGCGTCCGCCGGACTCTTGGCGTCCAGCTTCGGCGGCGCAAACTCATTGCAAAGTGCGTTCTCAAAGGTTTCACGGTGGTAAGTCTCACCGGTGTTCTGATCAACATAGTCAATCCGTCCACCGCGTTTGTCACGATCGCCGGCGGCATACCAGTCGGAAAAGAGTCCGATTGCCGCATTATCCTCGGCGCGTGAGATCTTGCCGATCTTGATCGTCTGGGGGTCCTTCAGCCCTTGACTGACCGTGAAGGTGTCGCCGTCGGTGCCAGTTCGATTCTTGACCACCGCAAACGACGCCGGAGAAATCTCGCAATCTTCGAAAGAGCCGACACTGATGCCGTCGATCTCAATCACGAATTTCGTGTTCTGCCGTATGTTTTTGTTCACATCTGACATTGTATTGACTCCTGATTTTTGTTAGGCGGCTTGCGTGGTGGTGATGCCGGCTGAAGACGACGTCACGGTAAAGACGATCTTCTCGGCGACTCCGGCAGGCTGGTACTCTATCCCGCAATTGAGATAGCCGAGCGCTACCTGCGCGTCCGGATTGTTGGTTGCATCACAGATAACGTTGAAGGCGATAATTCCGCCCTCGGTCACCTTCTCGTTGAGATAGGCGACGACGCGGCGTACCAGCTTAGCGCGAGTGGCGGCGTTGTTCGGTTCAAAGGTGACGTCACCGACTTCACTCTTGAGCGTGCGGGAGAGATCGTTGAACTGCTCGGAGTGGTTGACGAAGCGCCAAACGGTTGAAGCACTGCATGTCCGCCCGCCCCATATTCGCAACCCATTTTTCCTGATGATCGTATTGATACCAGCCTCATTCAGAGTTTCCTCTTCCGTGCGGGTGAGTGAACGTTCAATGTCAACGCCGTACCCCAGAGGTTCGTTGCCCATGCTCTTATAGATACCGCGATTGCTATCCTTTCTGGCGATAGCTCCAAGTGCCGGTCCTATATTGGACAACCAAACCGTGGCACCATTATCGGTGACTGTAATCCACTGATATATGGTGGTGAGTCGCCTTCCCTCGAAATTTCCCCGGAAAGTCAGGGCTTCAGCGGCGGTTTTGCCGTAAGGCACCTCCGCATAGACCTCGAGGTCCTGCTGCGAATTGGCAAAGCTGAGCAACGCCTGCACGACCTCGATAATGTCGGTAGCGGGAACGGCCAGCGCGGGATTAGGGCAAGCGATCCGGAACAGGTTCGGGACAGCGGCGAAAGCATAGAGGCCAGTTCCGGCGGCGGCACTACCGAGCCATTCGGTCTTTGTGGGCGTACCATCGACACCGGCGACGGTAGTCAGGGCCACTGGCACGGACGTAACGGCTGGCTGGGTCAGATAGTTCGTTGCCACGGCATTGTAGCCCGTGGCGTCCAGGTCAAGCACTTCGATGTAATTGGAGTTGTCGCCGATGACCGACTCACAGAAGAACGTGACGCTATCGTTCATCGACAAACCTTCCCAACGCTCGACTTCGACCGATCCCTCGTAAACGATGATCTTGAATTCGAGCGAAGAGATAACGCCGTTGGCGGTCGTATAGCTATTGGTTAGACCCCCGGTCCAGTGCACAACACCGGCAGTGTGATCAACAGAGTCGAGTTCCTTGTATTCAGTATTGGTGCCGTTGTAGAACTTCAGGAATGACCCTTTTTCCAGTCCAGTTGTTGATTTGAGTGTTGCGCTGACTGCCGTAGTGACGGGGATAGTAACCGTCGGCGCCGTCACAAGCACGTTCTGGTCGAGCACTTCAACGGTCAGGCCGTTACCCCAGACGCCTTGGCTTTTCGCCGAGATCTTCAGCGTCGAAGCTGGTGATCCGGCTTTATCAACTACCGTTAGCGATGCTTTCGCGGCGGTCGAACCTTTGATGTTGACGATAGCCAACGGGGCCTCACCGCAAGCGGCAAAGAAGCCCTCCACGTCATAGTAGGACGTGATACCGGCGAGCGGACTGTCCCCGAACACGCGTTCGAACTCGGCCATGTTGCTGACCACGACGGCCTTGTTGATGACGCCCTTTTTGAATTCACCCATGATGCCGGTGACCGTTTGCGAGGAACCGCTGATGGGCGACAGCCCTTGTCCCTCGATGATATTGACGCCCTTGTATAAGGTGGTCATGCTTTGCTCCTATTCTGAAACTGTTGGAATTTCGGTTTTGGATTTGCCCTTGGGCGCGGCTGGCGGTGCGACGGCTTCTCCGGCGACAGCAACCTCGTCGATTGTCACAGCGCCGAGTCTCTCCAGACGCTTGAGATCTTCGGAGGCCTCCGAGATGAGCACCGAATCGCCATGCTGCAACGTTTCCCCGCCGTCAATTTGTATCCACGTCGAGAGCCTGTTTGTGATTTTGTAAGCCATATCGTTATTCCTCTTCGGGAACGGTTAGTATTTCGTCGTTGATATCGAAAATGGTGTGAAGTACCAGGTATTCTGTTTCAGCCGCGCGCGCGTCCGCGAGCCAGAGCGGTACCGAGAAGCGGTAGACCTTGGCGAATCCGTCAGCGGTTAGATCATCCTGATTGTCGCCGGGTTCAAGGCGCGGGTAATAGGTTTCTGCCGCTGGAGTCGTGATAGGTTTCCCTGATTCAAGCAGACGTTGGATTTCTTCTCCCATCTGCCAGTCGATGAAATGCGCCAACGCAAACGTGTGGATATAGACGGTCAACCGGAATGGGAGTGGCGGATATTCCAGCGTCGCGGTGTTGTCGAGATTCGCCGTGACGTTGAACAACTTGCCCGATGTCCGGTTCTCCGGATCGGGCGACAGTATCAGAGAGACCGCAGCGGTCGGCTTGCCTTCCGTAGCGAGTTTGACAATGCGATCATCCGGGAAGCCGGGGAATATCTTATCCGCCGTCAATCCAGTAACGGAAGCGGCCAGGTGCGTTTGCAACCCGGCGAAAAAGTCTTCTGTGCGTGATGTCGTCATTTAGTACAGTCGAATATCGTTTGCTTGAGGGCTTCGATCCATTGTTGCCGTAGGAACGGCTCGATGTGTTGGAGCGTCGGTCGCAGAAACGACCGCGCGGGAATGTGCAGGAGATAAGTCTTGCCGGTTTTGGAGGTCACCATACCGTAGAACCCGTATTCGTGAACGCGGGCGATGTTGACCAATGGCGTCTTGCCGCTCTTTCTTTGAGCGGTCTTGAGTACGCCGACGAAAACGGAAGTGGAAGTCACACCCTGATGCGTGATTGAGTTTATCAGGTCGCCCTTGTCAATCAACATCATGCTGCTATGCTTGCGCGCAATCGTCGCCGGTTTTAATGGCGGCCAACTCGGAGGTTGACTGCGGATGTATTTCTTGACAGCATCGGCGGCGATGATGCCTGCCTTGCGCGTCTCTTTCTCGGCTGCCTGGCGAAAGGTCGTGCTGAATTGTGTCAGCGCGTTTGTCGCCTTATTCCAGTCGCCGGTCAGTCCATTAACGATTCCTCTGCCCTCCTACCTTGCGCGTGACGCCGACTTCGAGCGTCAGGAATACATTAGCTGATTGTTGCGCCGGTGCGGTCTTGGTCACATAGAACGGCGCTGCGTCACCGGCGATGAAGAATCGTCCGGCGCTATTCACGACCGCGCTCATTTGAGTACATTCCTCGACAAGCAGGGTCAGTATGGCGACGGCATCCTCTTCTAACCCCAGCCGTTTGCGAGTCGCTTCACTCGGGGAGTATTCAATCAGCGCGTGCAGGCTGATCGAAGTCGGGTAAGCGGTCTCGACGGCGATGACTTCTTTAGTCAGCGTGTTAGTGTTGCCGGCGACTTCAACGAACGGTTGGTAGGTAACCAGCGTGCCGGTACGTTTAAGGAGTGCAGCTTGTTGTGCCGCAAGGCGGGCGGTGGCCATTAGGGTTTTGTCCGCTCTTCTAATCGGGTCAGCCGGTTAGAGTTGTAGTCGATACGTAGACTAACGTCTTTGTTGATCGTTTCGATCTTGACGTTGGTCTCTTTGATTAGTTCCTCTATCTTGTCGAAACGCATCCTGAAATCGACACTGGTGGTATCAGACATTCGTTGACCGGCAGTGAACGCGAGAGTGGCTACCGCAACCAGGACGGCGATCCATTTAACAGTACCGTTGCCCTTAAGACTATCTACCGATTTCTTCATCGACTCGATTTCAGTCTCAATCTTGCCCTGCCACTTACCCTGTGCCTCTAAATACTCGGTGGTCAGTGGGCAATCCCTTGTAGAATCGACACACTTGTTGTCTGTCATGCAAACGTCCTCATTAAACTGATGCTATACCAAGGCGACGATAGCCCATGAGGATACCGTCGATTTCCGGATCGTTGAAGTGACCACTGGCGGCCGCTTCCGAGAGTGTGTAGGAATATCCCTTCAGGCTTTCCTGGATAATTCGGCCAGCGCCGATTGTACCGACACGATCAACGGTCTTCGGCAGGTACTTGGCGACGATCAATACCGCCGCCCGCTTAATCATCCGTGGGGCCGAGTAGGTCTCTGGCGTCGTACCCATTGCAAAGACAAAGCCGAATGAGCCGGTGACCTTGTAGTTGCGATCACCCTTTGACCAGTAGGCGTCAAAGCGTTTCAGCTTCGGATTTCGGAGAGCGACCTCGGTGAGTAGATCGCTCTCTTGGGCGTAGGCGGTGGACGGGATTTCTGTTAGGACTTCAACACTGGTCGAATTGTCAACTTCGCTTACCGTCGTTATTGCAATCGGTGGATGCGGCAGCAGGAGGATATCTCTATCTCTCCCGCTGGCATAAACGGACGTGTCAACCTTACGGAATAATCGGCCGGTGATCTTTTCGATGACGTCTTCGGCGTCGAGGATCAACGCTTCCGCGCGCGCACGGTTGTACGTCGCGGCGTCAATCCCTTCGGTCTCAAGGTCATCGAAAGTAATGATGTTGCCCATAATCTATGCGTTCTGGACAGTGGCCGGATGCTGAAGGTTGCGGACGGTGTGGTCATAGACAAAGGTCATAGTATCGACGTCACCGGTTCTGTTGATGGTCATATCGAGTGTACGCAAATAGACCGTGCCCACAGCGAGGGTCGCCTCTATCTGAGCATTGGTTGGGGCAACTACGGCAGCGGTCAGTGCGACGGTGCCCGTATAAATGCCCTGCCGGATAACGTTGTCGGCGATGCTACGATAGTAGTAGATCGCGTAGATGATGGACTGACCGTTTGCGAGAATCGCGTTGCCGGTAGTTCCTGATCCGAGATTGATATCAGCGGCGGCGGCAATCTGCGAAGCCACTCCATCGACGAGGATAATCCCTGCCGGACTGCCGGTTCCCATCGCATGAAGATTGACATGGTAATGGAAGGCTCCGGTGCCGGTTGCCTGAACGCACGCGGTTGTCGCGGTGCCATACACCATACCCTGCACAACGCGCGTATTGAAGAATTGGTCATGGGATAACCCCTGACCATAAACGGACTCTTTCATAGTGAACTCCTTGTGGATTGTTAATCTGATTTGAAGCGAACGTGCAAATCTGCCGATACTTATTCGGCCAGATAGCCCTCACAGGCAGCGACGATCTTGTCGGCGGTTGCCTGGCCGATGCCGGTTATTTCCGTCAACTTGTCACTTGCTAAAATGACTTCGTTAACGGTGGTATAGCCAGCGTCACGCAGAAGCCCCAACACCTTCGGCTCCAGTGTTTCGACCAGAGCGATATCGTCGGTTGCGGACGGTTTTGGTGGGGCGTTGTCGCCCACCGGATCGCGGACGATGCAAGGTTCGGATTTGAAAGCCGCTTCACCCTTGAGTTTAAGATAAAGCGGATCGTCTGCGGCCAGTTCGGTAGTCCATCCCTTCACACAACGGAAGCCACTGGAGCTGAAAGAGCTGGCCGTGCAGGTTAGTCTAAATCCATTTGCCATCGTTCACCTACCACGTGGCCGGCGGCGTCACGGCAACGCGCTTTTCGAAGACAAAGGTTTGCGGCAAGGGCACGCAGACTTCACCGTACCAGTAAGTGGTGATTTCGAAGCGGTCGAAATCCTTGTTGTAGGTACGGGAAGAACGCATGGTCCGCCACGTGATCTGGTTAATGGCCTTCGGATTGCCGAGGATGATTGAGGTTTCGTCGGCATAGGTGATCGTGTAGTCGGTGTTGGTCGCGCTGATAACCTGCTGGCCAAGCGAAGTCGTCGTGGTGATCGTGTTGGTTGCACCACCCCAGACTGCCGGAAGGGTTTCGGAAAGTCCGGTCAGATTACAGGTGACCTTGACCATACGTCCCGCGATGGTTGTCGCACAGAGCGTAGTCAGAGTAACCAGGCAGGTTGTCGCGGTCGCGGCTGATACTGAAGTCGGTGCGATCGCAGTTGGCCCACCGGTTGCCGATACATACGGGGTGAGGATTTGCGGACTGCCATCAGGGGGAACTCTCATTTGAGTCTGAATGACCTGATCGCCGAGTCCCGACCGCATACCAGCTGTCGTGCCTGAAATATTCGTCAACGACTTGCGCCAGAGGATGTCCACCATGTCGTTGTAAATCCATGCCAACCCCGGATCGTTGCGGTACTTCTCCGGCATTTTTGTGCGCATGTACGACCAGATGCCCTGGCCCCAAGCCTTACCGGCAGCATCATCGACATTCGCGCCGGCGTTGAGTACCTTGAGCACGCCGTCGGTCATCCGCAACATGCGATTGAGACGAGTTGCGGAACTGAGAGTCGTGTCGCTATTCATGAGGATGTTAGCCCGGTCATTGCCCAGAGCAATGCCGAACTCGCGGGTCATCTGGGCTTCGAAGTCACCCATGCCAGCGTCGGCGGCGTCTTCGATTTCTTCGTAGGTCACATACCACTCTGATTTATATTTCTTCAGAGCGTAAGGAGCGTTGGCGGTCGGAGGCCGAGTAGTGACGGGTGTACCGTCGTTCTGACCCACGCCTTCGGTCACCGGCTCGCTGAAATCGATAACCGGGAAGGTGCCTACACGACTACCCACGGTGCGATTCGTTACCGCACGGGTAATTTCGGACTGATCGCGGGCGGTTGAGAGCAACTCCTGCGTTAACGAAAAGGGCAGAATGCCTCCAAAGTCTTCGGTAGAGGTGTTAATGACCCCGCCTTCAGCCTTGGTGACGATGTTATTCTTGCTCGCCCACTGCTCAAACAGTTGTTTGGTTTTATCGGACATATTGTCCTCTCCTGATTAAGATGTCGATTGAATTGTGGCGCAATGCGCCGAGTGATAATGAAAGTGAGTTACTTCGTCGAGAAGCCGAAGGCGGTTCCGCTGGTCTTTTCTTTTTGGGCTTGGGCGGCCTTCTCCGTTTTTTCCTTCTCCGCAATATCCGCGGCTGAAGGCTGATTTTCCAGGGCGTTCGAACCCCAGACGCGCTTTTTGACATCGGTCATCATGGTGGTGAGTCTGTCGATGTCTTCGGATACTGACTTGCCAAACTCGGTTTCTTCGAGCTTGGTCTCAGCCGACTTCTTGACCTCGTTGAACTGGGTAGTCAGCTCGGTCTTGAGATCGCCGATTGACTTGAGTATTGGTGCCAGCGCCGCATCGAGCATTTTCTGGACGTCTTCAGGTTTCATTTCCTGTTCTCCTTCTGCGGCTGGGTCGCCGCTCGTTTTATCAATTTTGGATTTATCTGCTGATTTGGTTGCGGGATTGAATAGCTCGACGAAGGCGTCGCGGCACTGGTCGAATGACTCAACGATATTGGCGGCCTTTTCCGCCTGGCTGGTTGTTTCATCGTAGATGATTGACCATAGCGAGTTTTCGAGAGCGTTCATCATCTCCGGGGATTCATCGTAGAACCGTTGGAGTGAATAGGTAGAGTCGAAATCGGCGGAGTCTTTGGCAATGGGGTGTTTTGCGAAGAATTCTTTAATCGCCTTGCCAAATGACCAGGACTTCCCCGCCGGGATCGGTTCACGTTCGGCGAACGCGCCCATTGACACGCCGGTATAGGTGCCGTCGAGAATGCCTTTCCAGACTTCATCGCTGACGATCTGGAACTTGACGAGCCACGCTCCAGCGACTGACTTGGCAAAGCCCAGTGCCTTACCGAGTGACCCGTCAACGTCAACGCATGACTGTGCGATCTTGGCAATATCCTCGAACACCTCATGCGAGTCGCCCGCGCCGGTGCCCTTCTGCCGCTTGTCACTCAGGACCATGCCGAAATTGTCGCACGCCTTTTCGACCTCCTCTTTGGTGACGACATCACCTTCACGGTCGGCGTCATCCGGGATCAGGACGTAAGCATAGACCTGCTTTTTCATTTCGTCTTTGCCGAGGAAGGTGACGGACTTGGTTAGACGGTTTGCCTCGCGCAACCCAGCTATTGCCGCCTCCGCCGACTTAATCAGCGCGATAACCGCGCCCGGGACCATCGGCGTGCCACAAATCGACACCTCGACGGGCGTAATGTTCTTGAGATAATTCTTGCGATCAAGACTCATGGTTTATCCTTTGTTGGGATTACTAATCTGCTTTGAACAGCATGGCGACGGTGACGCCCTTGAGTGTGCCGGCTACGTAGTCGATACCGATGGTCACAGTCTTGGCGGCTTCGATTGCCAAGTTAGCGGCAGGTACATCATGCACCCAACCGTAGACGGCGGCCAGTGGGTTGCAGCGCACATTCCAGATTGAATCGGTTGCGAATGCCAGCGCCGACGCCCGCGACGATGCACCCTTGAGGATATGAACATAGGCGTCGCCGGTCGCGCCGACATTCTCCGCTATCACCGTGACTTTGAGAATCTTTCCGGCAACGGCGGTATAGAACAACGCGTGATTTTCATCCTCGTTAACATCAACGCTGATTGTGCCAGTGACTTTCGAAACCCAGAGTTCCGGCAGTTTGGTCGCATAATCAGCGGTGACGTGATTCAGCGATTTATAGAACAGTCCGCCGACATAGATATCGTACCAGCCGGTCGGCAGCGAGGCGATGTTGACGACGCCATACTGGTCGGCATTGCCAGACCAGACGATGGGCGTTGTGGTGCCGGCGGCGTAAACCACTATCGTTGCGTTTGGATAGAGCCTTAACAGGTCGCTGTCGCTTTCACAGCGCAGTATCAGGTCTTGGTAGTCTTGGGACATTTGGTTGCCTTTTCGAGTTTAGCTTTTCCGCCGGTAAACTTCTCCCAGCGTTCGACGATGACGTCGCAGTAGCGCGGGTCAATTTCCATCATGTAGCATTTGCGGTTGAGTTGTTCGCAGGCGATCAGGGTTGAACCGGAGCCGCCGAAGCTGTTCTTGAATTCGCCTTGCCCGTAGAAGATATGCTTCTTTTTCCAACCGAATAATATAGGCTCGTGGCGATAATCATAGTCAAGTCTGCCCATTGAAAACACCGCCGCGTTTTTCACCCAAATCAGTTCATGCTTGATTTGCCAGTGTTCACTCATCATCATCATCATCATCATCATCATCTGATCGCCGCCCTGACACATCGTCATGTAGAAACTGCAATGGTCAGCGGCTGACTCATATAAATTCTTGAATGCTGGCCGCCATAGTTGCTCGGCGCATTGTTCTGTTGTGAGATTGTCGCCGACAATAGGCCGACAAGTCTTTCGATACTTGCCTTTTGACTTTTTATTCAGAACGTCTTGGTCTTTACCGTAGTTGACTGCATACGGCGGATTGGTAAATACCATGTCCGCCTTCTGCCCGTCCATCAATCGCTCGACATCCTCTTTCTTCGTCGCATCACCACACAGCAACCTATGCTCGCCGAGCAGATATAGATCGCCGAGTTTGCTCTTGGCTTTCTTTGGCGGCTCGGGGGCTTTGTCTTCGATGGGCGCTTGATCTTCTTGTATCGAGGCAAGCAATCCATCAAGACTACTCTGGTCGAACCCCGTGCTCTCGAAATCCGTGATCGATAGCTGCTGGAGTTCCTTGAGTTGGTCGGCCAGTGCTTCATCGTCCCACGTCGCCAATAGCGCGGTTTTGTTGTCCGCTATGGCATAAGCCATCGCCTGCTTGCCCGCGAGTGTCGTGCGGACGATTGCAATCTTTCTCCAACCGAGCGCCTTCGCAGCTTCCAGTGTGGCATTGCCCGCGACGACGATATTGCCTTTGCCGACGACTAACGGTTTTTGCTGGTTGAATTGCAGCAGACTCTTTTTGATCGCGCCGAGGTTCTCGTCATCATGCAGGCGGACGTTACGGGGATCGGTCTTGAGTTCCTTGATGTCGATCAGTTCAATTTTCATGCCGCAATTATCCCGCATCTGCAGGACCAGTGGTAAGGCGGCATTCCTATTCCGGCTGCCTGCAATTCCATGCTTGACCTGTTGGTAATCTGGTCGATGCTTGGCCAAGGAGCGACCATCTTGACCGTTTCCGGATCGCTGCAATTCATAAGCTGCTGACGTTGCCCCATAGCGGAAGCGACAGAAAACTCCTTACCGTCCATCTCCGAGCAAACGTCACATACCTTCTCGTCGCCCGCACTGAATATCTCGAAATCCTTAAATCCCGCCTCATCAAACCCCCCTATAGCTCCGAAGTTACGCGAGCGACTCATGGCGTTGGCTGCCAGTCCCTGCCAGTAGTTGGCCGGTTTCATCGGTACGCCGGGATAGTCTTCAAAGAAGTTTCCGAGCATCTTGCCGATTTCCTTGCGGCCTAATCCTTGCGCCATGCCTTCAGCTACGGTGTTGGCGATCGCGCCGGAGAGATTCTTGTCGTAGTAGTTGCCGATCCAGTAGAGGTGATGATCAGTGAGCCAGTTAACCGCCGTCTTGTCTACCAGTCCGAAACTGATGTCGATTGACGGCATGGCCTCGGTGACAATCATCTTACCAGCGCCGTAGGATTTTTCAAAGAGGTCAAGTAGTTCGGTTCGCATGGGCGTCGCTATCTCGGGACCGATATGATCCCGAAGGATGCTAATGACGACGCCTATTTCGTCATGCGTCATCGTGGTCTGGACGGCTTCGATATAGGCGCGGGCTTTTGCGAGTCCGGCTTTCTGTGCAACGATCCACTCTTCCCAAACGAATGAGAGCCAGGCTTCCTCATAAGGCAAGCGCCTACGCTTCTCAATAATCTGGTCGATCAGCTCGACGGCAAGGGCGCGTTCGTCACCGGTGAGGCAGTTGATGCACATCAGGCGGCCTTGCGCTTCGATAGGAAATCACGGAGTCGCTTGAGCATGCCGACAAGAGCGGACTTCTGTACCTGGTCTTGCCGCTTGCTCTTTTCGTCGGCTGTCGCTGCGTTAGTGTCCGGCGGTTCCTGCTCTTGTCCGAAGTTGCCGAACATGCTCGGCGGTGCATAGGACGCTTCAAACTCTCCGAGCAGCATATTGCGTATGGACTCGTCGAGCTTTGGCGGCTCTTTGCCCATTAGTTCGGAGATATAGTCAACGGCGTGGCCAACCGGAACGGCACTCTTGAGTGACGACATAGCCGTGATGATATTAGCGTCGTCTGCCGTCGGCGTGCCGCGTGACTTCATTTTCCAGCGCTGTATCTCCATGCCGGCGATGATCGTGCGGTTGATCTTCTCGTCAAAGGCCGTGCGCTCGGGCTGGAATACCTGTTGCTCGGCAACGATCTTCGCTTCGATTGCGGCGGCGTGACTATACTCTTCTGCAGCGCCGATCAATAGCGGCGGCAGGCGGAATGACTCACGGATTGCCTTGGCGTTGTTCTTGATGTACTCCTGAAAGAGTGCGTCCTGTTGCAAGAATTCCGTCATCGGCTTTACGTCGATGCGGACGGGCGGAACTTTCTCATCACCGACGGCGCCGCCAGTGGGAGTGGCTTCAAGGATCAATACCTTGTGGAAGTTCTCCGAGCCTTTGAATTCATGTTCAAGATAGTCCTTGAGTTCCTGCTCGGCACCTGGGCCAAGCGTACCACCGGCAATGGTGATGATGAACGGCGGGATCGTCTTGTTGTCGAAGTAAAGGTAGTTGACCTTTTTCGCTTCGGTGCTACCCATGATGTTCATCAGCTCGGACAGCCAGGGCGGCTCACCGTAAACTGAATTCTGGGTATCATCAGCGAAGTGGATAATCTCTGTGGCCTCGGTGCCGATAGGCCAGCGGCCGCCATCCTTGGCATACTCACCGGTGATCTTGTTCAATGACCGCGGATCACCAAATTCCTTAAACCATACCTTCTGATCGTTGACCAATTGCAGGTAGCGGCGGAATTTCGTCAGGCGGTTGACCTGTATCCATTGATCGCCGTCGCGTAGCCACTGGACATGTTCAGTCGGCGTCTTTTGCCTTGTCGTAACCCTGATTGTGCTTGATGAGACGTGATGCAGCTCGGCGATCTCGTCGCCGATGTTGCGGACCACCTCAAGATCGGCATAGCCGGTGAGGCACTTATCTGCCCGCATGTTCATCTTGATATCTACCCAGGAGTCGTGCGCGTTGGGATAGTCGAATAGAAGTTGCAGGCGACGGCGTTCAACGTCATCGGCGGTGCTCGGCTCGGCGTCCGGCTGTTCGACGGTCGGCACGAATTCCACCTGCCAGCCCATGCCATCGATGTTGACCTTCATGGCCTTGACGCATTGCGCCATAACGTCGCAGTTGATCGTGAAGCGGGAGAGGATCGCCGGATTGTATAGCGGCTGAATTAGTTCGTTTTCAGAGTATTGCAGGGAGAATGGATCGAGTGCATTAGACAATGCCGCCGAGCTTGAAACGGTTGATATCTTATTGAAGGAGATAACCCGCCCGTGCGCGACAGTCTTCTCGCTCTTGTCGTCGAGCAATTCAAAACGCTGTGTGCGGGTAAGTTTAGACAACTCGGCCATTCTTGAATTCCTTAATCAGATCAAACTCGGACTGGAAGTAATCGCTATTGCTAAAGTGGGCAGGTGTAGTCCACTCCACGGCGGTCTTGATATGATTGCCGTCGGTCAACTGGTGATCGACATTGTCCCACTTACCCGCGAGACGCCAGACGCGTTCGTCAACGATATCGAATAGACGGCGCATAGGATTGGCCGTTTCCATTTCTTCATGGTGTTTGCGTAGTGCCTCAAGTAGACCGCGGACCCACACCGAACAGACCGGCTTTGCCTTAGTCCCACCGATTAGCGGAACTGATCCTGCCGGATATTTGAGCAGCGAATAGATGACGAAGTTGACTAACTGCTCGTAACCATACTTCTGGCCAAGCATCGACTCGGCAGTTTTGACCAGGAACATGATATCTGCAAGGTCAAACTCGCGATAGCGGTAGCGGAGAATCCGGACATGCTGAAAGGCAATCTCCGAAATCGGGAACTTGCGAATGACCGGCGCAGTGCATTCGTAAAAGCATTCAGCGGTCGGAAGACCCGCATACAGTTCAGTGGCTGAACTGCCGCCCAGATATAGCATAACGTGTGTGGATTTGTTAAACCCCAATTGACCAAAGTAACCCTCCTGATATCTTTGAATTCCGGCGCGGGCGATTTGAAGCGGATAGTCCTTGAAGTGCAGTAAGTCGAGGGGGTGAGTAAGGAGGTCGGTTGGATCCCAGACGTAAGTCAGGATATCGCACGGCTCAATGAACTCAGCCAAACGCTCGCACGCCAGATTTAGACTCGGCATTTTTATTCTCTTCTGGTTGGGGTGTCTTATGCTTGCGTCGTGCTTCAACGTCCATCACTCGACGGGCGCCACTGACGGCAATCCATAGAGCGGACAGTTGATCGTCATGGTCGGATTGCTCGGGGTTATTAAGCTCGGCACAAAGGGCATCGGTGATTTGTCTGTCCTGCTCGGTTTTGTAAGGAAGGCGTATCTGGCCATTCTCGAATAAGACTGACAGCGAGGGATAGCCCTCATAAGGATCGTACTTGTTCTTGCCGGTTGTCCGATGCGCCGCCGTGGGGACTCCAGTTTTGTCTTTGAGCTCCCAATGGATGATCTCGCCGAAACTGTTGACTTCGATAAATTGCAGGTCGGCCTTATGTAACCGCGCCTGATTGACGAACAGGTCTTGAATCTCTTGCGGTGACAGTCCGCGATCGCGCGTCAACCCGACTAAATCAAAATGCCCATTAGGCAGGATGCCAAGGGAGATGATCACCGTGTAGTCGGTATCATGCCGTTCGGCCAGTTTGCGGCTTAACGTCAGCGCGGGATCGCCGCCCTGAATCATCTTGACATAGTGCGAGCGATCGTACTGGCCATAAGACAGGTTGGTATCTTTGCAGGCATCGAGCCAGGCCTGCTTGATTAGCGCCGTTTCGTCGTCAGAGACGACGCCCTGAAACTCGCGGTTGAAGATGACCGATCCCGAACTATACCGCTTGGCCAACAACCGATACACCGGCCAGCACTCGGGGCAAAGCGCTTCTCCCTGATCGCCATCATGGATGACGACGCGGCAGCGCGTGTCCTTTTTCCATTCGTCGAGTTCCGGCTCGTCGAGTTCGATGATCTGGTAACTCTCAGGTTCACGAATCAAAGCGGGAGAAACGATTACCGTATAGCCGCGATCACGCAATAGGTGGTGGTAAAGATCGGCGACGCCTTTGCGATTGCCGAGAAACCAAAGGACACCCCACGGTGCCAGACGGCTATCGATAGTGCCTTTGACAAGCTCAAGTAATTCCCGTTGTATGTCTTGATTGCGTGCATCCTTCTCGCTCGCAACCGGATCATCAAGGATTAGCACGTCGAAGCGTGAGCCGATGATGGCGCTGCCAACTCCGAATGCCTCATAAGTGGGGTCTTTCATTCGCGCCGAACGGGATACTTGAAATGCTCTCTCGCCCCATACTCCACGCTTCGGCTTGAATGTTCCATAGTCGGCTACGAGCTTCGGATTCTCAAGGTCTTGACGGAGAAGCGAAACGTTCTTCGTCGCAAGATCTTTGGATGCCGAAATACACCCGATACGGATGTTGCGCGGACCGATGTCACCGAAGCCATGTAGGATTAGGTCAAGCGGGATAATGCGTGAGACCAATTCGGTCTTGCCCGCGCCCGGTTGGCTGATAATCCCGCCCCGGCTCATTCGCCGGAGCTGCGCATTCCAGTTCTTCTGGCATGGCCACAGTTCGCGGTCGAGGTAGCACTTGGACAGGTAGCCGAGCGACTGCTTGGCAAAGAATCGCCGGCCTGATGGCGTGGCGTTTCCAAGCTTGACTAAGAAATCGACCGGCGGGCCGATATCAGCTTTGGTCGTCATCCGGCTTGGTGAGTTCGGTTATCGCTGCCTCAGCAAGCTTTTTCATGGCGTCGTCGGTGAGGCAATTTAGTAGGTCGGTAACTCTATCGCCTTCAGGCAGGACAGGAACTTCCGGTTCGTATTTGTCGAGCAGTTGGTCTTTTAATTCGACAAGTTTTACGTAGTCGGTCATACTGACCTGCATCGCATAGACAACACCCTTGCCGCCGCATTCCGCACAGACAATCTCTTTCACCCTTCCGGATCCCTGACAGGATGAACATTTGACCTTATGGCCGAGTCTGGCGATGATGATTGCCGCCACATGCCCGATGAATCCGTTGGTTATCTGCAACTCGCGATTAATCGTGAAGGCAGTCTTATCATCGCCGGCCTTCTGCGCTTTGGCGAGAATGTCATCGCGCCGCTTATGCCAACCACGTTCTTTCATGTATTTCTTGACGGTAGCGTCAGAAACGTGGCATTTGCGGGCGGTTACCCTGACACTTTGGCACTCAAACCATGCACGAAATAACTTCTCGGTCTGTCTTGCGGACAGCTCGCGTCCAGAGGGCATAAATCCTTATCTGTTAGAATTCAACGGCGCGGACCTGGGAGGGGATACCGCGCCGCTGTTGGGAGTAGTCATGTCGAACACCGGAAAGGAGTTCGCTTTGAACTTTAATGGTTCTATAAAAAGAAAGGCATTTGACATTCCGGACGATTCGCCTTGTCCGCCAACGGGTTACGCCAATACCGTCATTTTGGTAGTTTTCTCACCTTTTCTGTCAGCCTTTAGTCATGCGCCTTCCCGCAAATCCCCATTTTTCATTTCGCGCAGAATTCCAATTATCGCCGGAGCTTGACCACTTTCGTAAATGATGGAATGATAGTGGATTGTGGGGAGCAAAAGTTTTATTTGCATCAGTTGTCCGATATTGGCGGACATCCGAATAAACGCCTGAAAACTTCCGCCCATACGCGCCTCGCCACCGCTTCAATCAACAACCGGCGACCATCATCAGCGAGTTGCTTTTGGAGAGCGACACAGTTCTCACAGTCGCATTCCGTGCTGAAGTGCCACCTGATATGACCGTCTGACTGGTCGTCTATGATCTTCACTTCTCCCCCAAATCCTTGTAGGGGTCAAATTCCTCCGGCCCCCCGCCCGCCCCACTCGCTGGCCATGTGATGTCAGATAAGTTCTGCGTCGGTTTCATCTTTCGTCCGCGTCCTCCAAAGGGTCATCCAATTTGTTTATCTTCCCACTTGAATGCATTTCGTGCCAATCGCCGCTGTTCATGTCCAATATGTCGAAAGTAAATCTTCTATCAGGCTTCCTCCTGTCTCGCCAGTCTACTATCCTCTCAAGCGATATAAACCTACCGATGAGATTGTCGTGGATGTCCCAGGCAAACAGCAAGAATCGCTTCGGGTTGCGTATTGGTTCAAGCACGTTGCCCTCGACGGGTTCTGTGTCGCGGGGCATTGCCGGGTATCTGCCTATGGTTACCTCGTAGTCATCGACGATGAGTTTGTTTAGTCCCTCAGCCTTCAGCTCGACCTCTATCCATAAACCGCATTCGCACAACTCGTGAAAGTTCCGAGTCTGCCTAAAGTCAACTTCATTCAGGTTGGGGAATTTATCGAGGCAATCCCTTGTCTGCCATTCCTTGACCATCCGCCCACAAGTGCAAACGACCGGCTTGAACCCTATCACATTATCGTACATGCCCATTTCAGTATTCTCCCTTCGGTTCTGGCATGGTTACTTACCTTTCTTCCGCCGCTTCGGCTTGGCGGCAATCTTGCCCCTTGGCATCTTGAAGAAATCGTCCACCAACGACTCCCCAACTACAGCGTTAATTCCCGTATCCCGAGCGAAGCCGGCGAAGGCAGCCCTTACCCGCTCCTGCATCTTCTTGGCTTTGGGCGTGTCAACGTTCAAGGGGTAGTGAAACGTCATCAGGTAATCAATCGTCTCAAAATCGTCACTCGCGCTAAGGCTGATGTCAATTATGGGTTTTACGTGTTTGTACATGGTTACTCCTTTCAACGGAAATCTAATCTTTATCGTCCTTGATTTCGAGGTATATTTTTGGGAACAACGGCTGAATAATAGGAGACGGAATCCGCCCGGCTGCCAAGCATTCATTGCAAACCGTCGAGCCAATAAGTAGATGCGCTTCATCCATCGAGTGACAAGAATGCTTAATCGGACTGCCACAAAACTCGCATTTCCCTCTCAGCTCGAACCGTGTTACCTCCCAAGTACCCACGCGAAATAATCTCAAGGCCGCCATCGCTTCTACTTCCCCTCCGGAAATAATAGATCGCTTGCTCGTGCCTCGCCTTGCGTTGGATAAGTTATTAGCCCCAGCGTCTTTAGCGCGCTCAACTTGTTAGCAAACGCCCCACCACCAGCCGCCGCCTCCACATATTCGGCAAGCTTGGCACGTGTAATCGCCTCCGGATAGTAGTCAATCAATACCCGTAGCAGCTTCGCTTTTGAGTTACCAACCTTACTGAGCCAGAATCTGCTCAAATTGGAAGTGTGCGGCATGTAACCATCCGGATCGGCTACGGCTTGACCCGCTTGCGTAAGCGCCAGCCCGCCAGACACGTAATCGATGAACCCACCCGAGCGCAGACTTGAAATCAGGTTATTGTATGCGCCGCCGCCGGAAGCATAGCCCGCGTGAATAGCCACCGTCTCACGCGTGGCCGGAGAAATTCCAAAGCGCTCCAATGCGGCAATGATGTTGATGATCTTGCGCTGGGTCGGCTTGAGGTCGGGATTAGTAGATTCGTGAAATGGTAAACTTTGGGCCACCAGTGATCCCCCCAACCGTTCGACCGCACGCTGAATTTCTCCACCGCTTTCGATCAATAACCTCTTTTGTCTTGCAGTTAGGTTTACCGGCGGATCATCGAGGATTCTTAGTCGCTCCGTCGTCTTCTGACTCTCACTGACGAAGTATTCCGTCAAGTCCTCATTCGCCGATTGTTGCAATGTCTCAACTGCCTTCTGAAGCAAAGTTGCGTTCTTACTGACGGCATCTTTGAAAGCATGTAGCTTCTTGAGCGCCTTGCCGCACAATTCCAGTTCGGCCTTCAGCGCCCGAATTTCCTCCACATGGTTGCAAGGCTTAGCCGCTGTAACCTGCTTGGCTAAATTTAGTTCGCGCTCTAAATCTGCGATCCGCTTCTTGAGCGTGCGTGGATCTTCCGCCTTGGCCTTCTCAACGGTCGCCAATATCTGCTTGCTCAATTTCTCAAGGTTGGGTTCGGCAACGTGCTTCGGCTTTTCGAATGCACCGCCTGCCTCCGGAGTCTTGGAGCTGTCAAAGGTCAGTTTCTTGCGGACGTCAACCTGGGTGAAACACTCCAGCCAAGCGGGGGACCAAAACCATGCGCGTCCTTTCGGCATCGAGGCCAGTGTTGCCATGAATTTCTCTCGCTGTTCCTTGGTGCCATATCGCTTAACCCAATCGTCAACCGCGTCCTGGTCGATGTTGCCGACAATGCCCAGGCAAGTGAGCAGTTCCGCCATCATCAACACATTCTTGTTGAGGACCGCCGGACGTTGGGTAATCAATGTCATTCCGATCCCGCGCGATCGCCCGCGCCGGACAATAGCTTCGAAGGCACCAAGCATTCGCTGTTGCCCGGGCATCGGCCTTTGGGGCGCGAAACTGTCGGATTCATCCAACATGATATGAATTGGCGTCCGCTTCTTGGCCTTCTGGCGATAGAGCCTCTCTGCGAACGCAGTCACAAACCGATCTTGCGCCGCATTCGATTCGAAGTGCGACAGGTCAAGCACGACCGATTGATCGGTATCAACTATGAAGTCGGCGATGATTTCGCCCGCCGCCGGCTCCAGCGGAACGTTGCCATGCTCGCCGCCCATGACGATGATCGGAAATCCTTTGCCCTCGCCGTCCGCCTGCAAGCCATACCAGACGCCGGTCGGATCAAGGCAGACAACTTGCGCCCCGGCCTTGAGCATTTCCTCGGTCTGCACCATTGCCAGATAGGTCTTACCCTTGCCCTTCGTGGCGACTATCGCCTGAGTCTGGGTTACCAGGTCGAGCGGCAGAGTGAATTTCTTGCCGTCCAGAGTTTTGCCGATGTTAAGCATGAAACGGCTCCGAGTCGATGGCGGTCACTCTTACCGAATCCCAACGAGATAGTGACGTGCGGACGGTAGATTGCTCACTGGAAATTATCACCAGATTCATTTTACTCGGAAGTCGTATCACCCCATTATTGTAGCGAGCAACCAACTTGAGCGCACACCGGACTATGAGGTCAATCAGTTTTTGTTTCATGGCTTGACCTCGTCCCTGTGGTATTTCGAATACCATTTTGTTCCGATAATGTTCTTGGAATTATCATCAACAACAAACGCCAAGCGATCATCACAGAGGATGTCAGTAATCGTGGCCATCAATGAGAGTGCCGATACGCCGTCCGTTGATCCGGCGCATTCCGCCACACCTAACTTGGGAACTTGCCTTTCCAGTTCGAGTAAATCATATCGGTCCTTGCGAAAGAAGGATATTTGGGAATTTAGTTCGCCATATCTGATCGGCCGAATTGCGAAGAGTTTATCGAAGAGTTCTGTCAGTAGATTTTTCCGGTGTATTCTATCGGCCATTGATTCGTCAATCTGCCGTTGTCGATATGCGCGCAGTTCCTTCAGTTCGGCATCAACACCCCGGAGCATGGTGGCAATAGATAGACAGAACTGCTTGGACATCTTTTTGTGGAGTGCGCCCTCCGGTTCGCCACCTTCAACCGGCAAGGCGATAGTGCCGTCAAGTCGGTAGAAGGGATCGGCTTCCAACGCCTGTATTAGTTGCTGCAATTGCTGATTCATTTCTTCCCCTTCTTGCTCTTCGCAGACTTACCCACCTTTACGGGTGCCGTGGTTTTCTGTGAGGAGCCCGCCTTCGGCTTCGGATCGGGCACGGCCTTGAGGGCTTCGGCTTCGAGGTCTGCCCAATTGAGGCCGAGTATCTTCTCGGCGAACGGGCGGACGACGTCAATATATTCGAGCGAGATAGCGAATGAGTAATCCGGCAATTTGATCCGGCCAGCCACCAAGTCCCAGAGTCTCTTGGTCGCGTCGGTGATTGACACGGCACCGAAGCTGCCGATTCCTTTCCATTGCTTTGAATCACCGCAGCAATGACATAGAATGGCTTCCAGCATTTGCAGTTTGATGGTATGAGACGCATCCGTGAGTGGCTGCGGCACTTTCCTGCTGCTGATAATGGAATTGATCTTGTTGAGGATAATCTTGCCGCGCCGCGCCTTGCGATCATCGACGGCCGATAGCGATTTCTTGGCCGGTGATCCGGATGATGACGACGACTTGCGGCCGGTGGTTACGAAGATCACGTCTCCGACATTCGCGCCGCTGACAATGATAGCCGCCTTCGCATTCTTGTCGGTCTTTTTGGCTGATTCGAATTCGTGTGATTCGAGAATCTTCTTACCTTTGCCAACGGCGCTTACGGTTTTCCGCCCTTGTTCCCAGTCGTTCTTCCCCGCAACGAGCAGCAAATCGCCGTGCTCTTCGCGCGCCCGTTCCATCTTGCTCCTGAACCATGATTCGCGCTTACCATTCCAGCAGGCCACGTCGAGGCAGCGGTCAATAGACTTACTACCTTTGTTGACGTCAACTTCTCCGTCAAAGAGAAGCGGTTGACAACTTGATCGCTTCGGACATTCTGAACAGGCTCCGGCCTTGGGCAGCAACAATGAATCATTAAGCGGCCACGGCGCGCTGGACAGTTTTTGGTTGTAGTCCGAAAGATGATTCTTCAACTGCTGAAGGTCAGGATTGCCCCACTTGAATTGATCCAGTAGAGCTTTCTGCGTTGACGGCTCCTGAGCAGCAATCAATTCGACGGTGTTCACGGACATCGGTCTACCGTCTTTCTTCTGCCAGCGCTTGATCCATTCTGGAATGAGCGTAAGTAACCGCTCGCGCCTGGCAACGGATTGCGCCGACATCGCCAAATCCGCCGCAATCTCTTCGGTCGAACGGCCGAGCTTGCGTAGTTTGGCAATTGCTTCGGCCTCCTGTAATGGCGTAAGTGGCAACCGGTGAACGTTTTCGCTAATGCGCATGGCCTGAGCCTTGTCGTCAGTTGCCTCCATGACGATGCAACGGATCATCTTCTCTTTCAGGAATTGCGTTGCTGCATACCGCCGATGACCAGCGATGATTTGATATCCGGAAATTGGCCCAGCCTCGTTAGTCCGGATTGGTGTCACAAGGATCGGCTGAATCAGTCCGATTGCCTTGATTGATTCCGCGAGCGACCTCACGTCTTTCGCGCGTTCGCCCGACTCCGCGGGCTTGATGTTCGTGAGTAGAATTTCCTGTACTTGCATGACTCTCCTATCCTTTCGTTTTCAATTCGTCTATCGTTAATCCGTAAACACAACTTGCCGCCCGCCCACGATGCACCGACCCGTATTTGACCTCAATCTTTTTAACGGCTTCAGTGAGACCACAACCATCTACCTGAAGGTCCCGAAGTTCATCGGCGTACAAGCTCGCATCCCATACGCCATAGACGTAGTCGCCCTTGTGGCCGACAATCAGGCCCGTATCGATGTAGGCTTCGTAACCATAGTCGTGGATTATCCGGCAGAATCCCCCGTCCTCGCCGTATAGTTCCGAGCAAGGGAATAGTTCATGGTTAGGGTTCTTCGTCAAACAGTCCCGCAAGAGCCGCGTCGATATCAGAGTGAAGCCAAACCCCAAACCATCGACCTCCAGCAACTTGTCGGGTTCATAGTCTACCACGTATGCCATCTTCTTGTCGCCGATGTTTGAGAAGGTGCCAAAAAGTGGGACGTGCGGAGGCGCTTTCTTGTACTGGACGGCTCCCACCAAATCTTTCTGGTGCGCGAGTAATCTCACCAGTGCGTCCGGGGGAATGCAGCAGGTGTCGGAGTCGATGGTCAACAAATAATCGGCTCCGATCTTGAGGGCATCATCGACAAGGAACCGGCGATTCAGCGGCAACAAGGAACATACCGCCACGATAAAGGTTATGTGACCTTTGGTGAAAACATCGACGCCGTTCGCTTTCGAATAGAGTACCAGCGAGTCAATCTCTTCATACAGCCGGTTGTGAATGAACCCGTCATACGAGGGAATGCCAATCAGGACGGTCGGTTTCTTGTCGGTATCAGTCATCACTTCTCCATTTTCAAATCTTCGAACGCGTCGACTACTCGCGACGCCGCCGCAGTGACCGCATTAACGTCAGTCGATGAAAATTCAACCGTCACCACGCCGATCTTCTGCTTGCCCGTGCGTGCGGTGTCACGCAGTTCAATAATCCGTTCAAACAGCGTCCCGAGCTTCCGCGCGTCGTAACCCTTCTCAAAGGTCTCACGTGCGGCGGCAATGCAGCGACAGGGGCAGTTGCCGTGGCGGCAGTGATCGGGGGATTCCCTCCTCTCCCCAATCTGGTTGAGCACTTCGGAAAACGGGATCGAGGTATACTCACGCTCGAAGTCCTCCGGGGTGCGATCCTCCGGTATGCGGTCGATTGTCATCACCCCACCAACCCGAACGATTCGACTTCGTCTTCCAATTCTTGGAGGGAAATCAATTGCTTCTCTGCCTTGTCGAACTCCTGCTGGGCAAACATTGATCGCGTCTCGCCCTCCGGTGGTGGTGTACTGAAACTCTTAAGCCGACAACCAGCGTTTTCTCTAAGTACATCGAAATGCAGGCTATTGACTTCACACCATTTCTGCACCTTGGTCAATGCGTCGCTGGCGGATTCCCCCTCACTTAACTCAACCTCGATACAGACCTTCTCATGCTCGTAGTCTCCGAGATTGTAGAGACGTTCGTATCTGACTGTGTTGACTTTCATATCATCCTCTCCTGTCCTTGGCTTTCTGATTTTGTTGCCCGCGTGTGACTGCGGTTGGCCTTGCGGTATGGCACGTCGTGTTTGTTATGGCATTTTTGACAAAGAGCGCGGAGGTTGTTGTCCTCGTCGTTGTTCGTCGGATCGTTGTCCAGGTGAGCGATGGTGAGGACGATCCGTATGAGCTTTGCTCCGGGCGTCTCTGCGAATAGGTCGTCAAATTCCAGCATCGGTAGATAGAAATCGATGTCACGCGGGTCGTAACATTTCTCGGTCGGAGCACACCAGAATTCACCCTCGCTATCCCTGAACCCGAGCACATGATTCGGCACTCCACAGAATTCGCACTTGTTCTCCGCTCGCTCAAGTATCCTCGCACGAATCTCTTTCCAGTTCTCCGCGTAAAGGTGCTTCTTGTCGGGACTGATTGGCATCCGGATCAATCCCCTACCGTCGTGGCGAGTTTCGCGCCCAAGTGATGCTTGTTGAGATTGGCCGCTGCCTTCTGGTCGATGCCGGCGTCCGCGCCTCTTGCGCCGAATGTCTTCGCGGGCTTGGGCACTTTCGGAACATACGCCTTGCTCGCCGCCGGTTGGCAGTCATCACAGTATTTGCGCGCCACGCTCTTGCGGATGTAAGAAAACTCCGATCCGCACTTTTTGCAGACCCCGTCTGTCTTGACCCCGGACTTCCCTTGTGACTTGTGACTGATGGCCGGCTTGAGCGATGTAGTGACTCTCTTAATTATTTCCACCGCGTCTTGAGTGAGTGCCGGCACGAACACCAAATCACCAAGCATGATCCGATCTACCACCGAAGCGATCTCCGGCGAAACGTTCTTCAATTCGAGAGTGACCTTCATGTCGATAGTCGGATTATCCATTCTTGCCTTCTTAGTGCCGCGCCGGTCACTGATTACTACTGGCCAAGCATGACCGGCACGGCGGGTGGGGTTTTATTTCATCGTCCAGAGTTCGGTTAACATGACGCGCTGATAACCCGCAAATATCGCCTGCGGGTGATAGTCGTACTGCTTGCCATTGGCGTCGAAGATCTCAATGCCTTCGTTTGTTTGCAGTCCGGTAATCTTGCCGCTCTTGCGCGTTTCATACGGATCGTTTCCGTAGGCAGCGGAGAAGCGCATCAGTCCGGCGGCACAGAATACGCCAGCGCCACAAACGACGCCCGACATTACGCACTTAAAGATTAGCTCCTTGCCCGGTGCTGCGAGGACGCCATCGATGCGAACATCCTGGCCAGCGAAATCCATCCACCAGGGCGATGGTATCACCCCATTTTTCTTTTCGAGTACCCTCTGAATCTGCGCTGGTGACGGCGGCTTCACGATTGGTTTTGTCTTGGTTGGCATTAGTTACTCCTTTGGCGATATGGTTTTCTTGCCGGCGTGGCAGCCCGCTTCGGCGGTGTACTGCCTAAGCGTTTATGCTCATAGAGCGCGACGGCCGCTTCGACCAGCGCTCTTGTTTCATCGTCCTTGATTGATTCCGCCGCCTTGGCCGCACACTCGATTTGAGCGTCAAGTTCCCCGCCGGTGTGATCCGTGGCGGCGATGAGACAGTTGCGGTCGAAGCCTTGGAATATCCGTGAGAGTAGTTGCCCGTACGGCCTCGCCATGCTCGGTAGTTGCCGCCATAGTTCGGGGTCTTCTGTTTGTGCGAAGTAAGCAATATAGATGCGCAGGATCGCAAGTGTCCGCTGATAGATTTCTTCGCAGCCGTGCGCGGAAGTGATCCCGAATCTTTTCATCAGCGCGGTCGTGGGCACCCCGATCTTGATCTTGTTGACTACCAGCTCGCGTTCCTCCGGAGTCAGTCGGGCGAATGCCAACTTGACGGCGCGCAGGACTTCAGGTGAATGGATTAGTTCGTGGCCGAGTGCGTTGACGATGTCTTTTGGTTCAAACAAGCTCAACGTCCGCCATCCTTACTTTACAGCGCGTTGCCTGGTCAAAGAGTGCAATCTCAATAGCAATCATGCCAGCGCCGGCAGCTCCGAGGACTTGCCCAAATGTTCCTCCGAATGCGCCGCTGGTTATCATCACCGTCTTGTCGATGTATGCTGCCGCGAAATCCCCGGCGTTCGCGCGCAACTTGCTCGTGGCGTTCATTCCCTCGATGCCCTTCTGGATTTCGGCGAGCTTTTCATCCGTGATGTTGGCGATCCAATTGCCGAAGATCACCGGCGACAGCGGGAGTCGGTCGATGTAGTCGATCAAGGTAGGAAGCGACAGGTCGATGGTCGTCTTGGGTATTCTCGTCGAGACGAACAGGTAATGATCAAATGCCGGTTCCTGTCGCCATTCGATCTTGTCGCCAATGCTCACAGGCACACTGACGGTTGGGCGGTAGTAGTCAAGCGTAAGTTTGCGCCGCGCAATTTGACGCCCGACTTCCTCAAATTTCCCGTGATGAACGCAGAGCATCCAAATCACCTGTGATCTCCGATTGAGGTTTCAAGCATGACCGCGCCCGACGAAAAAGGCAAAGCGGGCGCGGCCATTGGTTTTTGGTGGTTGAACGTGTTAAGTGATAATGCACCTCCCGTCTTTGAAGTTACCCCGGTTGCCGTCCATGGCGTGATTCCATTCATTGCCGGGGCTCCAGCTGTAGCACCTCTTGCGCGAATAGCTGCATCATTTAATCTTGTCCATTATGGACTTGAGTTTGGCTTCCGTGGCCACATCAATAATCGTCAACCTCTGGACTGCCGCTCTAAATGACAACGGCACCGTGGACACGACATAGAGCATGTTATGTTCTATGTAGATGTCTTCTGGGGTAAAGCCGAATACGCCGTCACCATTAGTCCCGTAAGAACCGTCCTCGGCAGGAGAGGGAATGTTGATATAAACGCCCGAATTAGTGAAGGGCTGTACAATTTGTTCTGTGTTGGTAAGTTGCGAATTGACCGAACTGACCTTATTGACCTGATAATAACCTATCGGGTCAGCAACGCCGGGGATAAACAGATACATGTAGAACATCACCGAGCGGTCATTTTGTAGCTTGAACCGCTTGATGAGATTGTCTCTTTCAAGCGACCACGATAGACGCGGCGGCGGTTGTGTCTGGAACAATCCTTTTTGATTGATTTCCGTAGCGGCTTGCTCGTCTAATGCGGTTGTGTTTCTTGGACGGTCAGAAATATCACAGCCAGAAACAAACAGCATCAGCCCAATAGTGGCGATTAAACCAACGATCTTTTTCATATACCTCCTCAGTAGCAGTTAAATTTTTGAGTTGTTAATTGATAGGGCAGCGACTTGGATTTCCAGAGTGCCCGATTCCACATTTTGCTCTTGGCATTGTAGTCCTCTACCCACTTATTCAAATTTGTGCGAAGTGCCAGTAGCCGCTGTTCCTTACTGAACTGCTCAAACATCTTATCCGTTTCAGGGACGGCCTTCATGTTGCATAGGTCAGTGTTGAGCTTGACGCACGTGTTGTAAATGTCCTGAAATTCTTCGTATCGGATCAGCATCGCGTCCGTCGTGCCCGCCACTCGATTACCGATCCCAATACCAAATGACATGAGGATCAATGCGAGGACGATAACTCCTATCGCAATCCCGCCGATCCATGCAAGTGCTTTCATCTGTGCTTTCCTTTCTTGTGATAAGTGTTTGTATCTTCCAATTCCATTTGCTTCTCCGATATCGACGCGACGAGCAATTCAACGTCAATCCATTCCTCTGTGCCGGGGACGATTGTTACCCACGATTCTTTTCCGGGAAATGGCAGAGTAATAACATCGGCGTCGTCATGGTACAGGCCTTCCCACTTTAGGCCCCGGTGCTTATCAAATTTGTCCTGTAATGAATCCTCAACGCACTTGGACATATTGCCGTGATCGGGAACGTGGCGACTGGCGAGATAGGGCTTCATCTTTTTGCCGTGCGTCCATTTCTTTTCCGCAACGTAGAAGTGCAGATACATCTTGATCTTCGTGCCCTTCGCAGGGGCGACCCAATGCGCGTCACGGCGAGCGACGTTTGCGTATAGGTGAACGCGATCCTTGAAGGCTTCATAATCCTTGAGCATGTAGGTCAGGGGCTTATCGCGCCGGATTTGCTGGCCATCCTTGCCCTTCCGAAATTGCGATACCTTCGGACGGTGATCGGAGACGATTGCGCCCGGGACAGTGAAGGCGAGGCGGGTGGTCATGCGACAACCTCTTCCGGCTTGTAGTAGGCACAACAGAAGTCGCAATGCTTCACGTCATGCTGCTCAGAACATGCGCCATAATCAGGATCGTTTTCAAAGCGGAACCAAAACCGGCAGATCTTGCAGGTGGTCATGGCTTGACTCCCTTTTTGATTTCCGAGAGTAGTTCGTCGAGAGTGCAGGTCGTAGTCAACCCCTCTGGCAACTCCACCTCAAACAGCCGCAGCTTCCCCTTCACCGGGAAGGCTCCGATCTTGCGGATGTTGGCGAGCACCCATGCGAATAGGCCGTCGTGATAGCGGCAACATGCAGCAATGCGATCTTCGAAAGTCATCGGCCGGCAATCAACCAACTCCGCGATCGCGAGAGCGGCGCCAGCCGGATAGATGCGGGGGGTCTTCGACGAACAAATCAGTAGGTCACCGCGATAGCTGGTTGCCCAAGTCCGCGTCTCGATTGTCTTCTGTCCAGACGCGATCATGTTTGCCCAAGGCTGCTGAATAGAGAGGGCTTTCATGGTGAGATTATTCATGACGGCTCCTGTCTGATGATCTGAAGCTCGCGCGTGCCGCGTCCCAATAGACCTGAGCGATGCCCACCGGTCCTGACCGCTGCTTAGCGACCACAATCTCCGCGACGTTCTGCTCTCCCTGTCCATGCCGATACGGATGCCAAATGAAGAACACGTTATGCGCGTCAGCGGCGAGGGATCCACAGTCACGGATATCAGTAAGGATCGGCCGCTTGTCCGCTCTTTGGACAAATTGCTTATTCATTTGCGATGGGAGGATAATCGGGATTGCGCATTCTTTCGCCGTGTCGGTAATGATCGCCGACACCTTGGATAATTCCTCATTGCGGTTGCCGACATCGCCAACATTCAGATTCATTTTCTGCACGTAATCGACTACCGCAAGTTTGATCCCATACTGCCTGACCATGCGGCGGATGGTGCTGCGAACCGCAAGAGGTGATCCACCCGTGAAATATTTCTCGACGATTTTGGAGTCGGTAAAATTGAATCTGCATACTTGTTCGTACTGGTAGTCACTCAAGGTACCGCGCCGGAGTGCGTCATGATCGATGCCGGTCTTACGACACATAAAACGACCAACCAGCTCTTCGTCTTTCATTTCGAGCGAGACAAAACCGGTAGGCACCCCGCGTTGATCGAGGTCATCACAAATACCAATCGATAGAGACGTCTTTCCGTCGCCGGGAGCTCCCGCCAGGAGTGTCACGGTTCCCGGCTCAAGCCGGAAGATTAGTTTGTCAAGATCATAAAGGCCCGTGGTAATCCATGTTTTCATAATCTCCGGATGATTGCGCGCCTCGTATACTTCGTCGAGACGTTTGAGAAACAGAAGACCGGCGTCCTGGAAGGTGAGTATCTCCGCCGCCTGTTCGAGATTTGCCGTCTTGAGTAATTCCAATTCAATCGCGGCAACCAACTCCGCCGGCGTCCCATCTTGACGCGATGCCTTGTCATAGGTAGTGCGCGCCATATTCATTAGCAGGCGGAGTAGATACTTTTCGCGGATGATTTCGGCGTAACGTTCACAGTTGGCGGCAGAATAAACATCGTCGGTTAACTCAATCAAGTACGCCCTACCGCCGATGCCATCGAGTTGTTGTTTGGCAATCAGGCGGTCGGTAACAGTGACCAGATCTTGCGGTGTGTTCTCAATCGCGAGTTCCTTGATTGCCTGCCATACAATTCGGTGTCGCTTGTCGTAGAAGCAATCGTCGGTGATTTTCTCGGCCACATTGTCGGTGTAACTATTGTCGATCAATAATGAGCCGAGTAAACTCACTTCGGCCTGTCTGTCATGCGGTGGTGTTAACTGTTCCGGCATCCATTCGCTTCCTTGCTTCGTGACATGCTTCGTGTAAGCGCTGACCATTCCCTGTTGCGCCGATTGTTTCGATATGCGCCCAGCAGGCTTTTTGATCCTCGGGCTCACCCAGCAACTGCTCGGTGACATCGACGAAGAACGCCGGCGTATAGCCCAGGTCTTCTTTCGCGTCAAATACCCGGCCGATTCCCTTGACGACTATTTTGCTGACAATCTTCCCGGCCGCTTGTCCGTGATTGATTTCAAACTTCAGGTTATCGGTGAGCCACGCCTTGACTGCGGCAACAGCGTCCCCATAAGTGCGCCCTTCCTCACCATTTACCCGCCGTCCGATCTTGGCTGTGATGATTGCCATTTCCTCCGGCGAGCGTTTTTTGGCGGTAGTGTCGTCTGGCTCCTCAGTTTTCGGTTGTTCAAAAGGCGACGAAGGCGCGTCCTCTGTGAGAAGTGAGGAAGGAGAAGTGGGAAGGGGGGAGAGAGAAGTGGGAAGTAGAGACAATTCGCCGCGCCTGTCCGCGAGTCGCGGACAATTGACCGCCAAAAAACCGATTACACTGTCTCGCAATAACTTCCACTCTTCAGTCGGCGGGTCTGGAGTTTTTCTCTTAAATTTGCTCCGAACTCGCTGGTGTTTGTCCCAATTCAAGAAAACGCCGAACATCCGGCCATTATCAACCCAGAGTTTGAGCATTTCTTTGTCCGCTGGTAGGTCAGCGATCTCAAGTAATCTGGCACCAATTTCGTGGGGCGTCCAATTATCCCGATAGGGTAGGGTCATGCCCTTAAGGACTCTGGGGTCAGCCATAAAGCAACCATGATCGTCTGGGAGTGGTAGCAGCCGGTAGAAGAGTAGTTCTGCCGCGTCAGACAAAGAATTCAGCGATCCACTCGTCCAGATAGAATCCTTGATGAATCGGTTAGCCATTACAGGCAACCCCTAACCCTTGCCAAGTGTTAACTCTTTCAAGGTGAGCCTGTAGTCTCTTGTTCCATTTCCACTCGTCCATTGTCCTCGCCCCCTTCGATCCATTGCAAAAAGTGCAGAGAGTCTGGAGATTCTCGGGATCGTTCGTACCTCCCTTGGAAATTGGAATAATGTGATCCACCGTAAGCGCCGGAGCTGAATAACTGCGCCGCCAAGGAGTAATGATTGTCCTTCTACTGTGCAGAATGGGTGAGTACCTACAATAGCGGCAGGTATAGCCATCTCTCTCATAAATAACTTTGGATAATCTCTTTTGAACAAAGCACCATCTTTGTCTCATTCTTCTTGGACTGATTTGGGCGTATTCTTTAGCCATTGTGATCCTCGAAAATGCTCATAGTTGCAAATCTCCCTGCGCTTCATCTGGAAACGCCTTGTCCAGTCCCGCCAGCACTTCCCAAAGTTTCGTGCCGCGCTGCTTGATATGCTCTTTGGTTGACTCCAGTTCTCCACGGTTCTTCGCCCAGAAGTAGCCTTCACCACCAGAGCCGACAGGTAGATGCATTATGGCGCGCATATACGAAACCAAGTCGCGGAATTGTGCGCCGGAGCTTTTGCCATGCAGCCCGATCAGCGGCTCTAATTTCTCGGATATGATCGGGTGTTCTTTACTTGTCTCTGTCTTCAGTATCATTGTCAGGTTAACAATCCGATAACGATCCTCGAAGGATAGCTCAGTGTTGACGCGCTCGAAGCCGGAGAGGTTCATCGTTAGTTGACCGCTTCCCCATCTTCCAGCGTGTTAATCGCCGCCTGATTTTCGGCTTCGGTTTTCTCGGCAGTCTCAAGTGGCAGTTCGCGTTGATCGTCGAGCTCGCAGGGGATTACTTCGTGGAACATTCTTATGTTCGCAGTGACGCCGGTGCCCCAGATTCTCAGGAACGTCTCGGGTTCGAAGTCCTGCCCGAATTCGAGGTCAAACTCTTTGAAGATTCGGGTTCCCTTGCGGATCTGCTCGAATGGAGCCAAGTTCTGCTTATGGGAAAAGGCGTGATCGTTACCCGACTTGATTATGATCTCGACCGGGAAGCCACTGAAAAGTTCTTCGAAGCGTCCGAGGTTGTTGATGTGATCGCGCTCAACTCGGATTGTCGCCGTGGCTCCGACGCCACGATTGTCGAAGCGTACCAGTTGCGCATTGAATTCGACGAGCGAGCCATAGAGTTCATTTGCACGTTGAAGCTCGACGGCGCTGACGAATACCGTCTTGCCCCCGATGTTGACCTTCACCTTCTCGGCGTCTGCTGTGGCCTGGTGGTCAACTCCACTAAGCGGGATGATTGGAGCCGATTTTCCGGGCTTCCCTTTTGGCTTTTCTTTCTTGGCTACTTTCTTGGCTGGCATCATAACCTTCCGTGGTTTAGTGTTTCGTTTAGTGAGCCGGAGCGCCTCTCGGTACGCTCCGGCTCGTGGAGGGCGCACATGTCAGTGCGTCAGGTTCGGGTATCCCTATCCTTCGACTTGAAGGTCAGTGTCCCCGTGACGGCCTCCTTGTGGCGCTTATGAAACAGTCGCCATAGGAAGCCGCAGACTACCACTATGATTTTGATGAACCGCTTCACGGCTTCGGCTTGAACTCCAGCGTTCCGAAACTCGCCTCAGCCTGAGTGGTGAAGACGATCGTACCGATCAGCGTAATCGGTTTTACGTCGTCACCGAAGCGGGCATCAACTTCCAAAGTGATGTTGCACTGATCGCCGTGGCTGATCACTGCGAAGTCGGGCACGGTGACGTCGATCACCGGGTCCGCTCCATCAAGCAGTGCGCCAATCTCAGCGTTACTCGTGATTGCCACGCCGTCGAGGTCAGCGCTAAGCGCGGTGATCTTCTCGACAGGCCTCTTGTCTGTCTTGGCTTCGTCGGAGAAATACTCTCCTATTGCGCTAAGACCGTTGGGGTTCTCCCCCACCTTCCATGTGAACATCTCACTCTCCTTGAGCGTGTGTATGGTTATCCGTGCAAGCACGGTGTGATTTCATGAACCGGGAACCGCTGTAATGTATTTCGCTGTCGGTCCCCGGCCTCGCACGGTCAGTGCGATCAAGTTAAAGGGCACTACTTTGTTTCCGGGTAGACGTCCTTCCGTACTCCGTTTCGTGCCCAAATTTGAAAGAGAAGCGGCTGCCGGTTCGGCGTACGTGCGCACCTCTTTACCGGCTATTTTTGCCTCATACACGGTGACGTACCGAGGCTGCATTGACCAGCCGCTTCTCATTATCTTTTCTCCTTGTCGCCCCATTCGATTTTCACCTTGAAACCGCAAACCAGCAAGAGGATCAAGATCACTATGGCCCAAGTCATTCCACCTCCAGCTTAACGCCGACGCCCGGCACAAACCGGAGCCGTTGTGGAATCATGTCTATTAGCTCCTGCCTGTGGGTGACGATCAACGTCTGATAGACTTTCGACACGTTATGCGCGGCCTGTACGTTGTTGAATAATTGGTGTGCCCCTTCGGGATCGAGGCTTCCGTCAGTCTCATCTCGTATTACTGTTTCCAATAGCAAGCCACTGAGTTGACGAACCAACAACATTGCCGCTGATTGAAGTATCAAATCGACGATCTTTTCCTCACCACCGGACAAGTCCTTGAGTTCCGTCCTACCCTCTGGCCGATTGACAAAGACCCAGAAGCCGTCGTCCATTTTGCCCTTGGTAGTCACTGACTCCATGCTGGTAAGGATCTCCATGGTCCAGGGGCGTCCGTACATGGCAAGCAGCTCATCGCAGAAGGGCATCATCTGGACGCCGAGCGATTCAATGAGCATCGACTGAAAACCGCCATTGCGGGAGAGCGACGACGCCAAGTGATCCCAGTCGGCAAGGTGTGATTGCAAGACTCCGAGGTTGATCTTCTCCGCTTGCAGTTGCGCGTTGGCAACGTCTGCCTTCTCTTTGTCCGCCTGTAGGGTCGCAAGCGTGGCGCGGGCAGTGGCGAGCTTTTCGGTAAAGTGAGTCTGCTCGTAACGGGCACCATCGACGGTGATACCGGCGTTGCGGACTTGATCTTCGAGAGTGGCGTCGATCAGTTTTTCCAATACATCGACTTGTTGGTTGAGTTCTCCGATTTGCCACAAGCGCGTCTCGGCTCCCAGCTTCTCATCGGTCTCTAACGCGGCCTGTTGTTCCCGTGCTTGGGCTACCTTTCCGGCCAGTGCTCCCCGTTTCTCAATAGCGATATCGTACTGATGCTTCAGTGCGGTCGGATTCAGCTTCTCGTAGCGTTGATGCTCCGCTTTGAAACTTGCGGCCGCTTCGGGGTCGAAGTGAAAATCATCAATCTCATCTTCAAAGTGGGTGACTTTTCTATCGAGTGTTTCCGACAACTCTCCCCATGCCTTAGCATCAGATTCTAAGCGTGCCTCAAGAGTTTCGATTTCCGGCTTGATGGCGACGGCGTTCTTGATGAAGAGGCAAGATTGGCAATAGGCGGCTACGTTCGTACATGGCGAGTCAGGGTCAAGCTGTACCTCAAAATCCTCCATGCCACCCTGGCATGGCACTGTCTCAAGTATCTTCACGTCACGTTTGGCGCGGTCTATTGCGCTCTGTGTGGCCTTGCGGTCGGCTTCGTATTTGTTCTTCGCGTTTACGAAGGAATTCTCAGCGGCAGTAAGTGCCGCACGTAAATCGTTATACTTCTGCCCGTCCTCAACCGTCGCCAGATAAGCGGCTTTGGCTTCATCCGCCGCGTTGATATCGTCGTTAATCGACTCCAACCCTTCCGGCGTATACTCCGCGTCGATCCGGTCGATACCCGATTGATCCGAGTCGATTTGCTGCCGTAGTTGTCCGAGTTTGAAATCGTAACTGGCCGATACCTTCCGGTGTTCGCTGGTGAGATCCACAAGCCGCAACTTGGCCGTGGCGAGCTGCGAGCGCGTCACTTCCTGCGCCGTCCATAGACCTTGCAGGCGTTCGTATTCTGTACCGGTTGCCTCGATTGCGACTGCCGTGTCTGCGAGCTTATGCTCATACTCAAGAATTTCCAACTGCGCTTCGGTGATCTTGGTTGAGATCAGTTCCCAGCCGGTGAGACTGGTAGCCAATTGGTCGATAGCGGCGTTGACCTTGCGGATCTCGTCACTAACGCCCATGCCCTTTAGCTTTGCCGCCTCACACTTGATCTGATAATGCTCGCAGTTGAACAGTTGCAGGATAGCCGCCGATCGTTCGGACGGGATCATGCTGGAGAACGATACCGGACTCTGCGCCATGAATGCCGATGCGAAATACAGCGGCTCCGAGCCAAACAGCTTCTCGACCTGCTCGTTATAGGACTTCTCGCCGCCGTCCATGTTGAGCGGTTCGCCGTTTTTGAACACGGTTGACTTAACAAACGGCCTTGCCGCTGTGGCGTTAATCTCAATCAGGAACCGGTATTCGTCTTCACCAATTTGGTAGAGCAAGTCTCGGCAGGAGTCTTTAAGTCGATACTGTCGAGCGAACCCGCCTTTGTGCCCGGGCACACTACGGTATGGGTGAAGGTTGGCAAGTACCGTGCTCTTGCCCGAACCGAATGGGCCGACAAAGCCGAGTAGTCCGGGAGCGGTCTTGCGGAAATCAAGATTGACTTCGTCAACGTGCAGCCCCATCCAAATGCCGATAGCACCGCGTATGCGGGCGGAGATTAATCGCATACATCCTCCGTGTCGAGGGAGTCGGCCTTTTCTAATGCGCCAGCGCGCGGCTCCTCACCTTTCGCGGTACAGACTGCCAAGTATTGATCTCTTGTCGTCTCTTTGGTCGCTATCTCCGCTATGCGTTCGCGTCCGGTCGATTGGATGGTGCGTTCGACGGCCGCAAGGTCGATGCCGAATTCCCTTTGAAATGAAAGACGGATGTATACGTCATCGATAATCGCCGCGAGTTCACGCGGAATCGTATAACAGGCCTTGACCTCAGCTTCATGAAGAAACTCCGGCTCAACCATTTCCTCGCCATAATCCGTGGAGAATACCCATTCTCCGTGGGAGTCCTTCTCCCCAGTGAATGCCAGTGATACCTTGACCATGGGCTTGTGAGGATAGGGAATGCGGGTGAAGGTCGCCATGCCGTGATCGTGGAATTCAAGGACGCTAAAACTCTTGGCGTCAAGCTCCCCCCAGTTTGTCGGATGTGAAGACCCGCAATAGGAAACGATAGGCAGCCCCATGCCTTGAGGGCTGTCCGTCTGCCAGTCCTGCGCCTTATGTATATGCCCCAACAGAACCGCATCCGCGCCACTCAGCGCAAGGTCGTCAAGGCTGACGGCGATGTCGTTGCTGTAAAGCGTCTGGCCGGTTCCGGTCTGGCAGTCCTTAACGGTGAAGTGGCCAAGGAGGAGCTTGGGGACACCGTCTTTCGCCCATGTCCTGTTGAAGTGCCGGAGTAGCGTTTGTATGCTTCCTTCGGGCGTTTCAAATGGTTCACCGAATAAGTCGCGGCACCATTTATCGAGCATTGCCCGTGACATTGCCGGAAGTGAATGGATGTAGATTGGGTCCCGTCCGTTAAGCAATATGGCAAGCGGCGCCAGACTGGGTTTGTCCTCGACGATAATCTTGTTGCCTGTCGCGTCCCGTAGATTCTGCAAGAAACCACTCGGTTCATGTGAGTAGGTGCCCTGCAAGAACACCATTTGACACTGTGTCGTCTGGATCAGCTTGAGCAACGGCTTCAGGTGGTCAGAATGGACGTGGAGGGCTTTGTCCGTTGTGTCGCCCGTACAGACGATCAAGTCGGGCTTGTATGCCGCCGATTCCGGATACTCCATTTCTGCGAGGAGAAAGTCAATTGAAGCTGACGCTTTTTCAGGATAACTTCCGCCGACATGGAGGTCGCCGATATGCAGGATTTTGATACTCAAATCAACTTCCCTTCTACCGCCTTCGTGAATGCCCCGATGATTGTAGAGTATTCCTCGGATGCGATATCATTTGTGGTCTTGATGTTCTCGTAGTGCGGGAACGCTACCTTGAGCCACTCGGCAAACTCGGCGTCGGTCTTGCCGAGTACCTTGAGGCCGTCGTTCAGGTGTTTGATCTGAGCGACGGATAACTTTGCGCCCGGAGAAGTCGAGCCCTCTTGCGGCTTCTCCGGTTTCGGCTTCGGCGCTGGCAACTTGCCCGTCTTGACCGTCTTGACCGTGTCTATGATTTCCTTGAAAGCCTTCTCGCCGATCAAGTCCTTGTTGTCCCAACCGTAGGATACTTTGAGCCAGTCATTGAAGTCTTTCTCGTCGATCTTGGCGGCTTGCAGTGCGTGCCAGAGAGCACCGGACTTGTTCCCACGGCCAATGGGTTCCCCGTAGTTGGTATTGCCATTGCCCGCGCCTTCACCGTCGCCATCCACGCCCTTCCCGTCATTGCCGTTGGGAGGTTGCAAGCGTTCATCTTCGTCGGGAGCGGTGAATAATGCAGACGTTCCCGTTGCCAATTTCGTGGCTGCAACAAAGGCTCGCTTCTGTGCTTTCGACCGGATATTATGGCGCTGGTTGGCGAGGTCTTCATTCAAGAAGCGAAATTGCTTACCGGTCTTCGTGTCTTTTGAAACGAGTTTGGAAGTATCAGTACCCTTCGGGATTTGATTTTCCCAAAGCCAACGGTAGCGAAAGGCCTCCTCGTAGCTACTACAATTCCCCTCGTAACTACCCACCACCATGTTTGTCCCCTTCATCTTGACGACGCCTCGATAGGTGTAGTCAAAGAGTCCCGTCTCCCAATTTTCGTGTTCGGTCGTCAACTCAGTGATCGCGTAATAGGTATGTATTCCGAGCAGACGTTCCGCCCCCTGTTTGTAGAGTGATCTCTCTTTAGTCCCCGGAATGATTCCGTAATCTTGACCTGGTATCAGTACGTTTTCGACGAAGTCCCTCTGGATTTTGATGACTTCCTTAAGCACTTCCATCTGCCGACGCATTTCTTGTGGGTCGATATTCTTTAATTGCGCGGCAGAGTCAGCCAGTTCATGGACTTGCCTTACTTCAATTTCCGTGTTTTGATTGTCCGACATGTTTAACCCTCCCAGGATTGTCTGTTATTTGCGCCCTATCGTTTTGAAAATCATCTCGATCTGGTCACAGGTGCATCCGTACCAGCGAGTAAGGTTCAGGACGTAACTTGCGAAAGCGTTGTCACGGGCGATCAACTGAGCATTGATCTCCTCAATCATCTTCTGCTTTTCAAGTTCTCCATTCTGCAAAGTCACTTCGGGTTCTGGCATTACCAATTCCATCCTGCCGCTTCATAGTCCGGCCATTCAGGTTTGCGAATATCTGCAATCAATCGAGTCATGGCAGCGAAGCCACAGCCGTTGGTCATTGCGAATTGCATGCCACCCCTTTCGTCGACTCAGTCTGTCTGTCGATTAGCCATTGGGCACCTTGAAGCGTTGGGGCGTTCTGTATGCGACCCTTGTCGTTAATAAATCCCCATCTATGCCCCATCATCCATGCCTCAAAGTTGATAACTCTGGATAGTGGGAATATAACGACGCCCTTGTGTTCGTGATCGCGGCGGGTCATGACTTTCCCCCTTGCGCCGCGCTCAACGCTTCCGTCAGCGTTTCTTCAATCGTCTTGTAGGGGATCAATTCGATAGGTGTATAGAGTGCGGCCACACCATGCCATTCTCCTTGAGCGTTTACTGCCGTGCAGATAGCGGACTCACATGCTTCCACTAATAATTCCGATTTCAGTTTCCCCCTGACCATCCACCCGATCACAAATCCGGCAGCGACACCAGTCAGGAAGATGACCATTGCGGCGGCTACAGTGTCCATCATTCCATCCCCGCATGTACCGGCGACTCGACTTCGCAGCCGCTGACAACGTGGCGCGATACTAACCCGCCTTGAGCCTTGCCTTTGCGGAGCGTTGCATCGAGTTTGCGCTTTGCTTCCGAGTATTCGTTGTGAAGGTGCATGACGCGCAGCATTTCCGCTTCGGCGTCTTCTTTGTAGATTAGTTGTTGTGACATGAGCTTCCCTCCCAGGAAAAATTCTACTTGACTTCTATTTTGGACTCGTTATCTTACTTTCAATCAAATCAGGATTAGTACCCGCCACGGACGGCTTTGGAGTTTCACTATGCCGTCGGTTCAGTCGATTCCAGTATTGCCGCACGTACCAGTCTGTGGTGGCGTAGATTGGCTTCCCCGTTTTCGTCTCGCCGGCGACAAACCCCTTGATACTGCCGTCTTTGATTCTCCGCACGATCGTGGCAGAGGAACAGCCGAGCCCTCTACCGGCTGTCCCCGTGCTGATGATCTTGCCGACAACCGGGATGATGTCGTTGGCGGTGGGCTTGGCCTCGGCGAAGCTCATGTCGTCTCCGCCGCCAGCGGTTCGCCGGTTTCGGGATTGATTGGCTTTGATGGATCGGGGATCACGAGAGCGCCGGTATTTGGTTCGGGTTTCGGTTCCTTCACACGGATTTCAAGACTGCCCGTAGTGGCGTTTTCGCAAAGTTCGATTACCCTCACCTTGTTCTTGGTAAGCCAGAACGTGGGGATATGGATTTTTACAGTCCCGCCTCTCGGCACTTTGTACTCTCTGAGCACGACTGAATTGGGTTCTGTTTGCATAAGGTTATGGTTCATACATCGGCATAATACAGGAAGTTATTCAGCCTGTCAAGAACTTTTTCGTACTTTTTTTAACTTTTTTCAGTTACGGCTTGATTTTGAGCACTAAAACGTTATGTCGTGGTGTGTTAACGAAGCCAGACAAATGCGCCATATTCGATAGAATTGAGGCGGCATTTAAGCAGGTCGGTCTCACCACGCGCGTTGAGATAGCCGGGGCGCTGACGGAAACAGGATATCCGACCAGTACAAAAACGCTTGGAAGTTGGGCTTGTGGCGACTCCGCACCTAACGCCGAGCGATTGATCGGTATTAGCAAATTGACTCGGCGATCTCCTTACTTTATCCTGACTGGCGAAAAGGAACCCGCCCTCCAGCTTGAGCAGATCGAGAGCATTGTCTCTTCGGTCAAGGCAGATTTGGGAATACAGACCATTGACCTTACTCCGGGGAAACGGAAGATTATGGAGGCACTCAAGAAGGCCGACGATAACGAATTGAGATTCATTGAAGAATTGGTTGAACGACTGGGGCTCGCCACTAAGACGTGAAGTGATTTCGAATGCGATGGTCACATGATTGTCGGAAGGGAATAAGCCTATAGATTTCTTGTATGTTATAGCAGGACACCTTTACTTCATCTTGGGGAGACGAACATGCAGGAAGAGCAGGGAGAAAAGAGCGAAGCCAACCATGAACACTTGGTGGCGCTTTTTGAAATCTTAGAATGGGTAGTGGCGGAAATTAAAATGACAATCGAGCAACGAGAAAGGAAGGAGGGGGACAGTGCAAACCTATACAATCTATCAGAACCCGGACGGCAGAATTGAGGCCGTCAAAGGCAGTTGGTCATGGCCAGCGTTCTTATTTGGCTTCGTCTGGGCGCTATGCAAGAAACTTTATCTGCAAGCTGTACTTGCACCCGCGCTACTTTACTTCTTTGCACTTACCTACGGATTTGTCCGTGGTCTCAGTGGCGGAAACGTAGATATTTATCAATTGCAGAGCCTCTTTGCGATCCTCAGTCTCTTGGGTGCTTTCATCTTTGGTGCTTTCGGAAATGAATGGCGACAAATGAATTTGCTCAAACGTGGATATGAGGCAATCTCCACTCAAGACGGTTATACGGCCGAGGGTGCTGTTGCCGCGTATCGAAAGAGTACAAACGTTGCGACTGAACTGGAGGGGTATGACAGAAGAGAATAGAGAAGTTGATTTATCGAAGAAAAACTGGCCCCAGAGGAATCCGGGACTCGCGGGGTTTCTGCTCATCGCTGCAATTCTCTTACCCGGAATGATCTATAGGTGCAACAAGGATGATGTGGAGAGCCAGTCGAGGATACAGGAATATGCACGGCAACACGCGGGTGACATTGTCACTCAGACAAATGAAATTAGTCACGTGCCCCTTTTTGGTGCCGCCGCTACAAAGCCGTTACCTGTCAGCCAAGAAGCGATTAAGCGGAGATTGATGAAACCAAAGTTTTTAGATCAGGCGCCATGCTTCAAATGGGAAAGGGCGGATTTGAATGATGGTGTAGAGCGGTGGTTTGGTCAGGGCAAGACGTGCCTTATCATAATTCACAGAGACTTTGTCGAGGTTACGGCTGGAATGGTTGAGACCGCGATGATTATGAATTCGATGCTGTTATTCTGCGAGGTTAATGCGGTGCTTTTCCCTGATACTTACCAGGAATGCAATGCTGATTATCTCCTGCCGATGTTGAAATCCGTGGTATCGGATACGGATACTGATACCCCGCGAGTGAATGAATACCGAGGATACCGAATGGAAGTGGCCGCGAATACGACGCTTGGCATGGTCTTCTATACGGTCGGGCGGAATCCCTATGAGTAGGGGAAATGACCACACTCACAGGGGAATACAATAGCCATGCACCGCTGCCGCAACTGCCTTGACCACGGCGAACTGTTAGTCCTTAACGACGCGGGTGTCTGTGAACCTTGCGCTCCTATCGTTGGCGCCAAGATAACCGCTGCCTGTGAGAAGGTCGAGCGGGCGATAGTGAGCATGGAGAACGCGGTATTTGACTACGAGGTTCAGCTTTGGTGGACCGCTGTCGAACGCGAGTGGACGTTTCTATCGCGCTGGCTGGACAAGCCGGTTGCCCGCTTCGGCGTGAACATCGAGCGGTTGATGATCGTCGCCACGGAGAAGCGATCGGCGGCATTCCGGCGGCTATTTGAGCGCGAGATTGAGGATGCCATGCGACCATGCGGAACGGGTAATGTGAAACTTGAGGTGGGGCATTTGGAAGTGGCGGCACGGATCGCGCGCCGCTTTGCGAGAATGAAAGGGGCTGAAGGTCTTGCGGATAGAGTCAAAGAAGTCGAGGCGGAAGTCGAGCGGCAGAAATCGCTGATACGCCTTGATGCCAAGAAGCGTTCGCACTAACCATGCACCTCTACCGCGAAAGAAACGGCACCTGGTATGCCGATATTTGGTATGGCAATCACCGCAAGCGTAAGAGCCTCCGGACCAAGTCCAAGTCGGTCGCCAACAAACGCCTGCAGGAACTCGCAGAGGAAGCCGACTGGAAAGACAACCGGCAGACCGCGAAGATCCCACCGGGTGAGTTTCTCGAAGACTACCGCCGCTACTGTGATCGCACGCGAACTCCAAAGACGGCACGCGCCAACGGTTGTAGGATCGGAATCCTGTCAACTTGGTTATCCGACAAAGGGATTCAGCGGATAAGCGACATTGATCGGGTCGTCGTCAAAGACCTGCAGAACTATCTCTGGGCGCGCGGACTTAATAATTCCACGGTCAACCGCTATGTGAGTTTGCTCAAGTCGTCACTGACTTGGGCGGTCGAGACCGGCCTGCTGCTACAATCCCCCATAATTGGCGTTAGAAAGCTGCCAGAAGCCCGTGGCGAGAAGCGGAGGGTATTCACTCGGGCTGAGATGGACGCGCTTTACCTTGCCTGCCAGGACGTACAGTACGGGGCGTTTATCGAGCTGCTGAGCCTCACCGGAGCCCGAATGGACGAACTCCGGCTGCTGGAATGGCGGAACGTCAGCCTTGACCGCCGGGAAATCACATTCGAAAGAACGAAATCACATTTAGCTCGCACGGTCCCGCTGAATGATCGGGGTATGGTGATCGTCAACGCGCTTAATCGAAACCCGAAGCGGTATGTTTTTGGCGCTTCAGCTCCGGCGTGGAACCCCAACGTCTGCGGTCAGCGATTTACGCGCATGGCCAGGCGGCTTGGCATCGCTGGGAGCCTGCACGACTTTCGATCAACCTTTGCCTCCCGGCTGCTCGATAAAGGGGTCAGTCCCAAGACGGTGCAATATCTTCTCGGCGACAAGACCGCCCGGATGGTCTTGGAAGTCTATGCCCAAGTGGTCCCGGACTCGGCAAGACGCGCCGTCGAGTCACTATAATCTCCGCCACATTTCCGCCACATGGTTTCATATTACGCGGGTTACATGTGCTGCACGGGATAATTCGGCAATACGGCAGACCACACATGACAGTGGCATACAAGTCGCTGAATGACCGCAAATTATGCCTAAGTGATTGAAAGATAAAGGGTGAGAATTAAGAGGCGCCACCCGGATTTGAACCGGGGTATAGAGGTTTTGCAGAACAATGCTACCGGTTGTGTAGCATGATGTTAAATAGCATTCTGCCAATTCAGCGCCGTTTTTGTCACATTATATAGCAAAAAACCCCGCGTCTCTGATGAAACGCGGGGCGGGCAAAAAAGGAACGAAACGCGGATGCGGAGATCTTATGTCGATTTGATGATTACCGGAAAGTCCAGGTGATCGACCCAGTCTTGTCCGAGTTTCAGGTTTAGCCACTCGATCAACTTGTCAATCAGCCAGCCGATGATCATGCCGTCGAATGGCTCCAGAAAGAACGGCAGCTTGATGATTTCGTCGAGCAGTTCAACCAGCGCCTTTTTCTTCTCGCCGCCGGAAGCAACAGCGCCAGCATCGGCGCAGACCTTCTCGACGACGATGCCGAGCGCTTTGATTAAGTCGACGGCCATGCCGGGGGCTTTGACGATGCTATCATCGAAACCTATCGGCTTACCGTCGGCGTTGAGTTTGAATGGATTGAATTCGAGATTTCCTGCCTGTCCGGCTATTGTGCGGAGCTTGTCGACGTCGAAGTAATCGAAGATCTGCTGCTTGATTTGGCTGCTGTTGATTGTGCTCATGACTCTTTTCCCTTAGTCTCGCAAGGGGTTTCTTGCGCTGTGTCGTTTGCTTTTGTCTTTGCTCTAAACCATTGGGCCATGCCTGCGGCGATGACTCCCCAGATTGCGGTAGCCCCAACTGCACAAATAACGCCGATCCTGATTCTGGTTACCGGCGTGACGTCACCGGGGATCAACCAGGCGAATATCTGTCCGAGCAGGACGGGGACCCCGAGCAGCCACCAACCCCTGATGTTGGCAATCTCCTGCTTGATCCACGCAGTGACGGCCATGATCAGAAACGACACGACCGTCAGGACAAGAGGCTGCATTCCGAATACGGCCGCAACCTGATTAGCGGAAACTTGTGTACTATCCATAATCTCTCCTTTGTTGATTTAGCTTTTGGGCAGGAACTCTATCAGCCGGAGTATCCAGCCGTTTTCGTTGTCTTCTTGTTCGGGGTCCTTCTCGGCCAGCTCAATGTGCCTATACCCCCGGATGAATATGATCGCAGCGACCACCGAATTAGCGCGAGCGATTGCTTTGTTGGCGGCCGCAATCGTCACCGGCCCGAGCTTGCCGTCGACCTCAAGGTCCGGCCAGGATTTCTCTTCACGGTTCAGCACGTTCAGCGCCCGCTGTAAATAGATCGCTGCCGTCGTCTCGCCGCAAATGATCGCAGTATCGAAAACGATATCGGCGAGTTCCTGTGTTGGTAATGATTGGCAACGCAAGCGCCCCCAGAGTGCCCGATAGAAAGCCACAACCATTGAGTCGAGGACGGGGTCCATAGCCAACTGACGCGGGAAACCAGGTGACTCCTTGGCCTTGTCGATTATCGGCCAGCCGAGCCACTCCGGATTGTTTGGCCGTGAGATGCCCCTGTAGGTTTCGCCGCCGCGATCGGCAGATCTGTTTGACCAGCCGTCACCTTCTGCGCGGCCGGACTTACCGTTGGAGCTACTGAATTCAGCTGGCATGACTACACCACCACTACCGTCGGATCAATCGTTGCAATCACCGTCGACACCAGGGTCGGCCGCACATAGATCGGTCGGATCATTTGGAGGTTAGTGATCTTCAACTTAATTTCTTCTGGATAGGTAATCGGGTTCGCGCCTGTAGTCACAATCTCGAAAGTGGCCAGGTGATATTCGAACTCGACGCCCGCCCCGGTGGAGAAAAACTGATTGTCTGCCGGTTCGAGTTGAAAGGCAAACTCGCCGGAACCATTGAAATAACTGCGGACATCGACCCAAGTGCGGTCATTGATGACCTGGCTTGTCCCGTAGATGCTAAGCGTCATCCTGGCCGTGGCAATGTTGGCGACGGGGATTGCGGTACCGTCTCCGTCTTTGAATACAAATTCAAGGGTCGCCGTAGCGCCCTCGTTGATCGGGGTTATTACTTCCAGTGGCATAATCTATCCTTTGATATCGAGGTCGGTTATCGATGCTTGCTTAATTGTGGCGCCACTGATCGTGTTTGTCTTAACAGTGACACTGGAGAATGAACCCGTCTTGATGCTCGGTGACGTGAAGTGTGGCGAGGTAAAGGTCGGGTGCCAGAATGTAACAGCCGGGGCAACGGTAGCGCAGATCGCAATCACTGCTGACGGTGCAATAGTCGCACTCGTTAGAATCAGAGCGGGATCAATTGATATAGATGTCAATGTCGCAGGGGTGGGCGTGGTGAAGATCGCATCCAACAGATAGCCCGGATCAATTGCGGCAGTGACCAGTCCTACCGGAGTCGGGGTGATGATCAGACCACCGAGAATGGCAGTCACTCCCACGGAACCGGCGATGAGCGTAGCTGGTGACGGCGTTATGGTCAGGTCGGTGAGTATTAACGTCGGGTCAGCAACGCTCGCAATCAAGCTGACTGGCGATGGCACAACCGTTATGCTCCCAGACAGAACGACTGGATCGATTGCAAACGCGCGCAAGGTTGCGGCTGCCGGTGTTACGCCGATACTCCCCAATGCGATGCTTGGGGTGACGGTCGTACCGATAGCAAACGCGGGCGCCGGAGCAATGGCTATCGACCCGACAAATACCGTCGGGGCGACGGATCCTATCACGAGCGATGTTGCGGACGGTGTGATCGCCAGAGACCCAGACATAACAGTTGGCGTGACTGAAGCGATTATCGCCGATGCGGCTGTTGGCGTCACTGCCAGACTCGCGAGTATAACCGTGAGAGTTTCGGTCGCCGTTATGCAAGAAACTGGTGTCGGAGTAATTGCATTCCATGCCGCTACGACCGTTGGCGCGATGGAGAGCGTAACGAGCGTTGAAGGGTCAGGAATGATCGTCGCACTGCTCAGAGAGGAAATTGGCGCAACCATACCGGTCACCAAGGTTGCAACGCTCGGCGCGATGCTGAGACTACCCAAAATTGCTGTCGGCGTGACCGAGGCAAATACGGCTGAAATAGAATCGGGGGTAATCGTTACAGAACTGCCAACTACAATGGCACCAGTAGAGACAGTTATCAGGGTTGCCGCCGAGGGCGTTATTGCAACTGACCCATGAACGGATGTTGGGGTGACGGCGGCAGCGACAAGAGAACCGGCTGTCGGGCTAATCGAGATACTGCCCAAAACTACCGTGCCATTTTCCGTTCCCGTAATGAGCGTTGCCGGACTCGGGGTGACCGATACCGACGAACCTAAGACGCTTGGCGGTATGGTTCCCGCTATGAGCGTGGCAGCGGATGGCGTGGCGGCTATACTGCCAAGAACTACTACTGGTGTGATCGACGCCACTACCGACGTAATTGTAATCGGGGTAATAGTCACGCCGACGACAGGATCAACCGAAGCGGTTATTAAGGAACTAACGAGTGGGGCGACAGCAATACCGACAACCGGATCGACAGAGGCGGCTATTGTGGTACTTGCGGTGGGGATAACCTTTAATCCAACTATCGGCGCGATTGAGGCGGTTACCAGCGTCCCCTCAGTTGGAATAACTACCATGCCCCCAAGGATTGCGGTCGGATCAATTGTCGCGGCCACCAAGGTAAGTGCATCCGGATCAACCAGCACTGATGACATCGCTATGGCTGGCGCGGCAGTCGTAGTGACAACGGTGGCAGTTGGCAGCGTGATTGCCACGCTACCAAGTGTGACCGCGGGATCAACCGATGACGTTATTAGGGTGCTTGCACTGGGGAGGACGCCCAAGACAATTGTCGGGCTGACCGATGCTGTCACCAACGAAGCTGTTGTCGGACTGACCGTAAATACGACCGCTGGTGTGGCAGAGACCGCTACCAGCGTTCCCGCACTCGGCGTTACTATAAGATTGATCGCCGGAGTGACCGACGCCGTTACCAGTGATGCGGCTGTCGGGGTGATAACGAAGCTGCCCAAGATCATCGCCGGGTCAACCGCTGCCGCTATTGTTGAGACGGGCGTCGGCGTCACAATAGACCACCTGACGAATACTGCTGGGTCTACTGAAGCGGTCACAAGGGTCGCGGCATCCGGGGTAAGAGTTACCGCCGTCATCACCAACGTCGGGGTTACCGATGCTGTGACCAAAGTCGCGGCCGTCGGTGTCCCGCTATAAGCTAATGCAATGGCTGGATCAACAGTTGCGACTATCAATGTACTTGCAGTCGGTACAATGGCCAGACTACCAAGAATGGCAACCGGAGTCACCGTTGCCGCTATGCTCGTAACTGCGACAGGCGTGCAATAAAGAGACATGAAGGCAATGCTCACGCACGTTGCCGGCGCTGGCGTTATTGTGAAACCAACTGTCGGAGTGACGGTAGTGGCTACCGCCGTCGCCGCTGCTGGAGTGCCACTATAAGCCCAAGCGACAGCCGGATCAATCGTCGCTACGATTAACGTTGCCGCTGCCGGCATTGTCGTGAAACCAGCGGTCGGCGCGACTGATGCCGCTATTAACGTTGCTGCTGCTGGGGTGATTTTAATGCTAACGGCTGGCGCGACTGATGCCGCTACCAG
>Ga0172380_10000667_pt1 | contig 63412 bp, 59 predicted proteins | sample Leawe162metaG_FD_119747 | JGI IMG/M metagenome (GOLD analysis project Ga0172380, IMG submission 119747) | Leachate microbial communities from a municipal landfill in Southern Ontario, Canada - Leachate well 162 metaG | ecosystem: Engineered > Solid waste > Landfill > Unclassified | place... | reverse complement strand
TCGGCAATCCTATAAGAAAGCCATACCGAGCAAACCAGATAAGAATATCTTTTAAAAAAGGTTCCGAACTATATCCATTTTCAAACCGGCCATTTCAGGTAGAATTAGAACGGCGTTTGCAATTCGTCCACGTTCAAATGCGGACGCGGCGGACCATCCCCACGGGCGTGGGGAAAATCGCTCCCGTTTTACGGGAGACAAATGAAAAAAAGGACCATCCCCACGGGCGTGGGGAAAATTTGCCTCCGCCGATCTGCGGGCTGACGCTGCGCGGACCATCCCCACGGGCGTGGGGAAAATCCGCCATGACCGAAACAACAAATCCGTCGTTGCGGACCATCCCCACGGGCGTGGGGAAAATTGCGCGCCATTTCCCGCCAGAGACCGGAATGCTGGACCATCCCCACGGGCGTGGGGAAAATGGCACCAAATTTCTTTTCGTTCAGGTTGTGCGCGGACCATCCCCACGGGCGTGGGGAAAATAACCCGGAAGGCGGGACCACGTTCGGAAACGGAGGACCATCCCCACGGGCGTGGGGAAAATTATCCACACCCTTGACAATCAGAGCCAAAACGCGGACCATCCCCACGGGCGTGGGGAAAATGCAACGCCGATATGAAATGCGCTCTCGTACAACGGACCATCCCCACGGGCGTGGGGAAAATGGAAAACGGATTGAAAAATACCGTTGGGATTTAGGACCATCCCCACGGGCGTGGGGAAAATTCCTCGGCCTTCCCGTCGGGAGGGGTGGCGGCCGGACCATCCCCACGGGCGTGGGGAAAATCGACCAACACCATCATCCTCAAAAGTTTGATGCGGACCATCCCCACGGGCGTGGGGAAAATGGCGATCCACACCGCCCCGTTCCATGTCAAGACGGACCATCCCCACGGGCGTGGGGAAAATGGTCAGGTCTCGCGTCCGGGATGTCTGGGAAGCGGACCATCCCCACGGGCGTGGGGAAAATAAAGAACCCATTGGTCGTGAATTTGAACAGCACGGACCATCCCCACGGGCGTGGGGAAAATCTCCACCCCAAACCGGAGTCCGGCCTCGCGCAGGGACCATCCCCACGGGCGTGGGGAAAATTTTCGCCGCCCGATCTGCAACCGCTTTGTCCGCGGACCATCCCCACGGGCGTGGGGAAAATGCGATGAGAAGCGAAGGCGTAAATGAGAATCATGGACCATCCCCACGGGCGTGGGGAAAATGTTTGTCATCAGCGCTTCCAGCGGATAAAACTCGGACCATCCCCACGGGCGTGGGGAAAATACCGCCAAGACCACCTAATCCAGCCGTCCCCCCGGACCATCCCCACGGGCGTGGGGAAAATGACCTTGGACACCGTGCGCGCGCGGACGCCAGCGGACCATCCCCACGGGCGTGGGGAAAATAGGCAACGCACCACACCGGAATCCCGCCGCGCCGGACCATCCCCACGGGCGTGGGGAAAATTTCAGCAATGTTTTGCTGCTTCATCCCAACCGCGGACCATCCCCACGGGCGTGGGGAAAATGTGAATTGAGGCGTCCGGCAGTTTCGCCATTACGGACCATCCCCACGGGCGTGGGGAAAATGCAGCCCGTCGCCAGTATGCCGCCCCAGTTCAAGGACCATCCCCACGGGCGTGGGGAAAATCCACGCAACCGCCCGCCTTTTTCCGCACGATACGGACCATCCCCACGGGCGTGGGGAAAATCGCAACTGATTAATTCCACAACGCAACGCAAACGGACCATCCCCACGGGCGTGGGGAAAATTCGGTTAGAGGCCCGCGATGGACGTGGCCGGCCGGACCATCCCCACGGGCGTGGGGAAAATGGCCCAATTTGACTATTTTTGCGGTTTGCATTTGGACCATCCCCACGGGCGTGGGGAAAATGCGTCAATCCATTTTTGTTCAAGCTCGTTGAGCGGACCATCCCCACGGGCGTGGGGAAAATTATGGAAGGGGGTGAATAAAATGTTTCGTAAAAGGACCATCCCCACGGGCGTGGGGAAAATTACAAAAACTTTCACGCTCCCATCAATGCCCGCGGACCATCCCCACGGGCGTGGGGAAAATGGAAAATGACGACGATAATAGGGGAGGTACTACGGACCATCCCCACGGGCGTGGGGAAAATTTTGCGAGCAAAGCAATCTGGGCTTCGGGATGCGGACCATCCCCACGGGCGTGGGGAAAATGAGTTTGTTCCACTTGATCGGAACGCCGTGGCAGGACCATCCCCACGGGCGTGGGGAAAATTTTCCGGGTTGTCTGATTTATTTTTTCAATTTCGGACCATCCCCACGGGCGTGGGGAAAATTTTTCTTTTTTGGCGGCGTGGTTTGATAAGGGCGGACCATCCCCACGGGCGTGGGGAAAATACCCTGCGCCGTCTGGCTGGCGCGCAGCAGGGCGGACCATCCCCACGGGCGTGGGGAAAATGCGCTAAAGCGCCGGGGGCGGCGCCGGGTAACCGGACCATCCCCACGGGCGTGGGGAAAATGTCGCATCATCAAATCGGCGTTGACCTGTCAGCGGACCATCCCCACGGGCGTGGGGAAAATATCAAACGATTGAGAAAACGCATCACACGCGGCGGACCATCCCCACGGGCGTGGGGAAAATCCCATCGTTAGTATGCCGACCAAATCTAACTATGGACCATCCCCACGGGCGTGGGGAAAATGTACCAAGTCGAACCATCGCTTGAAGTATAAACGGACCATCCCCACGGGCGTGGGGAAAATTATCTTGTTGAGAATGTGAATCGGCTATTGCTTGGACCATCCCCACGGGCGTGGGGAAAATTCATGCCCAAGGCATCACCGCCCCATGACGGTCGGACCATCCCCACGGGCGTGGGGAAAATCTCAACATTTAGTGGGTGTGATACAAACGATAGGCAATCCCTTGTGTGTCTTCTATTATTCAGTTGTCAAAGACCTATTCCGTGCCTAAATGAAAGGCACGGGATGGAAAAGTAAACAATGGGCCAGGGTAGCCGTCAAATGACAGTCGCAATATTTTGCGCGACAACATAATCAAGGAGCGGACATCCCGGGCATTGTATTGGAGTAAGTGCATAAGGCTTGAATCATTGCCTTCTTCCGCATGACTGCGCCAGAGGCGCGCCGCCATTTCGCCATCGCCTTCCTCGTTTGCCAGACGCCGGATTCCCAGCGAACGCTCAATAGACTTTAGTCCGCCTGTATAGCCGTAAACACGCGCCTCGTGCATCAGGTCAATGTGCGGAGGCAGGCATGTGAGATCAAATGTTCGAGCCAGCATCGGCAGGTCGAAGCGCGTGCCGTTAAAAGTTATCAGTACATCAATGCTCCGCCACACCCCAAGGAACTCGCACAAGTTTCGCCCGCGCACAAAACTAAGCATCCGCCCCGCCTGCCACAGGCCAATCACCGTCAACTCATCGCGTGAACCAAGTCCTGTCGTCTCGACATCCAGAAAAGCCACGCCATCGGCAAAATCAGGCCATACGCGCAGGCGGTGGCCGGTTGGCAAACGTTTTAGAAAATAGTCTGCCACGCGGCCCTCCAATGCGGCCCGCAGTTCCGGCATTTGCGCGGCCAAATCAGCCGCTTTGCGCGGCGATAACACTCGCCCAGCTTGCGGCAGGTAGTCCCATGTCAGGCAACCCGCCCGCCATAACTTGCGTTCAGCGGAAACAGAGACACCCCGAAAACAACACAGGCTGCGAGTAAGCATCACCCATCCTCCGCACCTTCCGTCTCGGACCAAGCCTCGGCCAGCACTTGTAGTCCGGACAGCCGCACTGGAAGGCGCGGCGTGTCGCCAAAGCACTCAATATTGAAGCCTTGGGAAGAGCGTTCTGTGCCAATCACCAGCATGCCCAATCCCGGCGCATTGCGGCGAATGTACTCCAGTGTCTTGGCGCGGGTGCGGGGATTTACGCTGCCTACAAAAACGTTCGGACGTGGCTCGACGAACCAACGTTTGAGCAAGCCACGAATGGCAGGCGGTGTGTCATTGGCGATAATGACGGTCATACACCCTCCAACAGCGCCTCTATGTCCTTCGGCATGCGCTGTAGCAGACGCCGATCCTCGATGTGAAACTTAAGCCGCGCAATTACATCGTCCGATGTCGCGTCCGGTTTCAGCCCAATTGTCTCGAACGCCGCCAATAGTGTGGTTTCCGGCTTGTAAATATCGGCCATATCGAAAACAAAGGGGAGCGTACTGGCCGTATGAATAAAACCCAGTGCCGGCAGATAGCCCAGCGAGCAAACCACGGCGGTTGTCAGTGCATAGAGCGCGGCATTGGCCGTCGAAACGGCGCGATTTATGTTGTCCGCCAAGTCCCAGTTATCCGGATTGTAGTTGCGGCCTTTCCAGGTGACGCCATATCGGATGCCCAGATCGGCATAGAGCGCTTTGACGCGGCGGCCCTCCATGCCACGCAACTCCTTGACCGCGACGCCGGACACATCCTCGCCTGCGAAACGCATGCCGAACATGCGGCGGGCAACCGTGTCGCGTTTGGCTGGTGAGGAAGCCAGCTCCGCCTGACGCCGGGCGCGTTCGTTGTCGTGCGTGGGCGCAACGCCAAAGGCGTAGAAGCGCATGCCCTCCGCGCCGATCCAGCAGACCGGCGTATTGCATTCCGCACAGGCTTTCATGGCGGCATGCGTAACGGTGGTGCCCGGGCCGAGCATCAGCACGCTGAGCGAAACCACCGGCAGGCGGAAGACCGTGCGATCGGCTCCAATCCATTTCACGCTGGAATCATCCACCTCCAAGCGGCCGTGTTCCAAATACATCGGCGTCCAGCGCTCGCGCACCGGCGTGAGGGTTTCCAACGGCGGACGTTCGAATATAGGCATGGGGTCATCCTGCCGTAAGCGGGGCGGGCCGCCTGCAAATGCGGCGCGGCTTAAATTCACGTGTCTGGAAGTCCACGGGGGCATCCATGAGCGTATCGGTGCCGTCGGCGAATGATGCCGTCTCTTCGACACGGGTAAACTCATCCGTCTTTCTGCCGGCCAGTTCCAGTACGGACAAGGCTTCCTCTGGCGTCGCCGTCAGACCCCGCACAATGGGAGCGGCCGGGATGCAGTTCTTGCGCCCGAACCAGACGCCCCAGCGCGGATTCCGCAATGCCTCAGCGACTGGCTTCAACGTCGAATGCGGCCCGGCCAATATCACACCGAACTTTGCGTCGAGCAGATACTGGCGGTGCGATATGACCGCGTCCCCACTGATTGCGCCACTGGCGCGTCGGGTTCCGCTGACTGTGTGGTAGTCCTCCAAGTGCCGAATATCCAGCGGTTGGCGACACCCCTCCGGCTGACGCGGGATAGCGAGCACCGTCAGTCGCACGGATTCCAGCCGTGCCAACCAATCCTTCTCGGAAGCGGAACCCTTTTGGACGCCAAGCGCGGCGCAGACCATGCCGAGAATTCCGCTCCGGGTCGGATGCAAGGCCGTGGTGCGCCGCTGGAAGCGGCTGGCAAAACCCCAGCTTTGCAGCGGCGCATCGAGCATCGTGGCGAGGAATGCTTGATCAGACATGGTTCACCAACACTTTACAAAAATCATCCAACGACTTGTCGGGAATGGAGACTTCGGCAACTGCTTCGATACCCCATGTCTTCTTGAGCGACTCGTGTTGCTTTTTCAGCAGGTCCACGGATGCCTCGATCAACCCGTTCTTTGACCACACCGGTTTCTCGAATGCGTTGACCAGTTGAATCGGTTGCCCCTTTTCCTTGACCAGGCCCAACACATACACCGGCAGAGTGTTGGCGTTCATGGAATTTTTACGGGCGACAGGGACGGCCAGCAAGGTGGCGCGAATGAAGGCTGCCACCACCTGCTTGCGTTCCTCCTGTCCGAGTGAGGCCAGATGATCGGCGTCGAACAACAGGTCGAGGTTAAGCGCGGCATAGCGGTAGTAACAGGCGGAGTTGAATTCCAGCGTGCCCGTCATGCCGGCGCCGGCTTCTTCCGCGCCCTGTAAATCATCAACCGCGGCGAAGAAATCCAAATCCGTGTCGGCCTTATGGGTGGACAACGCATGGCTGAACATGCCGGCGCCTTCCACGGTCAGTGAGGGATCGCTCGCTACCATGCGTCCGAAGATGGCGATGTCGGCGGCGTCTTTAAGTTGAACGGATTTACATGCTTCCTTAATGGCCTTTTCCACAAGTTTTCCGAGGCCACCGCCTTCTTTCTTGCCCTTCTTGCTTTTTGGCTCCTCGACGGCGGCACTCGCCGATTCATTTAACGCCGTCGCCACTTTCTCTGCAACCGCTTTCATTTCGGCTGGCGAGAGAAACATGAGCGTTTTCACCATGAGCTTGCCGGTCTTCTCTTTTTCCACATCAAATGTGGCCAGATATTCACCGACGGCTTTAGCAGCATCCAAAGCCTTGGCGGCATCCACTCCTTTGGCCGCGATCGCATCTCGGAGCGGTTCAACGATTAAGCGGCTTCGGTTTCCAGCAAAGAGAGACGGGGCCAGTTCCTGCGTCATCTCCCTAACGGCGCGTTTCTGGCACTGGCTGGAAATGCGGGCGCGCATGGCACCGCCAAAAATGGCAGTCTTCGGCGCGCCGACATCGTCGCGGTTGAGACAGGAGACGGGAAACGACTGGAGGATGTGCAATTCGATCAGTTTCATCGGTTTATCCTTTCGATTTTTGTATGTTGCATACGCTTCACTTCAATCCAAACGGACCAGTATCTCTTTATGGTTCCTGCCCTCCTCCCATCACCTTGCCCGGCAAGCGAGCGTGGCGGCTCAGTTTGTCGCGTAGCGTTTCGCGCCCAGGCGGACGCTTTACAGCGTTTCTCCATGGTTATAAATGTGGCGCCAACGCCAGCAGACCGAAGCCGAAGCCCTTGGCGGAGCCGATTCCTTTAACAACGGCGGTTTGAAACGCCACCTGATCGGTGACGGTCAGAATGCCCTCGAACTCCACGGCATGATGGAAGCCGGTTTGTTTTCGTTTCTCCACACGGAACCATTCGCGGCCTTCGGGAATAATGCGTAACGTTTCATCGTCCACAGCAAAACCGGATTGTTGAGCTTTGCGCTTGAGCCAGTCGGTCTGTTCCTGCGCGGTACGCAAGGGAAGGCGCTTGCGACTGGCGTTGTTGCGCTTTGTCGGATTGGCTCGAAGCTGAAAGCGGTACTGGCGGTGGGCGAGAAAAGCCGGGGTGATTGTGCGGGTCTGCCAAGCGTCCGGCGCATCTGGCCAGTCGGCGGGACGAACCGGTAGCTGGGCGGAAACAATCAGCAGGCGGAACTGCCGGTCGCGTTCGCGGCGGTCGAGGCGGGTGAGAAAATCGCGCGGCTGGCCGTCACGGCCTGGGAAAGCCTGCCAGACGAGCTGATGCCAGTCATAGACATCCCTTAGCTTTTGGCGGGCGGCCGTTTCGTAGTCGAGAAATGCTTGCGTTAGGAAGCTCATGCTTGTACCTCCGTCGTTACAACGGCTGCGGACTCTTCGGCGTCCAGCAGGTTTGGATTAATTGCGTCGTCGGGCTCCACCGCGCCCCAGAAAGACTTGGCCCAGCGGACTTTGACCTCATCCCCCCATATCTCATTCCCCCACCAGAGCAAGTCGGACAGGAGCTGGGTGTAGTTGACGCGGATGCCCTTGGTTTGCGCGGCACGGATAACCGGAACGATACGCTCGAAGATCTCAAACTTGTCGCAGGTCAGCAGCCGTTTGAACCGTCCTTCAAAGGAATTGTGTTCCCCTTTGAGGCTGGCCAGCGTGTCGCCAAGACAGCCATTGGCGCAATCCAAGTTTGGATCACAAGCCCAGAGGGCGGCGACGGTTTCGTAGGCTGGATTACCAATAGCCACAGGGAAACCCGCAAGCAAAGGCCAGGCATTCGGCTTGCGGGCATCGCTCAGTGCGCCTCTCAAGTTGGCAAGGGCGCCGCGATCATTTCGATAACGTTGTAGAAAAGCGATAAATGGAGCGGCGTTGTTATGGAGTCTTGGCGTTCTCATTCTTCGGTCTCCTCGGCGGCGGGTTTCTCTGCTTCAGTTTCAACGGGCTTAAAAAGGGTGTTGAGGCCCAGGGAATAGGCTTTCAGCTGACGCGGCGTCGCGTGCGGGCAGGCCAGTTCGTAGGCCTCCCGGGCGGCGCGTGCCAGGGCTTTGCCCCATTTGGTGCCGCCCCAGTTTTCTTTCGTTGTCTCTCCGGGAAATAACGGAGCAGAGTCTTCCACCAAGGCCAGAAGAAGTGGAACTTTCTGTTCGATAGCGGTCCAGTAGTGGGAGGCGGCCTTCTGTTTTACGAGATTGCCTCGTTTGCGAAGTTCGGCCTTATCCAGATCGTCGTGCAATTCGCGATGGCAGGTGGACACGGCGCGGTTAATTTTGCGTCCCCAATATTCCGCCTGTTCGACGCCTTGTTGGTAAAGCTGATGGCCTTTATTCGTGAACATTGAGCCGGGAATGTGAAACACAGACTCCACAGTGTCGAGTAGCTTGGCCTTTTTCGCCACCAGTGCGCCGCACCATACGTCGGCGCCTTTGTTCTTGTCCAGCGATACGAGTGCCAGCGGACCGCCAAGCATTTGGTTTGCCGTTGTCGCCAACACAGCAATGGAATGAGCTTCACGCCAAACGCTCTTGGCAAGCGACGCGTTGAGGAATGTTCGTTCCGGTTTGTCGTTGTGATTGCGTACCACCACTGTTGCGGCAACCTCCCGCCACTCAGGATCATAGATGATGGCTGTTCCCATGACTAAACTTCGACCATCAGGCGATAGGCACACAGCCCGACTCATGGGCGTCAAGCGGCCCAGATAAGAACACGAGGCATTGGCAATGGCTTCGCTATCCTCTGGTCCATCGGGCATCTTTTCCCAGATTGGTTTTCCCCACTGATACCCCAGCATCTGGATATGGTCGCGTGCGAGAATGTTGGCGTGAACGGTGTCGACAAGAGAAAAGCGTTTGAGATAGGTGTGGAACATGGCCTTGACAATACAGGGTGAATGGTTGCTGTTGCGGCCCATCGTGACGTTATGCCACTTTACATCACTGATCAATCCGCCTGGGGAAAAGTTTTGGAATGACAACAATAGTAATGCAATTGTGTCGGCGGAAAAAACACGATCAGAGCCCCCCGCGTTATCAAACAGAGTAGTGTTGTTGCCTGTCGCCAGAGTTAAGTCGAGTTTGCTTGGCAAACTACCGTCCAAATCTCCATCATCTTTCGCTGGCTTTATATTAGTAGCCTGCAAAAACCTCTGCCCCTCCCCAAAAAGTTCGAAGGCATGTGTCCACTTGGCCAGATAGTCGGCGGCGGCTTGAGGCAGGCGGGCACGGCAGGACAACCAATCGGCGCGGTCTTTGGGACCATCGAGGGCGGCTTGGGCAATGCAGATGAGCAGGCGCATGAGCGCGATGCGCTCGTGGGGGCGCACGGCAAGATCCCGAATCTGATCTCCCTTTTGGAAAGCATCCAGCAGGCTGACCTTGTCCGCCCTGCCATCTTCCCAGACCACCGGAATCCACGGGTCAGTCGTAAGATTCATCATCGTCCTCCTTAGCGTGTCGCCTTAAATCGGCAGTGCCGGCTTGCCATGGCGGAATGACCACGCCTAAATCATTCCGATAGGTCAAACCGGATTCAGCGCCATCCGGCAACAACACCAGCTTTTCGTCACACAGCTTGCACGCCAAAATACCACCGCGATCATACTCGCGTAACCAGGCGGGTGTCGAGTCAATGTGACGCATCACACACCAGCGAGGAACCTTGACCAGATTGCGGTGAATGGCTTGGGCGGCGGCGTGGTCGAACACGCCGCCGCTAAGATTGCAGTGCTCGCCGTGGAGCAATTCCATCCGAGCGCCGGTCCTTTTGTCCCACGCGAATACTTTGCGCATGAGCAATACGGAAGCGGTCGGGAGCGAGTTCCAGCGGGTCTGAACGCCCTCTTCGTCGTCGAGTGCCACTTGCCACGGATTGCTGTTGGCAATGGCGGCATGCCGCAATTTCTCCTTACGGGTTTCCAACTCCTTGCGGAGATCGCGCCAAGCGGACGGTTCGTCCTCCGGCGGCTCGGTATAGGTCGCCTCCAGGATGGGGCGGATGTCGGCAGGCAGGGTCAGTGTCGTACGCTCGCGCCACAAATCGAAGGTACGTAGTAGAACATAGGGGGCATAGACCTTGGCGCTTTTTCCGAAGGCGGCCTTGATTTCGGCGGCGGTGGCTGTGCGGAGCCCGCATGCGTCCAGCGCCGGGCTGGCGATCCAGGTTTTCGGTGTATTACATCCGACAGGGCGCGGACGCGGGTGGCGCCAGAGTCGGCCAAGACGCTGGAGTAGCATGTCCGTCGGCGACAGATCGGTAATCAATAGATCGGCGTCAATGTCCACGCTTTGTTCGGCAATCTGAGTGGAGACCAATACACAGCCGTTGGTTGGGCGCTTAGTTTGGTCTTTGCCGAGGCGCTCCAACCAGTCGTTCTCCAGTTGTTCGCGGCGGAACTGCGGGAAGCGGGCGTGTAGCAGGGCAATCTCCGGTCCGCCGACCCTATTCTGGCCACACAGTTGCCGATATGTTTCCTGGGCATCGTTGACGGTGTTTCGTATCCAGAGAACGCACTGACCGCGTTGAGCGCTCTCAAGCGCGGCATCGATAAGTTTGGCCGCAGTCTTGAATCGTATCTGGATGGTCTTGGGCGGGTCTGGCGTCACTGGTAAAGGTTTGGAAATAACGCTGGCCGAAATCAGCGGGTAGGCGGAATCAAGCGCGTTTGTGTCGGCGCCTGTCTGTCCCAGCAGTTTCCGGCGGCGCGCGGCGGTGAGTGTGGCAGAAAGGATGATAACGGTCGCACCCAGCTCGCGCAGGCGGGTTACGAGTTGATCAAGCAGTGTGCCGGTGTAGAGATCGTAGGAATGGACTTCGTCGAGAATGACGACTTTCCCGGCCAAGCCGAACTGGCGAACGAAGAAATGCTTGACCGCAACGACACCGAGCAATGCCTGATCCACCGTGCCGACGCCGAAAGGCGCAAGCAACGCACGGCGTGGCGAGGCAAACCAGTCGCGGCCCGTTCGCACCTTGGTGGTATCGCCATTGCGGGAATCGGTCAGCGGCTGAGCGCTCTCCACGAGCCACGAATTACCGTGAATGAGGCGTGTGCCGGCGCCGGGAGCAAGCTGTTCGATGAATGCCGCGACGCGTTTGTGAATACGGTTGCTGGTGACTTGGGTAGGAAGCGCAAAATAGATCCCGGTGGCTTGGCCGCTCGCAAGCAGATTATAGGCGGCGATGAGCGCGGCTTCGGTTTTGCCACAACCCATGGCGGCTTCGACAACATAAACGCCCGGGTGGCGGACGGCTTGGGCCATCAGCGTCTGGAGGGGGTAAGGCGTGGGTGTGGAAGGAAAGAGGTCGGCGAAAGTTTTTCCTGCAGGGCAGCTTATAGGCTGGAAACCGATGCGGGCAAGTTGCCGTTCAGCGCGCTCACGGATGGTCGTAGCGTCCAGTTCTTTGGATGGAGGGAAGGTGTTTTCGTCTGAAGCCAGCCAGTCGGCGACAGCGATCAGGCCGGCATTGAACCAGAGCGCACCACAGTTGAAGTTGGGCGGCGGCTGATCGGGTAACGGTCCGAACTCCCGAACCAATGTTTCAACCAAACGGCGGCGTTCGGCAGCCCACGCTTCGCCGCCGTCGCAAAGAGACGAAAGGCGATCACCCTTGAGTTTGCCATGGTGCGCGCCAACAATCGCTGCCCAGAAGCGCCAGTTGTCTTCTGTCAGAAAATCCTGCGCCGTTTTTTGACTAACCTTGGCGTGGTCTTCCTCCGTGCCCGCAAATTCCGCCGCCGTCAAACCAAACCGTTTCAACCAGACGGAACATTTCTTCTGGAATCCCGGCGAAACCTTGCCGACATCATGAAGAGCGGCGAGGATAATTCCAATGTGAACATTGAGGGTATCTTTGACCCAGCAAGGGGCTTGTGACGCCAGTAAGCCCGCCACAATTCCGGCAGTGCGACAATGCTGTTCAATTGAAATGCCAGGGTGCCCGTTCGGTGTCGTTTTAGCCCAGCATTTTTCGTGTTTGATATGTATAGCCATTAGAGCGTCCATGACCTGTGTATAAGGTTGAGTGCGAGCAATATCATGCATGGGGGCAAAATTAAACTTCGATAAATCTATGTTTGCCAGTTTCCCAAAGGACGGCACTGGAATGATTGACGCGCTTGTGATAGACTCCATCATATTCGGAGTCATCTAATCCGTTTTCTCGCAGTAAATATGCCTGGAACGCATCAGCCGCCTTGCCAAGGTCATGTAGCCATCCGGCATTGTATGCCCAGTCCCCGGAATCAAACTCTGCGGCAAACTCCCTGGCTTTCTCGGCTACGGCTTGCAAATGCTCGTCCAGTGGTTGCCACTTCGCTCGCGGCTGACCTTCCTTGCTATGCGCGTAGTACTTCATGGCGAATGCCGGCCTCCTCCCATATCGAACGAACGCACGTCAGCAACTTCGCACAGCATAGTCCCGTTCCTGCGCGCTTTCAACCGGAATATTCATCTTTCTCCATCCGCAGGTATCGCCCGAGTTTGTGTCTCAGGACTTCGGCCAATGCCGCTTTGTCTTCGGGATAGATCGAGATGAGGCGCTTGCCTTCCTGCTGGTAGAGTTTTTGTTTCTTCAGCATGCCAATTTTATAATCGGCGGTGTCCATGCCCCAGTATTCGATATAGACGTCGAACTCCGGCAGGTAAAAATCGGGGCGGATGGCATAACCGTCGAGGATGCGGAAGCGCTCGTCATACCGGTAAGCAAGGCCTTGGCGGGTCAGGTAGTCGGCAATCAGGCGCTCGCCGTCCGATTGCACCAGCGTGCCGGACTTCGTCGTAAGGGTCTTATTCAATTCGACTTTGGTGTCGAAGTTGCGGCGGTCGAGATAAACCTCGTCGAAGCACTTATCGCAGAAGACCCGCTGGAAGGCTTTCTGGGCGCGGGCATATTCGTCGGCGGAAACCGGCGCGCCGCAGCGCCGGCAATAATGAATAGCCTGCTGGACCGCGATGCGCAATGCTTCGCGGATCGCGCGGATGGCCGGCTCGACACTGCGCAGGACGTAGTCCTTTTCGCCGGGCCGGGCACGCAAATCATCCAAATCGGACAATGCCAATTTCGCGGCCGTGCCAAAGGCGCCCAACGCCTTGGCGGCATACTGCCGCACTTGCGGATGTTCGTCGCTTAACAGTGGGCGCAGTAAGCCAACCGACGTCACGGAGTCCACGATGCCTGCCAGTTTACCCAGGGCCGAAGCGGCCAGTCGCCGCACCAAGGGCGAATCGGAATGGGCGAGTTCCCCCAGTTCCGGCAAGGCATTGGTGGAGGCGCTTTCCCCAAGGGCCTTGGCGCGGGCGGCCAAGCGCTTTTCATTGGCGTAGTTCATGGCAGGCGCTCTGTGGTCGTGCGAACTTTCTACGCGTCAGGCGCTGACGCTTCACAGCGTTCGATTAATCTTTCAGAATTATACCGGCCTACGGAGATTATGCACGGTTTTATTTCCGGTCTGGCGTCTGCCGTCCGTCGTCTGATCTCTCCAGCGTCTGCTTGATCGCACGCGCCAGGGTGGGGCCGATGCCGGGGAGCGCGGCGATGGTGTGTTCGGGGGCGCGGGCCAGGCGGGCGACGGAGCCGAAATGGCGGAGTAGTACCTGTTTGCGGGTTGTGCCGATGCCGGGAATATCGTCTAAGCGCGATTCGCGGATGCGCCGGGCGCGCAATTTGCGGTGATAAGCCAAGGCGAAGCGATGGGCCTCGTCCCGCAGGCGCTGAAGCACTTTCAGCGCGGGCGAATCGGATGGGATGGTCAGCATTCGCCGGCCGAAATAAATAGTTTCGAACCGTTTGGCGAGTCCGGCCACAGGAATATGCGCCAGGCCTAAATCGGCCAGTTCGGCTTCGGCGGCGCGCATTTGGATCAACCCGCCATCCACAAGCACGAGGTCCGGAGGGCGCGGCGCGAGTGCGCCTTCCTGCTTTAAGCGCGCAAACCGGCGGCGAATGACTTCAGCCATCATGCGGGCATCGTCGGCGGTCTGCAGGGTCTTGATCCGGAACCGGCGATAACGCGCGGGTTTTGGGATGCCGTCAACCGCCGCGACCAGACTGCCGACGGCCAGGGTGCCGGAGATATTGGAGATGTCGTAGGCTTCAATCAAGCGCGGCGGACGGGCAAGGCTCAGGACCGCGCCCAATTCCCGCACACCCGCCTGGCCGGTTTCGACCTCCCGCCCGGAGGAGCGGCCGATATGCGCGCGCTGTTTGATCGCCTGGTAGAGGAGGCGCAAGGTGTCGCGCAAGGCGGCGGCCTTCTCGAAATTCAGCGCCTGGGCGGCCGTTTCCATGGTCGCTTGCATTTCCTTGAGCACGGCGGGGCGTTCGCCGCGCAGGAAGGCGCAGGCTTCCTCAACACGTTGGCGGTATTCAGCCGGCGTTGTTTTCCCGATGCAGGGTGCGGCGCAGAACCGGACGATATCGTTGATGCAGTGTTTGTGATCGGCCGCTCCGGGTATGAGCGTTGCGCATTTACGCAGGCCATAATGTTTTTCCACGAATTCCAGGGCCGCGCGCGCCGCGGGCGAGGAGGTGTAAGGCCCGAAATAGTCGGCGCCGTCGTTGCGTTGCAGGCGGCACAGCCGGATGCGCGGGAAGGGCTGGTTGCGCTCGATGCGCAGGAGCGGAAAGCGCTTGTCGTCCTTTAAGAGCGTGTTGTAGCGCGGCCGGTAATCCTTGATCAGCTTGCCTTCGGTCAGGATGGCGTCGGCCTCACTGCGCAGGACGATGATATCCAGGTCGGCAATGCTTTTGACCAAGCCCCGGATTTTGGGATCGGCCCGGCTCAGCGTGGCGCGGTGAAAATAAGACCGGACCCGGTGGCGCAGGGAAGCGGCCTTGCCGACGTAGATAATCCGGCCGTGCCGGTCGCGCATCAGGTAACAGCCCGGCTTATCCGGCAATTCCCGCAGTTTTCTCCGAATTTGTTCGGGCAAGGACATAATCGATATTTGGCGTGTGCATTCGTTCAAGAACATGATACCAATATGTCGGCAAAGGAAAAGAGAATATGCCGGAAGTCCATACAAAAAGCGCGCAATCCCGGGCCTGGGTGGTCAGCGTAGCCGTCATCGGATCGCGCGTGATGGGTCTTGTGCGCGAACAGGTTTTTGCCGCCATGTTCGGGGCGGGTAAATATCTGGATGCCTTCCTGGCCGCCTTTCAGATTCCCAATTTGTTGCGCGATCTCTTCGCGGAGGGCGCGCTTTCCACGGCTTTTACGACGACTTTTACCAAGACCTGGCATAAGGAAGGCGCGGTGCCCGCCTGGTCGTTGGCGAACCTTCTCTTTTCGGCGATGATTGTGGCGGTGGGCGCAATCTGTCTGCTGGGAATTTTGGCCAGTCCCCTCATTGTCCAGGTCACGAATTTCGGGTTCCATAATGTGCCGGGCAAATTCGAGATCACCGTGCGACTGACGCGCTTGCTGTTTCCTTTCATCGTTTTCGTGTCGCTGGCGGCGGTGGTCATGGGCGCCTTGAACGCCCGGCACGTTTTCGGGTTGCCGGCCTCGGCTTCCACGGCTTTTAACATCGTTTCGGTGGTTGCCGGCGTGGCGCTGGCTTCCCTTTTCGACCCGCAGTCCGACTGGTTTCACCCGCATTTCGGGATGCGCGCGCTTTACGGCGTCAGCCTGGGCGTGCTGCTGGGCGGCGTGGCGCAACTGGGCGTGCAATTGCCGGCGCTTTGGCGGCAGGGTTTTCGTTTCCACTGGCGCCTGGATTGGGCCGATCCGCGCCTGCGGCTGGTTTGGCGCCTGGCCTGGCCCAGTATTATTGCCGGCGCGGCCGTGCAGGTGAACGTGCTGGTCAACGGCATGTTCGCTTCCGAAATCGACGGCGCGCGGTCCTGGCTCAACTGCGCCTTTCGGTTGATGCAGTTTCCGATCGGTGTGTTCGGGGTGGCCGTGGCCACCGTCACCTTGCCGGCCGTGGCCCGCCATCATGCGCGCGACGATTTGGAGGCCTTTGGAAAAACCGTGCGCGAAGCCTTGCGCCTGGCGATTTTTCTGACATTGCCGGCCGCCGTCGGACTTTTCGCGCTGGCGCCGGAAATTATCCGGGTGATTTACCAGCACGGCCAGTTCACGGCGAATGCGACGGCCCAAACCGCCGCGGCCTTGCGGGCGTTTTCGGTGGGTCTGGTCGGCTATGCGGCGATTAAAGTGTTGGCGCCCTGTTTCACCGCGTTGGATCGGCCCAAAATTCCCTTGCAGGTGAGCCTGCTGGGGATCGGGGTCAACCTGATCTTAAATTTTCTGCTCGTCAAGGGATTCGGGTTGGGACACGTCGGACTGGCCTTGACAACGGGGGGGCTGGCGCTGATCAATTTTGGGCAGTTGTTGTTTTATTTACGCCGGCATATTGCGGTGGGGGACTGGCGCGCTTGGGGACGTTTTATCGCCGGGGTTGGCGGCGCTTCCGTTCTGGCCGGTTTATTGGCCATAGGCGCAACGCGTTTGAGCGCCGGATTTTTCTCCGGAATGCCCGGCGCCTTATTCTCGCTGTGCTGTGGTCTGGCGGTGGCGGTGGCCGGCTTTGTGGCCGCCGGCTCTCTGTTGCGCGTGCCGGAAATGACCGTCGTCCGGCGCAAAATCGGAGAATATTTTTCATCCGGCCGCGGCAATCCCGCCAACTAACCAGCCGGGATACTCAAGCTTGGCCGTTATTTTCCGGTGCGGCGGGCGGCGTTGCGCCCTTATCCGAACTCGGATTGTCGGCTGAGGCCGGCGCAGGCGGCCCAATATGGATGCGCTCCCATAACTTGGCGTATTTAAAAAACACACCAACGGCGCTCAGCATGGCGATAATGAATCCGCTATAGCCATCCAGGAATCCGCGCTTCAGGAAGTAGCCTTTAAAAAATCTAAAAGCGGGCCGGAACAACAAATCGATGCCTGAAAATTTGCGTCCTTCTTCATAAAGGCCGATCGAGGCGATCGTCGAAAAACGGTTCATTGTCAGGATTTGGTCGGAAATATCGTCGTAAGTATAATGGTGCAGACAGCCTTGCAAGCGTTTGATCGGGCCATCCACGAGAACGTGATCGTGCGGTTCGCGTCCGGTGCAAACGCCTTTGTCCTTGCGATAGAGGCGCATTTTAATGTCGGGCCACCATTCCCCGTGGGTAATCCACCGGTCCAGGAAGAACACCTTGCGCGGAAATTCATAGCCCACGTATTGGCGGTTAAGCCCGTTCCCGAATTCCGCCAGAATTTCGTCGCGCAACTGGGGCGATACTTCCTCGTCGGCATCAATGAATAAAATCCAGGGATGGCGCGCCATTTGCTTGATAAGTTCTTTTTGGCCAACGTACCCCCGCCACGCGTGTTGATAGACGCGGTCGGTATATTCCTTGCAGATATCCACCGTGCGGTCTTTGCTGAAGCTATCCACCACCACGATTTCGTCCACCCATTTCAGGCTTTCCAGGCATCGCCGGATGTTGTTTTCCTCGTTGCCGACCGTCAAACAGGCTGAAATTTTATCGCGCATGGTAGAAGAAATTTAGTGATTCAGCGATTTAGCGATTGAGTGATTTTAGATTCGGCAACACTGCCGTCCCATAGGGACGTCAAGACTGTAGCCGTTTAGGCCGTAGGCTGTAGGTCGGAATCAATAAAACACATTGGCAAAAAACCGGAACTGAAGTTCGCAAAACATCAGTAAATTTTTCGCTCTTTTCCGTGATTTTACTACAGTCTACAGCCCTCAGCCTACAGTCTGAGCATCCTATGGGATGCTAATGATTCGGCAATTATAACGTTTGCTTACTCACGTCCACAACCTGCTTCAGCAACTCCATTGCCGCTTCGGCCGCCTGTTCCGGGACAATTCGGAGCAGGCTCGCGCGCGCTTCGGGCGAATCGCGCCGGATATCGCGGCTCCGCTGCGCGCCGGCCTGTATGACCCGCGCGGCCGATCCCAGCGGGCCGGTCCGGACCGGATCCGTGATGCCGAACACGGCCACCACGGGAATGCCCATTGCCGTGGCCAAGTGCATCCCGCCGCTGTCGTTGGCCAGGGCCAGCCGGCATTGTGCCAGCACGGCCGCCAACTCCGGCAACGTTGTTTCGCCCGCCAGGTTCAACGATCCCGGTCCGGTTTCGCGCGCGACGATTGCACACAAGGCGCGTTCTTCCGCCGAGCCGATCGCCACTATATTACATTGCAATCGATCTTTCAACAGTCGAGCGGCCGCCGCAAACCGTTCGGCCGGCCAGCGTTTGGCCGGGCCGTAGGCGGCGCCGGGCATCACGGCGATCCAGTCCGGCGCTTGCCGGTCCGTTCCGGATGTGCTCAGCAGTGTTTTGGCCCGCGCCGTCAGTTCCGGCGTAAGCCTCAGGCACGGCGCTTCGTTCGTGCGCGCCACGCCCAGGAGTTCCGTGTATTCGAAGCATTGATGTTCGCGCTCCGCTCCCGGACGGGGAGGCGCCACCTCGGTCAGCATCCAATCGCGCCCGTGGCCGGGCTGGCCGATGCGTCTTGGCACGCGCGCCAGGAATGGAACCAGGGCCGAACGGAACGAGTGGGGTAAAACGAACGCCTCCGCGAACGCTTCCGCGCGCACCGCCCGGACCATGGCCGCCGGGGCCAAAACGCCCGGCGGCAACGCCCAGACTTCATCCACGGCGGGGTGCAGGGTCCAAAGAGCTTTTAGTTTGGGCTTGACCAACATTACCAGCCGCGCGGAAGGGTGGGCGCGGCGCCAGGCCTGGATCGCCGGCATGGTCATAATACTGTCGCCCAGCCAGTTGACGCCGACGATCAGCGCCGCGGGCATCGCCCGCGTTTGCTGCTCAGCGGAAGCAGATTCGGGAGATGCACGCATTAAAGTCCTCCGCCCCGCTCAGGAGCTCGATTTCCACGCGCAGGAAATAGATCGGCACGTCCTGCCGCTCGATTTTTGGGAAACGCACGGCGTCCTTTTCCGTCGTAATGATGGCGGCGGCCTGCTGTTTTTTGGATTTGTTAATAAGGTCGATGATTTCCTGTTGGGCGTAGCGGTGGTGGTCAGCGTAGCGTTTCAAATAGACCAGAATGCCGCCCCGCCGGATGATTTCGGATTCGAAACCTTCCGGGCTGGCGATGCCGGAGATGAGCGCCACCGATAGTCCCTTCAGGAAATCGAGGGGTTGGCGCTCGCCGGTATAAACGTTTTGCAGGTATTTCGGCCGGTGGGCGCATTCCGCGATTTCAGCCGTCGGATTCAAAGTCCGCAAGCGGGCCTTGAGCGCCTCCGTGTCCTTGCCGGTGGACTTGGTGATAAAAATGAAATTGGCCCGCCGGATGTTGCCGATGGATTCGCGCAGGAGCCCGCGGGGCAGGCAGTAACCGTTGCCGAACGGGTTGGTGCAGTCCACCAGCACGATCTCCATGCGGTGCTTCAAGGCGCGGTACTGGAAGCCATCGTCCAGGATCAGCGTGTCGCAATGCAGTTTGTCGATGGCATAGCGCCCGCTCTTCACGCGGTCCTTGTCCACGAGCACGGCCACATTCCGCAGATTGGCGGCCAGCATGTAAGGTTCGTCGCCGCTCATGGCGGAATCCAGCAGGAGTTCGGCGCCGTCGGAGACGACCCGCGGCGCGCGGCGCCGCTCGCGGCCGGTGAATCGATCCGCCAGGCGTTTCCAGAAGGAGTGCTCCACTTTCTTGTAACCGCGGCTGAGCACCGCCACCGTGCGGCCCTCCTTCTGGAGCGCGCGGGCGAACACTTCGACCACCGGGGTTTTGCCGGTCCCGCCCACCGTCAGGTTGCCGATGCTGATCACCTGACAGCCCAGGGTGTGGTGGCGGAAAATGCCCTTGTCGAACAGGAAGTGGCGGGCGGCCACCACCGCTTCATAGATGCGCGCCAAATGTTTCAGCACAGCGCGCAGAAAATCGGCCCCGCGCCCCGGCCGCCGGCCGTCGATCACGGAGAGAAAATAGCGTTCCAGTTTTTCTTTGCGGTTAAGTCCCATAAGTTTCCTTTCCCTGGCCGCTGCCCTGGCGGAACGGGCATGGCATGTGTAGCCCCTCAGTTACGGGTGGTGTAGATGCGGTTCGATAGAACCGCGGATTGCCGTTCTGCCGAACGGCAGCTACACCTGATGTACGGCGCCCAACTCTCCTGCATCCGAGCGCTTCGGAGGGTAAGCTATCGAAGGCCGAATAAATACCCGGCCGGCTCCTTCACCCCAGCACGGCGCGGATGCGTCGGACACCGGCGCTGGAGGCTTCTTCCTTCTGGATCTTGAAGCTGACGAGCTCGGCGGTGTTCTTGACATGCGGTCCGCCGCACACTTCCTTCGAAAAATCGCCGATGGTGAAAACCTTGACCTGCTCGCCGTATTTGGCCGCGAACAGGGCCGTGGCGTTCGACGTTTTCGCTTCCTCCAGGGTCATCGTTGCCATAGTGATCGGCTGGGCTTTCCGAATCTGCTCGTTGACCAACGCCTCCACTTTGGCCAGCTCCTCGGGCGTCAGCTTGGCGGGATGCGAAAAATCGAACCGCAGCCGTTCGGCCGTGATATTGGAGCCCTTCTGTTGGACGTGCGGCCCAAGCACGATCTGCAGGCTCTTATGCAGAAGGTGCGTGGCGGTGTGCAGGCGCGTGGTGGCTTCCGAGTTGTCGGCCAGTCCGCCCTTGAACACCTTGTCGGCCCCCTGCTTGGATATCTCCTGGTGCTTGGCGAAAGCTTTGTCGAAACCGTCTTTGTCCACCGTCAACCCCTGCTCGCGGCAGATTTCTTCCGTGAACTCGACGGGAAACCCGAAGGTGTCGTACAGCCGGAAGGCAACGCGTCCCGCCAGCACGGTTTGGTTGTGCGTCTTGATCTGCGCCAGGACCTTGTCGAGTTCTTCCAGTCCCTGGGTGAGCGTCTTTTCGAATTTCGCTTCCTCCGTCGCCAGTTCGCGCACAATCAGTTCGCGCCGGCGTTCCAGCTCCGGATAGGCTTTATGATACGTCGCCACAATGCTTTCGGCCACGGCTTTGGAAAATCCGCCGTTTAGGCCGATCTTTTTGGCGTGCCGCACGGCGCGGCGAATAAGCCGCCGGAGCACGTAGCCCTGGCCCAGGTTGCTGGGCGTCACGCCCTGTTCGTCGCCCAGGATGAACACGGCGCTGCGCAGGTGATCGGCAATCACCCGAAAAGCGCGCGTGACATCCGCCGACTCGTCGAAGGCTTTGCCCGACCCGGCCGCCAGGGCCGCGATGATGGGCGCAAACAGTTCGGTCTCATAGACCGAGCGCTTGCCCTGCAACATGGCGATCGTGCGTTCGACGCCCATGCCGGTATCCACATTAAACTGGCCCAACGGCGCGTAGGCGCCGTCGGCCTGCTTGTTGTACTGCATGAAGACGTCGTTCCAGATTTCGAAAAACTTGCCGCAGCCGCAGCCGGGCCGGCAAGCCGGGCCGCAGGCCGGCTTGCCCGTGTCGATGAACATTTCAGTGTCTGGCCCGCAGGGCCCGGTCTGGCCGGCCGGCCCCCACCAGTTGTCCGCGCGGGGCAGAAAAAAAATGCGCGCCTCCGGGATGCCCAGTTTTTTCCAGGTTTCGAAGGATTCCCGATCCGGCGCCACCTGGTCATCGCCCTCGAAGACCGTGACGTGGAGCTGGGCCGGATCGAACCCAAGGTAGGCCTTGGAGGTCAGGAACTCGAACGACCAGGCGATGGCTTCGGCCTTGAAATAATCGCCCAACGACCAGTTACCCAGCATTTCGAAGAACGTCAGGTGGCCGGCGTCGCCGACGGCGTCAATATCGCCCGTGCGAATGCATTTTTGGACGTTGCACAGCCGCCGGCCCGCGGGATGCGGTTCGCCCATCAGGTACGGCACCAGGGGGTGCATCCCGGCGGTCGTGAACAGCACCGTGGGATCGTTTTGCGGAATCAGGGAACTGCCCGAAATCAAGGTGTGCCCCTGCGTTTGGAAGAACCCCAGATAAAGCGATTTTAGTTCGTCGGCGGTCATGCTGTCTATTTATGATTTCCGATTTTTGATTTCTGACATCTGACTTCTGATCTCTGACCTCTGATCGCTGCCTTTCAGACTACCGGCGCGGCCTTCATCTTTTCCTTGATCTTCTCGATTAATTTTTTCTGTATTTCCGGGTTGGACTTGACCAGTTCAACGGCCGATTCGCGGCCTTGGCCAATGTGCTCGCCATCCAGCGAAAGCCAGGAGCCCTTCTTGTCCAGCGCGTTGTAGTGGATGGCCGCATCCACGATGGAGCCGGCCCAGGAGATGCCCTCGCTGTACAGGATGTCGAATTCCGCCTCGAGGAATGGCGCGGCCACCTTGTTTTTGACCACCTTCACCTTGGTGCGGTTGCCGACGATCTGGCCGGTGGCGTCCTTGATGAACCCGATCTTGCGGATGTCCAGACGCACGGAGGCGTAAAATTTCAGGGCCTTGCCGCCGGGCGTGGTTTCCGGGTTGCCGAACATGACGCCAATCTTTTCGCGAAGCTGGTTGGTGAAAATACAGCAAGTCTTGGAAGTCGAGATGACCGCCGTCAATTTGCGCAGGGCCTGGGACATGAGCCGCGCCTGCAGGCCCATTTGCGGGTCGCCCATCTCGCCCTCGATCTCAGCCCGCGGTGTGAGGGCCGCCACGGAATCGATCACGACGACGTCCATGGCGTTACTGCGGATCAGGGTCTCGGCGATGGTCAGGGCCTCCTCGCCGGAGGAGGGCTGGGACACCAGCAGGTCGTCGATGTTCACGCCGATTTTCTTGGCATAGAGCGGATCCATGGCGTGCTCGGCGTCAATGAACGCCGCCACGCCGCCCGCTTTCTGGGCATTGGCGATGACATGCAGGCACAGGGTGGTCTTGCCCGACGATTCCGGTCCGTAAATCTCGACGACGCGCCCGCGGGGCAGGCCGCCGATGCCCAGCGCCATATCGAGCGAGAAGGAGCCGGTGGAAATGCAGGGAATAGACACCTGGGTGGAGGCATCGCCCAGGCGCATGATGGCGCCTTCGCCGAACTGTTTCTGGATTTGCGCCAGCACGCTTTCCAAGTCAACCTTGGTATTCTTGGCGTCCTTGGCTTCTTCCGGTTTGGCGGGTTGCTTGGCGGCCATGGGTTTCTCCTTACTGTCTTGTTTTTTGGGTCTGATTCCAGTTTTTAATTTGATTGTATAGGATGTTGCTGTAGCCGCGAGACGACAGGCTCGCGTGGTTAGCCGAAAACCGTCGGCCTAATGTCCGACGGCTACAGAAGCAATGGCCGCCTTTAGCCACAGAAATCAGACTTGGTTTTCGGGTATTTTTTCCGATCCGTCGTCTGTCGCCTGCCCTCCGTAGCGCCTTGGCGTAGGAGGGTCCGTCTTTATTTGCCATACCCCCGCGGGTGGATTCGATGCCACGCCCAGGCGGTGCGGATAATTTCTTCCAGTTGACTGTGCCGCGGACGCCAGCCGAGGACGCGCTCGGCCTTGGCGGCTTGAGCCACAAGGCGGGCGGGATCGCCCGGCCGGCGCGGCTGTTGCACGATGGGGATGGGATGCCCCGTCACCCGGCGCGCCATGTCAATCACCTGCCGCACGGAATAGCCGTCGCCCGTGCCCAGGTTGACGGCGCCGGTGAAATCCTTGGCCAGCGCCAAACAATGCGCTCCGGCCAAATCCGCGATGTGGATGTAGTCGCGGATGCAGGTGCCGTCGGGCGTGTCGTAATCGTCACCGAACAGGTTGACGGCCGCCTGCTGGCCCAGGGCCACCTTCAGAATATTGGGAATCAGGTGCGATTCCGGCTCGTGATCCTCGCCGTATTTTTGCGAGGCGCCGCAGGCGTTGAAATAGCGCAGAAAAACCGTTTGGAAACCGTGCAGACGCTGATACCAAGTCAGCACTCTCTCGAACAGGAACTTCGATTCGCCGTACGGGTTGGTGGGCGCCTGGGGCGTATCCTCCGTGATCGGCGAATGGTCGGGCTGGCCGTAGGTGGCGCAGGTGGAGGAAAACACGATCCGGCGCGTGCCGGCCTTCAACATGGCCTCGGCCAGGTTGATGCCGCCGCGCAGGTTGTTGCCGAAATAGAGCTCGGGGTGTTCCATGGATTCGCCCACCAGCGCGTAGGCCGCAAAGTGGACGACGGCCTCCGGGCGGATTTGAATCAGGGCGCGCTCGATGGCCGCGCTGTCGCGCAGGTCGCCGGCGATGAACTGCGCGCGCGGATCCAGGGCTTCGCGGTGGCCGCGTTCCAGGTTGTCGAACACGGTCACGGTGTGGCCTTCGTCGAGGAGCCGCTCGGCCGTGACACTGCCGATATAACCGGCGCCGCCTGTAACCAGAATATTCATGTGAAATCAGGAGTGAGGAGTCAGAAGACAGGAGTCAGAATCAAGACGCCAACAACGGGAAGCGATTCAAGGCGTAAAAATCAACCACGGATGACACCGATTTTAAGGATATAAGGATCAAGTATAATCTTGTTAAAGGTTCTAAATCGCTCAATCACTGAATCGCTAAATTTCTTCAGACCGCTTCGCCGACCTGGAAGCGGGCGAAGCGCCGTACGGCGAGCGTGTCGCCCATGAGGCCGCCTTTTTCCTTCAGCAGGGCGGTAATGGTTTTGGTCGGATCTTTGATGAACAACTGATCCACCAGGCATTCCTGCTCGTAATACTTTTTCATCTTGCCGTCCACGATCTTTTCGATGATGGCGGCCGGTTTGCCCTTGACCTGCTTGGCGCAAATATCGCGCTCGGCGGCGATGACTTCGGCCGGAACGCCCTGACGGTCCAGGAAGCGGGGATTGGCGGCCGCGACTTGCAGGCATAAGTCTTTGATGGTTTCCAGGAATACCGGGTTCGTCGTGGTCGCGGCCTGCTGACAGCCAACTTCCAGCAGAATGCCGAGCATACTGCCGTGGTGGATGTAACTTGTTACAATTCCCGTGCCCTGCAGGGCATAGCGGCAAGCGCGGCGTGCGACGATGTTTTCGCCCGTTTCGGCGATCTTGGCCGTGATTTCAGCCTTGGCAACTTCGGCCAGGTCGATGTCGTTGGCGGCGGCCTTTTCCGCCAGGGCCTGCGCAAAGGACCGAAAGCCCGGGCTTTTCGCCGCGAAATCGGTTTCGCAATTCATCTCGATCAGACTGCCCGCCTGCCCGCCGCCAATAATTGCCGAGGCGATCACACCCTGGTTGGCCGCCCGGTCCGCTTTCTTGGCCGCGATGACGACGCCGCGCTCGCGCAGGATCTTGATGGCCGCGGCTTTGTCACCCTTGGTTTCGACCAGGGCCCGCTTGCATTCCATCATGCCCACGTTGGTTTCTTCGCGCAGTTCCTTGACCAATGCCGCTGAAATTTCCGTCATATTGTGCGTTCCTTAATTCGATTGATAAGAATGTTGCTTGTAGCCGCGAGACGACCCGCCTGCAACGCTTCGCGTAGCGATGCGGGCAGGTAGGCTCGCGTGATTATCCGAAAGCAAAGTAAAAGTCGCCCCGCTTTTCGGGGCCTAACTCAAATCAGGCCGGCTTGGCGTCGTCCGCCTTGGCGACGGGCTTTTCAGCCGCCTCGGCTTTGGTGCTCGCTTCCTTTCCTGCCGGCGATGCGCCCCGGCCCTGCGATCGGCCGCCGCGGCCGCCGCCACGCCGCGGCCGGTCGTCGCTCCGTTCCCGGCGCGCCCTGGGGCGCGCCGCTTCCGCGGCCGGCCGCTCCTTGGCCGCGGCTTCGGCGGCGGCCTTTTCCTGGGCCCGCACCACGGCGTAGTCGGCTTCGGCCTTGATAATGGCATCGGTCATGACGTTTATGATCAGCTTGATCGCGCGGGTCGAGTCGTCATTGCCGGGAATGGGATACTGGATCGGATCGGGATCGGTGTTCGTATCCACGATGGCGATCACGGGGATTCCCATCCGGTTGGCTTCCCTGACGGCGATAGCTTCGCGGTTCACGTCCACGACCATGAGCGCGCCCGGCATACCCGCAAGGTTGGTGACACCGCTCAGGTTGCGCTCGAGACGGGCCTGTTCGTGCCGCAGGCGGGAGGCTTCTTTCTGGGGCATGGAGGCCAGCGAGCCGTTCTTGTCGAGCTCCTGGATTTTACGCATGCGCCGGACACTGCTGGCGATGTTCTGGTTGTTGGTGAGCGTGCCGCCCAGCCAGCGGCTGATAATGTAATGGTGCCCGCAACGGGTGGCCGCTTCCTTGATGATTTCCTGGGCGGCTTTCTTGGTGCCTACAAAGAGAATGCCCTTGCCGCGGGCAACGGTTTCGTAAACAAAGCGCTGGGCTTCCCGTAGTTGGGAAAGGCTCTTCGCCAGGTCGATGATGTAAATTCCGCCACGCTTGGCGAAAATAAAGCGCTTCATCTTCGGGTTCCACCGTTTGCTTTGGTGGCCGAAGTGCAGGCCGGCATCCAACAGATCGTTGACGGTGACAGTTAGAGACAATTCGTTCGTATCGGCCACAAGTCCTCCTTTTTGGTTCCTTCCGCACCCCGGTTTTCGGGGTGTCAGGATCGGAACAATCCGCTTTGGTTCTCCCCCGTGGCACGGGGGAACACTCGCTTCCGTCCCGACCTCATTAAGGGTGCGGGACTCAATGAACGGGCACTATATCACACCTCGCCCCGAACGCAAGCGCAAAATCGCCAATTTTTCTTCTCGCAGGGCCGGTTCCCGCGAGTCTGTAACTTGTTAATGAAATGAGAGATAAGGATGGCGGGCAAAATGACGGACAAAAACTTTTCGCGGAATCACCTTCTTTTGCGTCCATTGTGACATTTTCAGGGCTTTCCCGTATTCGTGTTTTGCCACATGTCCGAATTGGCCAACATAGACGGGCTTTCACGTGAATTCGTGAATAAACCCTGAGTAGAACCGGGCGAGAAGAACAATGTTGACACGCGGGCGGGGCGTGTTACTATTCACACAGGTTTCACAAAATTGTAAAAGATGGCAACACCTAAACAGCAGGATGCAATCGTCCGGGAGGTCCGCGCGCGCCTGATCGAGGCGGCCGGCCGGACCACCCAGGATCTCGGCCTGGGCCGGATTATCGGGCAGGTCCTGGGCGATATTTATATGACCGAAGGCGACAGCTCGCTGGACGATATCGGGCGCAACCTGGGGCTCAGCAAGGCCGCAGTCAGTATTGCGGCCCGCCGGCTGGAGAGCCTGGGACTGCTTCAGCGAATCTGGAAGAAGGCTGACCGCAAGAATTATTACCGGATCGTGGAGCATCTGGGCGTGGCTTTGCGGCAGGGGATTCTGGAATCGGTGCGTGGCAAACTGCGCGCCGTCGGCGCGGAACTCGACCATGCCGAAACATTGCTGCGGCAGGCGGGTAATGACGAAAATAATGGCGAGATCAAGTTCCTGCGGACCCGGCTGAATCGCGCCAGACAACAGCGCCAGCGCGCCGCGCGGGTATTCAACAACCCCATCATGAAAATGATGGGGTTATAGGCGAATGGCGCCAGGATAAGCGCGCGGCCGTCGAGGCCGCCCGCCCTCCAAGTGGAAAACGCTTGTGTTTTATGGAAGCGGGCTTCCGCCGCCGTTTGTGGCGTGAAAATGGCTTGTATTGCGCCATTCGGCCCTGATGTTTCCGCCAAAGGCAGAAATTTCCTTGACATCCAGTTAAACGACCCGCGAATTGTGGCGAGAAACCGTTAAATCTTAATTCCAGGGTTGACCCTAAGTCGCCCAGGGTGACTCTGCGCCTTCCAAAAACGACAAGATTGACAAGACGTGCATATTTCAATAGCGTGTACGGCATGAATACAAAACTCACATTACGCATGGACACGGCGCTGGTTCGGACGGCCAAAACGGAGGCGAGCCAGCGAGGTAAGTCGGTTTCTCGAATAGTTGGAGAGTTCTTCGACTCCCTGGCGCCGGGACGTCGGGAAGCGCCGGCGCTCCCCCCCATCACAACTTCGCTCGTCGGCATTCTGAAAGGTCGAGGCCTTCCGGAGTCTGACTATCGTAAACATCTACGGAAGAAATATTCGTGAGGGTCCTGGTGGATACCAACGTCGTGCTTGATGTGCTTCTTGCGCGGCAGCCGTTTGTCAATGCATCCGCCGAAGTGTTCGGTTTGGTCGAGCAGTCAAAAATCGAGGGGCTTCTGTGCGCAACCACCATCACGACGATTGACTATCTTCTGACGCAAGCCATGCCTCGTCCCGTCGCCCGTCAAGCCTTGCAGAAGTTGATGGAACTGTTTGAGATTGCATTCGTCAACCGGGCCGTGTTGGAAGAAGCTCTCAAGAGCAAGCTCGCGGATTTTGAGGACGCGGTTATCGATCAAGCAGGCAGGCTGGCGGGGGCCGAAGTCATTGTTACGCGAAATCAACAAGACTTTCGCCATGCAACCCTGAAGGTTCTCGGCCCCGATGAATTGCTCGCCAGTTTTCCTGGATAGGATAAGCGTCGGCAACTTGACTTGTGTGGTAACTGGCTGCGAAGCTGAATGTTTCATATTTGAGTCTGGCGCTGTTGCCTGCAGATTCGGCTGTTTCGCGCCAAACAACAGCGTCAGCGCGCCGCGCGGATTTTAAATACGTGTCCCCCATAGCTCGCAGAGCGACGGGGGAGCCCCATTATGAATATGCTGGGGTTATAGGCCGGCATTGAACGGATGTTGCGGGCAAGTTGGCCGTGGAGTCCCAGGGAGGTTCAATTCAGGGCTTCTCTGCGTCGAGCCGTCCGGCAGAGTTTGGCGTTTTCTTTGGCGAATCTTGGCGGCTTGGCGAGAGAAACTTGATTTTTAGCGACTGGCGACGAAGGAGGATGTTTAATATTTAAGTCTGACACTGCCGCTTGGACTGACCCCGGCTTGTCGACCCCAGCTTGCCACAGGGTTGTGATGTTGAAGAAGGAGGCGGAGAAGATGTTGAAGGAACTGGCGCAATGAAGAACGCAAACGACTCGACCGTGATGGCCTCGCCGGAATATCGCCGGTTTGTGGAGGACTTGAAGGCACGGGTGAACTCCGCCCGTCTCTCAGCGGCGCGGGCGGTCAATTGCGACCTGATCCTGCTCTACTGGGACATCGGGCGCGGGATTGTGGAGAGACAACGCGTGCTTGGGTGGGGAGAATCCGTGATCAACAAGGTTTCGGCCGACTTACAGGAAGCGTTTCCGGCCACGACCGGTTTTTCATCGCGTAACCTGCGAGATATGAAACGCTTTTATCTTGCTTATGCTGACGAAGCAAATTGGCGACAAGCTGTCGCCAATTTGAAAGAAACCAATCCAGCCCAATTCCTGCGACATCTTGTCACAGAAATTCCATGGGGACACAACCTGCTGATTCTGAACAAACTTACGGTCTCCGCTGCCCGCCTTTACTATCTCCGCGCCACGGCCCAGTTCGGCTGGAGTCGGAATGTCCTGCTCAATCAGATTAAGGCCGGGGCGTATGAGCGGGCGGTGACGGAAAAGAAAACGCATAACTTTCCTCGTGCCTTGCCGGAATACCTCGCCGAACAGGCGGACGAGGCGATGAAAAGCTCATACAACCTCGAATTTCTCGGCATCCGCCGGGAGATCAAGGAGCGTGAACTCGAAGACCGACTGATCGAGCGCCTGCGCTCTTTTCTCCTCGAATTGGGGTACGGCTTTTGTTTCGTCGGCCGCCAGCACCGGCTGACAGTGGGACAGAAGGAATACTTCATTGATCTGCTCTTCTATCATCGTTTTCTCAAGGCGCTGGTGGCGTTTGAGTTGAAGGTGGGCCCGTTCGAGCCGGAATTTTCAGGCAAGATGGATTTTTATCTGAACCTGCTCAACGACAAGGAACGAGGCGTCGGCGATAACCCCTCCCTTGGCATCATCCTTTGCGCCGAGAAGGACGATGTGGAAGTTGAGTATGCCTTAAAAACCAAGCGCAATCCCATCGGTGTTGCGACATATCGGCTACAGTCCAAACTGCCTGGCGAACTGAAGGGTAAACTGCCGACAGCGAAGCAACTTTCAGAAGTGGTTCGTTCTGTTTTTCCGGAAAGGAGCGTGAAAGAATAAGACATTGGACGATAAAGCTTGGTCCGCCACGAGCTGATGAAAATGCTGGGGCTATAGACCGATATGGAGCGGATGTTGCGGGTGAGCAAGTTGGAGTGAAGTCGAAGGGCCTGTCCTCCGACTTGCCGCGCTCCGCCATAGCGCTTTGCGACGGCGAGTCCGCCGAAGCTCTTTGAGCGAAGAGGGAAGCGGCTCTCGCCTGGGCATAGCGCTCTGGCGCAGCCTGGTCGCGTAGGAGGGGATATCTGTTAAGTCTTAATTCCAGGGCCTAAATCTTCCTGAGTTGCCGACCATGAATCGCCGGGAGCGCTACGCCTGTGCGAGAGTGCTTTGCCTATGCGAACTGGCGCAACTGGATGAATAGCAACTGCGATTATACCATGAAAGACCATCGGAATGAGATGTAAAATGGGCGTAAAATAACAATATCCAATTCACAAGGCGTTAATCGGTAATCTATAACGTCAGCACCAGGAAATTCATCCTTTTCGCGGTCGGATTTCTTGGTATAAATAACTTATGCTGATCGGGTGGAAGCCGTGCTGCTGGCGGCGCTGGTGGATGGGTTGGAGGGCTTGTTCCCGCCATACGGAAGCCCGACATGACCATGAACCGAGACGGCATTGCAGAGGGATCTGACAAACCGCTATCGAAGATAAATAATCTGCGCTTCGCACGGAAGAGGGCGTTATGTCTATTGACACCGAGCCTTTGATGAGTGACCCTGAGTCGCTCCGTCCGGCAGAGTTTGGCGTTTCTTTGGCAAATCTTGGCGGCTTGGCGCGAGAAATTTGATTTTTAGCGACTGGCGGCGAAGTAGAATGTTTAATATTTAAGCCTGACACTGACGCATCGGTAGGTTGTCATCGGTCGGCCGTCATCTGGTGTCCGGTGTCCGTCGTCCTTGAACGGGCGATCGCAACGCTTGGTAAATTAGCTTATTGCTTATTGTTAGGACTGACCCCAAGCCGCTCTTGCTTATTGTTAGGACTGACCCCAAGCCGCTCGGAAGGGGGCGCTATGTCTATTGACACTAAGCCTTTGATAAGTGCTCAGAGTCGCCTAATTTATTGGAATGAAAGCGAACTTAATGAAGAAAAAAGTTTCCTTGATCTTTGGCACTCGTCCCGAAGCCATCAAGCTTTGTCCGTTGATCATCGCTATGCAGAAACATCCGGTCTTGGAGCCGCACGTCTGTGTTACCGGTCAGCACCGCCGGATGCTCGACCAGGTACTGGAGGTCTTTGGCGTTGTTCCTGAAGTCGATCTCGCCCTGATGCAATCCAATCAGAGTTTGGGAGGCCTGACTGCGCTTGTCATTGCCGCCCTCGATGCCTATCTGGCCGAGCATAAGCCCGATATGGTGCTGGTTCAGGGTGATACGACAACGGCCTTTTGCGCCGCACTCTGCGCTTTTTATCGGAAAATCCCTGTCGGCCATGTCGAGGCCGGCCTTCGCACCGGCAACAAGTATTCGCCCTTCCCGGAAGAGATCAATCGCGTTCTTGCTACACGCCTGAGTGATTTGCATTTCGCGCCGACAAGTACCGCGCGCCACAATCTGCTCCAGGAAGGAATTCCAGCCACGCGTATCCTTGTCACCGGCAACACGGTCATCGACGCCTTGCTGATCGCCTTGGATAAGGTCAAGATCCATCCGCCTGAGATACCCGGTTTGCCCCGGTTTTTGGTGAGTGACAACTTGGATAAAGCAATGGTTTTGATCACCGGCCACCGCCGCGAGAATTTTGGCGTAGGCTTCGAGAATATTTGCCGCGCTATTACCGAACTGGCTCACAGGTTTCCCGATGTGCATTTTGTCTATCCCGTGCATCTCAACCCTAACGTGCGCGAGCCGGTTAACCGGATTCTTGGCAAGGCAAATGGCGGCAATATCCACCTCATCGAGCCGCTTGCCTATCTTCCATTTGTCGCCATGATGAACCGCGCCACGTTGGTCCTGACCGACTCAGGCGGCGTGCAGGAGGAAGCCCCGAGTTTGGGCAAGCCAGTCTTGGTGATGCGCGAAACCACCGAGCGCCCCGAGGCCGTCGAGATGGGCACGGTAAAACTCGTCGGCACAGGCAAGGACGCTATCGTTGAAAACGTGAGCACGCTCCTAACCGATGCGAAAGCCTATGCCAATATGGCCAATGCAGTGAATCCCTATGGTGACGGCAAGGCAACCGACCGGATACTGACTGCCTGCGCATGTTTTTGGGATGGCAACAAGAAGAGCCTATGAGCCTCAAATCCATAGCATTTGCCTTCTGCCCGTCTTTGTGGAATCGGCTTTGGCATGTATTGTCGGATTCTCGCCAAGGCGTGAAGGATGTTATCGTAAGCGCCATTCCGCAACTTGTAGGTGTGGTGACGGGATTCTTTGGCTCCGTTCTTATTGCGCGTGGACTTGGTCCCACAGGCATGGGGCAATATGCGCTTATAATGAGTCTGGCGGGCGTTGCGACAGTCCTTTCAGATCTTGGCATCGGACAGACCTCCATTCGCTATGCCTCGCGAGCCGCGGCGATCGAAGATATATCGACACAAATGTCGGTGTTGCGCTGGTCGTTGCGTTGGCGTCTTAGTCTCGTTTTCCTTATAACCACCTTGTTTTTTCTGATTGCGCCATATATAGCCAGGATGTGGCATAGCGAGGCGTTAATCCCTTATCTCAGGCTTGGTCTGCTGGGCGGAATCTTCGCCGCGCTTGCATCTGTCCCGACAATTTATTATCAGTCCATCAAGCGGTTTGCCACCAATGCGTCCGTGACCTCCGCGCAGAGGATTATATCCTTTGCGGGCATTCTTGCCTTGAGCGTGTTTAGTCTTTGGTCGCTCCTGAACCTGGTGATTGTCAATCTCGTTGCTTCGGCAATCGGCGCCTTCGCTTTTCTCGTGTTGGTGCCGAAGGCGGCGCTTTGGCCTCAAGACGTAATGCGCACGTTAAAAGGACTAAGCCTTCGTCGCATCTTCGCCAGTCCTGATATCCGGCATGGCATAAATAACGGACTGGATGCTTCGTCACCTGCCGGATTTCTACGTTTTCAAATGCTATCCACCATCATCGTTATGGCAACCATGCAAACCGACGTTTGGATGATGGGCTATTTTCTTGATGAAAGCAAAATAGGAGTCTACAGCGTGGCAGCCAGATTCACCTTGCCCCTTGCGATTGCGCTGGGCGCGCTGAACACGGCGCTGTGGCCAAGGGCTTCCGGAATAACATGTCCACAACATTTGATGCGGCTCCTGAAGAAAACACTGGGGATTAGTGTGCTTGCCGCCTTAACGATGTCTGTTTATTCTGTATTTGCGCCGATTCTGGCCCCAGTGATCTTTGGCGTGGAATATGAAAAGAGTTGCCTGCTTGGTCAATTATTGTGCCTGCGATATTGTTTGGCAACTTTGATTTGTCCGATAGGTGTTATCGGCTATAGTTATGGTTTTGTGCGCGTTTATTGGCTGATAAATTTAATCCAACTATTCAGTGTTTTGGTTATTAACATGATGTTTTTGCCGAAGATAGGGGCGTTGGCTTCAACAATTGCATTAATAATTAATGAAATTATCGGCGTCGTCTGTATAGGATGGCTGGTTTTGTGGAGAATAACCCGTGACAGAATGCGAACGCAAAAAGGAAATAGCTATGAATACGACTGATCTGAAAAACTTAAAGACCTTTTACGAGACCGAATATTCACGATTTGACGGTTTGACGCAGGTGCCTGAAAACGATGATTTTATGTACAGCCCGGTACTCAAATCACTCGTCCCGCATCTGACGAAAAAAACGCGGGTATTGGACATAGGGTGTAACACGGGGTGCATGAGCCTTTATATGGCAAAAGCCGGATGCAATGTTACCGGAATCGATCTTGCGCAAAACGCAGTGGACACGGCAACAAAAAGCGCATGCCATTGGAATGCCCAAAATGTTAATTTTACACAAATGGATTTTTTAAAGGATTGGCAGGAGCCTGCAGTATTCGATTTTGTGCTTTGTTGCCACGTCATAGAACATGTTCCTGACGATGCGGCATTTCTCAAGAAGATTTTGTTCGCCATGAGGCCCAACGGACATCTGCTTCTAATGGCGCCTACTTTATATTCATCTCTCTACCGTGTGCACAAATTATTTACCGGCAATTTTGCATGGGACAAGGAAGTTGGTCATTTGCGACGATATGATCGAAAGACCCTGCCTGACTTAGTTGAAAAGGCAGGCTTTAAAATTGACAGTATTTCGTTTTTCGACAGTGTTCTTCGTGAATGGTTTATAATTTTAAAACCATTGCGTTGGACACAAAAAATATGGGCGCGACGCTATATCCGAATTGCCTTCAATGCCGCAGATAAATTTCTTGCCCGCTTTATGTTTCCCGCGACGATTTGTATTCATGCGCGGCGAGGTTTGTAAGATAAAGCCGTGGTTATCAACATGAAATATCATTTAGATTACATAATGATCACCCCGTCATATCCGCCCAGAGTTGGGGGCGTTGAACGTCATGTATTCGAGGTTCATTCGGCCTTGAGACGGTCGGGAGCAAAAGGGATCATCGTCGTAGCGAACGAAATGCCCACTGGTGCCGAAAATTCTAAGGATACTCTGTGGTTTCCCTGCCGACGTCTTTTTGGGTGTCTACCGAAAACATCCTCGCTCCCAATGAGTTTGAAGTTAATGCGGATATTTTGGAAATGGAACCCGAAAGTTATTCATTTTCACGATACAATTATTTATCCGGTCTTACCGTTTTTAAGTTCGCTCGGTCTGCTGAAAAAAACTTATATAACGTTTCATGGCTGGGAGGGCGTTTGCCCTCCAATGCCGCGTGTTGTAAATAGGCGTCGAAAGATTGCCAGTGCAATTAAAGGGAGCATTGCCATCGGTGCTTTCATTGAGAAATGGTACGGAACAAAATCTAATTATATCAGCTATGGTGGGGTTGACGTTGAACGCTATGGAATGATTAAGCAGAGCGGTTGTGATCCGAATGAATTACGCATAGGTTATTTTGGTAGATTTGAACCTGATACCGGCCTCCTTGAAGTGGTGGAGGCGGTGCAAAATTGCAACCGACAATTAAATCAAAAAGTGCGGCTCGATCTCTATGGTGCTGGATCGTTGAGAGATCGGTTGTGTGCTTTGAACGAGGAGGAAGCGGTTGTTACGCCTCTGCCGATAGCCAAGGATCCTTCCGCTGTCCTTGCGAAGTACAGTATCGTCATTGCTTCCGGCTATCTGACTATTCTTGAGGCTTTGTGCGCTGAACGTATAGTCTTCGCTCAGTATAATAACGAATTGCGCGAAGATTACTTGCGCATGCATCCTGCGGCTTCTTCAATATTTATTTGTAAGGAAACAGGGGACTTTGTGGCAGGTATTTTGCGGTGCTTATCTGATCCGGCGGGTGTTGCGGCTAAGTCTAAAGTTGGTTGGGATTGGGCAAAGCGTCAATCTTGGGAAAAAGTTGCCGCGACTTACACAGAGTTGTGGCGTTTGTAACGTGAAGATATACCAACAGGAGGAAGGCCACAGTAAAGGTGGCGAGGTCTATATGACTGCTCCCAAGAAACCACTTTGTGGTGCCAAAGCCCTGCAAAAATGAAAATCGCGGAGATATCACGGTTTTGGAAAAGAGGAGGGCCACTACTATATTTATCAAGGGGGGTATCATCCCCGCAAGGGGTTGCCGGGACTTGTCCGTGTTTATCGTGATCTTTTTAGTCGTAAGCAAGTAAAGCGTCCATTGTTCCTTGTCGGCAAACAAAATCATAATATTGCCGACGGCTTTGATTGTGATATTAAAGCCGGGATTAGAGAGGGCGCGCTTGTTGAAAAGGGATACGTTACCGATGGTGAATTACTGCAATTAATGAGGGGCGCAACCGCATTAATTTATCCCTCGCAGTACGAGGGTTTTGGGCTTCCGCTTCTGGAGGCAATGTCTGTGGGTTGTCCTGTAATTACATGTGATGCCAGTTCCATGCCCGAGGTCTGTGGGGATGCCGCCATTTATGTGCGGCCGGGCACTGAAGATGAGCTGGCCGCAGCAATCAAGCAAATAGAAAGCAGTGCTGACCTGAGAAATGCCTTGCGAAAACGCGGATTCGCTCAGGCCGGCAAGTTTTCGTGGGAGCGATCTGCGCGTAGTTACCTTGCGGTGTTGAATAAAGCCCTTGGCAAAAAGGACTAAGAATGGGCCCGCCAAGCGATAGAAATATCATTATTATGGTTGAGCCCCAGTGCGCCGCTTTTGAACATGCACAGTTTAATGCGGCTCTATTACGAACCGTCCGATTGGCGTATCCTTCGTCTAAAATAGTTTTTTATGGAGAGAAAGCACATCTTGGATATGTACGCGACGAACTCGCCCGTATTCATGGCGCCGATAGGGTCGATTTCAGGATCATGGGGATACCGAATCGTAAATCCTCTCGCTGGAGGCGCTTGCCATTAGAATTCTCCTTGTGCTGTCGGATACTGGCTGGAATTTCAAGAACGGACATAAGCGCGTTAATCTTTTGCTCCGTCACGAACATTAATTTATTGTCGCTGAAAATCTTGATGCGCATAAAACGCTTCCATCTGCCGACCGTTGCCATCGTGCATGGTGCACTCGCCGGTATTGCGCGCAGATCGCTTAGTCCATGGAGTTGGATAATGGGATTTAAGCGCGTGTTGGCGTTGCCGCATCCCCGCAACTTGCGGTTGATTGTTTTAGGCGATTCGATTTTGAGCAATGTGAAAAAGATGCTGCCAAGACACATATCTCAATGGCAATCTTTGGATCTTGGTTACTTGTGGCCATCGCAAGGGTCAGAGGCGCTTTGTCATCCACTGCCGATTGATTCGCCTGTGTGCTTTGGATTCCTTGGAATAAGCAGTAAAGGATTTGACGTCTTTTGCCAACTGGCCCAGGATATTGCGCCACGACCGGGAAACGCTGCATTCATAATGGTCGGATTCTATAACGGACCCGCCCAAAAGAAGCCCATTTGCCGGTATGTTCCTCAAATTCCTGACAAGCCTCTCTCTCGAAAGGAATTCGAAGACCGTTTGAATCGACTTTCATATGTAGTCTGGACAGCCGAACCGGATCATTATCGTCTCTCGGCAAGCGCCACGTTTTTGGATGCTTTGGCGTTTTTGAAACCTGGTATCTATCAGCGTAATGATTATATTGAATACTACTTCGATCGAATGGGCGATATTGGGTACCTCTGTGACAGTTACGAGGAAATGGTTGCCGTCATCAAGGCGATAATACTGGAATTTCCCATAATACGATATCAGCGCCAGATTGAGAATATTCGAAAAGGACGCATCATGTTTGAGCCGGGAACACTTGCGCCGCGACTGCGCGCCATCGTTGATGATTGTGTCGCCTGAAATCGGCCGGTGTCCGCGTCTATGTTTTTACACAAAAGCGAAGAAAACCACTTTTTTGGCGGGTATTTTTATGTTTGCAACGTTATCACGCACCGCGTTGCCAGATGTGCCATGGGATAAATGGGCCAAAAGAATATTTTTACATGTTCCACTGCACTTGTCGCCGGAGGGGGTGGCTACGAGCGGCGGCCGACAGCGAAACGTCAGAGATATGGCCAAGTTAATTTATGAAAAATGGGGCCGCGAATGTATAATATTACAAAAGGCCAGCAAAAATTGGGAGCGACTGGATTCTTGCGGCATCCCCGTAATAGGGATTAAATCAATACTTTCTGCTTATGGAGATCCTGGCTTTGGCCATGCCACATCGCGATTCGTTGGAAAAGACGACGCAATTATATACGTGGGCCACGAAGACGCATGGCCTTTTTTTGTTAAGAACGCTAAAGGATTCCATGTTGGCGTATGGTGGGATGGTCCTTTCCAAAGTTATAAAAAATGGTTGGCAGGAATACGCACGGAAGCCCTGTTTGATGCGTGCCGCTCGGTGCTTTGCGTGGATACGAATATAATCAATTGGCTTCGCGCCCGATCACGGACTAATCAGGACTCCGCCAATCGTGCCATTTATATTCCTAACTGTGTGGATTTGGCCATGCTGCCCGATCCGATTCGACGAGAAGCTCCCAATAAGCCATTTCGGCTATTGTTTGCAAGACGTTATGAAATAAAACGCGGGCCGCAACTTGCGCTGGATGCTGTGGCTTTACTGAATAAGCGTGGTTTTCCCGTGGAGTTGATAATGTCCACCGCCGAGGGGCAAACAGGGAGCGAGGCCATTGTTAAAGGCGCACATGAGCGTGGTATCGTTTCCCTCGTGCGTGTGTGCGAAAACGATATGGATTCGATCTTTAGTTTGTATGCTGCGGCGGATGCCGCTATAGTTCCAACCCTCTGGTCAGAAGGCACGAGTTATTCTTGTATTGAGGCCATAGCGGCAGGACTGCCGGTTGTCACCACCACAGTGGGCGGTTTGCCCAATCTTGTAATTCCTGGTTTCAACGGTTATGTCGTTCCTCCGCATGCGGAGCCGATTGCGAAGGCCATCGCCGAATTAGCCGAACCAAACAAATGGAGACAGTGCCGCTCGAATTGCCTTTCAATGCGCGCCGCTCTTTCCAAATTGGAATGGAACCGGCGAATATTGGAATGGTTGAAATCGTGAGAGCGAGGCCCCGTTCGGCCGAAATTACCGCAATGCATTGCCTGTGCCCGTCGCCTTTTTAAGAACGAATGTGACCCGCCTGATCTGGGTCATTTTTAGCAAGGGAAGTTTATATGGGTGACCCGCGTCAATATATTCTGCTTGCTGTAGCTGTGTTTGTGCCGCTGTTTCTGATTGTTAAGAGGTGGGAGCGAGGGTTGTTGGCCTGGGTCTGTTTCACGCTCGGAATTAATCTTTTTGATACCACAATCATCCTTAATTTGCCGGCGGCGCGCATCGTCGGGTTAATGCTTATCCCTCAAGCGTTGCAGAATTTGTCGCCAATATCCCGGTCGTTACCGGGCCGGACATTAATTATACAATATGTATACCTGGTTCTGTTGGGCGTGGTGTTCGGTTTTATATTGCCATGGCCGGGCGGAGGCTACGACCGGGCTTTTAATCAGCTTGCCCACGGGCGCACGGTCATATACTTGATTCGCACGGCGGCCGACATTAGCTTGGCGTTCTTTGTTGCGCGCCAGATAATAAAGTGGCCACGCCCGGATAAAGTTCTGCGCTATATTCTCGCGGGCACATCCGCAGCCGCTTTGGCGGCTATTCTGGAATTCATGACCAGAATTGACTGGTATGGGATGATAACCGGTCTGCGGGCCCTGGAGCTTGAATATCGGATGCGCGGTTTTAATTACGAACCACGCGGGCTGGGCTTGATGACTGCGCAAGGAATGCTTTTGGCTGTCCTGCTCTTTTCGCGTCGACGTCTATGGAGAAGCTACGGCCTTATTGTAATCAATGCTGTGGGATTGTTTTTGTCCGGCTCTACTTCAGCCTTGGTTGCGGCGGTTGCGGGCGCATCGGCCTTTTTATTGCTGGGCCGGCGGGCGCGATTGTTTATTGTCGGCATAGTCATGGTTGGAGCGTTAATTCTGATTCCTATCATTAATTTACGGACAGACTATATCCGGACCTTTCAGGAGAATCTGACATACCGATTGACGACGGCGCGTTTTAGCGAGTCGCCCAGCAATGTTTTTGAGGAACTGGCATTCCGCATGGAGATATATGACGGTCCGGCGTTATTATTTTTGGTTTCTAATCCGATTTATCTGGTAATCGGCACAGGACCCGGACTGATTCCGCTTCCGGCTACTGCTTATATACCGTCCAGCGCGGACAATTCGTGGATTAATGCCGGCCTTAATTGTCCGCCTATGATGGGCGGACTTTTGGAGATTTCAAATGGCGGCATAGTTGGGTTTATGTGCTGGATAATCATTTGCTTGTCGTCTTTGAGAGCGTTTAAAAAATTGACGCAAATCCGTCCCCTGGAGGCCAAAATGTGGCAAACAGCGCGGGGAGCTTTTATTGTCGTGGCGGTGGTCTTTTTTTTGCAAGTCTCCGGATTGTCTGCTATTTGGCCGGTCTTTATAGGGATGGGAATAGGCGCCGCCTGTCTGACGCAGGTGCCACGGCCGGTCCCCCTGGCTATACAAACGATGATAAAATGTCGGAAACGCATTTAAATGTTGCGCGGAAGACAAAACGAGGGTTTGCCCTAAGGATAACACGCATTATCAATATGAACGTTTTTTTGTCGAATACCATTAGTTTGTCGTAAACGGGAGGACAATAATTGCGAATTGGTCTAAATCTTCTTCACGCCCTGCCGGAAATCGGCGGCGGGTGGAATTATATCGCCAACCTGATCGCCGCCCTAAATGACGAGGATCGCGAGAATCAATATATTGCTTTTGTCACTGGCGCAAGCGAATCGCTGGTGCCGCTCAATTCCCGCTTTACGGTTGTCCGCTGCCCGGTGGATTCGCGTTCGCGCCTCGCCAGAATTTTGTTTGAGAACACGGTGTTACAGGTTTTAGCTGGCCGGTATCGCCTGGATTGTTTCCATTGGTTTGCAAATACGCAGGCGATTCTTAATCGTGTGCCTGCGCTTGTGACCGTATACGATTTACAGCCTTTCTTAAACTACGCCCGTTATGGATGGGGAAAGAGAATATACCTGCGAGGGATGATGCGCATGACGGCGCGCCATGCGCCCATGCTCCTGCCCATGTCGCAAGCGACGGCCGAGGACCTGCGTGCCCTCTTGGAGGTCGAAACGGAACGGATGACGGTTATCCGAGTGATCATCGATAGCTTATTTCAACCGGCGCCTCTCCCTGCAAGGGAAGGGATGCGGCAGAAATATAACTTGCCAGAACAATTTTGGCTATATGTGGCGCATGGATATCCGCATAAGAACCATACGCGCTTGTTGCAGGCCTATCATGAAATGAAGATCAACGGTCGTAAGCCCTGGCCGCTGGTTTTGCGCGGGGATGGTCTGCAAACGGCAGACAGTATTCGGCGCCCATTGACGCAGTTTGGACTGGAGTCGGACGTGATCTTTTTACCGCGCTTGGAGCGGCGTGAGTTGCCCCTGTTATATTCGGCCGCATCAGCTTTGATTTTTCCGTCATTGTATGAAGGTGGCGGAATCCCCGTGGTGGAAGCAATGGCCTGCGGTTGTCCTGTAACAGCCTCTTATCTGCCGCCAATCAAAGAATTTATTGACAACGCAGCTTTGTACTTTGACCCTCTGAATGTGCAATCAATGGCCGACAGCATGTTGACTTTTGAACGCAACTCTGATTTGCGAATGCAGTGCAGAGAGAAGGGGCTGCTACGAGCCAATGATTTCCGGGCAGAACGTATCATCCCGATCCTCTTGAAAGCGTATCATCAGGTGGTAAAGCACTAATCGTTATGCGCATTCTCATTCTATCCCAATGGTACCCGCCCGAACCGGATATCCGGGTGCATCCGCTGGCCCGAGAATTGGCGGTGCGCGGGCTAAAGTGACGGTTATCACCGGTTTCCCAAATTATCCTTCCGGAAAACTGTATTCGGGTTATCGCGTGCGTTGGCGGCAATGGGAGCAGCGCGACGGCGTGCGGGTCTTAAGATTGCCGCTTTATCCCAGTCATGACCGCTCCGCAATCCGGCGTTCTTTGAATTATCTCAGTTTTGCGGCTTCGGCATCCGCGCTGGGCCCATTGTTCTGTGGTAAGGCCGATGTCATGTGGGTTTATCATCCGCCATTGACAATCGGCATTCCGGCCTGGTGGATAAGTTTGATAAAGCGCATTCCGTTTGTTTATGAAATTCAGGATATGTGGCCGGAAACGGTTATGGCTACAGGCATGCTGAAGCCTTCGTCGCGTGCAATCCGATGGCTTGGTCATCTGGCACAGTTCATTTATCGCCGCGCGGCGGCGCTCAGTGTGATTTCGCCGGGATTCAAACAAAATCTTATCGCCAAGGGTGTGCCGGCGGAGAAAATTCATGTGGTTCCCAATTGGGCGGACGAGAAAATTTATCGTCCTGTGCCGGCCGACCTAAAGCTGGCGGAAGAATTCGGTTTGACCGAAAAGTTTAACATCATCTTCGGCGGCAATCTGGGGGCGGCCCAGGCGCTCCAGAATGTTCTGGCGGCAGCCGCGCTTCTGTGCGATGTGCCGGCCGTGCAGTTCGTTCTGATTGGCGATGGCGTTGACGAACAGGCTCTCCGGAAGCAGGCGGATGAGCAAGGGCTGAAAAACGTGCGCTTTATCAGTCGTCAGCCGGCGGAGCGTATGGCGTCGTTTTATGCCTTGGCGGATGTGGTCCTGGTCCATTTGCGCCGCGATCCGCTTTTTGAAATAACGATTCCCGGAAAAACCACGGCGTATATGGCGTGCGGACGCCCCATTCTGTGCTCGGTGGCCGGCGATGCGGCGAATATGGTGTGCCAGGCTGGGGCTGGATTGACATGCCCGCCGGAAGATCCGGCGGCGCTGGCGCAGCGGGTGCGGGAGTTTTATGCCATGCCGGTGGAGCAACGTGAAGCCATGGGGCAGGCCGGACGCCGCGCGTTTTTGGCGCATTATACGCGGGATGTGCTGATTGGCCGATATGAAGAATTGCTCGAAAAACTTGCCAATTGAATGCAAGGAGTTTCAACGCGGCGGTTTTGCTTGAATGTCGCGTTTGAATTGACATCGCGCCAACATGTCGCTATGTTATCATCCAAGTAAAACAATGTGTCTTGCGAATGCCAAGCTTCGTTCAGGGTTGGCATTGAGCAAGCCAGCTGTTTTTGCAGGCGCAAAATTTCAAAGCCGTTGGCTTTGAAATGGTTCTGAATGAAAACGTAGGTTTTATGAATAGCGCAGGCCAAACTATACCGGAGTCGGCAATGAATGAACTGGACTTGATTGTCCGGAGAATCGTGGATGTTTTCCATCCTTTGCGTATTGTTCTGTTCGGATCGGCTTCGCGCGGCGAAGCCGGCAAAGACAGCGATATCGACCTGCTGGTTGTCATGCCGGAAGGCACGCCGCGGCTTGCTACCGCCGAAAAACTGCACATGAAGATGTTCGGCATCCCCTCTGCGGTTGATTTTCTGGTTGCGACTCCTTCGGATTTGGAACGAAACCGCGACAATGTGGGACTCATTTACCGGACCATTCTTCAGGAAGGCAGGGAGCTTTATGCCGCATGAAGCAAGGACCGGATCTCCGGAAGACTGGCTTCGCCATGCGCGGGCCGATTTGGCGCTCGTATCCGCTCCGCTTCCTGAGGATGGATTATACGGCACGCTCTGTTCCCATGCGCAACATCGTAAAACAGGAATCCCGGAAAATCATGTTTAAAGACAAAACGCTTTTGATCACCGGCGGCACGGGCACCTTCGGCAATGCCGTTCTGCGTCGTTTCCTGGCGACGGATATCCGCGAAATCCGGATCTTCAGCCGCGACGAGAAAAAGCAGGAGGATATGCGGATCGAATACCGCAATCCCAAGATCAAGTGTTATATCGGCGATGTGCGCAATAAGGATAGCGTCAGCGATGCCGTCAAGGGCGTGGATTTTATCTTTCACGCCGCCGCCTTGAAACAGGTGCCGTCCTGCGAGTTTTATCCGCTGGAAGCGCTGATGACAAACTCCCTGGGCGCCGAGAATGTTTTGTCGGCCGCCATGGATAATGGCGTCAAGAAAGTGGTGGTGCTGAGCACCGACAAGGCCGTCTACCCGATCAATGCCATGGGGATTACCAAGGCGCTCATGGAAAAACTCATGGTGGCCAAGTCCCGGATTGCCGGCGCCTTGGGCACGATCATGTGCGGAACCCGGTATGGAAACGTCATGGCCTCGCGCGGCTCGGTGATCCCGCTGTTCATCAAGCTGATTAAGGAAGGCAAGCCGTTGACGGTCACCGATCCGAACATGACGCGCTTCATGATGTCCATCGACGATGCCGTGGATCTTGTGGTATATGCGTTTCAGCATGCCACGCCCGGCGATATTTTCATCCAAAAAGCGCCCGCCGCGACTATCGGCAACCTGGCCCAGGCCCTGAAGAATATTTTCAAGGCTGATAATCCGGTCAAGGTGATCGGCACGCGGCATGGTGAAAAATTGTACGAAACGTTGTTGACGCGCGAAGAGATGGCCAAAGCGGAGGATTGCGGCGATTATTTCCGGATCAAAGCCGACAATCGGGATTTGAACTACAGCACTTTTGTCACCGAGGGCGAAGTGAAGCTTTCCAAGCTGGAGGATTATCATTCCCACAACACGCGGCAACTGAAGCTTAAAGAGCTGGAGGCAATGCTTCGGAGTTTGCCGTATGTGAAGGCGGAGTTGGAGGGGCGGCCTTTATGAGGACGGTGCTCATCACCGGGGCAAAAGGCTTTATTGGCCGGAATTTGGTCAGCGCCCTGCTGGCGCGGCCCTCCGATTACACCTTGTTGCCGATAGATATTGACAGCCCGGCAAACGATCTGGCGGCCGCCCTGTCGTCGGCCGACTTTATCTTTCACCTGGCCGGGGTCAATCGTCCGGAAAATGAGCGTGAATTCCAGACCGGCAACGCCGATTTTACAGCCTGGATTTGCGATCGCTTGTTAAAGTTGAAGCGCGCCGTGCCTCTGATTATGTCTTCTTCGGCCCAGGCCGCATTGGATAATCCTTACGGCGTGAGCAAGCGCAAGGCGGAAGATGCGGTTTTGGCCTATGCCGAACGCAGTGGCGCGCATGCGATCATCTATCGCTTGAAAAATGTTTTTGGGAAATGGTGCCGGCCGAATTATAATTCGGTGGTGGCGACCTTCTGCCACAATATCGCCCATGATCTGCCGGTCACAATCTCGGACCCGCGCCGGGAACTGGAGTTGATTTATATCGATGACGTTGTGCAGGACTTTTTACGGCAGGTTGAATCAGGTCTGTCCTCCGGTGTTGCATATCGGGAGGTTGAGCCGGTCTATAAGGTCACCCTGGGCGGATTGGCGGAACTTATCCAATCTTTTCGGCAAATGCGGAGGTCGCTATATTTGCCCGATTTTAGCGGCGAATTCGCGCGCAAGCTTTACGGCACGTTTTTGACCTATCTGGATACCGCCGATTTTGCTTATGATTTGGAACAAAAGCGCGATGCGCGAGGATGTCTGGTTGAGTTTGTAAAGTCGTATCCGTTCGGCCAGATTTTCATATCGCGAACGTATCCCGGTATTACGCGCGGCAATCATTATCATCACACGAAAGCGGAAAAATTTCTGGTTGTTGAAGGCCAGGCGATTATTCGGTTCAGGCCGGTGCAGGGCGGGCCTATTGTCGAATATCGCGTCAACGGCCGGGACTTGCGAGTGGTGGATATTCCGCCGGGTTACACGCATTCCATCGAAAATGTCGGCGCGGGCGAACTGGTTACATTGTTCTGGTCGCCGGAGGTGTTCAATCCCGCCCGGATCGATACGCACGCCATGCCGGTCATTACTGAAAATGATTCCCGGAAAATTCAATTAGATTGAGTTCGCCCCGAGCACAAAATGCATCAGGGCAAAGTGGTGCCTGTCATTTGTATTGCCATACCGAACGGTTGTATGGTATAAGCGATCGCATGAACACATTGGCGCAATTGTTTTGCTCACGGGTGCGAGCGGAAGTGTTTTGCCTGCTCTTTGGCGCTTCCTCAAACTCCATCCATCTGCGCGAAATTCAACGCCGGGCGGGGTTTTCCCTCGGTGCGGTGCGGCAGGATATTGAAAAGCTGACCGCTTTAGGCATTGTTTTGCGCCGAAAGGACGGCAATCGCGTTTATTACGCCGCAAATGAATGCCATCCGCTTTTCACGGAAATCCGCGGGCTTGTGCTTAAAACTTGCGGTCTGGCTGATGTGCTCGGCAAAGCCTTGAAGGGAAAAGGTGTCTATTGCGCGTTCGTATTCGGCTCGATTGCGCAAGGCACAGCAACGCCCGAAAGTGACGTGGATTTAATGGTCGTTGGCGACATTGGACTACGAAAGATTACGGGGCTATTGGCCGGCGTTGGAAATCAGCTTGGACGCGAAATTAATCCACACGTGCTCAGTGCCGCCGAATTTTCAAAACGTTTGAAAACCAGGGAGCATTTCCTGGTCTCAGTTGTGGCATCGCCGCGAATCTGGATAGTGGGATCGGAAAATGACCTTAAAGCAATGGGCAGATAACGGTTGGCTCAAGCTGCACAAAACCAGTCGGCAAGAGGTCGGTAATCTGCTGGCCATCGTGCGCCGCGACTTGGCCGATGCACAGGCCGGCGGGATTTCCGCGGACTGGCGTTTCGGTATTGCCTATAACGCGGCCCTTAAGCTCTGTACCATCCTGCTTTATGCTGAAGGTTATCGCCCGACACAGAATCTGGCCCATTACCGCACACTGCAAGCCTTGCCGGTGATTCTCGGGCCCGAGCGCAAGCCGGACGCGGATTATCTTGATGCCTGCAGGACCAAGCGCAATACCGTGGAATATGATTATGCCGGAGGAGCGACCGACACGGACGCCGGCGAGCTGATCGAATTTGCACAAACCCTGGAAACGCATGTGCTTAACTGGGTCAAATCCAGATATCCTGATTTACTGAAGAACTGAATGTCCAGGTTGAAAGGATTCTGCAACATGAAAGTAGTAACAATTATCGGCACACGGCCTGAAATTATTCGTCTGTCAAGGGTGATGGCGGCCTTGGATAATTATACCGAACAGGTCGTCATCCATACCGGACAGAATTATGACTACGAGTTGAACCAGGTGTTTTTTGAAGACCTGGCAATCCGCAAGCCGGATTATTTTCTCGAGGCGGCCGGCAAAACTGCGGCGGAGACCATCGGACTCATTATTGCCAAATCCGATGCGGCGCTCAGAGAGATTAAACCGGATGCGGTCTTGATTCTGGGCGATACCAACAGTTGCCTGGCCGCTATCGCGGCGAAACGCCAAAAAATTCCAGTCTTTCACATGGAGGCGGGCAACCGCTGTTTTGACCAGCGCGTGCCGGAGGAAATCAATCGAAAGATCGTTGACCATATCAGCGACATTAATCTATGCTATTCATCCATTGCGCGCGAGTATCTCTTGCGGGAGGGGTTGCCCCCGGACCGGGTTATTAAGACCGGCAGTCCGATGTATGAGGTTCTGCATTATTATCTGCCGAAAATCGAGGCCTCGGATGTCTTGAAGCGCCTGCGCTTGGAGTCTGGCGGTTATTTCGTGGTCAGTGCCCATCGCGAGGAAAACATCGATTCGCCCGAACAATTTGCCGGACTTATGAATGTCCTGGCCTCTTTGACGGCAAAGACCGGCCAACGCGTAATTGTGTCAACCCATCCGCGCACCCGTAAAAAGATTGAAAGCGAAAAAGTAAAATTACCGGCGGGTGTGGAGCTGATGCCGCCCTTTGGTTTTTGCGATTATGTTAATCTGCAGATGCATGCGAAAGCGGTTCTCTCGGATAGCGGCACCATCACGGAGGAATCCTCGATCCTGAACTTCCCCGCCTTGAACATCAGGGAGGCCCATGAACGGCCGGAAGGCATGGAAGAGGGGGCTGTTATGATGGTGGGGCTGAAGTGGCCGCGCATTCAAGAGGGGCTGAAAATTTTAGAAAGCCAGAAACGGGGTGGCGAACGGACCCTGCGTATCGTGAACGATTATAACGCGCCCAACGTGTCGGAGAAAGTGGCCCGCATCATTCTGAGCTACACCGATTATGTGAACCGGGTTGTGTGGCGGCAATAACATGCGCGTTCTGATTGTCACCCAATATTTCTGGCCTGAGGAATTCCGGATCAACGATCTTGCGCTTGGGCTGAAAGAGCGCGGGCATCAGGTCGCCGTGCTCACCGGTAAACCTAATTATCCCGGTGGTGCATTCTTTCCCGAATATAGTTTCTTCGCGCGGGCTCGCGAAGATTACCACGGGATATCCGTAAGGCGCGTTCCGCTCATATCGCGTGGAAATGGCAAAGGTTTGCGGCTGCTCCTCAATTATTTCTCTTTTGCATTTCTGGCCAGTTTGCTGGCGCCGTTGCTCTGTCGGGAGAAATATGATGTTATTTTTGTCTATCAGCCCTCTCCGATCACTGTGGCCATCCCGGCGTTATTGCTTCGATATTTAAAACGCGTTCCGGTTATATTATGGGTTTTAGACCTCTGGCCGGAAAGTCTGTCAGCCACGGGCGCAGTTCGGTCCCGTTGGGTTTTAAGTTGGGTGGACCGTTTGGTTCGCGTGATTTACAGTCGGTGCGATAAAATTTTGCTTTCATCCCGATCCTTTGCTGGGTCCATTCGGCAAAAAAATGTGCCGGCAGACAAGCTGTCGTATTTCCCCAACAGTGCTGAGGAGTTGTATCGACCGGAATCTCTTCCCGCGGACGCCGCCGAGCGCCGGCTTATCCCCTCCGGATTTAATATTATATTTGCTGGCAATATCGGCGCGGCCCAGGATTTTGAAACGATCTTGGCGGCGGCGGAAAAACTGAGTGCTTATCCCGATATTCATTGGATTATTCTGGGAGATGGTCGTAGTCGGGCTTGGGTTGACGGCCAAGTTAAAGACCGGAGTTTGAGCGGACAGGTTCACTTGTTGGGGCGGTTCTCCCTTGAAGCCATGCCGCGTTTTTTCGCTTTGGCGGATGTATTGCTTGTTACCCTGCGCAAGGACCCGATTTTTGCATTGACAATCCCGGGTAAAATCCAATCGTATCTGGCCTGTGCAAAACCTGTTGTGGCGGCTTTGGATGGAGAAGGCGGTCGGGTGATTGAAGAAGCTGGCGCTGGCATTGCCGTCCCGGCGGGTGATACGAATGCCTTGACAAATGCCATCCTGCGGATGTATCGGATGACATCGGAAGCGCGCCAGGCTATGGGCCGGAATGGTCGTTTGTATTATGAAAGGCATTTCGACCGTGAGCACCTGCTTGATCAATTAATCCAATGGGGCGACATGCTGGCAAAAAAATCGGGGCCTTGAGTTCGCCAAACTCCATGATAATAATCTGGAAGGTCGGCGTGTTCCCATTTGGCATATGCTTGCGTTGGTTTGTTTTAGGTATGCTTGGAGGCCCGATCCTTGTAAGGGGTGGTTCTGAGACTATGAGCTAAACACCGCAATTCTTGTTTTTGTGTATGAGTGTTCCATCTGTCATGGGATTTTTGGGAGTGTTGGCGCTGGCGGCGTCCTATTTCGGCGTGGCTACGATTCGGCGCATGGCTGAGCGGCGCCAGTTCCTGGATATTCCCAATGAGCGCAGTTCGCATACGCGGCCGACACCGCGGGGCGGCGGCTTGGCCATCGTTGTTGGACGGTGTGGGGTCAGTCCTAATAATAGCAAATAAGCGGACAATAGGACGGTGTGGGGTCAGTCCTAATAATAGCAAATAAGCGGACAATATGAATATTTCAAACGGCGCAACTGTTCTTGTCACCGGCGCAACCGGCGCGGTGGGACCGCGTGTGGTCGATGCATTATCCGCAGCCGGGTATCATGTCCGGACGCTGTCGCTGGACAGGCCGGAAGACGGACGCCGGACGCCGGACGACGGACGACAGAGCAGGCCGGAAGACGGAAGACGGACGACGGACAGTAACGTCGAGGCGCGCCTTGGCGATGTGACCGATCCGGCGGCGGTGCAAGGCGCCATGCAGGGGGTGGATGCGGTTGTGCATTTGGCCGCTCTTTTGCACATTGTCAACCCTCCGCCGGAATTACGCGGAAAATATGAGCGGATCAACGTGGGCGGCACGACCGTTGTGGTTGCGGCGGCCATTCAAGCGGGGGTCAAGCGGGTTGTATTGGCCAGTACGATTGCCGTCTATGGTCCGTCGAACGGGCAAATTCTCAATGAGAATTCAGCACCCCATCCTGATACTTTTTACGCCCAGACCAAGCTGGCTGCCGAAAAGATTGTTTTGAGCGCCAGAAATGCCGATGGCCGTCCGATTGGTACGGTCCTGCGTTTTGGCGCGGTATATGGCGCGCGCATCAAAGGCAACTACCAGCGACTTCTGCGGTCCCTGGAACAGGGCCGATTCATTCCGATCGGCGCCGGTCGCAATCGGCGCACGTTGATCTACGATAAGGACCTGGCCCGCGCCGTGGTACTGGCTCTCCGGCATCCGGCGGCGGCCGGGAAAATTTACAATGTCACCGATGGTAAGTTCCATGAGTTGCGCGAAATTATTGCGGCAATCTGTGCGGCGCTCGGGCGCAAGCCGCCGCGATTTTCAATTCCGGTTGGTCCGGTGCGTCTTGCGGCCGGCATGCTTGAAGATGCCATGCGGCTGATTGGTCGCAATTCTCCCCTCAATCGGGCAACGATCGATAAATACACCGAAGATATTGCCGTCAGCAATGAGCGGATCAGAACACTGCTGGCGTTCGTTCCCGAATACACCCTGGCGGCGGGATGGCGGGATACCGCTCAGGAAATGCGGGCGGCGGGAAAGTTGCGTCGGGAGGTTGCCTGGTATCGAAAAATGCCAAAGTGAGGAAAGTGCCAGACTCATTCGGTTGCATTTGTTTGGGGAGCCCTATCCGCCCACATTGCGGAAATTAAACCGGGCCTTGCGCTTCCATACGTGCGCACCTATGTACGCTATCACGGCGCCAGGCCCGGAATAGCCCTAATGCGGCATGCGCGTCCGACCAGGTCGGGGGGTGTCCTTGCAAAAAGGAAAGAAATAGTATTTGCTTCCCTTAAATAAGGAAGGAAAAATGCTCGATTTGCTTAAAACCCTGATTGCTGATTTTCATGCGCGGGGTGTTCAAGGCCGCGTTATTCGGCGCGATCCGGTTATTCCGCTTGATGCCAACGTTGCGGGTGAGCCGACGCCGTCAGGCGGCAGGCTCGACCCGCTGGTTCTGATCGATCATATTTTCACACGAAGCCACAAAGATCACAAAGCTAATTCAATTTTCAGATCGGGAAGCTTTCCTTCGTGACTTTGCGCCTTTGTGTGAGACAGATTTCGGTATCTGGTTTTTCTTTCCGAACATACATTTCGCCTGCGTTAGCGATGTGGCCATGACGGTAATTTGCGTTGACAATCCAGCCTAACCATGTAAATTTAAAACATGAGTGGCATATTGCATGGTTATATTCCGCGGCTACGCGAGCCGGATATTGCGGCTTCGTTGGCGGAGGCGCCGGTAACCGCGATCCTCGGACCCAGACAATGTGGTAAGACTACGCTTGCCAGGCAAATCGCCGCCAATCGCGCGGCGGACAAAGTAATCCACTTGGATCTCGAGCGCTCCGTGGATCAGCGCAAGATAGTGGACGCCGAGTGGTTCCTGTCGCGCCAAGCGGGGAAGCTTGTGATTCTTGACGAAATCCAGCGGTCGCCGGATCTGTTCACAGTCCTGCGGGTATTGGCCGACGATCCTGATCGCCGGTATAGTTTTCTGGTGTTGGGATCGGCTTCGCCGGAGTTGTTGCGGCAAAGTTCGGAATCGCTGGCCGGCCGCATTCGCTACCATGAATTGACTCCGCTTTTATGGCAGGAATGTGCGGCCGTGGGTATGAAGGATCGCGAACAACACTGGGTGCGCGGTGGTTTTCCCGGAAGCCTGCTGGCGGCTTCCGAGTCGTCCAGTACGGCGTGGCGCGAATCGTTCGCCCGAACGTTCCTGGAAAAAGATATCGCATATTTGGGTGTTGGCGCGTCGCCCGAATTGCTGGGACGTCTTTGGCGAATGCTGGCGCATTATCACGGCCAATTGCTAAATACCGCGCGCTTGGGGCAGGCGCTGGGGGTGAGTCATACCACGGCGCGCAAGTATGTTGGCGTGCTGACGCAGAATTTCATGTTGCGGGTGTTGGAGCCGTTCACGGTTAACTTGGGGAAACGACTGGTCAAGTCGCCCAAGGTATATCTTCGCGACACCGGTATTTTACACAGTCTGTTGGAGATCGAAGGGATGGATGATCTGCTTGGACATCCCGTAGTGGGAGCGTCATGGGAAGGCTGGTGTATAGAACAGCTTTGTGCGGCTTTGCCTGGTTGGCGGGCGTCGTTTGTCCGCACTTCCAATGGCGAAGAGATTGACTTGTTGATGGAACGCGGCCGGCGACGCCTGGCGTTCGAGTTCAAGGCCTCCACTGCGCCACAGTTGACCCGTGGTTGTGCGACAATGCTGCGCGACGTTGCGCCAGATCATGCATGGGTTGTCTGTCCGATCGAAAAAGGCTGGGCTTTGCGCGATGGCGTGACGGTGGCGTCCATCGGCGAAGTTCTTGCCGCCATCAATGCCTCTATTAAGACTTCAGACAGATAAGTTGTTTGGTATGAATTCAAGATCCCATCATCGCTGGCGTTGGTTCATGTTGGGCATGATAAGTTGCCCGATCCTTGCTGGGGTGGTCGTCTTTGGGACTATGCGCTTGTGGTTGCCGGCGTTGGGCCGGGGGCTGGTTATGCCGCCCTGCGAGGGGCAGGCGGATGCCATTGTGGTCCTGGGCGGCGGCGGGCCCGAAAGAGCGGCACATGGGATTCGGTTATACCGGCAGGGCGCGGCGCCGCGAATCTGGTTCACCGGCGATCGGGCCTTGCCGGAGATGACCAGCTTCACCGATGGCCGGTTGGCCTGTGACTTTGCCGTTCGCGAGGGGGTTCCGGCGGGCGACATCGATCTTCTAAATACGAGTAGTACTTGGGAAGATGGTCAGCAGATCGCCGCAATGGTCAAACAAAAAGGCCTGCGCCGGATCGTCATTGTTACCAACTGGTACCACAGTCGCCGGGCATTGGCGGTGATTCGCAGACATCCGGCCGGCCAAGCGGTGCAGGTCTATTACAGCCCGCCGCCGACTTCTTCCTTTTGCCCGGACAAATGGTGGGCGCGGGATGAGCCGCTTGTCATGGTAATCGACGAGTGGCTCAAAATCGGTTTGTACGCGGTAAAATACAAAGTGCTCTTCTGGTAAACACCGCGATTCGGGCTTTTGTGTATGAGTGTTCCATCTGTCATGGGATTTTTGGGAGTGTTGGCGCTGGCGGCGTCCTATTTCGGCGTGGCTACGATTCGGCGCATGGCTGAACGGCGCCAGTTCCTGGATATTCCCAATGAGCGCAGTTCGCATACGCGGCCGACACCGCGGGGCGGCGGCTTGGCCATCGTTGTTGTGGTTCTGGTTTTAGCATGGCCCGTTGCGCTCAGCAGTCCGACGTTTGCATGGCGAGCCATGACGGCCTTGACGTTGGGATCGTTGCTGATTGCCGGTGTCAGTTGGTTGGATGATATGCGCCCGGTGTCGTTTTTGGTTCGGTTGCTCGTTCATGCCGTGGGCGCCGGTGTTGCGATGGCCGGGATTGGGACTATCCACGCGATCGGTATGCCGGCCGGAATGCATCTGTCCTTGGGTTGGCTCGGGTTGCCTCTGACGCTGGTGTGGATTGTGGGGTTGACCAATGCCTATAATTTCATGGACGGCATTGATGGCATTTCGGGCGGGCAGGCGCTGGTGGCGGGATTGGGCTGGGCTGTTTTGGGGTGGATTGGCGGCCAGCCGCTTGTGGGCGGCATGGGGCTGCTGATCGCGGCCGCCAGTCTGGGTTTTCTGGGGCATAATTGGCCGCCGGCCCGTATTTTTATGGGCGATGTCGGCAGTGCGTTTCTCGGGTTTTCTTTTGCCGCGTTGACGGTCATGACGGCGCAATCTAATCCGGTATTTGTCCTGGCAGGCATCGCGTTAATCTGGCCGTTTGTTTTCGATGCGGGGTTTACATTTGCCAGGCGCTTGTGCCGGGGGGAAAAGGTGTGGGCGGCGCATCGTTCCCATCTCTACCAAAGATTGGTTATCAGCGGGCTTTCCCACGGCCAGGTCTCCAGCGTTTATATTGGGTTGGCGTTACTTGGACTGGCTTGGGCGGTTGCTCTGCTTCAGGGATGGCAAGGCCCGTCCGCGATTGGCGCCGGGGTCATTGCCCTGGCCGCATTGAGCCTATGGGCCTGGACATGTCAACGCGAACGGTCAGGCAATCGCCTGGTATGACTATTGTGACGATCAGCGGTTCCAAATGGTTCAGGGGTCAGTCCTAATAATAGCGAGTAAGGTTGCGGTTAAAACAAGGGCGTGATATGGGTGCTGGCAAATGGCGCGACAACTAAGAATCGAATACCCTGGAGCAATCTACCACGTGACGGTGCGCGGAAACGCGCAACAGAATATCTTTCGGGATGACAAGGATCGCTATCTGCTCTATGCGCGCCTGGCCGAGAGCGTGGGCACATACGCGGTGCGGCTGTATCTGTTTTGTCTGATGGACAATCACTTCCACCTTGTGCTTGAAACCCCAGGCGCGAATCTGGGCCGGTTTATGCAGTCGGTATTGACCGGTTATACCGTGTGTTACAATCTGCGGCATCGTTGCCATGGGCATCTGACGCAGGGGCGATACGGCGCCCGGCTGGTGGCCGGGGACGAGTATCTGCTGAAACTTAGCCGGTATGTGCACCTGAATCCCGTGAAAGGGAAGGACAAGATAACCCAGCTGTTGCCGGAACGCATGGAGCGTCTGCGGACATACGCATGGAGCAGTTACCGGAGTTATATTGGGCTGGCGAAGCGCTTGGAATGGGTGGACTATGGGCCGATGTTGGCCTTGATGGGTGGGCGCGATAAAGAGCGGATGGAGCGCTATCGCTGTTTTGTTGAGGCGGGGATAGCGGCGGATGACGATGAATTCATTGCGGCGATGAGTCGGTCTGCACGGAGTATCGGGACGGACGACTTTCGCGAGTGGGTGGACGAACGCCATGTGGAGTTGCTTAAAGAGCGCAGGCATCCGGAGGATGTGACCTTGCGTCGTGAGATAGTCCGGCGTCCGGATCCGGGAGCGGTGCTGGCGGCAGTGGCATCGGCAGCGAGAACGACGGTAGAAGGCTTGAAGGCTCGGCGACGAAGTTGGACATGGAAGGGAATAGCCGCCATGCTTCTGGTGACGCAGGCCGGCCTAACGCGACGGGAATGTGCGCATTGGCTTGGCATCCGGGCTGGCGCGGTGGTTAGTTACCAGATCAAGAGGGCGGGAGTCATGCTTAAAGCCGATGTGAAACTTGCCCGAAAAGTAGCGCGTTTGGAATCGCAATTGAAGCCGGGGTGATGTGTTATTGCTTATTATTAGGACTGACCCCTTGATTGCTATCATCGTTTATTTTGAGTTGTTCGTTGCGCTCTTTTTCTTTCCGGGCTTTTTTCTCGCCGTAATCCTGGGGATTAAGAAGTTCCGCTTTCTGCTTTCGTTTGCGCTCTCCTACGCTCTCCTGGTGCTGACGCTCCTGCCGCTTGAATATTACGCCCGGCCGCTTGCGCAGTGGTCCGCCTGGATTCAATGGGAGTGGGCGATTCTGGCGGTGTTGGCCGTTGCCAGGATGCTCATATATGGGGATTTTAAAGTTGCCCCGTTTCGGGGGTCTAACTTGATCCGTGGCTTTTGGAATTTCCGTCTGCTTATTCCCGTCGCTTTGATCGTTGCTATTTGCGGTTACATGGCTTATGCCGGGCCTTACCTCGAAATCCCGTCGGATGCGTGGGCGCATGTGGCCCGGTTCCAGAGCCAGAAATTAAGCATTATAGATAACGGCGCTTTCCCGTCCGGCGTGTCGTTCAACGCCGTTTTTTTAAATCAAGGCTGGCTCTGGTATTTTGTTCATGCCTGGCTGTGCCATATTGCGGGCCTTGCGATCGTGGATTCGCTCCTTGTCCTGACTTTCGTTAATGTTCTGATTTTTCTTCTGGCAATATATTATTTCGGCCTGTATTTGTTCGCCGAATTGCGTGTCGGTGCGCGCGCGAAAACGATGATGGCGGCAATGGCCGCTTTGTTCGCCGCCGCCGCGATGGGCAACAATGTGTTTGCCTATATCCGTTACTATGCGCTGGCCCCCACCATTCTCAATTATGTCCTTTTTCTCGCGGCTCTGGCCGTGATCGTTTCCTGGTTACGATCTAACAGGTGGTTTGGGCATGCGCTCTGGATTGTGCCGGTTTTGTTGGTTGTGACCAATGCCATTCATGCCCAGGAGGCGTTGTTTATCTTTTTCATGACTTTGGCGCTGAGTCTTTTGAGCGCGTTTGGAGCGGTTTGGCGCAAGTTTGGGCATAGGGTTTTTCCGCCAGAGGCGGATCCGCCTGTGGCGGACAATCCCGCCGGGTCAGGGGACCCGGCCTACAAAAACGGTGTAGGCCCGGCTCCCACACCGGGCGTTACCAAAAAGTTGCTCCGTTCCTCGGGGCCTAACTTGTTTGGCGCAACCGGGCGGTCTGTCCATCGTTGCTCTGTCCGGGAATGGAAACCCATGATCCTGAGCGCGGTCCTGCTCCTTGTGTTTTTCGCCGGGTTTGCCGCCATCCGGCATTTCAGGCCCGGCTCCTGGGTTGCCCCTCATGCGATTTTGCCTCACCAGGCGATTCCGACGGAACCGGTCAATTTCATTTTCCGGAACCTGATGATCCCTGTGCCGGCGAATCCTTATCTGCGTCTGGCGGTGTATCAGCTCTTTTCTTTTTACCAGGTGGTGGGATGCTGGGGGCTGTTTGTGTATCTGTTGTTCGGGATAACGATTCGGCGCTTTGTCAAACTGCCTTATCTCATGGCCGGCATGGCGATTGTCCCGTTTTTGACGGTCTTCAATCCCTTGACGGTCGATCTGATTGTGCGGATGAACCAGAGCGCGGCTTTATACCGTTTTATTTATTTGATTCCCCTGCCGTTTGTCGGCGCTTATCTCTTCGTTCATTTTTGGGGGCAGGCGCTGGAATGGTCGCGCAGGATGCGCGCGGCCCCGGCGGGCTCCGTCTCTCCTGTGTGGCCGCGGCGATCCTGGCTTAATTTTGCGGGAAGCATTCTGGTTCTTGCCGGATTGATCGGCCTGATCTTTCCGATCGACGCGGCCGGTATTTATGCGCCCTACAGCAAGTTTTACACGTTGCGTAAAATTCCCGCCGGGAACGATTATCGTTTGTTCGACGATCTGGGAAAGGTCGTGGCGCAGTATGAAAACAAGATCGTTCTGACGGACGGCTGGACCTCCGGCTATCTTATGTTCTATTCCCCGAAAAACACCTATTGCCACGCAAAATGGCTGAGTTCGTCAAATCCCGGCAATGAGCCGCCGGACCCATATACCTGGTCAAAACTCCGTCATCGCGGACTGGTTATCGTTAACCGCCGTAATGGCGATTTAAGCGTTACCGGCAGGATCTCGAAACACTGGCCGGAAGATGTTATCCCGCAAGTGGACCGGAATTATTCCCTGGAAGCGCGGCATTATCTGGAATCTCATCCGGAAGCATTCCGGAAAATATGGGCACGGGATCGGATTACCGTCTATGCCGTGCGCTGAATGGAGTTCTGGATTTGGAGCGGATTTGGGTCGATGCGGTGAAGGTCAACGTTCGATAAACCGCAGGAGGGCGCGGCGCTACGGCGGGCGTGCCCTGCGAAGCTCCTGAGCGAAGCAGGGTGGCGAGACTCGGAATCGAACCGAGGACACGCGGATTTTCAGTCCGCTGCTCTACCAACTGAGCTATCTCGCCCTAACAACGACAGGTCGGCTGCCAACCGCAAGCGCACGAATACTATCGGTTGCCTGCGCTTGAATCAATGTCTTTTTTTCCGCCGAAAAAGCCAAAAATCCGCGCGTTCTTGCGCGCGGATTCGGATGCGCTTCCACTTGCATTTTATTGAAAATGGTGTATGGTAATAGTCTGTTTTGACGGCCCTTACATACGGAGAATGCCCGATGAAGATCTATTTGAACGGCAAGTTAGTGCCCGAGAAAGACGCCAAAATATCCGTGTTCGATCACGGCCTGCTATATGGTGACGGCGTATTCGAGGGGATTCGCGCTTACAATGGGCGGGTTTTCATGCTCGACGCCCATATTGACCGTCTGTACCGCTCGGCCAAGGCCATTGCGCTCGAAATTCCCATGAGCAAGAAGGATATGAGCGCCGCTGTGGTCAAGACCTGTAAGGCCAATAACACCATGGACGGCTACATTCGCCTGGTGGTGACGCGCGGGGTGGGCACGCTGGGTCTTAATCCTTATACCTGCAAGAAGGGGCAAGTCATCATCATCGCCGCCAAAATCCAGCTCTATCCGCAGGATCTCTATGCGCGCGGCCTGCAGGTGGTGACCTCGGGAACACTCCGCAACCATACGGAATCCCTGAGTCCCTGTGTCAAGAGCCTGAACTATTTGAATAACATTATGGCCAAGATCGAGGCCATCAATGCCGGCGTGGAAGAGGTGGTCATGCTCAATCCGCAGGGTTTCGTGGCCGAAGCCTCCGGCGACAACATCTTTATTGTCAAGGGCAACCAGTTGGTGACGCCGCCCATAAGTTGCGGCGCCCTCGAGGGGGTTACCCGCGATGTCGTCATGGAGCTGGCCCGGCAGGACGGCCTGGATGTGCGCGAGTGCGTGCTGACCCGCTACGATCTGTATAACGCGGACGAAATGTTCCTGACCGGGACGGCCGCGGAAATAATAAGCGTGATCGAAATGGACCGGCGCATAATCGGAAACGGCAAGCCCGGCGCGAAAACCATGGCGTTGACAGAGCGGTTTCGCGCGTTCGCCGCCCGAAACGGCACGCCAATTTGAAGAAAGTGAGCGATTGAGTGATTTAGCGATTGAGTGATTGAAGAGAATCGGAACGGGGTTTGCATTCTGACGCCGCCGGTTCTTAAATCACTGAATCACTGAATCACTGAATCGCTGAATTGCTTATGATGTGCGAAGCATGCGGCAAGAAAATGGCGACCGTGCACTGGACGGAAATGGTGAACGACGCCGTCAAGAAAATGCACCTCTGTGAGGCCTGCGCCGCCGCCAAGGGGCTGGATGTCAATAATCCGGCGGCCTTCTCGGACGTTATACTCGGGCTGGGGGCGCAAAAGGAGCCCGCGGCGAAAGAACGTGACGTGGTCTGCGCGCTTTGCCATATGCGGATTGCGGACTTCAAGAAAACATCGCGCCTGGGATGCCAGGCCTGTTACGAGACGTTTGCCGACGAATTAAAGCCCCTGCTGGAAGCCATGCACAAGGGGAACCAGCATAAAGGCAAAGTGCCCGCGCATAAGGAGGCCAAAGGAGCGGCGGCCAAAGCCGGCCTGCTCCCGTCTCTGGCCGGCTTGCGCCAAAAATTGGAGGCGGCCATCGCCGCCGAACAGTATGAAAAGGCCGCCAGCCTGCGCGACCAGATTCGGCAGATCGTGGAAAAAACGCCCGCGGCGCGCCCACGGCCCTAAGGAAAAAGAATGAAAGTTGTGGATGAATTGCTTAAGAACCCCGGCGCCTGGCTGAAGGTCGGCGCCTCCGCGGGTGTCATGGTCAGCAGCCGCGTGCGACTGGCGCGCAATCTGGACGGCGTTGCCTTCCCGGGCTGGGCCGGCGCGGAGGAGTCCCTGGGGTTATGGCAGGCCCTGCGCCCGATTCTGGAAGCCCTGCCGGGCTGTGCGGCGCCGGTTGCGTTGGAAATGGAAGGCCTGAGCCGGGTGGACAAGGAAATTCTGATCGAACGCCATCTCATCAGCCGCGACCTGGCGGAGAAGGGGCGGGGTAGCGGGCTGGTGTTCAAGGCCGATGAGAGCGTGGTCATCATGGTCAACGAGGAGGACCATATCCGTATGCAGGCGATGTCGCCCGGATTGAGCTTGCGCGGGTTGTGGAGTACGATCGACTCTATCGATACCGACCTGGAGCGGCAGGTGCGCTACGCGTTTTCGCCGCGCCTGGGATACCTGACGGCCTGCCCGACCAACGTCGGCACCGGCATGCGCGCAAGCGTCATGTTGCACCTGCCGGGCCTGGTGCTGATGAACGAGATCAACCCGATTATCAAGGGGGTCAACAAGATCGGTCTGGCCGTGCGCGGGTTGTGGGGCGAAGGCACGGATGCGGCGGGAAATATGTTTCAGATTTCCAATCAGACCACGCTTGGCGAAACCGAAGACACCATTATCGGCCGGCTGGAGCAGATTGTCATGGAAATCGCGGAGCACGAGAAGCATGCCAAGGAGCGCCTGCTCCAGCAGAAGGAAATTTCGCTGAGGGACCATGTGGGGAGGGCTTGCGGAATTTTGACCCACGCCTGCCTGTTGAATTCCAAGGAAACGCTGGATATGCTTTCCGCCCTGCGCTTGGGAATCGAACTGGGCCTGTTGCGGGAATGGTCCGCGTCCATGATTGACGAGTTGTTCCTTTTGATTCAACCCGGCCATCTGCAGAAAGTGGAAGGCAAAATCATTGGCGCCGAAAAACGCGACCTGGCCCGCGCCCGGTTGATTCGCGCCCGGCTGACGGGCAAGCGCGAGCCCTGCCCGCCGACTTGACGGCAAGGAAGTCCAATCTGTAGCCGCGAGACGGCAGGCTCGCGCGATTGGCCAAAACGTCGGCCTATCGTCCGACGGCTACAGTGATACAGCAACAGTTGCGGCCTTTGGCCGGAAAGATCAGCATGAAGATATTCATCATCGGCGACAGCATTTCCGTCCACTATGGTCCATATTTGAAGCAATACCTGGCCGGCGTGATGGATTACGCCCGCAAAGAGGGTGAGACAGAGGCGCTCTTGAACCTGGACCGTCCGCAAGGGGCTAACGGCGGCGACTCCTCGATGGTGCTTTCCTTCCTGAAAACTCTATCCAAGGCCGGGGGCGTGGATGCCGACCTGCTCCTTGTGAATTGCGGTCTTCATGACATCAAGAAGGATCCGGCGACAGGGCAAGTGCAAATCCCCATTGAAGACTACGCCAATAACCTGCGTTCGCTTGTTGCCGTCGTCAGGGATATGCGCGCCGAACTGGCCTGGATCCGAACGACACCCTGTGACGAAAAAGTGCATAATAACCGCCCTGGCCTGGGCTTTTACCGGTTCGCCGCCGACTGCGCGGCCTACAATGCCGCGGCGGATCGTGTCATGCGTGAAGCGGGCGTGCCGTCGATCGATCTATACGCTTTTACGCGCACTCTCGGCCCGGATATCTACTGCGATCATGTTCACTTCCGCGAGCATATTCGCGAGAAACAAGGCGCTTTTATTGCAGGATGGCTGAATTGCTGGATGAACGCCAAGCGCGGTCAAAATCAGGACGGCGTCGGCCGGCGTGCCTGAGGACGTTCCCGTTCGGCGGCCTTGCTCGGCCCCTCATCGAATAACCAGGGCCACGGCATGCACCAGGAGGGCGCCCAGGACGCCCATCAGCATGCCGAAGAACACCTCCGTTTCGGTATGTCCCAGCAGTTCGACCAAACGTTCGTGGGAAAACCGGTGCGTCTTGAACAGTTCGTCCAGCATCTTGTTCAAAACGCGGGCCTGCTGGCCGGCGGCCCGGCGCACGCTCTGGGCATCGAACATGACGATGGCCGCAAAGGCCAGGGTGACGGCAAAGAGGGGGTCCGCCGTGCCTGTGCGAATGGCCACCGAGGTGCAAAGCGCCGCGGCCAGCGAGGAATGGGCGCTGGGCATGCCGCCGGTGCTGACCAAGAAGCCGAAATCGATTTTGCGCGCATGCACGAAAAAGCGAATCATTTTCGCGACTTGCGCCAACATCCAGCCGCAGAAGATCGACCAGAACGTCGGGTTATACCACCAGCCTGTCCAGATTGAATGCATGGTGAAGCCATTGCAAAACTCGCGTTTTGCCGGAATTCAGGATTCAGGAGACAGAATTCAGAATAAATTCAAATCCTTGACAACCATCCCGTTTTCGAGCGTAAAAATTCTGAATCCTGACTACTGACTTCTGTATTCTGCTTGCAAAAGCGGACTTTTGCAAGCGATTCAATTAATACGCGTTCTCGCGGCTGAATAATGTTTTGACCAGGATCTTGAAGTCGAAGGCCAGCGACCAGTTTTCCAGGTAATACAGGTCGTACTTGATGCGCTCCCGGATGTCCGTGTTCCCGCGCAGGCCGCTGACCTGCGCCCAGCCGGTCAGGCCCGGCTTGGAAGCGTGCCGCCACATGTAACGGCTGATCTCCTCCTTGAACTGTTCGACGAAACAGGGCCGTTCCGGACGCGGCCCCACCAGGCTCATCTCGCCCTTTAACACGTTCCAAAGCTGGGGCAGTTCGTCCAGGTTGTGCCGGCGCAGGAAAGCGCCGATGCGCGTGCGGCGCGGATCGTTTTCCACGGCCCAGACCGGCCCGGTCTCGGCCTCCGCATCCGGGACCATGGTGCGGAACTTGATCAGTTGGAACGGCCGTCCGCTTTCGCCACAACGCTCCTGTCCATAGAAAACGGGGCCCGGCGAGTCGCGCTTGATCAGGATCGCGAACACCAACAGGAGGGGCGAAGCCAAAATCAATCCAAACAACGCGCCGAGCACATCCTCCACCCGCTTGGTCAGGCGCCGCCAGAAATTATCCAGCGGCCAGTGGCTGACGCCCAGCAGGGGAATTTCGCTGATGGTCTGCATGTCCACTCTGCCTGTCATCACGTGAAGCAAATCCGGCACAAGCGTGAACGTGACGAGCGACTGCTCGCACAGGAGGATTAGCTCAATCGTGCTGGCATGATCGATGGAGGTGTCGGTAAGGATCACCTGGTCGGCCTGGTTGGATTCGATGAACGCGCGCAGGTCGGCCAGCGTGCCCTTGATCAGCTCGCGGGGAATATCCGGATGCGCCTCGCCGGGGCGGGTCTGGAAAAAAGCCGTCACCCGCGCGCCCAGACGCGGCTCCTGTTTCAACGCTTTCTTCAAACGCGCCGCGATGGCGTCGGTTCCCACGATGGCCACCCGGTTGACCACGCTCCGGTGCCGGGCCAGGTGTATTTCCCAACGAAAAAGCGCATACCGTTCAAGCGCTACGAACAACAAAATAGTCGCCGCCGAAAGAAACACGGCTATACTCGAAAAAGGCGGCTCCGTTTTCAAGATGAAGGCCAGCGCCACGGCAGCCAGAAGGCCCAGCAGGACGCCATGCACAAGACGAGGTATCTTGTCGCCGAACGCGCCGATCTGCGGACGGACGTAAAGGCCTAAATACTGAAAAATCAGCAGGAACAGAAAAGTGCCGACGAGCGCCCCCTGGGCATACATGCCATACAAATTGACGGGCGGGCGGTCGTGAAAGAGCGGAATCAGTCCGCTGTCGAACCGAATCCAGGTGGCCAGCATAAAGCCAAGAAACACGGCCGGCGCGTCGCCGGCAATCGCCGCGCAACTGGCCAGCACATCGGATGTATCGCGAACGCGCATCTTTTTATTCGTTCTTGGTTCGTAACAACTCAGGTAGTCAGGAGTCAGAATTCAGGATACAGAATAAAATACGTAAGAATCGGAAGAACGCGACAGACATTCCGCCAAGGCCTTGTGTTTAGCGCCGATTCTCTTCGTATT
>Ga0172380_10000666_pt1 | contig 63429 bp, 57 predicted proteins | sample Leawe162metaG_FD_119747 | JGI IMG/M metagenome (GOLD analysis project Ga0172380, IMG submission 119747) | Leachate microbial communities from a municipal landfill in Southern Ontario, Canada - Leachate well 162 metaG | ecosystem: Engineered > Solid waste > Landfill > Unclassified | place... | reverse complement strand
TATTTTTTGAATTGATTCCGAATTGATTCAACCAGCGTTTATCCAAGCCAATCATGGTTGCCAAGTAACCTCCGGCAGAATGACCGGAAATAAAAATCAGTTTGTTGTCACCGCCAAATTCCTCAATATGTTTGAAAACCCAAGCAACTGCCGCGGCTGCATCAATTATATAACTTGGAGATTTTGCCTTAGGACTTAAACGATAATTCACAGCTACAACAGCTATACCCTTATTTTGCAATTCTTCCGGTACATGCTTGTTCCCGCCAGTTAATCCGCCTCCATGGAACCAAACAACTGTCGCAAAGTTTTTTACATTGGTCGGATAATAAACATCAAGAAAGCATCGTTCGTTAATGTAAGAATCAAGTTTGATCTCGGAATCTTCATAATAACTTATGTTAGGCTTTAAAGCGTAATCATTGTTCTGAGCAAATAAAGTTAGTAGGATTGAAAAGTACGCAAGCGTAAAAAATAATTTATTTTTCATGGAGCTTATTCAGTTATCGAGTGAATTAATTATTGTGCAAAACTATTCTTCTATTGATTTCTCTTCGGCGAGTTTTAGTTTGTGTTTCTCAATCACACTCTTGTATTTCTTGTTCACAAACTTCATCATCGGAGCAATTAAGATTGGTGCGTATTTACCAGCCCAAGGATTTATTAACGTAAGCGGGATTGCAATTATAAATGCCGCCGGAATCAATAGTGCACGAGTTGAAAAATATTTGAATAATTCGTGGTCAATTCCTTCTTCGGCAAATTTGTTTTTAGGATTTCCTATGTACCGCCACACCAATGAATTAATTATTCCGGTTGCAGCAACATTGATGCAGTAAATAATGAAACTCAGATCAATAAAAATATTCTCTGAATAAAGTGCCGTGCTAAAAGGCATTGTTACAATGCTCATAAGAAAAAAAAGATTTAGCCAAAGTACTTTGCCATCGTAACTACGGACAAAACCAAACAGTTTGTGGTGATTAATCCAAAACTGCCCGATTAGTAAAAAGCTAATTATAAATCCAACAAATTTGGGTATTATAAGAAAAAGCCCATTTAGCAGAGCAATGTTTGATCTTTCTTCTACGTGAGGAACTTTTATTTCAATAATGAGAAGTGTAATCGCAATTGCAAACACAGCATCGCTAAAAAGGATTAAGCGTTCAAGTTGAAACTCTTTTTTATGTTTTGGTTCTAACCCAACCATGTTATCCTTTCGAGTATAGAGTGAGGAGTGTGGAACGAAGAGTGTACAAAAATTAATACTCTGCGTTCTTCGTTCTACACTTTTTGTATTAGTTTATCTAGTATCTCGGTTACATCGTTAATTACACGATGGCAAACTTTGTTAGTAAGATTGTTTGCTTTGACCACGGCTCTTCCCTCGGGTGTACTAACTGAAACACCAAGCAATTCTTCACAATTAAGTGAATTATTGCGCGCTTTAAATTCTTGCATCAACTGATTTGAGACATTGTAAACATGAGCTTTTGCCTCTTCTTTTTCGACTTCGGAATTCCATTGCTTCATTCCAAGAACCATTAATGCGCCGGTTACAGCACCGCAAGTTTTTCCGGTCCTTGCTATTCCACCGCCGAAAGATGAAGCCACACTTACGGCAGTTTTTTCATCAATTCCAAGTTCTTCAGCATAAGCCGAAAGAATAGCTTGAGAACAATTGTATTCTTCTTTGTATAGTTTAATTGCTTTTTCTGCCGGTTTCATTGCTATCATTCCTTTATAAAACTACTTTTCAAATTTGTCTACATACTTACCATAGAATTCACCAATAGCTTTGTAAGCTTTTTCCAAAATGTTTTCTGGAGGAAGAAATACTATTCTAAAATGCTGGGTGCCCGGTTTTTGTCCAAAGCCGCTACCATGAACAATTACAACACCGGTTTCTTTTAGGAGTTCTACTGCAAAGTGAAAATCGTTGGTTACATTATGCAAACGTGGAAACGCGTAAAAAGATCCTTCCGGCGCAACGCATGAAATTCCTTCAATAGAATTCATTGCCTCAACTGTCATATCTCTGCGTTTAGTTAGCTTTACCATAGCTTCGGTAAGATGAGATTGATCGCCTAGCAATGATGGCGCGATTCCATATTGCGCCGGGTGATTTGCACACAAACGCGCACGCAAAATTTTATTTATTGCTTCAATGTAATCTTTGAGTACGGCTTTGTTGCCACTTACAATTCCCCAGCCAATTCTAAACCCGGGAACCATATAATTTTTAGAAAGTCCCCCAAAAGTAATCATAGGCACTTCGGAATCTAGAGAAGCAATTGAAGTGTGAACTTTACCATCCATCAGAAGTTTATCGTAAATCTCATCGGCAAAAATTACAAGGTTGTGCTCTTTTGCTAGTTCAACAATTTGCTTCAGCAATTCCGGAGAATTATTTGAACCGGTCGGATTATTCGGATTGATTAAAATAATCGCGCGGGTTTTAGAATTGATTTTTTTCTTAATGTCTTCAATATCGGGCTGCCATCCATTTTCTTCATCCAAGTAATAAGGATTTTCCATCGTCTGCAACTTGCTTTGAATAGCTGTATAGAGCGGATAGCCCGGAGTTGGAGTCAAAACATTCTCACCATCGTTAACAAGGGCTGTTAAGCAAATTTCAATTGCTTCACTTGCGCCGGTAGTAACAAAAATATCCTGGATATTCTTGATGCCCTTTTTATCAGCTTCTTGGCCTATTGCATCTACTGCTTGCTTTATGCCGGAAGAAGGAGAATAACCATTGAGATTTTTTTTCATCGCATCATATGTAGCATCAATCAAATGTTTAGGCGGTTCCCAATCAAATTGGTTTGGGTCGCCGATGTTTAAGTACAACATTTCTTTGCCCGTTTTAGCAACTTCGTTTGCCAACACAACAATATCGCGCACAGCATATGTAATATTATCTGTTCTTACAGCCGGTTTAATTACAAAGTTAGACATGAGTTCTCCATTAGGTTGAATCTTACAACTGAAAAATTAGTTCATTCAAAAAACAATCTCCATTCTTATTTAAAGAATTCCGAATAAAGATTTCGCATTACATGCCTAGATTTTATTCAAATGTGAGACTAGAAAACTGATTCTGTTTAACCTTTTGCTGATTTTTTGACAGAGGATTTCTCAAATGGCAAAATTTTTGCATTTGGCTTAGTAGAATTATTGTAAGTATCGCTCGAATACCACCAACGAGAAGGGAGCTTAACCGAATAATTCTCATATTGCTTTTGTGCAGACTTAAGTTTTTTCTTGATTTGAAATTCTTGCAATGTGTAGGAGAAAAATTTGCTCACAAATTCAATACGGGGAATGATAGCATCTGAGTTTTTTGCAAATATTACTAAAGGAATAGTCATCAAGAATATTTTGAGGTCGAATAAAAATGATCTGTTTTCTTCATAGAATAAGTCAAGTGCAATTAAATTTTCAACACCCAGAGTTCTATCACCAATCAATTGCCAAGTACCGGTTATGCCCGGCTTAGCCATAAGCTCATTACGGATTTTATATTGAACCGGAAACTGAGCTTTCATAATTTCCAAATCACGCATCATCAACGGGCGTGGGCCAACGAAACTCATCTTACCTATAAGCACATTATAGATTTGCGGAAGTTCATCAATTCCCGTTAAACGAAGTATACGAGCAAACTTCCTAATATTAACAGCTTGTCTTTGAATTAGAAAAATATCCTTCCAATGTATGTGCTCTATTCTTTCTGCTTCAATCATCTTAATAGTTTTGAATTTAAAAACGTTGAAGCATTTTCTTTCGAGTGTTAATCCGCGCAACTGAACAAAGAATGGATTTTCCCTTAGCAGAGCAAAAACCGATAAAGCTATAAGCACTTGTAATGGCAACGTTACTGCAATGATTAACAGTGCGGTGAAAAAATCAAATAACCTTTTTGTGATTTTGTAAATCATACGTTAGAAAATTAATGTCCATAAAATGTAATCTAAGATTAGAATTGAAGCTGAACTAACAACAAATGAGCGGATTGTTGACAATCCAACTCCTTCCGCGCCTCCTTCGGTTCTAAATCCAATATGACAGCCGAGCAGAGCTGTTACGCTTCCGAATAAAAGACCTTTTATTAGGCCAAAAGAAAAATCACTGAAAGCAAAGTATCTTCTTACCGATTCAAAAAAAACGTTGAATGAAACACCAAGAAATAAGTTGGAAATGAAGTAAGCCCCAATAATTGCTATCACGTTAGCAAAAACAACTAAAACCGGCATCATAATCATTGCAGCAAAAAAGCGAGGAGTTGCGAGAAAGCCAACGGGACTAATACCCATAGTTTCAAGCGCGTCAATCTGTTCTGTAACTTTCATCGAACCAAGCTCTGCGGCAATTGAAGCGCCAACTCTTCCAGCTATTACAATCGCAGTGAGCACTGGACCAAGTTCCGTAATAATTGCGCGAGAAGTAGCTGAACCCAAAAACGATAATGGTGCTATACCTTTCAATTGATACGCTGCTTGCCAAGCGGCAACAGCTCCGGTAAAGCTTGCTATGATCAAAACAAGCGGTATTGAGTTTACACCAATGTGTTCCATTTGATAAAAGAAATTTTTTCTGCTTCTAAACAAACTTGGCGCGTGCTTAAATATATCTATGAGAAGTAGGAAAACTTGACCGCACTCTTCAAAAAAATTAAGTGTCTTTTCCCCAATCTTCTGTAAAAATAAAATCATTATAGTCCTAAATATCTATACGTAAACTAAGAAAGTTGCTTGAATTTAGAAATCACTTCTTCTGTGGTCTGCAATTTACAGATTTCTTCCGCAGTATCTATTGAATGAAAGTTTTTCGAAATATCAGCAAGCAGTTTTAACTGAAGTTCCGGTTCAGTTTCCGGTGTTAACAATAAGATTACAATCTTTGCATCCTTTGCATCAAGCGATTCAAATTCAATTCCATTGCGGCAGACTGCTATTGTAATTATTGGAGATTGAATCTTCAATCGTGCGTGAGGAATTGCAAGATGATTCGCTAAACCGGTAGAGAACTGCAATTCGCGCTTCCAGACTTCTTCAAAAACTTTCTCTTTATTTAATTTACTTTTAGCAGAAACAAACTCGCACAGTTCTCTAATAATTAATTCTTTACTTGAGGCTTCGGGAAAAATTATCATGTCCTTCCTAAGCAAATCTTTGAAGGTGAGTTTTTTCTTACTTCGTTTCAAAAAGTAACTCATTGCCGGAGCGCTGCTAAGTGATGTTACCAAAGCCATTATTATCAGAGCAACAAAAACTTTTTCTTGTATCAATCCGGCTTGAAATGCAAGTGTTCCTAGAACAATTTCCATGGCACCACGAGAGTTCATTCCAAATCCAATTGCAAGAGAATCTTCTTTGTTCATTCCGCCCCAGTATGCGCCTAACCCGCAGCCAACTACCTTACCTACAAATGCTAGCACAAGAAATATCAGCACAATTCCAAGATCAAAATTTTGAATGAAGTTTACACGAAGCCCAATTGATACGAAAAACAGCGGAGCAAAAATATTTGTTACAAACTGCTGAATTATTTCTCTTGTTTCTTCTTTAAGATGTACAGAATCGCCAATTGCAATACCAACAATGAATGCACCGAAGATTGCATGAACTCCAATCCATTCACTGAATGCCGCGCCTAAAAAACCAAGAGTTAAAATTAGATTTAAAACGCCTCCCGGATAAGTAGTAACTTTTTCAAACTTCGGTAAAATGAAGTTGAAGATTTTCCGTCCTACTAATAATGTTAAAACTATAAACGCACCAAGCATTAGCATTGTAGAACCGAATTCAATTCCGCTGGCATTTCCCCTCATCATAGCAAGAATCACGGAAAAAATAATCCAGCCAACTAAATCATTCAACATAGCAGAAGCTATTATCAAAAATCCAATTTCAGTTTTGAAAATGTTGAGATCCATTAAAGTTCTTGCAACAACCGGCAAAGCTGTTATTGAAAGCGCCGTACCAACAAACAACGCAAAGATGAGATGATTTTCGTTTGATGTTATTCCCAATACATTCGGGAAAAACCACGCTGCTCCAAAGCCGAGAGCAAAAGGAAAGACAACACCCATGACACTTATTAATGAGGCGGCTTTACCTTGTCTTGCAACTAGAGAAAGATCAACTTCTAAACCGGATACAAGCAGCAGCATAACAACAGCAAGCAGAGTTATTCCTTGAAACGCAATGTTGACAGAACCGGAATTTGAAATGAAGTTATTCGTTAAAGAAGGAAACAAAGCACCAAGAATAGTTGGGCCTAGAATTATTCCAGCAAGAATTTCTCCGAGCACAATAGGTTGCTTAAACTTTTTGAGAAACTCACCTATAGCGCGCGAAAAAAAAAGCATTACTGCAACACCGGCAAGAAACAATACGATATCGGTTTCGGTTAAATTCATTCAGTTGCGTTTTCCGGTTTTACAATCAACAACGAACATGGCAATTGTCTAAAAACAAATTCCCAGTCATGTTGAAAAATTCTATCTAGCAATTTTGGCTTTCTAGCCGGTGAAGGAATAACAAATAGATCCCCTTTGTTTTCGTTAACCCAATTGCTTGCTTCCCACCCTTGCTTACCGTAAAGACAAATTGTTTTAACATCGGCATCTACTAGATTTAATTCCCTAACAAATAATTCCATTTTATTTTTCTCTTCATCCAGCCAAGTATGCCGCATTGCTTGCGCTTCTTCTTTCGATCCCGAATCGTAAACGGTTGTAGCTAATGCCGGTAGTTGAAATTCTCTGATAAAGAAAAGTTCGTGCGCGTTTATCAATTGAGAAATCTCGTAAGCTTTTTTAGCGGCTAGTTCACTAAGTGAAGTAAAATCCACAGAGACACAAATCTTTTTAAAAGGGGCTCTTTCTACCGAGGGTTGAGTCAGCAGCAAAACGGAACAAGGTGCTTCGCGCATTAATGTTCTTGCTATAGAACCAATATAATATTTCAAAAAGTTTTCTTTTATTAGAGCACCGGCAACAAGTAAATCAATTTTTTCGGTCGAACAAAACTCTAAAATGGAATCCTCAACATCACCTTCTCTCCATAAAAGTTTGTAAGAACTCTCCTCAATACCGGCTTCTTTTATCATTGCAGTCAATTCGGTTTTTAACTCTTCGCTAAAATCGCCAATGTGAATAAGAACCAATTCAGCATTGAACATTTCACTTAAACGCTTTGCTTCAAAAAGAAGCGCGCGTGAGTTTGGAGAAAACGAAACTGCGAGACCAATTTTTTTGAAGGCCATTGCTCTGCTCAAGTTTTTTTTGAAATTCTACTTTAAGATAACAAACTTTTCGGGTTGGCAATTACTCTTATTTTATATATTTTTTTAAGTGGAATGTATCACTAACAATTGAGCGATAGGTGAAAGTATGAGTACAGAGTTAGTTGAAAAAAGAAAAAAAATCGAACTGCCGGAAAACCTAGTTTTTGGTAAATTATTTTCTGATCACATTTTTGAAATGGATTACGATGGAGCTAAGGGCGGATGGCAAACTCCGGTTATTAAAAAATTAGAAAACCTTAGCATTCATCCGGCGGCAATGGTTTTCCATTATGGACAAGCATTGTTTGAAGGATTAAAGGCTTACAATTTAGTAGATGGGCGCGTGGCTATTTTTAGACCGGAGAAAAATATTGAAAGACTGAATAACTCAGCTAGAAGATTATGTATGCCCGAAGCCGATCCGGATCTGGTATTAAAATGGCTGATCGATTTAGTTAGAATGGAAAAAGATTGGATTCCGGACCGTCCCGGTCATTCACTTTACATCCGCCCCTTTATGATTTCTACCGAACCATGCTTCGGTGTTCGACCGGCTGAACAATACAAATTGATGATTATGCTTAGTCCGGTTGGACCATATTATCCGGAAGGATTTAAACCAGTACCAATTATGGTTGTAGATCAATATGTACGCGCCGTACGCAGAGGAACAGGAGAAGCTAAAGCTGCCGGCAACTACGCAGCAAGTTTGATTGGGCAAAACCAAGCTAAGCATGAAGGCTTTTCTCAAGTTCTTTGGCTTGATGCAATCGAGCACAAATACATTGAAGAAGTTGGTGCTATGAATATTTTTATACGTTTTAAGGATGAAATTGCTACGCCAAGTTTGGAAGGTTCTATACTCCCGGGCGTTACAAGGAATTCCGTAATTCAAATCCTTAAAGACTGGGGACACACAATAAACGAACGCCCAATTTCAATTGATGAAGTTGTAGCTGCTTACGATAAAGGTGAGTTGCTCGAAGTTTTCGGAACCGGAACTGCGGCAGTTATTTCATCCGTCAGCAAATTAAAGTTTCATGATAAGTTGATGACTTTCAATGAAACAGAAGCCGGCGAGCTTGCATTAAAACTTTACGGTGAACTTACCGGTATTCAATACGGCAAGGTTGCAGATAGACATAATTGGCTTACTTATATTGACTAATCCGGATTGTTAATGTTCAATAAATACTTTACTTTTTTAACGGTCGTGCTAATAAGCTCGACCGTTTTTTGTGGGACAACACAAAAACCGAAAAACATTATTCTTTTGATCGGTGATGGAATGGGACTTTCGCAAGTTACTGCGTCGGTTCTTTCTTTGGGCAATGATCAATTTAAAAAATTCCAAACAATTGGATTAATTAATACTTGTGCGGCTGATAAATTGGTGACTGATTCCGCTGCCGGTGCTACAGCGTATTCTACCGGATACAAAACAAACAACGGCAAAATTGGTGTTGATCCTAATGGAAAAATATTAACTAATATAGCAGAGATTGCTCGGCAAAAGAAAAAATCAACCGGAATTATTGCAACGAGTTCTGTAACCAACGCTACACCGGCAGCATTTCTCTCTCACGTAGAATCTCGTAAAAGTGAATTTGACATTGCAGCACAAATCTTAAATAGTAAAGTTGATTTTCTAGCCGGTGCCGGGACCGACTTCTTTCTTCCTAAGGAACTTGGTGGAAAAAGAGAAGATGGCAAAAACTATGTTGACTCTATGAAAGCGCAAGGCTATTTCTATTCGAGCGATAGCACCCAAATACCTTCTCTTTCATCACAGAAAAAGTTTTTTGGATTATATGGCGCCTCTGCTCTTCCACATGGAAACAAAAGAGATTATACACTTGGCCATTTAACTAAAGCTGCAATTCAATCATTAAGCAAGAATAGTAAAGGATTTTTCTTGATGGTTGAAGGCTCTCAAATTGATTGGGCGGCTGATAAGAACGATAAAGAATACCTTTTTGCCGAGCAGAAGGATTTTAATTCTGCAATTGAAGAGGCAATGAAATTTGCAGAGAAAGATAAGAACACACTAGTTATTGTTTTAGCAGATCACGATACGGGAAGTTTGGGTGTTTCCGGTCGTAATAGTGAAACCGGCGTTCTTGATGTAGTCTGGGCTACAAGATATCATACTGCAAATTTTGTTGGAATGTTTTCATTTGGACCGGGGTCATTACAATTCAACGGTATACAAGAAAATAGCGATGTTGGAAAAAGGTTAATCAATCTGATCCAATCCAAATAGTTTTATTTCACAAAAAGGCGAATTGAATTCGTCTTTTTAATTTTTTCCTAAATACCTTAAAATTTTCCTTGACAAATAGTGTACGCGTTCACTATTATTACATAGTGAACAAATGAGCACTATAATGAAAAGTCAATTAACAGAACGTCAGCAAGAAATCCTTGATTTCATCCAACAATTTGCGGAAGCCAATAATTATCCTCCCACCTACCGAGAAATTGGCAAACACTTCAACATTTCCAGCACATTCGGCGTCAAAAGACATGTAGATGCACTTGCAAAAAAAGGCTATCTATCAAATGAGAGTAATACTAGCCGAACACTATCTATTATAGATGAAGGGCTAAACAAATCGGGACATACTCTCGATAATATGTTAGAAATACCAATTATTGGACGAGTAGCAGCCGGGCAGCCGGTACTAGCAGTAGAAAATGTTGAAGGAAAAATGATGATTGATCCTAGCTTGGCAAGTAAAAAAACGGGGTGTTTCGGATTAAAAGTTCGCGGTGACAGTATGATGAATGCCGGGATTCTTGAAGGCGACTTAGTAATTGTATCGCCTCAAAAAGAAGCTGTTAACGGAGATATAATTGTTGCACTCTTACATGATGAGGCAACAATGAAAAGATTCGAAAGAAAAGAAAACAAAATTTACTTGGTTCCGGAAAATGAAAAATACAAACCTATTGAAGTGGATAATGTTGAAGAGTTTTCGATTATCGGAAAAGTCATCAGTGTATTTAGAACCTACAATTGAGGAGAAAGAAATGAAATCACTTTACTTCACTACAGCAATCATAAATCGTAATAGAGTAAGATTCATATATGGTTTCGAAGAAATAATTCTTGAACCCTATTACATCAGCAAAAATAAAACCGGCAAGAAAGTTCTCTACGGAAGACAATACGGAACAAACTCTGTAGATTTATTTGAATACGACAAAATTTGCAACATCAAGATTCTTGGTTTCGAAAAGTTTTCGCCAATTATTCCAATAATGCCGGTATTAAACTAAAATGGCACCGCGACTGAAACGAGAAAAAGTGGATTTACTAATTGACCATTTGTGGCAGCAAGGGTATTTAACTTTAAGCAGAAAGTTTGGAAAGTATTTGCCCGCACCTCCAACAATAAGCGGTTACGAAGTAGATTCAATTAGTCGTTACAAGAAAAAATTAGCAATTGGAATAACTGTTGCCGAAGAAGAATTGAATGATGTTTTGTTCACAACACGACTTGAAGCTATACTCTCCTATCAGCGGCAAAATCCTATAAACCGGGTTACTCTCTTTCTTGGAGTTCCATATAATTCTGTTGTAAAAGCTACAATGCTTATCTCAACCCTCTCGCAAGAAACCCAAAAGCAGATTAAAATTGTTGCTCTGCCGGATAAGAAGTAAGCAATAACTCCCAAAAACCAACTTAATTAAATAAAACCTTCATTTTCTTGACATTTACTCACATCGAAAGTATTTTTTCGAGCCAAAATTGAATGAAGAGACCTAAGTTGGCCTTTAAACTGAGCTCAGCCGACATAAAATTAATCGAAGGAGTAAAATCCAAAGGTAATATTCCTAACCATATTGCGATAATAATGGATGGGAATGGAAGATGGGCAAAGAAAAGAAATCTTCCCAGAATAGCCGGTCATCATAAAGGCGTTGAATCTGTTAGACAAATTGTAGAAGCATGTGCTGGACTCGGTGTAAAAATTCTTACCCTCTATGCATTCTCTACGGAAAATTGGAAAAGACCGAAAGACGAAGTTTCAACATTGATGCGCTTAATGGTGAAGAGTCTTAAGAGTGAAACAGACGAATTACATAAGAACAAAATAAAGTTAATATCTATTGGCGATTCCAAATCATTACCGGATATCGTTCGCCGGGAATTAAACAGCGCTATCGAAAAGACATCGCAGAACGATAAGATGATCTTGAATTTGGCGTTAAGTTACAGCGGAAGATGGGAACTTGTAGAGGCAGTAAAAACTATAAGCAAAGAAGTTCTTGCGGGCAATTTAGATCCGGATCAGATTAATGAAGAAACCGTTGCCGATAATTTAACAACAGCCGGTTTGCCGGAACCAGATCTGATGATTAGAACCAGCGGAGAATTCCGGATAAGTAATTTTCTTTTATGGCAGCTGGCTTATTCCGAAATTTATATTTCAGATGTTCTATGGCCCGAGTTTAGAAGTAAACATTTGATCGAAGCTGTAATCGATTACCAAAAACGCGAAAGACGTTTTGGTTTAGTTAGCGAACAATTATCCAGCAAATCAAAAAAAACAAATAATGCTAAAACTCACTCCAAGAAAGCAGTTTAAGATTTCCCTTATCATATTCTTGATTTTTTCTTCCTTGCTTTTTTCTCAGCAACAAAAGGTAAGTTATAAAATTTTAGGAATTTCTGTTACGGGGAACAAGTCCGCAGATGCTACCACAATTATCGCCAACACTGGTTTACGTGTTAACGATGAAATAAGCATCCCGAGCGATCAAGCCAATAATGCAATCAAAAGATTATGGAATTTAGGCATCTTCGAAGATGTACAATTAGCTATTGAAAAAAGCGTTGCCGACGGAATCTTCTTGCAAATAATGGTTAAGGAGTATTCCCGTCTAGAAAAAATTGTCTTTAGAGGCTATGATGAACTTAGCGAAGATGACTTAAACAAAAAAGTGTCCATTGTTCGCGGGCAAACTCTTAAGCCGCAAGAAATCTCTAGAATTATTACAAAGATTAAAGCTGAGTACGAAGAAGAAGGTTATCTTAATGCTCAAATCACTCCAAGCAAATATGTTTTCTTTCAAGCCGATACTTCCGATAATGAAATTACTGTTACTTGGAGAAATGAAAAAGACCTTTCTCAAGAATATCAATCTACATATGAATTAGATAAATCTTCCACGGTTAACTCAATTTCCAGAGTAAAAGATAGAATTATGCTTGTTATGGATATTGAAGAAGGTGATGAAGTAACAATAAATCAAATTCGTTTTAACGGAAATATTGCCTTTGATGATGATGATTTGAAAAGTGAATTTGACGAAACCGGAGAAACCAAATGGTGGAAGTTCTGGAAGTCGGCAAAATTCAAACGTGATAAATTTGAGAAAGACAAAGACCTATTGCAGAAATTTTATCAGAAAAAAGGTTACAGAGATTTCACCGTACTTAAAGACACTACCATACTTTCTGCCGATAGAAAAACAATTGATGTAGTTGTTGACGTTTACGAAGGCAATGAATACAAAGTTCGTAATGTTATCTGGGAAGGAAATTCCGTTTATCCCTCTGAAGAGTTGGATGCAAGATTGGACCTAAAGAGAGGCGCCGTTTTCGATTATGAAAAATTTGAACAGAATCTTCGCTTTAACGAAAAACAATCAGACGTTTCCTCTTTGTATCAAGACAATGGTTATTTAACAGCTCAAATAGATCCTAAAGAAGAAAAAGTAGCTTCCGATTCGGTAGATATTAGAATAAAAGTTATTGAAGGCAGTAGATTTAAAATTGGTAAAGTAGATGTGCAAGGAAACGACAAAACCAAAGACAAGGTAATCCGCAGAGAATTATATACAATACCGGGCAGCTACTTTAGCCGCGGCTATATTATGCGTAGTATTCAGCAGCTAGCAAATCTTCAATACTTTAATTCGGAACAGTTATATAAGACCGGCGTAGATTACAAACCGGTTAGCGATAGTATTGTTAATCTTGCATTCAAAGTTGAAGAAAAATCGAGCGATTACTTAAATGCATCTGTTGGTTATAGCGGAGCTTTCGGTTTTAGCGGTTCTGTTGGTTTTACTCTTACAAACTTTTCTATTCTAGAGCCATTCAGAATGGGCGGCGGACAAGTGTTGAACTTTAACTGGCAGTTCGGTGTAGGCAACTACTATAGAACATTCTCTCTTGGCTTTACAGAACCATGGTTTATGGACACCCCAACATCACTTGGATTTGACTTATTTGATACACGCCAAAGATATGTTTACGATTTACGCCAATCCGGAATTACACTGCGTACAGGACGCCGTTTAACATGGCCGGATGATTTCTTCTATGTAAACGCAATGCTTCGTTTCCAGTATAACGACGTGATTGACGGGCAAGGTATTTATCAAACCGGATTGACAAGACAATATACTTTTGGTGTTGGAATTGCAAGAACTGACATTGATAATCCAATCTTCCCCGCTACCGGTTCTAAAATATCTTTAAATGGTGAAATTACAGGTGGGCCATTTTTACCCGGCAATGTTGATTACTATAAATTAGATTTAAAAGCAGAGTGGTATAAACCGTTATTTAATAGCAAAAGGTTTGTACTATATAGCAGCGCTGAATTTGGCTATATTGGGGAATTAGTTGACAACACTCCTATTCAACCATTTGAATACTATTATATGGGTGGCAGTGGATTAATTATTGCAACAACACCGTTACGCGGTTATGATGATAGGAGTTTGGGATCTGTGGATGCTGCGTCAAGCAGTGTTATTGGTAGCCGAGTTATGACTAAATTTACGACAGAGTTTAGAGTTGCCTTAGCAATGGAGCCGATTCCAATTTACTTATTGGCATTTGCAGAAGCGGGTAACGTTTTTGAGAATTTGAAAAGCACAAACTTCTTCGATTTGAAACGTTCTGTTGGTGTTGGCGCAAGAATATTGCTTAACCCGATTGGTTTAATTGGCTTTGATTATGGATATGGATTTGACCGTACAAGCGTAGACGGAGAAGCTCCGCAATGGATGTTCCACTTCCAGTTTGGCAAGGGTTTTTAGTTAGATAGTTGAAAATCTGGCAGCAACCAGTGGACTGCCAAATACACTGAATTTATTTTGGAATGTCCTTCTAAAAATTTAGTTTTCGTACCGCAGTCGAAAGGAAAAGTTTATTAACTTATAAATTAGAGGTTCACGTGAAAAAACTAGTAGCACTTTCTTTAATTGTATTTACAGCAGCAGTATTTGCTCAACAAGCTCAGCCAGCAGCAACATTAAAAATTGGTTATGTAGATTCTGAAGTTATATTAGCTCAGTATCCGGAAGCTATAAAAGCAAAGAGCGATCTTGAAGGTATGGTAGCAAAATGGAGAAAAGACTTAGACAGCATGCAAACTGACCTCCAAAAGTCATATGCGGACTATCAGAAGCAATCTCAAGAGAAAAACGTTAAACAGGACGATTTACAAAAATCCCAAAAAAATGTAGTTGAAAAAGAGCAAAGAGCTCAGCAATTTCAACAAGCGAAATTTTCTCAACCTAACGGTGAGTATTTTGTTAGACAAGAACAGTTAATGAAACCGGTTAAAGAAAAAATCTTCAAGGCTATTGATGAAGTTAGCAACGGTGAAGCAATGCAGTTTGTATTCGATAAAGCCGGCGAAGTTGTACTATTGAAAGCTGATCCTCAGTTCGATATCACTTTCAAAGTTCTTGATCTCTTAAAAAGAGGCAAAAAATAAACTCGGGATATACAATGAAAAAGATCGGATTCATCTTTTCTTTAATTCTTTTTGTAGTTGCAGCACAGTTAAATGCACAACCGAAAATCGGTTATGTTGATAGCGACACTATAATGAAGCAACTACCGGATTATCAGGACACACAGAAGAAACTAGACGCACTTATTAAGGAATGGCAAGAAGATCTCTCAAAACTTGAGAAGGATTGGAAAGCAAAATATGATGATTACGAAAAAAGGAAACTAATTCTCAGTGAGCAAAAACGTGTTGAAATTGAGAAAGAATTAGTTGATCTTGAAAATGAAAAAGATAAATTCCGTCAAGATAAGTTTGGTGTGCGTGGAGAATTATTCCAGAAACAAGAAGAATTGATGAAACCGCTTCACAATAGAGTTTTTACAGCAATCCAAGATGTCGCAAAAGAAAATGAATACGATTTTATTTTTGATAGAAGCGGAGATGTGATTTTCCTCTACGCTAAAGAAGAATTTGATTGTACAAAACTTGTTCTTGAAAAACTAAAATGAGTTTTTATGAAATTGACATTGAAAGAAGCCGCCGACTTTGTCGGCGGTGTTGTTTATGGCAATCCGGAAATTGAAATAACCGGTATTGCTAAAATTGAAGAAGCCAAATCCGGCGAATTAACTTTTCTATACTTACCCGGATATGAACACTTCCTAAACACAACAAACGCAGCAGCAGTTCTTATCTCTCCCAAATTCGTCAGAACCCGCGAAGACATTTCTTATATCGAAGTAAAAGACCCAAACGTAGCTCTCAATCAGATCATTAAAAATTTTCTTAAGCCGATTGTAAATCTGGATGGACAGGACAAATCCGCATCGATTCATTATGCTACAAAAATTGCTACCTCAGCAGCGATTGGAAAAAATGTAATTGTTTCGGAAGGATGCGAGATTGGCGAAAACTCAATTATTCTTCACAATACAGTTTTGATGGAGAATGTAAAAGTTGGCAAGGACTGTATTATTTATCCGAACGTAACAATTAGAGAGAATTGCATAATTGGTAATGGTGTAATAATTCATTCCAACACATGTGTTGGTTCTGATGGATTTGGCTACATTACTAATTCAGAAGGCGAGCATGAGAAGGTTCCCCAAATTGGGAATGTAGTTATTGAAGATAATGTTGAGCTTGGCTCCAATGTTTCTATTGATAGAGCTATGCTTGGTTCTACATTGATTAAGAGAGGCACCAAGGTAGATAATCTTGTTCAGATTGCTCATAATGTTGTAGTTGGTGAAAATTCGCTCATCATTTCACAAAGCGGAATTTCCGGAAGCACAAAACTTGGAAAGAGATGCATACTTGCCGGACAAGTTGGACTTGTTGGACATATTGAATTAGCGGACGATGTAATAATAACAGCACAGTCCGGAGTTTCTAAATCTATTGACAAAGCCGGTAAATACCGGGGTTCGCCAACAGCACCTCTTGGAGAAACGCTAAGACTCGAATCACACATGCGCAACCTCCCGACCTATGTAGAAAAGATTAAAAAATTAGAAGAAAAAATCGCATCTTTGGAAGCAAAATTTTCAGAAAAAAATTAAAGGCTATAGATGCTTGAGCTTCAGAGGACGATTGCAAAAGATGTATCAATTTCCGGAATTGGTTTGCATACCGGAACATCTTGTACAATGACATTCAAACCGGCACCGGATAATTACGGAATAAAGTTTATTAGGACAGATATTGGCGGCAGACCGGAAATTCCGGCTAACGTTGATTACGTTGTAGACATTTCCCGCGGAACTACAATTGGTTTAGGTGAAGCAAAAGTATATACAGTTGAACATGTACTTTCTGCGGTTTATGGTTTACAAATAGATAACATAATTATTGAATTGAATGGAATTGAACCTCCGATAGGCGATGGCAGCGCAATGCCTTATGTTGAAAAACTACTGGAAGCCGGTTTTGTTACTCAAGAGACACCTAAAGACTATCTTGTTATAGATCAAACCGTAAGTTTTCATGATGAAGAAAACAAGATTGATATTGTTGCCCTTCCGCTCGATAGTTACAGAATTTCCATAATGGTTGATTATGAAAATCCGGCACTTGGGAGCCAGCACACCGGCTTGTTTGATCTGGAAAAAGAATATGTAACTGAATTCGCTCCAGCGAGAACTTTTTGTTTCTTGAGCGAAGTTGAAATGCTGGCTGACCAAGGGTTGATTAAAGGCGGAAACATTGATAACGCTGTTGTAATTGTCGACCATGAAATAAATGATGAAGACTTGAGTAGATTAAAAGGAAAATTAAATCTTGATCATGATCTAACAGTAATTAACGGTTATCTGGATAACAACAAGCTTCGTTTCAGAAATGAACCGGTTAGACATAAACTTTTAGACATGGTAGGCGACTTAGCTTTGGTAGGTGTTCCTATCAAAGCGCAAATACTTGCTGCCCGTCCCGGACACAAAGCCAATGTAGAGTTCGCAAAGAAAATCCGTCAGCTTTATCAACAGAAAAAACTTGTAAAGAAATTCCAGTTTGTAAAGAAAGAAGGATTGGTTTTCGACATCAACGCGATTCAGAGAATTCTTCCTCACCGCTACCCTTTCCTTCTTGTCGATAAAATTATTCATCTGGATATGGATAAGAAAGTTATTGGTATTAAAAACGTTACTATAAACGAACCATTCTTTAACGGACATTTTCCGGGTCAACCGGTAATGCCGGGTGTTTTAATAGTTGAGGCTATGGCACAAGTTAGCGGAATTTTGTTACTCAACTCTTACCTCGATCCGGAAAATCACCTCGTTTATTTTATGACAATTAACAATGCAAAGTTTAGAAAACCGGTAGTTCCGGGAGATCAAATTACACTTGAAGCCGAATTGGTAAATGTAAAAGGTGGTAAGTACTTTTCACTTAAAGGCTCAGCTTATGTTGATGGCAATCTAGTTGCTGAAGCAGATTTTATGGCTGCTATGGTTCCAAAAGAAAATAAACCTAAAGAATAAAAGAAATTATATGGTAGAAATTCATCCAACGGCAATTGTTAGCCCAAAGGCAAAACTTGGAACCGATGTTAAAATTGGTCCATTCTCAATAATTCATGATGATGTTGAAATCGGCGACGGATCAATAATTGATTCTCACGTTGTTTTATATGATGGCGCACGTCTTGGTAATCGTGTCAGATTATTTCAAGGTGTTTCAGTTGCCAACACACCACAAGATCTAAAGTTCGGCAATGAGGTTACATACTTCTATATTGGTGATGAAACTCAGATTAGAGAGTTTGTAACACTTCATCGAGGAACACACGCAACCGGAAAATCGGAAGTTGGAAAGAACTGCTTACTTATGGCTTATACGCACGTAGCACATGATTGTATTCTCGGGAATAATATTATTCTAGCTAATGGTGTTCAGATTGGCGGACATACCGAAATTGAAGATCATGTAATTGTCGGCGGACTCGTTGGCATTCATCAATTTACAAAGATTGGTGCTCACGCAATGGTTGGCTCCAATTCAAAAGTCTCGGCAGATGTTCCCCCGTTTTTAATGGTTCAAGGCGCACCGGCAAGATATGAAGGAATAAACAAAATCGGTTTACGCCGCAGAGGTTTTACGCCGGAACAACTTGAAGCAATTAAAGAAGCCTATAGAACTCTTTATCTTTCCGGATTACTTTTCTCTCAAGCAAAAGAAAAAATTGCTAAAGAACTTGGTCATCATGAAGTGGTAAAAAATATCCTAGATTTTATTTCCAAGGCAACACGCGGTATAGTTCGTAAATGATCTGGCATTTCATAGATTCAGATTTTAACAGTGGCGAGTTCAATATGAATTTTGATATTGAACTCGCTAAAAACTGCAAAAACGAAAACGCCTATTTTCGTCTTTATCGTTGGCAACCCTATTGTATCTCGCTCGGCGCAAATCAATCATTTGAAGATATTAACCTTGAAAAAGCTAAAGCTGATGGAATTGATGTTGTTAAAAGACCTACCGGCGGACGGGCTATATTACATGCCGAAGAATGGACTTACTCAGTTGTACTGCCATTAAATTATCAATACTCCCCAAAGGAAGTTTACTCAATAATTTCTAACGCATTGATTCGCGGATTAGATTTATATGATCCGCTTTTAGCAAAATCCGAACTAGAAAGTGTTCAGCCTAACTTTTCAAAACTGCTGGAAGAACCAAGCGGAGTTTTATGCTTTGCTTCTACTGCCAAGAATGAAGTGAAATTTGGCGGGAAAAAATTAATCGGCAGCGCTCAGAGAAAGCTTAATAATACAATTCTACAGCACGGCTCAATTCTTTGCGGAACGTTTCATAAAAAATTAGCCGAATATTTGAATACTGACATCAGCTCAAAAGAGCAGCTACAAGCAGAGCTAAACTCCAAAACCACTGAGATCGAAACGATTCTTAGCACCAAAATTGATTATGACCGCTTGAAAGAGTGTCTAATCCGAGGTTTTGAGCAAGAGTGGCAAATTGAGCTAATACGAAAAGAAACAATTATTTAACAGTGTAGAACGAAAATCACTTCCTTCCCTTCTTACTTAGTATTAAATTTAGTTGCAAATTCAGATGAATTATTAAATTCTATAGAGACAAATGCGAAAACTATTTTCACTTTTTATTCTGCTTAGTTATTCAATTTCCGCACAGGACCAGAAAGATCTTGAGTTCTATTTAGAATCAGCTCAAGTAATGGATATTACAAATGACGGAAGTAATTTATGGTTCGCTACAAACGGACATGGAATTATTTCTTATTCTCCTTCAACAAATAAATGGGAACAGTATTCAACGCAGAAGGGAAATATTTCGCTCGATCTTTTCTACTGCATAGCCGCTAACGAAAATTATGTTTGGGCCGGATCAACTGATGGACTTTTCATCTTAGATAAAAAAACCGGAAACTGGACAAAAAGAAAATTTGCACTCGGCGGACAATTGGCTAACTGGATTCGTTCGATTGCATACGACGAAGATGAAAATGTTGTATGGATTGGGAGATTTAAGTATTTGACTAAGTTCGATGTTTCGGCAAGAAGATATACAGATTATGATCTTACAATTAGGAACAGTGAAAAGACAAACACAATAAAATCTATTCGTGTAGAAAAAAAATATGTTTGGTTTGGAACCGAGGCTGGCGTTCATCGTTATGATAAGGCGAAAGATTTTAATAATAAAGACGCTAGAAGATTTTACGACATCAGAAACAATTCTTTTAACGGAGAAGGAGAACAAGTTTCTGTAAATACAATTTTAACTGAACGTGACTATATTTGGTTTGGCTTAGATGAATTTGTAACTCCCGAGCGACCGGATTTTAATGTTGGCGGCTTATACCGCTTCGATTATAAAACTGAATGGCTGGGGCTTGATGCATCGAAAGGTTTGCCCGGTAATGGTGTGTACGATTTAGAACGCACCGGGAATTACATTTGGGCTTCGTTGTATCAGTTCGGCAGTTCAACTAAAGAAACTTTTGGACGCGGTTTGGCATTGATTAATCGAGTAACAAATCAAATTACGCCAATCCGCGATGACAGAATTCCAAGAACAATTTATTCTATTTACTTTGACGGGGTAAATCTTTGGTTGGGAACCGAGAATGGTTTAATAAAAATTAATTTCTTCAATAAGCTTGCTCAATGGAGCGGAATCCAGAGCCTTACTCAAAAGAGGTAGAAATGATTAACACGTCACTTAGAAAGCTTAACAATTTAAAAAATAATTTTGTTGGAAAACGTATTGCAGTTATTGGCGATATGATGCTTGATTGTTACTTCCAAGGTGTTGTTAGCAGAATTTCTCCCGAAGCTCCCGTACCGGTAGTTGAAGTTGATGACGAATTTGCTCGTTTCGGCGGCGCAATGAATGTTGCCTACAATATTAAAACTCTTGGCGGCATTCCACTTCCTATTGGAATTATTGGGAATGATAATGATGGAAAACTTCTTAAGAAGTTAATGAAAGATGTTGGCATAACTGATTCCGGAATCATTATTGACAGCAAGCGTCCAACAACCGCAAAAACTAGAGTGATTGCAAACAACCAGCATGTTGTAAGAATTGATAAAGAAAAAACATCACCTATATCAAGCAATACTGAGAAGAAGATTCTCCTTTTTCTAAAGAAAGAAATTAAAAAACTTGATGCAATAATCTTACAAGATTATAACAAAGGCGTTCTAACAAAAAACCTTATTGAGAAAATTATCCTACTTGCTAACGAGAATAAAAAGATTGTTACTGTTGATCCTAAATTCAACAATTTCTTTACATACAAAAACGTTACCGTGTTCAAACCAAACAGAAAAGAAACTGAAGACGCATTTGGTACAAGAATTAAATCTGCCGAAGAAGTGACAATTGCCGGGAATAAATTATTAGAAAATTTAGAATGTAAATATGCGCTGCTTACTTTAGGCGAAGGCGGCATAGCTTTATTTGAAAAAGGAAAAATCGAACGCCGGGTACCAACAAAGGCAAGAAAAGTTGCGGATGTTTCCGGTGCCGGCGACACTGTGATATCAACATTAACAATTGCACTAACTGCCGGGGCCGATATTTATGATGCAGCCTACCTAGCCAATTACGCCGGCGGATTGGTTTGTCAAGAAGTAGGAATTGTGCCCATTGATCTAAATGTTTTATTTAATGCAGTTAAAGAAGAACTTATATGAATTACGTAAAAAGTATTGAAGAACTCTGCTCGATTCGAAATGAATTTAAAAAAGAGAATAAAAAAGTGGTTTTCACAAATGGAGTTTTTGATATACTCCATGCCGGACATGTCGACTATCTTTCAAAAGCTAGAGCACTTGGCGACGTATTAATTGTTGGCGTTAATTCCGATGCAAGCGTGAAAAGAATTAAAGGCGAATTACGCCCGGTTGTTCCCCAGCTAGAACGTGCGTTTATTATTTCGTCCTTAAAACCGGTAGACTTTGTTACGATCTTCGAAGAAGATACGCCGCAAGAAGTTATCAATAAATTAATTCCCGATGTTCTTGTTAAAGGAGCTGACTGGTCCAAAGATAAAATAGTTGGAGCTGATATTGTTGAAGCCAACGGCGGATCAGTTGAACGAATAGAATTCGTTAACCAAACTTCAACAACAAACATCATCAAAACGGTTCTTGAAAAGTATAAGGAATAATGTCCGATCAAGAATTAAATAACGCAGAGAACGGAAGCGAGCTACCGGAAGAAAAAAATCTCATTGAGAATCCGAAAACTCCGGAAGTTATTCCAACACCAGAATCTGATAAGAAATTCAGCTTCAAAAGAAGTGTGTTCCGTAAAATCATTAACACATTCATTTCAATTTTTCTAGTCCTTTTAATTATTGTTCTATTAATTCTCGGATTTACTCAGACAAAGACTTTTCGCGAATACTTAAGAGAAAAAGTTATTGCGTTGGCTAACGAAGAACTAAACGGTAAGCTTAACATTGAAAAGATTGATGGAACATTGCTTACTTCAATCTATCTCCGCAACACTTCAATTGTTGTAGATAATGATACTCTCCTTTTAGCAAGAAACATTGAAGTCAAAACCAGCCCGGTTCAACTTCTCTTAAAGAAAATTCACATTAGAAAAGTTTTACTGCAAGATGTCAACATCAAAATGCTTCAAGACAAGAATGGTAAGTGGAATTACGAAAAGCTCGTAAAGCCTACACCGGAAGACACAAGCAAGTCCACTTTTTCATTTGTAATTCAAGCGCCAGACATTGAACTTAGAAATATTTCTTTGACAAGGCAGACTTTTGCAAATCGTGGATCCAAGCAGATTTATAAAACTCTTAATACCGAAGACCTATACATAAAAGAACTCAACTTTCAGGCTGAAGCGTTTGCCGATATTGAGAACCAGAACTACTTGCTTATTCTAAAAGAGTTATCATTCAAGCCTAATCTTACAAGATTTAATTTGCGTTACATCTCTGGCGAGTTTGCTATTACGAAAGATTTTGCGAGCGTGAATAAATTTTATTTTTTAACAGATAGCAGTGAAATAAAAATAAATGCCCGCGTTGACAGTTTGAATTTGTTTGGCGGTGCCGATCTTCGCGACTTTAGAGATTATCCGGTAACTATAGACGCAAAAGCCTCACCATTTAACTTTGATGATCTTTCTTCTTTCTTCGATGCAACAGAAATACTCAAGGGTCGTCCGGAGTTTGAACTAAGGGCAAGAGGCAAATTCGGCGCATTTAATATCGATCGAGCCAAACTTGATTACAGAGACACGCATTTCGATTTCAGTGGACAGATATTGAATTTAAATGTTCCGGCAAAACTTTATATTAAAGCAAACATTGTTAACACAGATATTAATTACAAAGACATTAATCTCCTATTGCCAAATCTGAAACTTCCCGAATATGCTAAAATGATTTTGACTGATGTTAATGTTGAATATGAAGGTGAACCAACAAACTTCAAAACAAAATTTGCCGGTAACGTAGATGATGGCAGAATCGAGGGCGAAGGCACAATGAATGTCTCTGCCGAGCCTATGACATACGACATAAAATTCGCTTCGGAGAATCTAAATCTGGCGGCATTGGTAGGTTATCCAACAAGATTAAATGTAAAGGGAAACATTGCCGGGCAAGGTACTTCCCCTATGGATTTAGCTGCTGATCTCAAACTTAACGTTTACAATACGGCAGTAAACAACATCACAATTGATCGGTTAGATATTGAATCTCATGCAAAGAACCGCGAGATAGATTTATCTATTACTGCGGATGCCGAGAAAGCAAAATCGATAATAACCGGCTCCTTAGTTTATGATAAAGATACAATTCCAAGTTATAGCTTTATAGGCGATGTAAAAAATTTAAACCTTGGCCGGTTTATGGATGATGACAAATACCGGAGCGAGATGAATGTATATTTTAGTCTGGAAGGCAAGAGCTTTAATCCGGATGATCTCAACGCTACATTCTCTTTTGGAATTGATTCTTCCTATTTTCAAGATAAATGGATTAATTCCTCTATCGTTGAAGCAAAATTCACTAAAGATTCCTTAAACAGAGAAATTTTTCTCTCTTCCGATTTTGTTGACTTCAAAATTATCGGGCAGTTCCCTCTTTCCAAAGCAATTGATTTGATAGTCTATGAATCTCAAACAATTACAGATATTATTTCCAACAAACTAAAAGAGCTCAATCCTCTTTCCGTTGTTAATGCCTCGACAATTCAAAATACAATTGCAGCACCCGTTCCCGAAGTAGTGAACGAAGAATTGAAATTCAACTACGAATTTAAGTTCAAGGATTTTGAGCTTGTTGCGTTACTTATGGGCAACGAACAGTTAACAATAAAGGGAGGCGGAAGTGGTAGTTTTTCCAATAAGGCACCAAACTTTTCCGTTTCGGCTGAGCTTGATTTAGAACAGCTTGTTATGATGGAAAAGAATACAACAATTTACCTTTCTGATTTTGTTGCCGATTTTAATTTCACAAGAGACAATCGCTCAAGTTCTTTCGATCAGTTATTTGGTTCGGCTTCTATCTCCGGTAAAAGACTTTATACCGGCAGCAACATCAAAGCTTTAAGTGCTGATATGGTTTTTAACGGAAGCAAATTGATTTTCAGCGCCTCCGCTAATTACGAAGACATGATTATTGCAGAAGGTGAAGGAATCATTTTAATGACTCCGAATGAGCAGCAATTTAAAATCAGCAGTTTGAATGTGAATTATGATGGTATTGAATGGATTAACAAAGACACAATAAATGCTAACTTCAATCCGAACTATTTTAAAATTGTGGATTGTAAAGTGCAGAACGATACATCAGTAATTTCGGCTAGCGGTATAATTCAAAACACAGGAGATCAATCCCTAGAAATAATCGGTTCAAGAATTTCCGGCGGAATTATTGACCGCTACGCATTCGGGTTAAAAAATACAGGCTTAATTGCTAATGGCTCACTTCAAGGAAAGATAGAGGGAAAGTTTGCCAATCCGCTTATCGATTTTACTTTCAATGCTAGCGACCTCGAACTGAATAATAACAAGCTCGGCAACATTAAGGGCTACATGAAATACGCCGACAAGAAAATGATAACAAATTTTGCTTTCTTGGATGCAAAGGCAAACGAGCAGAAACCGCTTTTCCTTTTCGATGGAATTTTTGCAATCGATTTAAGTTTTAGTTCCGTGAAAGAAAGATTTTTACGTAACGAACCGTTCAGTATGAAATTTACTTCCGACAAATTTAATCTGAATCAGCTAGGAAGAATTATTCCGGGAGTTGTAGATCAAGAAGGAATATTACAAGCAGATGTAAATATAACCGGAACATTTGCGGATCCGATCTACTCAGGATATGTCAACCTAACAGATACATACTTTACTTCCACATTTAACAATCTCAGATATAAATGCGGTGGTAAAATCAAATTCGAGAAAAAAGGATTTATGGTGGACAGTCTAGTTCTGGCCAATGCCGGCGGAACAAAATTCCCGGGAGAGATTAGAGGACTAGGCTCAATTCTTTTCGACGGCTTCTCAATGAAAGATGTAAACCTTCGCTTCTTTGGTGATATAGCTATTATGAGTCCGCAGACTCAAGCCATTAGCCCATTCTTCTATGGCGATCTACAAATAGGAACAGATGGGGACTGGCTACTTACAAACAAAGGCAACAAGTTCTATTTTAAAGGTAACATGCTGATGAAAAAAACCGATCTGGTTTATACAACTGGTCGGGATGAAGCAGTGAATGCAAACAAAAATTTGAACATCGAATTCGTTGTTGATTCTACAAAAATTGACCAAGAGTTAATTCGCTTTCAAAATATTTTAGCTAAAGAAAAAGAATTGCAACAGCAAATTGTTGAATCCGGAGAAAAGAAATTTGATTTTGACTATGAGATCGGATTGACCTCCGGCCAAGATGCGAGATTAACTTTTATCTTGGGTCAAGCGCTCAATCAGAAACTTATTGTCGAAATGCGCGGCGGAATGAAGTTTGAAAGTATTGCGAACGCTTACCGGGCACAAGGATCTTTTGAGCTTCTTAATGGTTCACGCTTGGAATTCTTCAAAACATTTGACGCTGTTGGATTACTTCGTTTTGAAAGTGATGTGACTAATCCTTACTTGGATATTACAGCTACTTATACTTCCGATTATATTAGCCCTAGAGATGAAACTCAAACACCTCAAGAAGTTGCTGTAAAAATTAAAATTAAAGGGCCGCTTAGCGAGCTAGGAAAGAATCTAGCCAGCGATCAAAACGCGCTTAGTGTTTATGTCGGCGCGCGAAATATTCAAAATAATGTTAGAGATACTCGTTATGATTATGCCGATGCGTTTTCATTTATTATAATGGGCAAGTTTAAAGATGATTTAACGGCACAAGATAAAGCCGTTGTTGCCGGAGAGACACAAAATGCTATAGGAAGTACAGCAACTTCATTTCTCGGGACTATACTTACAAGTTTCGTAAACTCAGCAGTTGGCGATTTAATTAACAATATCTCAATAAGTTCTTCCGGTGAAAAAACAAAGTTTAGCCTTTCCGGTAGATACGATAATTTCAGTTATTCATTAGGCGGAACCACAGAAACTTTCTCGAATCCGAGTAATGCAAATTTAATGTTGGAATACAGATTCTATCCAACAAATCTAAAAGCGCGTTTCGAAAGAAAAGACCCTATCATAAAAACATATGGTCTTGATAATAAAATTCTTGAAATGGCACTTAAATATAAATTCGAGTTCTAATGAAAAAAGAATTGAAAGCCTTGTTTAGTAAAAACCCCGGCATGAACATTAAAGCCAAAGAGATTGCCAAAAAGCTTGCCCTAACTGACGAACATGCTTATGCAGAATTAAAGCATTTCCTATTCAAGCTGACTGAGGAAGGTTTTTTGGAAAGACAAGGTAAGCGTTATCAACTTGTCCGTGCCGCATCGGATAAATTAATAGGCACTCTTCAAGTTGTTAAAGATGGAGATTTTGGCTTTGTTACTCTTAAGGAAGGAAATCTCAAGGATGTATTTATTGCCGGCAAGAATTTGAATACTTCGCTTGACGGAGACATAGTAGAGGTTGAGCTTACAGATACAAAGCGGGGCAAAAATATTGAAGGTAAGATTTTGAATCTTGTTGAACGCGGAAGAAAAGAAATTATTGGAACACTTAAGAAAAATAAATCCACATTCTTCCTAGCTGCCGATGATGATAAAATTCATCGCGAAATTTACATTGACAACACTAATCTCCATGGCGCAAAAGTTGGCGATAAAGTTGCCGTAACTGATATTGTTTGGAAAACAAAGAGTTTGAATCCGGAAGGCATTGTAAAAGAAGTGCTTGGCAAATCCGGAAGTTACGACGCTGAAATAGCTTCTATTGCGCGCGAATTTAATATTGAATATAAGTTCTCCAAATCTGTTTTGAATGAAGCTGAAGAGATTAGCAATACAATTCCGGCAGCGGAAATAAAAAAAAGGACAGATCTCCGGAAAACGACCATAATTACAATTGATCCGGAAGATGCAAAAGATTTTGACGATGCTGTTTCCGTGGAAATTCTTGACAATGGCAACTACAGAGTAGGAATCCATATTGCGGATGTAAGCCATTATGTTCAGCCGGGAACTTCAATTTATGAAGAAGCGTTAAACCGTGGAACAAGTGTTTACCTTGTTGGTAAAGTTATTCCAATGCTTCCGGAAAATCTTTCCAACAAGATTTGTTCACTGGTACCAAATGAAGACCGCTTAACATATTCTGTCTTTGTTGAATTAACAAAACTTGCTAAAGTTGTTAACTATCAAATTGAAAAGTCTGTAATAAACAGCAAAAGAAGATTTACCTACGAAGAAGTTCAAGAGATTATTGAGACCGGCGTTGGCGATTTTTCTTATGAGATCACACTATTAAATAAAATCTCTACAACGCTTCGCGCAAAAAGGATGAAAAAAGGAAGTATAAACTTTTTCTCTCCAGAGGTTGTCTTTAAGTTGGATAAAAATGGAACTCCTATTGAAATTAAAATTAAGGAGGTTCGCGAAAGCCATAATTTGATTGAAGAACTTATGCTTTTAGCTAATCAAATTGTTGCAGAGCATGTTCAGCCGAAACAGAACAAAATTATTGTTCCTTTTGTTTATCGAATACACGATTTGCCGGATAAGGAAAAAATCACAGAGTTCGCAAGATTTGTCCGCTCACTCGGCTATCATTTTGATCCAAACGCGGCGAACAAATCAAAACAATTCCAAGCTTTGTTGGATGAAGTAAAAGGCTCTGAAGAAGAAGCAGTAGTAAATGAAATAGCAATTCGTTCTATGGCTAAAGCAATTTACTCAACTGGAAATATTGGGCATTACGGATTAGGATTTAAATATTATACTCACTTCACATCACCTATCCGAAGATTCCCCGATTTAATTGTGCATCTTTTAATTCACAATTATATTGTGAAAAATTCGGAGAAAAATTTATCTCTGGAAGAATTGGAAGATATTTGTAATCATGCATCGGCAAAAGAACGAAGTGCCGTAAGTGCTGAAAGACAATCTGTAAAAATTAAGCAGTTGGAATTCTTAAAAGACAAAGTTGGTGAAGTGTTCCATGCTGTTATTTCCGGAATAATGCACTTTGGAGTTTTTGTTGAATTGAGTTCCACTTTAGCAGAAGGATTAATAAAGTTTAGAGATCTTCAAGATGATTACTATTCCTTTGACGAAAAGAATTATTGCATTGTTGGCAAGAGATCTAAAAAGCGTTACAGACTTGGAGACAAAGTAAACGTTCAACTTATACGCGTTGATGAAGAACGCAGAGAAGTAGATTTCGTTTTAACAGATTAACCACCTAGAAGGCGGTAGCTATGAAAAAATATATTTTATTATTTACACTTATTCTCTCATCCCTTTCATTTGCACAGTTCGGGCAGAATAAAGTTAATTACAAGAACTACGACTGGTTTTTCATCCAATCTAAACACTTTGATATTTACTTTACTAAAGGTGGAGAAAAAACAGCTGAGTTCACAGCAGTGCAAGCCGAGGCAACACTTAGCAAGATTCAAGAAGATATTAATTATCAACTCAGTTCTAGAATCGCTTTGATTGTTTATAATTCTCATAACGACTTCCAAGAAACAAATGTTACTGATGAATATTTATCCGGTGGGATTGGCGGTTTTACCGAACCATTCAAAAACAGAGTCGTCTTCCCTTTCGAAGGATCTTACAAAAAATTTCAGCATGTAATTGCCCATGAACTGGTTCACGCAATTATGCGGGATATGTATTACGGCGGAACAATTCAGAACATTATTTCGAGAGGAATAACACTTCAAATGCCATTATGGTTCTGGGAAGGCTCGGCTGAGTACTTATCACAAGGCTGGGAAACAAACAGCGACATGTTTATTCGCAACGCGATTATGAATGACGCGCTTCCAGATATTCCTCGACTGGACGGGTATTTAGCTTACCGCGGCGGACAATCATTATTTAGATTTATTGCCGAAACTTACGGGCGTCAAAAAATTGGTGAGCTACTTGGAAAGATTCAAAATCTTGGTTCTCTTGAACCGGCTTTAAAAGCCTCAATTGGAATTGGCTTGGAAGAGCTTAACGAGCGATGGAAGAAAAGTGTAAAAAAAGAATTCTGGCCCGATATTAAGGATATGCTAGATCCCGATGTCTTTGCGAAACGTTTAACTAACAATAAAAAAGATGGTGGCTTTTATAACGCAAGTCCGGCAATTTCTCCACAAGGTGATAAGATTGCATTCATTTCAGATAGAGATATTTACCTAGATGTTTACATTATGGATGCAATTGAAGGTAAAGTAATAAAGAAAGTTGTAGAGAGTGGGAAGACAACAGATTTTGAAGAGCTGAATGTACTTCATCCTTCTATTACGTGGGCGCCGGACAACAAAAGAATTGCTCTTTCTTCTAAGTCGGGGGGATTTGATGTTGTAGCTGTTATAAATACCGAAACCGATGAACGTGAAGAACTTCCATTCAAGCTTGGCGGTATTGAATCTATTAGCTGGTCGTTTGACGGAAGTCATCTTGCATTTGTCGGGCATAATGCAAGTCAATCCGATATTTACTTATACAATTTCGGAACGAAGGAGCTTACAAATCTTACTAATGATATTTACAGCGACTTTGATCCTGCTTGGCTTCCTGATGGAAGTAAAATCGTTTTTTCTTCAGATCGTGGCAGCGATCTTAAACAAGTTATAAATAACGAACTTTTTGAAATGGACAAATTTGATTTTGAACAGCTCGATCTCTATACCACCGATGTTAAATCGAAAAATATAAATAGGCTGAACGATTGGAAATTTAGCAATGAGAAATATCCAACTATTGCCGGAAATGGAGACGAATTATTATTCGTATCCGATAAAAATGGGGTAAATAATATTTACAAAATGAAATTGAAAGATGGGAAGTCAGCTTCTAAGCCAATTCCAATTACAAATTCATTAAGTGAAATTACTCAGCCATCAATTTCCGCAGATGGCAAAAAACTTGTGTTCTCTGCTCTATATAATCTAGGCTATAACATCTTTATGCTTAGCAATATAGCAGATATGAAAGTTGAAGGAGATTCGCTTCGATATACAAACTATATGGCTTCTGTTGTAACTCCAAAAATAGAAAGCAAGGTGGCAGAATCAAAAGTTATAGAGATTGAAAAAGAACCTAAGAAGCTAGAGAATGTAGCAGTTGCCGATTCTACTGCAAAAGAAGAAGAATCTAAAATTTTTGTAGGGCAATACGTTAGCAACAATAAAGAGGATTCCGATTCTTCATCTACTGATTACAGCAAGTATGTATTTACTAGCTCCGGAATTGAAAAAGACAGTTCCCGTATTGCTAAGCGGAATGAAATGTTTAAAGAGACACTTGACGAGAATGGCAACTTTGCAGTTAACAGATATAAAATTAATTTCTCTCCGGACTTAGTTTATGCAAATGCCGGCTATAGCACATTATATGGATTACTTGGAACAACAATACTTTCATTCAGCGACGTGCTGGGAAATCATCGGCTAATTGGCCAAACCAGTTTACAAATAGATATAAAAAATAGCGATTACGGACTCGCATATTTTTATCTTAAAGAGAGAATGGACATTGGAATTCAAGCATTCCATACAGCTCGGTTTCTTTATCAGAGTTCTATATATGGAGATGAGCTTTACCGCTTCAGAAGTTTTGGCTTGATTGGATCGGCAAGTTATCCGCTGGATAGATTTCATCGTTTCGATTTTGGCTTGAGCTTTTTAAGAGTTAGCTCAGAGAATTTGGACAGTTACGAAGTTCCAACTGACGAAAAAACATTTTTACTTCCAACCGCAAGCATTATTCAAGATAATGTTCTTTTTGGTTACACTGCACCTATTGAAGGATCGCGTTATAATATAACCGTATTTGGTGATCCCGGAATAATAAAATCCAGACAAAGTTTCTTTTCAATTACTGGTGATTTTAGAAAGTACTGGAGATTTTGGTATGATAACGGATTCGCAATGCGTTTCTCCGGCGGTTTTTCCGGCGGTGGTTACGCTCAAAGATTCTTTGTAGGCGGAACCGACAATTGGATAAACCGTTCATTCAAGACTGGCGGAGTTCCAATATCTTCTGCTTCAGATTTTGCTTTCCTTTCTCCGGCTATGCCTTTAAGAGGTTATGATTATGCTGAACAAATAGGTACTAAATATGCGTTGATGAATATGGAACTCCGTATGCCGATCATTAGATATTTACTCACCGGTGGACTTCCCCTTTTCTTCCAGAATATTCTTGGCGTAATATTTATGGATGCCGGTTCAGCATGGGATAACACATCAAAATTAAAATTCATCGGACAAAATGAATCTGGATCTACTGCTACAAAAGATTTACTGTTAGGTACGGGTGTAGGCTTCAGAGCATATTTTATATTTCTATGGAAGTTAGATATTGCTTGGAAATATGATTTGAATAAATTTTCTGCACCCCGTTATTACATTTCTATTGGTTTAGATTTCTAATAAAAAATCCGGCTTAGCCGGATTTTTTTTCGCTGTTGCCTTTATCAGTTTTTGTTGAAGATGTTGGTTTATCATTACTCGATTTCGATGTGCTCTTGTTCTTATAATCTGTTTGATAAAATCCGCTTCCCTTAAATATTGGTGTTGATCCAGCTCCAATTAATCTTTTTACATGACCGAAACATTCTGGACATTGATCCAGCGGTTCTTCAGTTATCCTCTGGAAATGTTCAAATGTATGGCCGCAGTCGAGACATTTATAATCGTAAGTAGGCATAGTTCTCTATTTCAATTTTATGGATGCCAAAAATAACCTCACAATGTTTATAAATCAAACTTCTGTCTTATTATGCTAATATTTTGCATATTTGCGCGGAAAAAATTTGATGATGATGAGAAGAAAACTTTCAATCCTTGCATTTCTTTTATTTACAGTAACAAGCTGTTTAGATTATACACAAGTTACTACCATCAAAACTGATGGAACAGGTAACATGTTCATTCATTATTTTATGAAATGGACTAATCAGCGCGATTCATCCATGGTTGAACAGTTGGGAATCTTTAATAAGGATTCCGTTCAAAACGAGTTTTCATCCGAATTCAGCCACGTTACTAATGTTGAGATATATAAAGATTATAAGGATAGTACGATTCACGCAAAGATTGAGCTGGACTTCAACAGCCTTGATTCGTTGAATAACACACCGGCTTTCAGAAAATCTCAGCTTTCAGTAAAAGATGGCGCTCAGAACTCAAAAATATTCTCACAATTCATTCCCCCTCTTGCCACTGGCTTCGGTTTAGATAGTAAAAGCTTTGAATTGACATTCGTATATTATCTTCCGGGTGAAATTCTAAATCATAACGCAACCGAGGCTTTCCGAAATAAGCTAACATGGAAGTATTCTTTAGATGAAGTAGGTATGGGCAAATTTATTACTGCTTCCTACCGTCCTTTTAAGCTGAAAGAAACACCAATTTGGATTTACATTATTGCTTTATTTGTCTTAATAGTTGTGATTATTTATCTTTTTAGTAAAAGAATCAAATAAAAGGGTTTATTTACACCGCTTGATTTTATTGACACGCCAATGTCAAATCTTTATATTTGGCGACTAAAATTTTAACTAAAAACGTAGAGTGTGGATTTGGATCGACAACCATTAATTTTTTCGGGTAGTTCGACAACAAAACTAACCCAAAAGATTTGTGAGTATCTTAATCTTAGCCCCGGTAAAGTTGATGTTAAAAGATTTAGTGATGGTGAAATTTGGGTTAAGTTCCAAGAGAATGTTAGAGGTAGAGACGTCTATATAGTCCAATCGACTATGCCTCCCTCTGAAAATTTAATGGAATTGTTAATTATGCTGGATGCCGCAAAGCGAGCTTCAGCTTCAAGAGTAACCGCTGTTCTTCCATATTTTGGTTATGCGAGACAAGACAGAAAGGATCAGCCACGCGTTGCTATTACAGCTAAATTAGTGGCAAATATCATTACTACTGCCGGTGCCGATAGAGTTATCACCATGGATTTACATGCTGCACAAATTCAAGGGTTTTTTGATATACCTTTCGATCACTTGTATGCTTCCCCGGTTTTTTCGGGTTTGTTTGATGGCAGCGATACTGAAAATTTAGTTGTTGTTTCTCCGGATGTTGGCGGTATTAAGCTGGCAAGATCCTACGCAAAAAGATTGAATGCCGGTTTAGTTGTTATAGATAAAAGACGCCCCAAGCCTAATGTTGTTGAAGTTATGCAGATAATAGGTGATGTAGCTAATAAAAATGTTCTTATTGTTGATGACTTGATTGATACCGGCGGTACTTTTGTTAATGCTGTAAATGCATTGAAACAAAAAGGCGCTTTAAATGTTTACGGAGCTGTAACACACGCTCTTTTATCCGGTGACGCATTCAAAAAGATTAATGATTCGGAATTAGCCAAGCTTTATGTAACGGATAGTATTCCGCTGCAGTCAGAATCTGAAAAAATTGTTATTAGAAGCGCTGCCGGTCTATTTGCCGAAGCGATAATTAGATCAAATAGAAATGAATCAATCAGCTCTTTGTTCGAGATTGATAAAGATAAAAGTTAGAAAATTTATTTTTTGGGAGTAAGTAAGAAATGTCAGAAATAAGCGTAAAAGCAGAGAAAAGAACTATCTCTACAAAAGGTGTTGTAAACCAAGCTCGCAGAAATGGGACAGTACCTGGAATTTATTATACAAAAGGATCAGAACCGATTTCCCTTTTCGTAGCTGAAAGTTCATTAAAACCATTAGTTTATACATCTGAAACTCATCTTGTTAACCTTCAGGTTGAAGATCAAGAACTAAAATCTATTCTTAAGAATGTTCAATTCGATCCGGTAACAGATAGAATTATACATTGCGATTTCTTAGGCATTTCAGCCGATAAAGAAATTGAAATCGAAGTTCCTATTGCAATTGAAGGACAAGCCAGAGGCGTTAAAGATGGTGGTATTGTGTCAGTTTCAATGCACAAATTGCCAGTTGCTTGCTTACCGGCTTTCATTCCAGAGCATATTACTTTGAATATTTCCGATTTAGGTCTTGGACAAGCTATTCACGTTAAGGATATTAAATTAGAAAACGCAAGAATTCTTCATCCAGATGAAGTAATTGTAGTTTCTATTAACTTACCGCGCGCTGCTCAAGAGGCTGCCGGATTACCGGGTGAAGAAGTTAAAGAACCTGAAGTAATTTCTAAAGGTAAACAGACAGAAGACGAGGACTAGTTAAGCTTTGCGTGCAATTATAGGACTAGGAAATCCGGGGAAGCGTTATGAGCTAACAAGGCATAATGTTGGTTTTATGGTAGTTGATAAATTTGCAGAAAAGTATAACCTCGGATTTAGAACTACAGAATTTGATTATGTTTTTTCGGAAGGTCGTGTTGACGACACTTCCGATTTTTTTTTGGTAAAGCCTACGACTTATATGAATATGAGCGGTGTCGCATTAGCAAGCTTTATGCGCACTCATAATCTGAATCCAGAAGATATCATTGTTATTTATGATGATCTTAATTTGGAAGCTGGTAGGATTCGCCCCCGCAGATCGGGCAACGATGGCGGGCATAATGGCGTTCGTTCTTTGATTGGCTCACTGCAAAGTGAATCGTTCCCAAGAATTAGATTTGGTATTGGTAGCAAATTTGAAAAAGGTAAAATGATCGATTTCGTACTCTCCCGTTTTTTAGATAGCGAACTTAGATTAATCGAACCTCAAATTAGCATTACAATTGAATTGCTGGAACAGTTTGTTATTGGCGGTGTGCAGCACATGCTGGATTACTACAGTAAGCTGGCTAACCAGTCAAATAATCAGAACCCTATTGTTGGTTTATAAGTTTTTTGTTCTTTATATAAATAGCGAAAAATCATAATTAACTTAATTTTTCGCTTACATTACATAACCCTGCTTTTCTATAATAAAGTAGAAAGGCCTAACAGACCAAAGGGAGGTGAAACATCTCATGAGAAAACGCACTTATGAAAGTGTTGTTCTTATCAACGCAGCACTCGAAGACGACCAGATCGAAGCAACTCTTAACAAAATCCAGGATTCCATTACAAGCCACGGTGGTGAGCTTAATGAAGTGGATAAATGGGGACGCAAAAGATTAGCTTACCCGGTTAAAAAAGCGAAGAGCGGCTTTTACGCTATCTTCAGATTCAATTCTACTCCGGATCTAATTGCAACTCTAGAACGTAACTATCGTTTAGACGAAAACATCTTTCGTTACTTAACTATCGTTTTGGATAAATTTGCATTAGAGGCCCTAGCTAAGCAGAAGGAAGCGGCAAAGAACGCTCCGGTTGCTGAAGAGGCTCAAACACAAACAACCGAAAGTCAGAATAATTAATTTAGTGTAACGGAGGTTACGATGGCTGAACTTAAGATGCCGGAACTAAATAGTGTTATAGTTGCGGGCAACTTAACAAAGGATCCTGTATTTAGACAAACATCAAATGGGACACCTGTAGTCAACTTTCACATTGCTGCAAACAGAAGATACAAAGACAGCAGCAACCAGTGGCAAGAAGACGTGCTATGTAGGAATTGTAGCATGGAATAAATTAGCTGATAGCTGTAAAGATAGACTAAAAAAAGGAAGCGCCGTATTAATTGACGGTGAACTTCAAAGCAGAACATTTAAAACAGAAGACGGTAAGAATAGAACTATTGTCGAAATAAAAGCAAAACGAATCCAATTCTTGAATAAAGTAGCAAAATCGGGTAATGGCGACGATGTTGTTGCTGAGTCCGACGATGCAGATTATGAAGACAACTCATTCGATAAATTCTTGACCGATGAAGAATCAGATTTAATGAAGGATAAGTCATGAGGAATTCTAACAAGAATAACGCACCAACCAAAAAAGTAAAACGTACGATCGATGGTTTCATCGACTACAAAGATTCAAAAACGCTTCAGAGATTCCTGACAGACCAAGGAAAAATTATTCCTCGTAGAATAACAGGACTCACTGCGAAGCAGCACAGAGAACTTGTAACTGCTATTAAACGTGCCCGTCACTTGGCGATTTTACCATTTGTTTCTGAAGCAGTTAAATAGGAGCCGAGCGATGAAAGTAATATTAAGAAAAAACTTCGACCAGCTTGGTAAAGTTGGCGAAATCGTAAATGTAAAAGATGGCTATGCGAGAAATTTTTTAATTCCTCGCGGAATAGCATATCATGCAACTCAAGGTAACATTCGCGCTTTAGAAGAAGAAAAGAAACAAATTTCCAAACGTGAAGCTAAAGAGCTTGAAGAAGCACAGAAGCTTGCCGTTGAAATGGAAAAAGTTTCGGTTACTATTCCGGTTAAAGTTGGCGAAGAAGATAAAATCTTTGGAACAGTTACCAGCCAGATGATTGTCGATTCATTGAAAGAAAAAGGCTTTGATGTTGACAAGAGAAAGGTTGAAATAACAGAACCAATTAAAGCACTTGGTATTTACAGTGTTGTAGTAAAATTACATTCAAATGTAACTGCAACAGTAAAAACTTGGGTTGTTCGCGAGTAGCAAAATCTTATATCTCAGAAACCCCTCGCTACTCGAGGGGTTTTTTAGACTTTTTATAAACTAAATTAAGAATAACGATGAAAGAACTGAGATTTAGACTAATATTGATCGTTGCTTTTATTGGTCTCAGCCTGTATCTCCTCTACCCTACCTATCAGGATTATCTAAATTCTAAGGATGTAACGGAGACTCTTAAACCGGTTGAAGCAATGATTAAAAAGAATAAGCCGAACCTTACCAGCGCTGAGGTTCAGGATATTATTGCATCTAAAAAGGATAGTATTCTTTCGAACAATGAAAACTACAGAGCCACAAGAGAAAAGAGAATTAAGCTTGGTCTCGATCTTCAAGGCGGCATGTACCTTGTAATGGAAGTTAATACAGCAAAACTCCTTGAAAAATTAGCTAAAGATCCCGATCAACAATACATGGATATTTTGAAAAAAGCAGAAGCTGAATCTAAAAGATCCGAAGAAAATGTTGTGGGTATTCTTGCTAAAATGATGAAAGAAAAAGGAATTCGCATGAGCCGTTATTTCGGTTCAATACGCGAAGATGATGCACGCATTATTGCCCGTTTGCAAGAACAAGAAACTGATGCAGTTACACGTGCTATAGAAATTATTAGAAATAGAGTTGATCAGTATGGTGTTTCCGAACCTAGTATTCAAAAACAAGGGTCTAGAAGAATTGTTATTGAATTACCGGGTATCTCTCGTGAAGAAGAAGCAAGAAGACTTTTACAAGGAAGAGCTTTACTCGAGTTTAAGCTTGTCAAAGATGCTTCATTTGCTATTCCAATCATGAATAGAATTGATGAAATACTTGCCGGAAAAGTTACAGATTCTACTGCTGTTAAAAAAGATTCTGCAATTGCCAAGGCAGACACTGCAAAACAGAAAAATCTTACTGAAGAACAGTTTGCAAAAGAGCATCCATTCTTTGCTCTTGCTCGCTTAATCGATCCACAGGGAAGATTAGCTGATGCTTATGTTAAAGAATCGGACAAAGCTCGTTTAAGTGGTTTATTAGCTAGAGAAGATGTAAGAAAAGTTATGCCAGATAATGTAGAATTTGCTTTCGATGCAAAACCTATTGCTGGACCGGATGGTGAAAGTTTTGTTCGCATGTATATGTTAAATAAAGAAGCCGAATTAACCGGCGGTGTTATTACAGATGCACGCGCAGAGATTGATCAAACAACCGGTTCGCCAGAAGTATCGATGCAAATGAATGGAGACGGCGCAAGAGAATGGTCGAGAATTACAGGTGCAAATATTGATAAACGTTGTGCTGTTGTAATGGATGGACTTGTTTACTCAGCTCCAACTATTATCAATAAAATTCCTACAGGCAGTTCCAGAATTACCGGTAGTGCAAACATGGACGAAGCAAAGCTTTTAGAAATCGTTCTTAAAGCCGGTGCTCTTCCAGCTCCGGTTGATATTATTGCTGAAAGCGCAGTTGGTCCATCTTTAGGACAAGATTCAATTTCTCAAGGTATGAACTCCGGATGGCTTGGTTATTTGGTGGTAGCAATTTTTATGATCTTCTACTACAAAACAGCCGGTTCATTTGCGGATATCGGTGTAATCATGACTGTGATATTAACATTCGGTGTTCTAGCTGCATTCCATGCAACTCTAACATTACCTGGTATTGCAGGTATAGTTCTTTCAATGGGTATGGCGGTGGATGCCAACGTTTTGATCTATGAAAGAATTAGAGAGGAATTAGCAACCGGAAAAACATTTAAAGCAGCTGTTGATGCCGGCTTTAAAGTTTCCTTCTCGGCTATTTTCGATTCGAACGTTGTTACACTTTTAACCGGTATTATTCTCTATCAATTTGGTAGCGGCCCGGTTCAAGGTTTCGCGTTAACACTTATGATTGGTATCGTAACAAGTTTATTTAGTCAGCTTGTATTGGTTAGAGTGATTTTTGATTATATCAACTCTAAAGGCTACAAGATTAATGTCGGTTAATTTTAGGAGAATAATTAGATGAGACTTTTTGCAAACATAAATATCGATTTCATGGGTAAACGATCGATATTCTTTCTCATATCTGGTATTATCATTCTTCTCGGATTGGTAAATATCATGATAAGAGGGCTTGCTTTTGGTATTGATTTCAAAGGCGGCACAGAAATCGCTCTCCAATTTCAAAAACCAGTCGACATTTCTTTTGTTAGAGAACAAGTTGATAAAATTGGACTAGGCGAAATAGAAGTAAAAACTTTTGGCGGCTCTACTGGCGTTCTTTTAAGATCAGAATTGCAAGAAATTCCGGCAAACGTAATTCCAGTTGTAAAATCAAGAATAGAAACACTTCTCAACAACAATAATCCCGGAATTCAAAAGGAAATAGTAAGCTCCTCCTCAACTTCAATTACTTATTCTTTTGCCGATTCGCTCACTGCTATAGCAGTTGGTAATCAATTATTCAATTCCGGCTTCCAGACTTCAAAACCAGTTGATGATGCAACGGGTAAAAGCGTTGAAATTAGAATTGGTATTGCAGAATGGTTAAAAGACAATTTGAATGAACAATTCAAAGACAATCGTTTTACAGTACAAAAAGAAGAAAGAGTAGGACCTAAAGTAGGACAAGAATTAAAAACAGATGCAGTTATTGCTATTGCTCTTGCATTGGTTGTAATTCTTATCTACATCGGATTTCGTTTCAAATTTTCTTTTGCTATTGGTGCTGTAATTGCTCTTTTCCACGACGTGTTAATTACTCTAAGTTTGTTCTCAATTCTGTATGGCGTAATTCCGGGATTGAACTTAGAAGTGACTCTAACGGTTGTGGCAGCATTCTTAACACTCATCGGATATTCGATGAACGATACAGTGGTTGTGTTTGATAGAGTTAGAGAATATTTAAAACTTCACAAAACAATTCCACTTGAAGAGAACATGAACCGTGCGATTAACAATACTTTCAGCCGTACAATCATTACTGGTCTTTCGACCATGTTTATGATTATCATCCTTATAATAATGGGTGGTGAAGTATTACGCGGGTTCGCTTTCGCCTTATTCATTGGAATGATTACGGGTACTTACTCTTCTATTTTCGTAGCAAGTGCTTTTGTACTTGAATATGCTAATAGAACTAAGAGTAAAGTTACTTTCTAATTATGATGAATTAGTAATTAGACTTAAATACGTATAAATAAAAAAACCGGCTTATCAGCCGGTTTTTTTATAGTTAAGAAAAAGAAGTTTAGCTAAACTTAACCAGCAACAATGTAATGTCATCGTGCTGTTCTGCATCCCCGCAAAAATCTTCTATTCCACTCAATAATTTATTCTGAATAGCAGCGGCTGAAGATTTAGAATTACCCCTCAATACTTTAATTATTCTCTCTTCGCCAAATTCTTCTTGTTTATTATTCATCGCTTCAGAAATTCCGTCGGAATAAATTACAAATAAGCTGCCGGTTTGCATCTTAACTTCGATTTCTTCCAGCGATGATTCAAACGCCTCGCCTTTATCTAATCCAAGCCCAATTCCACCCGATTTTAAACTCTCGCATTTATCTCCGTTGATTAGTAAAGAATGCGGATGACCGGCACGGCAGAACAAGATTTTGCCCTTCTCAGTATCGATCATTGCCAAAGAGGCGGTTATAAAATAATTTCTCTCCATCTCACCAAAGAGTCGCTTATTAACATCGATTAATATTTGCTTTGGCGATTTATCTTCTGTGCAATACATCCGAATCATTGTTTGTAATTTGGACATGTATAATGCAGCGCTTAAGCCCTTTCCGGAAACGTCACCAACAATAACATAAAGTTTAGTGTCGCTAACTTTTATAAAATCATAATAATCGCCGCCAACATGCTGGGCCGGAATTGTGGTCCCGCTTAACTCTAAATTCTTTATTATCGGAATAGTTTTGGGAAGCAAACTCTCTTGAATGTGTCTTGCATTTTCCAAGTCTCTTTCCAAGCGCTTCTTTTCTATTTCCGAATGGTATAATCGCGCGTTTTCAATGGAGATTGCAGTTTGATTTGCAGCAGAGATTAATAAATCCAAATCTTTTCCGCCAAACTGCGATCCCGTTTGTTTCAATCCAAACAGCAAGAATCCAATAATCTTTTCGCTAATCATTAATGGAATAATCGTGAATATTCCTTCGTTAGTAAATGTATCGGAATCAACCCCAAGTTGAGCGCTAAAGTTTTGAAATTCCAATACCATTCTCTGGTTGTTCTTCTTTCTCTCGGTAAAATAGCTAACAACGTTACCAAATGAATTGAAAGCAACTGGACCAAATTCTCTAATTCCATGATGCTGAATAAGATGGAACAATCCGTCATTCTTTTTAAGCATTAATCCGTATTTGCCAATCTGTAATGAATCGACATAAAGTTCGCGAGTAGAGTTTAGAATATTTTCAATCCCAACAACTTTAGCTATATCTCCGCTGAACTTCAACAATCCTCTTTGAAAGTTGAATTGTTCGGGATAAAATTTTTGTGTTAGATAATCTTGGAAGTGATCTTTTGTAGATTGAAACACAATTGCAAAAACAACAAACACAAAACCGGCAATTGCACCTTGATATTGTGTTCCTATTGCGCTACTAACAACTTGGCCCAACAAAAGCATTATTATAAAATATACCGCTGCAATGGATACAGTAGCAGTTCCATAAATAATAGTGCTTTTTACTGCTTCCCTAATATCCATTAATGCGTATCTGAAAATTGAATAGCCAAATGCAACCGGGATAATTGCAATCAGCATGATAGGCATAAACAAAAGCGGATCATTAAATACAACTTGAGTAGTTGTGGCGGTAAAAAGGATTATGTAGACGACTGAACTAAGTCCAATTGCGAATGCTGCAAGAATTATTCTTATCGCACGTTTCTCAATTTGTGTTTCAACCTTTCTATAACCAATAATAAGAAGTATAAAACTTGTTATTAATGAAGCGAGCACTAAATTTCCAACTAAATTGCCAGTTATGTTAGCAATTTTGGCGAATCCATCTATATAAACATATTTTATCCGTATTAAGAGTACAATTGTTAGAACAATCCAAGGTGCAATTTTTAACGATTTCCTGATCCAATTTTTCTTATCAAAAATTGATTGGATAGGAAAGACACTAAAAAATCTAACCATAGTGAACGCCCAGAAAATTCCACCAATAATAATCAGCACATCAACCGATCCAAAAAAGAACAAATTTCTCAATATAGGATTATCAACTTGCTGTCCTCTAGTTAGCAAACTATTCATAGAAAATAAAACTGAAAATGCCCCAACACTGAAAAACAATCTCTGAATCTTCCCTTCTGGTTTTGCCATAACAACAAAAAATCCGACTATCAACCAGAATGAAGAGAGCAAAGTGAATGCGAGATTATTAAATGCAACCAACTTCTTAACATACACTTTAGCTGTAAATTGTTTTCCATCTCTTTCTACAACGTAAGTAGCGTAATCGCCCGAAGCCACTTCATCAAGTATTTTGCTCGCTACTAAAGTATTTCTAACAAATTTTCCATTTATTGCAACAAGCCTATCCCGGTTTCTAATTCCAGCAACCCAAGTAACCCCATCAACTTTTACTAAGTCGAACCGGATTATATTTTCGCTGCTCGAAAAATCTGAGTCCCGCCATAAACATTCATCATTAGATTGCGCTGTAACATCGAACAGATAGAAATAATTGAGCGCACTAATCATAAATAGAACTGCGGTAAGGAAAAGAATAATATGCGAGAAGTGCTTATTTATTATGGTTTTTATTTTCGATTTCATCATTTCACCTTTATAACAAGGCATGTGATATCATCGGATTGTTCTGCACCGATTGTGAATTGCTCAACACTTTGCTTAATCTCTTCTAGTAGACGTTTAGAATCCAGATTAGTTTTATCAAGCACAAATGCCTCTAAACGTTCATCACTATACTCTTCCCACTTTACATTCATAGCTTCGGTAATTCCGTCAGTAAAGAGAACTAACGTGTCTCCGCTTTCTAGCTGAATAGTATCCGAGAGGTATGGAACGATTGTCTGCATCACTCCGAGAATCATTCCTCCCTTTTTCAATTTGATAATCTCAGAATTTCTAATCAATAAAGGAGGGTTATGCCCGGCATTAACAAAGGTCAATTCCTTTTTGGTATTATTAATGATTCCCCAAAAGAAAGTGATAAAACTTCCATTCGTTGTGTTCTCTGCAACAAGATCGTTTAAAAGATTTGTAGCATCTGAAAGATGCATTTTCATTTTGCAGATTGATTTTAAGAATGCTTGAATATTAGCCATGAGTAGCGCAGCTGGAACACCTTTGCCGGAAACATCTGCAATGGCAAAGAGAACATGATCATCATCTAGTTTGATAATGTCGTAATAATCGCCGCCTACCATTCTTGCCGATTTATTGAATGCGGCCATTTCAAAATTTGAGAATACTGGTATTGACTTAGGCAGCAAATTGTTTTGAATGTTTCGCGCGGTTTCCAAATCTTTTTCAAGTCGCTGCTTTTCCAAAGTTTCCTTAAATAACCTCGCGTTATCAATTGAAATAATGGCAAGACTTCCGACAGAAGAAACAAACTCAATATCAGATTGAGAATAAACCAATTCATTTTTTCGTTTACCAAGAAGAATTAAGCCTTTGGTTTCATTCTTAATCTTCATCGGAACAATCAGATCCACGCCTACTTCAGCAAATGGTTTGAGCTCATCTGTAAATTCTGATCTGGTAAAAACCTTATCAAAAAATTCTTTATTACAAGATTTAAGAGCCGACTTAAGATGTTCCTCATCAAATCGATTTTCCAAGAAAGAAACTAATCCATCCGAGCAAGAAACTACTGCATATTTAGAAACAAGCATCTGTCCAATAAGCGAATACACTAGTAGTTTGCTAATCTGTTCAATTTGCAAAACGCCGCTAAATTCTTTGCCTAAATCGAACAACGAACTTAATTGATTCACTTTTGAATCAAGATCACGATTAACTCTTTTCAATCTATCTACGGCAAGACAATTTTCAATTGCAGTGGCGCCAACGTTTACAATCGTTTTTAAGAAACTTATATCGGAATCATCGTAAGACTTATTTGTTAAGCGAGAGCCAAGAATAATCAATCCGCGCAATCCTTCGGAAGACTTTATTTCTTGATAGACTTGCATCTTATTTGTCGAGATAAAATCTGCCAGCTTATCATTCGAGTCATAATCATCTCCGGTTACAAACGGAAAGGTTGCCAAGACTTGCTGAGTGAATCCTTTAGATGCATGAATTTCAAATATGCGCTCATTATTCAGCAATGCAATCAAACCTTTTGTAGTATGGAATTTACCAAAGCAAGTAAGTAGAATGTTATTTAGGGCAAAGTTAATATCTAAACTGGAATTGATGAGGTTGCTGAAATCAACAAGAGCAGAAAAATTTCTTAACGCGGCATTGTTCTCTGACTGCTGCATTTTATTGGGGGAGATATTTAATCAAAACTACTTGGTTTTTATTATCCGTAATTGTGCCATATTTAACTTCATCCATTAATCGTTTCATCAAGAACATACCCAATCCGCCTACACGTTTTTGTTTATAATATTCACGTAAATCTGGCTCGGGAATTTGCGTAGGATCGAAATGAGTCCCTTCATCGGTAATCGCAATTGTAAACTTTCCTTTTGATGAAGTTATTGAGATGGTTATTTCTCCATTAGTAGAGAATTTATAGGCGTGTTTAATAATGTTTGTGCAAGCTTCGTCAACAGCCAGTATTATCTTGCCAACGGCGTCTTCTCCAAAACCGCTTTGCAACGCTGCAGCTTTGGTAAAATCCCGTATCTGAGCAAGATTGTCGGTCGAGCTTCTGACGACAATTTGTTTATCAAATATTTTTTCTAGTGCATTCAAGATTGCTCTGGACCACTAAATTTTTTGATTGCTTCATTTTCTTCTTTAAAAAATTCGTACAAAATCGGAAAACCGAGTAGATCGAAGATGTTATAAACATTTTCTTTCATATTAGAGAATTTTATATCTCCTTCATTCTCTCTCATTGTTTCCACGTAAGCCATGAAAACCCCTAAACCCGCGCTGCTTATGTACTTCAAATCGTCGAAGTTAACAACCACTTGATATTGTTTCTGATCAAGCAAGCGATTGAAAACATTCTCCAATTCGGGAGCAGTGTGGGCGTCGAGATATCCTTTAACATCAATCACGCTTACGGAACCGACACCCCGTAAGTTGACATTAAATTCCGCCATTAAATATCTCCATCTATTATTATTGTTTTTGTTTCCATTTAAATAAAACTAACGTAATATCATCATGTTGCGGATGGTCTTTTGAAAATAAACTTAAATCTTGCATTACCAAATTAGAAATTTCATCCAAATTTTTACCGCAGTTATCCGAAATTATTTGCTCGAATTTTTCGTACCCAAAATCTTCCCCTAATGAGTTCTTTGCTTCGGGAATACCATCAGAATAACATACGACAATATCATTATTCTTTAATTGAATTTCCATTTCTTTAAGAGAATTTGAAAAACTGTTGGTGAAATCAAGCCCAAGACCAATTCCCGGTGGCTGAAGGCGCTCAACTTTTCCTTCTCTGCATAATACAGATGGAGTGTGTCCGGCTCTCGAGAAATTCATCTTCCCGGTTTTTTTATTTATTACTCCGTACACGGCTGTAACAAAATCTCTCCTTTGAAGATTACCTTTTAGAACCCCGTTAACCTTGGTTAAAAGCTCACTTGGTTTCTGTACAATTTTGGAGAGTGATTCAAAAATTCCTTTTACTTCTGCCATAATAAATGCAGCCGAAATTCCTTTGCCGGAAACATCTGCCACAACAAAACCAAGATTGTCTTCGTCGAGTTCAAAGAAATCATAATAATCGCCTCCGACTTCGAATGCCGGGACAAATAATGCAGAAATTGCTAATTGCGGAGTTGAAGGAACTACTGCCGGTAGAATTTTTCTCTGAATATCTCTAGCCACGTCAAGTTCTTTTTCCAGTCTCTCTTTTTCGATAGATTCTTTAATAAGCATAGCGTTTTCGAGAGCTACCGCCGCATAGTATGCGAAGGCTTGTAATGATTTTCTATCTTCAGTATCAAAAGAATTTCCTCTTGTTCGTGCAGTAAACAAATAACCGTTAATCTTTCCATGCATAGTTAGCGGTGCAACTGCAACAGAATGGAAATGATGTTCTACAAATTTTTTGTCACCAAAGAGTGAGTCATAATCTATCACCTCTATTTGCTCAAACGAAGCATCCCCCGAACCAAGCAACCTATTACTAACGGCATTTGCATCCACATAACCAATTTTATGAACAGAGTTTAATTCAATTCCATTATTTGTATTTGTAACAAGCCATGCTGAATCGGAATTGCATGCTTGTGTAGTCATCGTAGTTATTGTGTCTGCCAATTCCTTAAAGTCAAACACTTGTGTTATTAGTTTCGTTATGTCCATCATAGACGCAACTTCTTGCGCTTTTCTATCGAAAGCTTCGGCAGTTGGTAAATGAAAAAGAGTAATAAAAAAGATCACACCGAAATAAATTGTTCCATAAATCATAACCAAACTAAAGACTGTATGAAGTCCGGGTGAAAAAGTATAGATCATCTGCCGAACGATCTTTGAATCGATCAGAAGTGAAAAAGCTAATCCGAAAACAATTGAAAGAATTATTGAAAGCCCCAACAGATAGTACTTTTGTTTCTTGGTAAGAAAGGCAATCCATGCTACTCTTATTGAGTTTAAGCAGATTAGAACTATCGACACAACATAGAATGCAGAATGCGGATAGTCTAAATTAGGATCAATTAGCAATAGGATGTTTGAAAAAAAGCTTAATGCGAAGAAAACAAGCATTGTGTTGAAATATGTGCTTGGATCTTTCTTCTGCCTTAAAAAGAACAACTCTCGAAACGACGTAAAGATGTAAACAATTGAAGCGATGAATAAGAATATCAGCAATATAGAAAGCAACGAATTAAAGAAATTGAAAGAAATCTTACCATTAATATCTGCTTCGTATGCTGAGTTAGCTATAGAAAGGATGAAGAATAGCAGCGCTCCCAATATTCCAATATTTAATACTAAAGAGAGAGGCGCGTCTAGCTTGTTAACTAAAGACTGATGCAAATAATTGTATAGGAAGTAAATAGTAAAGAAAACAATTCCTTCATGAATCAACGCTAAGACAAAAACATCGTGAACCGGAAAAATTAAGTTGAATAAGAAAAGAAAGATTGAGAGCAATATTGCATTCTCTAATCCTCTTACGCCGGAAAATTTAAAATTTGTCTTTATCAACTTTTCAATTCCTAATCTCTGTTAACTTTATGTCTAAGTGTATCTAAATTCAAGCGTTTAAGTTTTCGATTTACTTCTTTCATTTTTTGTTGAAATTTTTTGCTGTTAGCTGAATCTTTCATTGCTGCTTGGAAGGATGAATCATTCTTCATTGCATCTTCCACAAGTTGAGAAATATTCATACTGCCAACCATCTTTAAGGCTTCACTTGTAATTTTTATAGGATCAACTGTAGTAATGGAAATTTCCGGGATCGGGGGAACTATCCGTATCCCACTTGAACTTGAGCGACTGCTCCGTTTTCCGGAATGCTGCACGGTAATATTTTGTAATTGTTTAGCTACTTTTTCTAAGTTAATTCTAACTGAATCATTTATCATTTTTGATAAATCACTCACATTAACAGAGATTCTATACTTATTCGAATCAATTTTAAATTTCATTTTCTCTGGAACTTCGCGGACAGATGGAGGTTCTGGCGGTGCATCCGGACCGTCCCACTTAAATGCTTGGTTACTAGCAAACTCAGTAGCGGCCATTTTACCCTCCTCAAAAGCTCTAACTTGATTTTCAAACTGTTCTTCGTTCCATGTAAAATCAGTTTCAGCCACGGTGTCTGGGGTCATTAATAGATACTTTGTTGAAGGAATCTCTCTGCCCGATTTGACCAGACTTGCTAGCTCTGTACGATTCATATCTTCCATACCCGGAAAGATATTTTGTGCTTTTTCATAATCAACTTTCTGAGCAAAGTAAACAAGATCTGCAAGCATTGCTCGTTGCACTTCCGTAATCTTTGGATTTACTGCATAAGCATTTTTTTCGTTCACCAAAACACAAGCATAAATTTCTTTTCGGTAAGAGCTAAGAACCGAATCAACGATTTGTCTTTGCTTACTATTGAGGTTTAAGAAGTTTTTGAATGTCTCAAAGTTTTTTGTATTTGGGTTAAAGTTAGCCGGTTTAATATCATAAATCTGCTGTCCATCGTTATTAGATAGCACCAAAGCTTTTTTCTTAGACTGATCTAGAGGCAGACTCTGATAAAGAGCAAAATTGAATAGGTCCTCTTGCGAAATTTCGGTTTCCGAAATTAAAGGTTTCAAACCGCCTGTATAAAGTGAAAGTAAACTCTTTTTACCTTCCTCAATCATGCTGGAGATACCTTTTCTATTGCTTCGGAAAAACAACATAAGAACAACAGTAAGAACCAGCAATAAAATAAATGGAGAATACTTTTTGATATTTTCAGCGGTTAATTTTTTTTTTGCCGATGGTGTTTCCATCTTATACTTTCAGTTCCTTTTGATATGGTTCAAGCATCACTTTTAATGTTTCCCTTGCTCTGAAAATTCTCGATTTTATTGTTCCAACCTCAGTCCCGAGTGAATCTGCGATTTCTTTATAGCTAAAACCGTCAATATCCCTCATAACAAGAGGCACACGTAAACGTTCAGGAAGCTTTTCAATTGCGCCGCGGACTAAACTTGGAATATCTATGTCTTCAGAAAAAGGTCCGGTTCCATAATCGGTATCCGAATCTTTTATTGGTACAAAAATACTCCTAACCCGTTTCTTTCTTAAATAGTCCCGGCACTTATTAACAGTGATTCTATATAACCAAGTTGTGAATTTAGATTCGAATCTAAACTCGGCGAGCTTGTGATAGACACTAATAAACACATCTTGAGAAATGTCGTCAACATACTCAGCATCGCCTAAAGTTAAGAACACAAGATTGCGAACCTTCTCTTTATGCTTAATAACTAAAGTCCGGAACGTAGTTTCGTCACCCTTAATAAAATTTCGGATGAGCTCGAAATCCTCTTCACGTTCGGATTTAGCCTCACTAAAATCAAACTGATCTTGTTCTTTTTGAAGATCCATTTCTTTAGACGATGTTAAGTTTTTATAGTTCCTTTAACTAGGAATTTTGATATGCAAAATATATCTAACTACCAAGTAAAAGAACTTTATTTTTACTAATAGATTAAATAACTTTGGTCGCCAATATAATTATTTGTACACGATTATATCCATCATTAGCGCTGAAATTTAAAGTTTTAAAAACGCATACAATTTTAACAAAAACTAAGGAGTTAACATGAAGATCAAACCGGTTGAAAAGTACAATGCAGTTGTAGTTGAACTAGTTGGTAATGTTATGGGCGGTCCAGAAGCTCAAGAATTTAGCGATCTTCTACATAAGTGTATTGATGACAACAAAAAGAACGTAGTTATTGACTTGGCTGAGACCAAATTTATGAATAGCTCCGGCTTAGGCATGTTGATTAGCGGCTATACTACAATGAAGAATGGCGGCGGTGCACTAAAGCTTGCTAACGCAACCGAGAAAATCGAAAGTTTGCTTGTTATTACAAAGCTTATCACAATTTTCGAGAACTTCTCTTCAGTTGATGACGCTATAAAGAGTTTTGGCAATTAATTTTACGATGTAAAAGCTGTTTTCACTCCGGCTGAAATGACCGGAGTTTTTTTTGTCTAATAAGCTAGAGGATTTAATGAGCGTCGGAATTATAGTCGGAAGCCAGTGGGGCGATGAAGGTAAAGGGAAAATTGTAGACATTCTTAGCGAGAATTATGAAATTGTAGTCAGATACCAAGGTGGCGCTAACGCCGGCCATACAGTTGAAATTGGAGATAAGAAATTTATCCTTCACTTAATTCCTTCCGGAATTCTAAGAGAAAACGTTATCTGTGTTATTGGGAATGGCGTTGTTATTGACCCGAAAGCACTATTAGATGAAATAAAACAGTTAGAAGAACTTGGTATAAATATTAAGGGACGATTATTTATAAGCCACAATGCACATCTTATTATGCCTTACCATAAATTGCTGGATTCTATCAATGAAAGCGGCTCTTCAAAAATTGGAACTACCGGGCGCGGCATAGGACCATCATACATAGATAAATATGCCCGCAGCGGAATAAGAATAGTTGATCTTCTAGATAAAAAAATCCTTGAAGAAAAAATCCGCTGTAATATTGATGAAAAGAATAATCTGCTAAAGAAAGTTTATAACCACGCTGAACTGAATGTTGAAGAAATTATAAAAGAATATCTTGATTTCGATGACCAAATAGATGAGTACATTACTGATACAACTCATTTTCTTCACGAGGCCTTATCTTCCGGCAGATCAATACTTCTAGAAGGCGCACAAGGCACCCTTTTAGATGTTGATCATGGAACTTATCCATTTGTTACTTCATCAAATCCCACTTCTGGCGGTGCATGTACCGGTTCCGGAATTCCTCCAACAAAAATCACTTCTGTTGTTGGTATTGTAAAAGCGTATACAACTCGTGTTGGTCTTGGTCCATTTCCAACAGAATTGCTAGACGAAACCGGCGAAAAACTCCGTTCTATAGGTGCTGAATTTGGAGCTACAACCGGACGCCCTCGTCGCTGCGGATGGTATGATGCATTCTTGGTTAATTATTCAAGAATGATTAATGGAATTGACCGCGCCGCTATCACAAAGCTTGATGTGTTAAGCAGTTTTGATGAGATCAAAGTTTGTGTTGGTTATGAATACAAAGGGAAAAAACTAAAATCCTTCCCTACCGACGTTAACCGGCTTTCAAATGTTACACCAGTTTATGAAACTCTGCCGGGTTGGAATGCCGATATCTCAAAAGCAAAGACTATGGATGAGTTGCCATCTCGAGCAAAAGATTATCTTGATTTCATGGCAAAGAAAAGCGGATTTGAAATTGGATTGGTTTCGGTTGGTCCAAAACGGGATGAGACAATAATTTTATAGACGATTTTTTGCACCGACAATAATTTCGTTTAGGTACGCTGCTTTTGTAAATTTAAAATGGAATTCGTTTCGGAGTAAAAAATGAAATACTCATCCGGTCCAAAATCGTTAAATCTGAAGCTTACCTTGCTTGTAATTGGAGCTGTAATTGCGTTTGCAACGCTCTATTACACTCAAAACCTCGTAGCAAAACTTCAACAGCGCGAAAAAGAAATTGTTCAACTTTACGCAAGCGGTTTGGAATTTGCAGCTAATCCAGAAACAACTAACAGCGACCTAAGTTTCATCTTCAATAATATAATTAGCCGAATCGACTTCCCCATTGTGCTAACTGATAATCAGAATCAAGTTTCCAACGCAGTTGGTTTTGGATATAAAAATATTGATCACGATTCAACAATCACATCGTCCGAATTAGTGAAATTGCTGCAAAGCAAAGTCAAGGAATTAGCTTCAACCCATCAGCCAATTGATGTTCGTACACCGGATGGTAAAATTCTCTCCAGAATTTATTTCGGCGATTCTGAGATAATTCAACGACTCCGCTATTATCCTTTTCTGCAAATAATCTTTGCCATTTTATTTATTGCAATTGCCTATTCAAGTTTCAGTTATATAAAAAGAAACGAGCAAAGCAATATCTGGGTTGGAATGAGTAAGGAAACAGCTCACCAACTTGGAACTCCAATCTCAAGCTTAATGGGTTGGAATGAAATCCTTAAAATGAATTACGACAATCCGGATAAAGTATTAGATACCTCGGAAGAAATTGACAGTGATTTACTGAGATTGAACAAAATAACAAAACGTTTTTCAAAAATCGGATCAAAACCAGAGCTGAAAAGCGATTCCCCGTATATGGTCATCGAAAAAGTGATTAATTATTTCTCCCGGAGACTCCCACAGCTTGGTAAAAGTGTTGAGATTACTTTGGATGGAGATAAAGACGCCAAAGCAAAATTAAATGCCGAGCTATTTGAATGGGTAGCTGAAAATTTGATTAAAAATGCGCTTGATGCAATTGAGCATAAAGATGGTAAAATTCACTTTTTAATACAAAAAACAAAGAATAAGATCGAAATCGAAGTATCCGACAATGGAAAAGGCATAGAAGCCGGCAAACGCAAAGATATTTTCCGTCCCGGATTTAGCACGAAAAAAAGGGGCTGGGGACTTGGATTAAGTCTGTCCAAGAGAATAATTCAAGATTACCATAGCGGTAAAATATTTGTAAAAAGCTCGACGATCAATATGGGAACCACATTCAAAATTCAACTACCTACTTCGGAAGAAATTACTTGAAATTGCTACCGCACAGTCACCAATTTTAAAGCTGAATCTGGTTCATAATTCTTTTTATTCAGAAAAAATTAGAAAAACTTTCCTATACATCATTATTTTTTTGAACAACACTAAACTTCTGATTGGTAAGCTCGATAATCTTATTGGTATGAAGATTGAATACTCAAAAGTATATTCTTATACTGTGAATCAGTAACCCCTCCTTAAATTACTGATAGACTGCTAAGGTCCGCCCTCAACCTTGGCAGTCGCTTTTTTAAACCAACTCAAAGACAAACCATTTAGCAAGCTCAATTCATTTTTGTTAATTATTCAAAAAAAACAATAAATTACAGCCCCAATTTCACAAAAAGCGGAAAACTGATGAAAAAGAGCAAACGCCCATCTTGGGATCAATACTTCTTAAAAGTGGCTATGCTTGTTTCTGAGCGGGCAACGTGCCCAAGAATGCACTGTGGATGCGTTTTGGTTCGAGACAGACAAATTCTTTCTACCGGATACAATGGCTCAATTCCGGGCGATGCTCACTGTGAGGATGATGGTTGCTTATTAGTTGATAACCATTGCGTACGAACAATACATGCTGAGATGAATGCGATTTTACAATGTTCGTCTCATGGAATCAGCACAGCAAATGCAACAGCGTATGTTACTAATATGCCTTGCACCAATTGTTCTAAGGCCCTTATTGCCGCCGGAATTAAAGAAATAGTAATTTTTTCTGATTATCATGATACTTTAGCCGAAAAGTTTTTTAAGATAGCAAAAGTGAAGATAAAACGTTTGAACATTCCGGAACGTGGAATTGAGTATGATATTGATAGCTTTACCTCAGCTAAAAAGTTTAAAAAGTAGTTTTATTTAATAGAAATCAAAAAAGTATTTTTTCTGGTGATAATGAGATGGCATTGAAACTTTCTAAAGAGAATTTAAATAAATATCAGCGTCCGGAAAATTTCTTCAACAGAGATTTAAGTTGGCTGGAATTTAATAGACGCGTTTTGGAAGAAGCGCTAAATCCGGAACTTCCGCTTTTAGACCAAGTGAAGTTTATTTCGATATTTTTTTCCAACCTCGACGAATTTTACATGATTCGTATTGCCGGAATTAAAGAGCAAATTCGCGCCAAAGTTATTGATACTTCCATTGATGGTTTGTCACCCATGGAACAGCTAAAGTTGATTGAAACTTCTGTTCAAGAAATGATAAAAAAGATTTACGACTTCTGGCAGTGCAATGTTATTCCTAGATTAAAAGAAAACAAAATTTGTATTTGCGAACTAAATCAGCTTACAAAAGAAGAACGAGACGCGCTTAATGATTATTTCGTTCAAGAAATTTATCCGGTATTAACACCGCTCGCATTCGATCCGGGTAGACCTTTCCCCTACATTTCGAATTTAAGTTTAAGTTTTGCAGTTAGAATTAAAAAGCCAAACGGAGAAAAGAATTTCGCTCGTATAAAAGTGCCTACGAATCTCCCACGTTTGTTAAGGGTTGACCAAATAATAAAAACCAAACCGAAAAATGGCAACGGAGTGGTCAAATTTATTTGGATTGGTGATTTAATTAAGAACAATATGTATTACCTCTTCCCGGGTATAGAAATTCTTGAAGCATATAGATTTAGAATTACCCGCGATACAGATCTCGAAATTCAAGAAGATGAAGCTGATGATCTTCTCCAAGTAATTGAAGAAAACATTAAACAAAGAAAATTTGGTTCTGTTGTTCGGTTGGAAGTTGAAAAACAAATGCCGGAATACATGATTGAAACACTTATTGAGAATTTGGAAATTGATCGTGAAGATGTTCATATAATTGATGGCGCACTTGGCTTAAGTGATGTTATGCTTTTATATGATTTACAACTCCCACATCTAAAAGAGAAGCCGTTTCATGCAGTTACGCCGGAACCGTTCGAAGAGGAAAACATTTTCTCATTAATTCAGAAAAAAGATATTCTACTTTATCATCCTTATGATTCCTTTAATCCGGTTGTGGAATTTGTAAAACAAGCTTCACGCGATCCGGAAGTACTTGCGATCAAACAAACTCTTTATAGAGTTGGATTGAACTCACCAATTGTAAGATGTTTAATTGAAGCCGCCGAAAGGAAAAAACAAGTAGCTGTTTTGGTTGAGCTAAAAGCTCGCTTCGATGAGGAGAATAATATTTACTGGGCGCGTGAACTTGAAAAAGCCGGCGTTCATGTTGTTTATGGATTAGTAGGACTCAAAACTCACGCAAAGATGACTCTTGTTGTTCGGAAAGAAGCTGATGGAGTAAAACGTTATGTTCATCTTGGAACCGGAAATTATAACACAACAACCGCGCGGATATATACCGATGTAGGCTACTTCACCGTCAATCCAGAAATTTGTGCCGATGTTTCAGAAATTTTTAATTACTTAACCGGCTATTCGGAACAAAAAATTTATCGTAAGCTTTCAGTTGCACCAATAAATATGAGAGAAAAATTTATTGAGCTGATTGAACGAGAAATTAAAAATGTAAAAAGCAGCGGACAAGGTTATTTAGTTTTCAAGTTGAATTCACTTGTCGATCCTCTCTTGATAGCTGCTATGTATGAAGCTTCTCGTTGTGGTGTTAAGATTGATTTGATTGTTCGGGGTATTTCTTGTTTAATGCCTCAAGTCCCGGGCTTGAGCGAAAACATCAGAGTAATAAGTATTGTTGGAAGGTTTTTAGAGCATAGCAGAATTTACTATTTCTACAATAACGGTAAGGATGAAATCTATTGTAGTTCTGCCGATATAATGCAGCGTAATCTTGATAGAAGAGTTGAAATTACTTTCCCTATTAACGATCCGGAATTGAAGAACTTCATAAAGGATTCTGTACTCAGAACTATACTTGATGATAATGTTAAAGCTCGTGTATTACTGCCAACCGGGAAATATGTAGCAAACAGACCGGTTTACAATGAAGCTACGTTGAGTCATCAAGATTGGATGATTCAAAAAGCATCTGCCGGACAGAAGAAAATTATTCAGCGAGATTTATCTACTTCATAAATCTTAATGCTACTCCAACTCCGGCAAACCATTCGGTTTTACTTTTAGATAAAGTAGACCCGATTGAAAAATCTACTTGCAAATTTTCCGTTTGTAAATAGGTAATCCCGCAATCAAAGAAATTATCGGGCGTTAAACCATTACTTGTTTGTCCAAAAATTTCGGCAAACAACCCGATTCTGTCTGATAAATCCAAACCTAACGATAAAGAATAATCAGCTAGATATTTATTCAGATCGCTGGAATATTCAACTCCAACATTACCGGCAAGCGCACTAAACTCATTAATTTCTTGCTCGCCCAACAACATGAATTTTGGTTCAAACTTTTCCGGTTTTAGTTCTTCCGCACCAAACGGCAATGTTACTTCAAATAAAACAGCAAAATTTGTTAAAAAGACTTCTTGATTTCGCAAAACAAATTTCGAACCTACCATCAAATCATTAATTCCATGAACAGATGAAGCATATTGACCCAAGGTGGATTTGTTGGAAAAGTATCCACCGCCAAATCGAAATTCCAAATTGGAGAAAACACCATATCTGAACAAAGTGCTAAATAATGAAACTGATCTGTTCTCAAGTATCTCGCCAAATTCATTAACTTTTTGCTGCTGAAAAGAAAAACCAGTTTCAACTTGGAAACTTCCCAATGGAACTGCTACCGCAGACTCAGTTACATCCGGTCTATCAGTAATTAAATCTGGCATTGTAGACTGGCCCAAAATAATTGATGTAAAGAATAATGTTGATACGAAAATACATTTCAAATTTTTATTCATCAAAACAATCTCCATATCTGAGCAACGAAAAAGCAAAGTACAATTCCCATTGCAACAGGAAGAAAAGTAGAAATTAGAGTCCACTTCATACTTTTAGTTTCTTTGTAGATGGTGTAAATTGTTGTTGAGCAAGGATTATGCAGCAAGCTGAACAGCATCAAGTTAATGCCGGTTAAAACCGTCCACCCTCCCGATTGCAGTAACGCAGCTGTATCATTTACCGATTCCATTTCGAACATAACACCGCTGCCCACACCAACTCCTACAATTTTTGTTGTGAGAACAGTAAGCATCAAAACCGTCGGAATTACAATTTCATTGGCCGGGATAGCAATTATGTATGCCAAAATAATAACTCCGTTCAAACCAATTATCATAGCATATGGATCAGCAAAATGAATAAAGTGTTCACCAATACTTACTCCACCAACAGTAACATTAGCAACAAGCCAAATTGCAACACCAGCCGGAGCTGCGAAAACAATAGCTCGCCACAGAACCATAAGAGTTCTATCAATTAGAGAAGTGTAAAGTGTTTGAAAAAAACGTGGCGGACGATACGGGGGTAATTCCAAACTAAAAGCGGAAGCTTCACCTTTCAAAACTGATCTCGATAGCGACCAAGATACAATCAAACTAAAAACAACTCCAAGTACTGCAACCACCATTACGGCGGCAGCGCTTGCAATACCAGCAAGATAAGAAGGAACCGCGCCTCCAATAAAAATTGTTGCAATTAATATTTGAGTTGGCCACCTACCGTTGCACAAAGAAAAATTATTCGTGATGATCGCAATCAATCTTTCTCTCGGACTATCAATAATTCTTGCAGCAATAACACCCGCAGCGTTACAGCCAAATCCCATACTCATTGTAAGAGCTTGCTTGCCGTGCGCACCTACTCTCTTGTAAAGATTATCCATATTAAACGCTACGCGTGGTAAATAACCGAAATCTTCAAGTAGAGTAAACAGTGGGAAAAATATTGCCATTGGGGGAAGCATTACACTTATCACCCATGCAAGAGCTAAGTATGCGCCATCAATTAATACTCCACTTAACCACCAAGGAAAATGGAGAAAGTTTGCCCCTTCCTTTAGCAATGGTTGTAGAGTATCCACTAACAAGGAAGCTATCATTGCTGAGGGAACATTAGCACCGCTAATTGTTAACCAGAAAACAACAACTAGCAATAAAAACATGATTGGGAATCCGGTCCACTTACCAGTTACAATTTTATCAATCCATCTATCCCAGTTAAACTTTTGTTTTTCACCGGATCGTGTTACAGCAACATCCGCTATTCTAGCCGCATCGGTATAGATCGATTCAAGAATCGCATCGTGTAGATTCTCTCCAATCTCCCAGCGGTACTTATTAGCTTTATTAATTATCTCTTCAACTTGGTTCATCTAATTTTCCGTTTCTAAGGCAAATTTAATTTTGAACTCAACTGTTTTCTGTTTCTACTACTGTTAAACTTCCAATTTCACCACTGCGGACAGCATCAATAACTCTTTGATCACCTTCGAGTAAACGCAAAGCAATCCAACGTGTGTTGGCAAGATTAGGAAATTGAGATTCGAGCTGTTTATTCAAATCTTCTACAGCATGCGAAACGTTTTTAATTTCGCTTGTCATTCTGTACGGCTTGCAAACATATTCACCGGTCGCAACAGCATTAATATTTTTTAGAAGTTCTGGAATTCCCACTCCTTGTCTTGCCGCAGTTGGAATAACCGGAATTCCCAGACTTTTAGAAAGCAATCTTTCGTCAACACTGATGTGATGGCGCTTGGCTTCATCAATAAGATTCAAACAAAGAACTGCCCGGTCGGTTATTTCCAAGACTTGCAAAGCTAAATTTAGATTTCTTTCTAAGCGAGAAGCATCAACAACAATAATTGTTACATCGGGCTGACCAAACAAAATAAAATCGCGGGCAATTTCTTCATCGGTACTGGTAGATAGCAAAGAGTAGGTTCCGGGTAAATCAACAATTTTAAAACGCTTATCACCATATTGAAAGCCACCTTCAGCGCGACCAACTGTTTTTCCCGGCCAGTTGCCTGTGTGCTGACGAAGCCCGGTTAGAGCATTAAATACAGTACTTTTCCCGGTGTTAGGATTTCCGGCAAGCGCAACAACGTAATCGAAGTTCGACATATCAATACCGAGCTTAACTAAGTTTGCGGAGTTATGCGCCGGACAAGTAGCACAATTAGTATCTACAGCCATCTAATTCTCTTTCAATTTTTTAATATGTATTAAATCCGATTGGTTTTTTCTAAGAGCAATTAACGCCCCACGTACTTCATATGCTGACGGATCACCTTTCAAGCTTTTTAGTCTTGCGTGAACGACCGTTCCGGGTACAATTCCAAAATCCAGCATGCGTCTTCTTTGCTGACCGCGCATTGCGTTTGAAATACCAAGTACAGTTGCGGCCTCATCTATTTGAAGTGAAGATAAATTCTCAAATGATTCTTGCACGCTTTCCTTTTCCGAAAATGGAAGAACGGTAAGATTGGATGCAAGTACCGGAGCTAAAACACATTCTTCGCCGTCGGCTTCAAACCGAATTTTATCTTTAGAACTTTGCAAAACATAAATCTGCATTCCGGGATATAATCCTTGCGCTGTCAGCTGTGCATAAACTTCCTTGGGTTCATCTTCAATGTGAATAATTCTAGCATACTTCCCTTCTTCCAAATTATTTAGCGTAATTCCTTCCTTAGAAAGAATTTCGCCATCGGCATTAGGAATCGGATCGCCGTGCGGATCAACTAATGGATTGCCAAGCCTTGCAGCTAAACGGTTTGCATCTTCATCTGTAGTTTCATGTTCCTTTTCTTCTGCAATTGCATGCCATTCGTTTTCGGAAACACTTGTGTTGTCCGCTAAATATCTTTCCCATAAACGATGAATACGCACAACACGTATCGCGTAGCTTCTTCCTTCAGTTGTAAGGGAAATTTTATTGCCGGTTGAAGTAACTAAACCCATCGACTCGAGATTAGAAATTACCGAAGCAGTTTGATCAGCTTTAAGAGTTAGATTTCCAGTCAAACTATTTAACGAGCAGTCCAAGTTTTTGAATTCGCAATCGTACAGATGCTTTAACGCATCTTCAATTAAAACGCGTCCTGTTTGAGATTTTATTTTTTTCCATCTGGACAAAAGCCCTTTGCCCGGGAAAAACAAAATCACCAGTATTAACAAAGCAGAAAAGAAAAAGAATAACGCCAAAACCGGATCAGTCATTTTTTTCTCCTTCTCGATTTAATTCTTTTAGAAAAAGACTCTCCGAGATTTTTTGACTCAATGAAATAACTTTATCCTCGAATTTTATTGTAAAGGATTTATCGAAATCAAGTTTATCGATAACCTCGAATTTGGTATTCAAAACAAAACCAACTTTTGTAAGGTAACTAATTAATTTTTTTTCGTGGTCATCAACCTGAACAAATTCATAAGATGAACCTTCAGTAGCAGCAGCCAGAGTAATAAAATTCTGATCTTCCGGCAATGTTCCATTCTTTTTGGGAATTGGATGTCCGTGCGGATCAAAATCCGGAAATCCCAAATATTCATCAATACGGTCAATCAATTTTTCCGAAGTATGGTGCTCAAGAACTTCCGCTTGTTCATGAACTTCGCTCCATGGCATATCCAGTACTTCAATTAAGAATAATTCCCAGAGACGGTGACGCCGAATAACATTTAAAGCCATGTTCTCGCCTTTATCTGTTAATTCCATTCCCTTATACTTTTCATAGGAGATCAAACCGTGCTTAGACAGTTTTTTGGCCATGTCACTTATGGCTGCTTTAGACACAGATAATTCTTGAGCAAGCTTTACCGCATTTATTTTTTCTCCAAACGCCTTTTGGTGGTTGAAGATTTTTTTCAAATAATTTTCTGTTGATATTGTAGACATGTTTTTTTTAGTAACAAATTAAGTATGACTTATCATTAAGTCAAGCATCCATGATTTTTTTTTAAAGTATACTTAATTCTACTTATTGGTAATAAGTGAACTAATTACAGCTATTTTGCATTTTCTCTCTATTAGAATCTAAAAATCACTATTTTTGAAACCAAAATTGGAGAACAAATGTCAGTAATTTCTCGAGATCAAGTTATAAATGCTCTTAGAAAGGTCGATGATCCCGATCTGCACAAAGATTTAGTAACACTAAACATGATTAAAGATGTAAAAATAGATGGCGGTAATGTCTCGGTCGTTGTTGAATTAACAACCCCAGCTTGCCCGCTTAAAGATAAAATTCAACAAGATTGTATTAATGCAATAAAGAGTGATATTCCAAGTGTGGGAAAAATTGATGTTAAGATGGATGCCCGCGTTCAACCAAGCATTAATCAACGCATTAGTACTCTTCTTCCCGGCGTCAAAAATACAATTGCGGTTGCAAGCGGAAAAGGTGGAGTGGGCAAAAGCACTGTTGCAGTTAATCTGGCTGTTGCACTTGCTATGGACGGAGCTAAAGTCGGTTTGATTGATGCAGATATTTATGGTCCTAGCGTTCCGTTAATGTTTGGCTTGAATGAAAAGCCTAAGATTTTTCAAGATACCGAGACTGCCAAAATGATTCCGCTTGAAAATTTTGGCGTAAAATTAATGTCTATCGGCTTTTTGATTGATGAAGATGCACCGGTTATTTGGCGCGGACCTATGGCAAGCGGTGCGATAAAGCAATTTATGAGTGATGTTCATTGGGGTGAGTTAGATTACTTAATCTTCGATCTTCCTCCCGGAACCGGCGATATTCAGTTAACACTTGTTCAAACCATTCCATTAACCGGCGCTGTAATTGTCACTACACCGCAAGAAGCATCAATAATAGATGTGAAAAAAGCGCTAGCTATGTTTCAGCGAGTTAATGTTCCAATACTTGGCATTGTAGAAAATATGAGCTATTTTTTGGCGCCCGATACTGGAAAACGTTACGATATTTTTGGTACTGACGGCGGCAAAAAACTTGCCGAACAGCTTTCTCTTACACTACTTGGTCAACTGCCAATTAATCAAAACATCCGCGAAGGTGGAGACAAAGGCAAGCCGGTCGTATTCGATCAACCGGAAAGCGAACAAGCAAAACAAATTCTTGGAATAAGCAGAAATTTAGCAGCTGAAGTAAGCAAATCAAATTTTAATTCAAGCGCACCTAAGATTGAAATTTCGCTTGAAGATTAATTATGAGTGGAGTTTAAAATGAGCGATGCTCTAAACGAAAAAGTATTGAAAGCACTTGAGACTATTAGACCATATCTAAAAGCAGATGGCGGCGATGTTGAGCTTGTTAAAGTTACACCGGAAGGAATTGTTGAAGTAAAGTTAACCGGCGCTTGCAGCGACTGCCCGATGTCTCAGATGACACTCCGCGCCGGAGTAGAACGCGCACTAATTAAAGAAGTGCCGGGAATAAGAAGAGTTGAAGCTGTTAGCTGACAGCTAGTTTAATACACAAATACAAAGAGGAAACGATGCGTAAAAAAGTAATTGCCGGTAATTGGAAAATGAATAACGATTTAAACGGCACAGTTAATTTGATTTCAGATCTTAAAAAAGGTGTTAACGATCAAACCAAAGCAACAGTAATTGTTTGTCCACCTTTTACATCACTTGAAACCGCGCAAACACTACTAAAAGATTCATTGATTAAGTTTGGCGCACAGAATATGTACTTTGAGGAAAGCGGCGCTTTCACCGGTGAGATTTCTCCTTCAATGCTTAAAAGCGTCGGCTGCGAATATGTAATTCTTGGCCACTCAGAACGCAGAACTATTTTTGGCGAATCTGACCAGATCATCAACAAGAAAATTAAAACCGCAATTAAGCATAATTTGAAACCGATATTCTGTATTGGCGAGACTCTTGAAGAGAGAGAAAAAGGTGTAACATTTGATATTATTGAAAAACAAATTCGTTTTGGTTTGGAAGGTTTGACAGAATCCGATCTTACTACAATGATTATTGCTTACGAACCAGTTTGGGCAATTGGAACCGGCAAAACAGCTTCTAACGAACAAGCACAAGAAGTTCATGAATTCATCAGAAATCTCATAACTAAACTTTTTTCGGCCGAATTTGCCCAGAAATTAATTATTCAATATGGTGGAAGCGTTAAGCCGGAGAATGCCAAAGAATTGTTGGGTCAGCAGGATATAGATGGTGCATTAGTTGGCGGGGCTTGCCTCAAAGCCGATTCATTCCTTAAGATTATTGACGCTATTTAAATACTTTTAAATCCTTCGTTTTTGCTTCAAAATAGGGCTCTTTTAGAGCCCTTAAATTTAAGATTTTATTGATACCCCCCCCCTCGATTTCGTATATTTGCATGATTTATTTGGAAAAATTCGGAAAATGATGAGAAAATTTAGATTCCTTTTCACCCTTGCCTTACTATTACCAATTTTAACATATGCCGAAGTAAAAGTCACTTCTCTGCCGGCAAACAAAAACCAGAGTTTCGACAATATTTTCTTTGGGGCCTCCCAAACTAGGAATGTTTTCTTAATAAACGACTCTTGGAAAGTTTACCACGAAAGCGATCCTTACAACAAAGTGAAAATTTCCGTCCCGGCAGTTTTTGAAGGCGAAGATGTTCTTGTTTTTGAAAGAAATCTTGAATTTACTGAGCAGCAGATTAACAAGAACCAAATCAAGATTGGATTTTTAGGATTAAATAATGGCGCGGAAATATCTGTTAATGGAAACAGTATTTATATTCATTACAGAGGTACAACTCCATTCGAAGTGTCGCTACCAAAAGACATTTTGCGGTTTGATAAGGCAAACAGAATTTCGATCAAGATTAATAGAAAATTAGATTCCGAAACTACAATTCCGACAAAGCAAAGATTTCTTTTCCCGGAATTTGGAAGCGGAATCATTCGTGATGTTTACGTAAAAATTGTTCCGCAATTCTCAATCTCAAAAGTTGATTATTCTTATACTCTAGATCAATTTTCGAATGGTAAAATTAATTTTAATGTTC
>Ga0172380_10000665_pt1 | contig 63471 bp, 55 predicted proteins | sample Leawe162metaG_FD_119747 | JGI IMG/M metagenome (GOLD analysis project Ga0172380, IMG submission 119747) | Leachate microbial communities from a municipal landfill in Southern Ontario, Canada - Leachate well 162 metaG | ecosystem: Engineered > Solid waste > Landfill > Unclassified | place... | reverse complement strand
CTTCGACTACTCGCCCGATCTGTCCTTTAGCAAAAATCTTGAGTTCCTTAAGGACTTTCGCGGAATTGTCCAGGCAGATGCAGCCGGTGGATTCGACGCTTTGTTCAATGACGAGCAACGAACTGAAGCTGGCTGCAGCGCTCACTCCCGGCGAAGATACTTCGAAGCAGGGCTTACCGAAAACAACATCGCCCCCGTCGTTCTCGATATTTACAGGGAACTGTACCAAATCGAACGGCAAATCAAAGACAAACCAGCCGCCTTTAGATTGGCCATGCGTCGTAGAAAATCGAAACCACTGATAAAGTTCCTGCGTAAAATCATCGTCCAGGCGAAAGGCAGCCTCCACCCAACGCATGACCTGATGAAAGCCATTGGCTACACCTTCAAACACTGGCGAGCCCTTACCCGGTTCCTCAAGAATCCCGACATTGCCATTGACAATAACGAAGCAGAGAGAGCGATCAAATGCTGGGTTCTCGTCAGAAAGAACAGTCTGTTTACAGGTTCCGATGAAGGCGGCAAGGCTATAGCGGTCCATCTGTCCTTCATCGCTACGGCCAAACGCAATGGTATCAACCCGGTGGACTGGTATGCCGACGTCCTTTCTCGAATCAACGGGCTGAAGACAAATGAACTGCAACAGCTGCTTCCTCAGAACTGGTCACCGCCGTAGCAGCGCACCATAGCCGAATCGGTCACTCTCTTAGGAAATCATGTTGACTTTCCTTCCGCTACCACGTAGTTCAGCGGACGGACACGTTGCAACTAAAGCAATTAAATTGGCGCCGTGAAAGTGGGCATGTTTGATACTGAACAGAAGATGACATAATTGCTCAACAATTCTGGTTTACAAGATTTGAGAGGTTGACCTAGTTGCGATCATGTATTTTCTGGTTGTGGCCATTTGCCTGGTTTATGCTAACTGGTCTCTGGATTAGAAGCTCGTCTGAACACGTTTCGGTCGTTGAACACTACGTTCGACTTTGTTGGTTGACTCTACCAGTTTTTATCATAGTGTTTCAGTTGATAAAGCCCAAGCTGCGCAAAAAAACTTTCATTTTGATCGTCCTCTATTTCTTCCTTCCGTCACTTTTGGGAATGTATGGAGGTGTCTTGGCTCAGGCTCTGAAGCAGTTTTTAAACTAAAAGTCAGATGTGTTTGTATAGTAAGAATGGTAATGACATCAGAATCGGTGGCTCTGCTTATTACAATAATAGGGCAACTATTTTGACAAACCATGATCCTTTCTTTAAAGCCTTGATTCACCATGGATATCCGGCTGACAATGTCCCATTCCCAAGGAAATAGTGCGGAGGCAATTATGGGATTTTTTAATACTGTTTCAGTGAAAGAAAAGTGCCCTGAATGTGGTGAGTTGGCAACTTTAGATTTTCAGATAAAAACTGCGTGTTCATCTTTTGGTGATGCCAATGGGAGATTTGCAATGCGTTACTACAAGGTGGGTGAGACTCTTCGGTGGTGGCCAGCAAGTGATGAGCGATATAACAGTTTTGTAGAAGGTGTAGATTATGTGCTCGTTGATGCAGATGCACATCTTGTGCGAGAACGTGCTCATGGTGGCTGCGAAAAATGCGACGCAAACTTGCAGGCTGAGGTCTTTATAAGAGATTTGAAGTTGGAAAAAATAGAGTCTATAGGCTCATATCAGGCCGATTATTTCGTTGATTAAGTTCTGGTACGGAAGGTAAGAAATTGCGTTCTCTGGTTCTGTCAACACTAACTTTGCGGAGTTAGATAGGATGCTGGGTTGCCAGTCGCTACTAAATCCTAACTCTATGTTTGAAGTCTTGAAAAGCTTCCCCGGGCAGCTTTTCGCTTGTTATGCGGCCTGGACGCCTTGACCTAGTGAACTCAGCGAGAACAGGCAGGCTATACCTGCTGGCTACCCGCCCGCCACCCTATGGTTAGACTTGTTCGGTTGTCCGGGCATAACTAGCAAGTTATTACCGGGGGTTTGATGAAAATGGAAGTAAGGCACCCTGGGGTGTAAAACTACGACTGGAATATCGATACGCGACCTATAATGGAGGCAAGTAAAGGCAGAAGAGACGGACCCGAAATCTTCGTGTGTTAGAAGGAAAATTGCAAAATGCTTCGCCCTAGAATTGACACATTGTGCGCCAGCCTGCCTCTTTCAATAGTCCTTGCGTCTTTCTTTGCGCAGGGCTGTCTATCAGAGGCTCCATTGCCTGCAGGCTATCCAATAATACATCCGATCTTTCATGTTTCAGATCCAGCCAGAATCCAAATAGATCAATTGGAGTGCTCGACATTCAAAAGTTTGAATGACCGCTATCTTACCGATGATGCGCGCCGTTTTTACCGTCAAGAGATTATTGACATGGAGGAGCAAGTACTCGGAAGTGACAGATTAGGCAAGCTTTTAATCGGTCATACTCCTGCGGAAATAACTGAGCTTATCGGTTTACCCAGGATTACGGCGGGGCGCATAGCAGATCTGAATTGTGGTGGCGGTGATCGAAACTGGCTTTATTACTTCGGTTATTTGCCAATCGCGGTGCGAGTCACATATCAAAGTAATCGCTGCATAAGCACGTCTCTTTGTGAATTCGCAGAGATAAAGTTGATTGAAGAGGAGGCGCTTCTCGAACTCAAGAAACACGCCATAGGTAAGTCAGAGGATCAGATTGAGGACTATTTACACCACAAGCTAACTCCCCGCGATTTACTGTTGCCACCACCGGTGCAGTCGTCGTCCCCAATTCATATCGTTCATGAAGCTCCGATTGAGAAAGAGTTTGTTATCGGTGGTGACTTCGTATGGACTTTTCATTTTACAGATGGGAAATGTACAGAAATTCACGAGAGTATACAATTAGGCTAGGCTTATCGTCCGTTAAGGTAGGCTGTTATTCCTGCCCCAATCTGCCAATTCTCAAATCACACCACTAGAATCGAGCTGACCATGCACCATATTAGGTGCAGGTTCGTTTGTCTCCTAATGACTGGCACAACATTGGGGCAAGGTCAAGTACAAAATGCCTTGGCAGTCGTCGGTGATAAACAACAGTCAAAATCTTCGCCTATGCAATACAGTCTATAGATGGACCATCTCGGGGAGCATGCCTGGTCTTGTTAATCTTTGCCAGTTGTTTTGTTTTCCGGTAAGTTGCTTGCGGCATTGGTCAATCCGGCTGTGTGGGATTTTGAACGTCATTTGAGCGCTTTTTAGATTAAATCGTGGTGGGCGATAGGGAATGAGTAGGGATTACCGCCATCAGCGGGCGCCTTCAGGGTATGTCATTGGTATAGGCTTTAATTTGGGATCGGTTGTGGCGGTGGATATTTAGCAAAATATCCACCAGCAGGTGAAGTTCTAGATCTAGAGGGCAAGACAGATGCGAACTAAAACGACGGCGAAATTTTTGTTGTTGACGTTTGTCGCTTGCTGCCTGAGTGCCGCACACGTTGAAGCGTGTAGGCTGAGATTGCGCGTTGACCCTGCCGGTGCTGCAATAATGATTGAACGTCGTGGAGATAGTTTCGCACTCAGTCGGCAATATCAACAGGCAGTAACAGAGTATTCCGCCGCACAGCTCGCCAATCCCGCTATCGGTCGGCCCTATACTACAAATCAAGAAAATATTTTTGCTAACGTCGACAAAACTACGCTATTGGCTATTCTTGATGCGAACATTCGGAAAGAGCCACAAGATCCTTACGCCTTGGCAGTGAGGGCCGCACTAAAGGTTTGCCTGGGCGACCGAGCAGGTGCTGAAATAGATTATTCGCGTTCAATAGAATTGAAAAAAGACTTGCTATTTACTCGTCAAGGACGTGCGGAGAACAGAATTTTTGGAGGATTGGATAAAAGCCCTATCGAAGATCTTGAACTAGCACTGAAACTAGACACCGTCGACCTCGAGCACAGAAGTGCGCGTGCTCGAATTTTCCTGGACCACGGCATCTATTGCGCTCGTCAGGGTCACCTGGTGAAAGCACTTGAGGAATATGGCCTGGCATCTGACTTAAGACCCGACTGGTCGCGCCCATTAATCATGAAAGCAGAGCTACTGTCTGACAACAATGAACATTGGGCTGCTAAAGAGTGCCTGGATGAAGCCATAAGGCTGGAACCACAGCTGGGCATTGCGTACAGAAAAAGAGCGCATGAGTGGCGTATCTTCAAGTATTTAGATGCTGCGCTCCAAGATCTGAGCCTGGCGATTATTTACGAACCAGAGTTGAGCGACTTTAAAGAGCGCGCGTCTTTAGAGATGGAAATGGGCGATTATATCGGCGGAACCGCGGATTGGCTAAAGGGAAATAATGTCTCGGGACCAGCCATCGCTGTAGGCATCGCTGCATTCTTAGGATTTATTTTGATGGCGCCGATGCTTGCAGGAATGTTTGCTGCCAAATTTGGTCAGCAGCGTGATAATTAGGAGTTCAATGATGCGATTGAAAGCTCTCCCTCTTTCAATGCATGACCGAACATTAGGCTCCAGGCTTAACGTGAGAGTTTTATAGCAGCGGCCCTTATCGCAGGATCTTTGTCTTTAGCCAACTGAGCTAACAACTCTAATAAGTCAGCATCGTATAGGAACCGAGTACAATTGACTTAGATCGTTGGAGTGAAAATTGAGTGAAACTTTTGTGTGGGTTAATTTTTGCGCTTATTTCAACATGTCCACCAGGCTCATGTCAAACCCAAGATAGTAGTGCCGGGCTGGATAGAATGGGCCTTTACGAAGAAACTGGTGCGAGAGGTCTCAAGGATCCTGATAGTATTGCTAACCTTGGGTTATTTCATGGATTGAGTAAAATACATGTTTACGATTCAGTGCATGCAAAGGAACCCAAGGTTGATTCCACAATGCTGGAACGAAAACTGCGTAATATGGGAGTTACTTGTGTAGGGAGTCAATTAGCATTGGCTACTGATTCGACTTGGATTGATTTTACAACCCGTCCTAACCATCCAGAGGGCACACTAAATTGCATTCTCACCGTATCTGATGTCATAAAACTTGAGAGAAAGCCGTTAAAGAAGTATCGCCTTACCTGGTGGTATAAGCGTGTGGAAGCGGTCACAATTCAAGAGGGCTTTGACAAGTTGAGCGAATTATTGATCGCTGATTTGAGCAAGGCCAATAAGCTTAAGGCTGACGGAAAATAGAGACTGGTTGGTATTCTGAGTGCATCTCTCTTTATCATTGAACTTCTCTGCTAGTATTTTGCATGCGCGGACATTCTTAGTTATTTGCATGTAACGCACCACATTTGAGTGTCCATTTCCGCACTGGCTTATTGACCAGCACTGTATGTCAAAACAAGTTTTTAACGTTGTGGATTTTTGCTCCTCAAATGGATATTTCTTATCCGTATTTTCGTCGGCAGTCGACACTGAGGAAGAGTCGAAGATAGATTGTTCAAGATAACCATTCAAAAGTAAGAAAGCGAAAAATAGAAGTAGGCTGGCGCATACTAGCCTTAGGCGGCTTTTGGGATTGGCAATACTGATATCGCCCCTGCATCGTCAGCCAGCTACAACCATTGAATTTGCCAAAGTGGAATTAGCTATCAACCCATTGGTTTAAGGCTATGGCTTCCTCTATCTCAAGGCACCATTGGTGGTGCTTATTCTGCAGCTCCTCGGAATCTCTGAAATTTACGACAATGCCTTTGTGCCGAAGCTCCTTCAAGATCAGCAGGTAATATTCTAAGTTGTGGATCGACTTGTCTGAATATTGTCCTCTAAGTGGGGAAGGGTTATACGTGCTTCCTACATACCTAGTGCACAGGCCCTGCACACGTCGACAAAATCTAACCAATCTAGTAGAATCATCAAGCTTTGAAGACGCTCATGTATACTGCAAATCGGGAAAATTGATCAATCACTAGAAAACGCCAAAAGTGGTTAAACGCTTGATGAGCTAAAGGCAACCGGTTTAAGTGACAGTGGAGGCCGTAAGTGACATTAGTCAGCAAAAGCATTGTAGGACTGACACTAGGGGCTTTCCTGGGCGTCAGCTTAAGTTTTACTTTCAGTTCTAGTGCCTTTGCCGCCGAAGCGACAGCGCTCGCAGAAAGCAGTGCGCCAGACGGTCCCACCAAAAACCATGAAGCCAGCCTTCCAATAGATGACCCAGAAGTTGGCTCCAAGCAGCTACGTATCCCGACCAAGGCTGCTAAAACTGCCCCTTGTCTTTCTTGGCTGCCACCGGGTGATGTCAAGCCCAGGGTGGCTTTGTTATGTATTCATGGATTCAGCTTGCACAAAGGTTGTTATGCCGCCTTTGGACGGGAGATGGCCAAGAATGGCATTGCCACTTACGCGACAGATTTGCGCGGCTTTGGCGAGCTAAAAGACTACAATAACCGCGAAGGAATGGATTTTGACGGCGATTTGGTCGATATCAAAGCGACGCTCCAACAAATTCACAAGAATCACCCTGGTCTGCCGGTGATCTTATTAGGAGAGTCACTGGGCGGTGCCATTGCGCTGCGAGCGGCAGCACTCTATCCCGAACTGATTTCAGGGCTCATTTGTGCGGTGCCTGCGCGTGATCGTTTTGCAATGAGTGACAGCGAAAAGAAGGTCACCAAGACTTCCGTTCTGAACACTCTCACCGGTGACTATAGTAAGCCCATGGATGGTGCGGCCTTTGCTGCCGTGCAGAAAATTTCAGCTAATGAAGAACTGCGCAGTGAGTGGAAAAACGACCCGCTGATGCGAACCTACTTTTCGGCAAAAGACTTTGTGCAATTCGACTTCTTTATGAAGGGTAATCTAGAAGTTGCCAAATATATCAAGGACATGCCAGTTTTGTTTCTACAAGGGACAGACGATAAATTGATTCGTCCGGAGGGAACTTGGAGGCTCTTCGAACGCCTTGCCACGCCAAATCGCCAATTGGTTTTGAGTAAGAACTCAGAGCATCTGCTATTTGAAGAAAATCAGTTCAGACCTGATGACGTTGGTTTCGTGACGACGTGGATCGACAAAAATGTCTCTCCTTTAGATCCTGCTGTCGCTATTTCTATGGCTAAACTGCCCGTGGTGGCATCTATCAAAGAGTACTCTGGCAGCGAAATCGCGAGCGCAAGTTCTTCCCCGAATGGAATAGTCACAACTACTACCACAACAACTACTATTACTACTACTGCTGCTACTGCTCCTGTCGAGAAAGTCGCGACATTGCCGCCTCTGCCACAACCGACTGAATTTAAGCATCGACTAGCGTCGCAATCTCCGCAAATCAACTTTTGGATTGAACTTGATAGAAACGGTAAAGTCTTCCGCTGCAACAACAAAATGCAATTCAAAACGGGCGATAAGATTCGCTTCCATTTGATTCCGCAAAGCGATGGTTATGCCTATCTTGTCATGAAAGCAGGTACAACCGGCAAGAGCGACGTTCTCTTTCCGAACAGCCAATACGGTACTCAAAATTTTCTATCTCGTGGAAAAGATTACCCCATTCCGGCAACTGGATGGATGGAATTTGACCAACATCCAGGTACTGAGCAACTAGGACTTGTATTTGCCAGTGAAAAAGTTGATGTCACGCCAGAGTCGCTTAAAAACCGTACTATGACTGCCTTTGTCTCTGCAGATGAGACGGGCTCAAAAGATCTTTGTCCCACGCGCATGAAACTATCTTGGGATGATCCAAGGCCAGTGATGATTCCTGATGATTTTTCAGCACTTGCCCAGGTTACCAATTCTAGTGACAGCAGTTTGGTTCGCCTGATGGCTTCACCGGGTGGAATGGTATCAGCAAGCATTTCGCTCTTGCATGGAAGCAATCGTTGAGGTTAAGTTGATGCTGCGTCTTGAGTGGCTTTTGCCAATTGTGCTTGTGATTTCTACGACGAATCTTTCTGCCTGGTCTCAGACAGCCGGCTCTCAGACAGCTAACTCTCAGACAGCCAACTCTCAGACAGCCAACAATGCGCCAGCAAAAACGGTGCCAGGAATTGAATTTACCAAGATTCAAGATTTGAATCCAAATGCGCGGGGCACAAACAGACCGATCAAACAAAAATGGGCGGTTGTGATTGGCGCATCCAAGTTCAAGGAAGGCCGACTGGCGTCTACTGCGGCGACGGGCATGGCGCAATCTGCCAAGGAGTTCCATCAGTATTTAGTTGATCCACAGGGTGGTCGATTCGATCGCAATCACGTCAAGTTGCTGATCGACGCTGATGCACCGAGACAAAGCATAATGACAGCGCTTGGTCCAAGCTTCCTCGGTAATGCTGTTGGTCCAGACGATCTCGTCGTTGTCTATATTGCCACTAGTGGTTTTCCAACAACTGATGGCAATACCTATTTGTGCACGTATGATTGCGCCCTAGACAACATTTATGGAACTTGCATCTCGATGCAAACATTGATGAGTACCCTAAAACAGAACGTTCATTCTGATCGCATTTTACTGGTCTTGCAGGCGGCATATAGCGGTGCAGCTGAGTTAGAAGCTGGTGCCAAGTCTCTCATAAAGGGGCCACCAACTTATAATCTCGACCCCAGCAAAGTTCTTTTGGGCAACGGCTATATTATTCTGTCATCTAGCCAACCCAACCAAATTACTTGGAGTACTGCCTTTTCGAAGAATCTTACCAGCGCCCTTCGCCAGGAAGATGGGATGATTTCTCTCAATAAAGCTTTTGCAATCGCCAAGCAAAAGACCGAATCAGAGACGGCCGCAACTGGTCTAAATAAGAAGCAAGTTCCAGTGATGAAATCTGCATGGAAAGGGGCTGAACTTGTTCTTGGGGCACCACCAGTAGAGCGAGTGGCCAATCTTCCTGCATCTTTGAATTCTTTTCTCTCAGCTGAGGGGGCCTATCTAAAGGCCAGTAAACTTATCGCCGAAGGAAAAACTGATGAGGCATTAGATCAGTACAAGTTAGCCATCGCAGCTGATCCTAAATACGCCGATGCGCTGGCGGATTGTGGCGCTGCCTACACCATGAAAGACGATTGGAAATCTGCCGCTGACATGTACAAAAGAGCAATTGCTATCAACTCAAGCGATGGGCTATTCCATCTTAATTACGCCCGCATTTTGGACAAACTTGGCGAGAAGGATAGCAGCTTAGAAGAACTGAACATGGCATACCGGATAAATCCGAAAGACATGTCAGTGCTGATCGCTCTTTCTAATCAATCACTGGCAGTCGGCAAGGCCGATGCAGCTGTTCGTTACTTAGAAGAAGCCGTCGATTTGTATCCTTCCCGATCTGATTCGCGAGAGCGGCTTAGCTACGCTCTCATGAAGAGCGGTGATGTCGGTCAAGCTGTGGCGCAAGCAAGGGAAGCCGTGCATCTTGATGCGAAATCGGCATCAGCTCAGACATTGTTAGGTTCATTGTTGATGGTTCAGGGTTACGTTGGTCCCGCTGTTGACGCCTACAAAGAGGCGGCCAGGCTTAGTCCCAACGACCTCGACGTCATCTGGTTATTGAGTAAGTCAATGGAAAAAAACGGCGATCGCGAAGGTGCCATTGCTCAGTTAAATCTCTTTCTGCAGCTGTGCTCGCCCTCCGATTCTCGCGCACTGAAAGCGAAAGAGCATTTGGAAGAACTGAAGGCGCGTTGATTCGTTTGAGGTGGTACCTGCTAGAATACCGAGTTCCCGGACAGAAGGAATTAATGATGCCTCGGTTAAACCTGATCTCCGGAAGTAATTCTCCACCTTGGTTGCGCAAGAGTAGTTATCTCGCTTTATCGCTGTGCTTGGTTACCAGTGCCATTTCGTTGCATTCCCAGCCAGCAAGCGCTCTTGACCCAATTGAACCAGCTTCAGAAACTTTATCTGAGCCAAGTCAGACTCCCGTGACCCTGGTTGAGCTGACTAGAAAGCTTGATCAGTTAAAGAGTCTGGTTGCGGAAATCGAAAAACTCACTAGCGCTTTGCAAACTGCTAGCGCTACAACGGACGCTTCTAGAAAGATACCCGCAGTCGTAGAAAGCTCTAAAGCTCTTCTAGTAAAGGCGTTTGTAGACAACTATCCGGCAAAGGAAGGCGGTCTCAATAACATCTTGGAAGATCTCGACGCCTTTAGCCGCGCCTCAGAGCATAGCCCTGAGGTCAGGGTCGAAACGATTAATACCATCGCTAAGATAATTTTGGCACCGGTGACTACGCCTCTTTCGAAAGAAGAGCGCCTTGATATTGCCGCAGACCTCATACAGAATGTTGCATTTCCAACAGTTCATATCAATCAACTGGGCTCGACTGGCACAATTGCTTGCCTAGAGGTGCGTATTGCCAGCCGGCACCCAGAAAAATATTCTGATTTTGTGCAAGACTTTGTCAACAAGGGTCACTATCGCTTGCTCGATGGTCATAACATCTTGTTTCCTGACAAATGCTGGACTCATGAACGCGCGCCATCGAAAGCAAATCATGCAAGCCGCATCTTCCAGCTTGGCGCCATTAACTTAGTTTGGCAAACTGCAACAGAGCTGCCGTCCCATATGGCTTTAAACACCAAGTCTGGACACAACAGCGCTGCTGGTGTCGAACGCGGTACCGTGCGGTTCGTTATGGATGGCGAGCAGGGTTCGCTGCGCCATTTTTCGAAGGCGCACGCCGACGGTGTCGTGATTAAGAAAATGGCAGACGGTACGTCGGTAGAAACTCCCGCCCTTAATCCAGAACAGCTCGATCGCGTCAACACTCTTATCACTGGAACTCAAGAAATTATTGGCTTCCAGCGTGTAGGTTCTTTGCAATCTAAGGTAAAAGGTTGGATTGAATACCAAGATCGTGCTGAACTCAAGCGATTGTTGGAAGACGTGGCGGCCTTCAAAATGGCTGATGCTCGCTTTCCTCTGATGCTGAATGCAGAGGTGAATTTATCGACGCAAAAGCGCGTCGTTTCTCACGATAACTATTGCTCGCTTATTCATTATGATCCGGCTACGTCCAAAGTTGACATAGACAGAACGTCGGGCTTTCACCGAGACTTTGTCTACGAAAAAGCTCTCACACTCGGCACACTCTGGGATGAGTTGCAGTAATCAGGGGCTATCAACCGCTATTTTCTTCCATAATAGGCGTTGTATTCAGCCCTGCGGGCTGCGGCTCTAGATTCGGCTTTGTTGTTTTCAACTCTCACGGCCGCTTGGTTGTCGATTAGCTTTCGACTGGCGATATTGTTGTAGTACTTTGCTGCTTCCTTTTTGTACTCTTCTTTGCGCTCGTAGTCCCTATATTGGTCCTTGATGTATTGCTGCTTCTGATTGTAGGCATTCGCTTCAGCTTTGTTTGCGAGAATTCTATTTTGCTCTTTGTTGTACATCTGCTTGTTGGCGTAAGCAGCTGCTTCTTGCTTCATCGCATATTGGCGCGCTTCGTACTTTTGATTTTCTTGCTTGGTGTTGTATGCCGCTTCTTCTGACTTGATTCGTGCACGTTTTTCTTCTTCTTGGTAATAGTCGTGTCTATTCTGTTCAGCTTTTGCTACTTGAGCATTGAATTCGCGTTTTTCCTCTGCTTTTTTAGCTTCGTACTCTGCTAATTCTTTGCGCCCGTTATAAGTGTTCGGCTCGTCGCGAGTGCCGGTGTCGTCTTTGATTCTTGGTTTTTCAATCGCATAAAGTTTACGCTCGGCAGCCTTATTGGCGTCAATGCGATCCTGTGCCTTCCTGTTTTCAGCGTTTGTGGCATCGCGGTTGGCCGCCACTCTCTGCTCATACTGACGGTATTCATCTCTTCTGCTTTGGACCGCAGAGTCATTTCTGCGTGCATCGACTTGCCTGCCGTAGGCCTGTGCATCGTATCTGGCCTGTGCCTGACGTGCACTTTCCCGCTCGGCATACATGCGGTTGTCGCGTGTTACGGTGTCGCGTTTGTCTTGCTCTCGCCTGGTTTCGTATTGGTTATTTTGTCGCCGCTGTTCGTCTAAAATTGATTGGTGTCTTTGCTCTTCGTGACGGGCCTCATAAGCTTGAGCTTCAGCAGCGGCCTGAGCATGGGCATATTCATAACGCACTGCCTGACGGCTCGCTTCTTCTCTAATTGCGCACTGTTGTCGCTCTATGGTGTCGTATTCGCTTTCGCCCATGGCAGCAAGAGGAAATCCGATCGAAGTCAGTGCCAGAAATGCACTTACAGCAAAAAAAGTGCCACGCCGTCGGTTCATTCTGTCACCTGTTCCTGCACTGTCATTGCTTGTAGTCATACCCTGTTGGCAATGGACGAAACCTGGTCGGAACCTAACTTCATTCCTCAGTTCGCTGCCCGCAGTCCACCAAATTGGGTTTGCCTGTAGTTGATGTCGGCGATCTTCACCCAGTCTTGATTCAAAGACGCAGTTTTATCTTGGAAAACTATCCAGTTGGTTCCATCTTTGCCATCCAACAGTACAATTCCATCGCCACCTTGATAAATCATTTCGGCCGGAGTAGCAAGCCGCCATTTTCCATCGCGCCAAGCGGGAGGTGGATCGTTGCTGCTTATTTTCCAAAGGTATTTGCCGTCTTTCTCTATTGAGATAAAGCCATATTTGTGTACATCTCTAGTTGAGGGGGAGTAGGTTTTCAACTGAGTGAGAGAGACATCCCATTCGCCCATCAGCCAATCGACTTTTTTCGGTGCGCCGTAAGCAACAGAGAGCGTGTAATTCACCGCTGTATTGCCTCCTGCGTCTGTGACCGCGAAGTCGTCAGTAGGGGAATGCTTGTAATTTATGCCTCGTTTCTTTATGGCGTCGCACAGCTCTTTGCATACTTGTTCTCTTTGGGGGTGCGGTCCGCTGGTGTTAATGCGGGCCTTCAGGAAATCGATGATTTCTTGCTTGGACATTAGCCCGCTGCCGACTAATGTGTTCACGGCAGGTGTGTTTCCCGCAGGCGCGTTCCCCACAGGCATCCCCGCGGATGCTTTGGCCGGCGGCTTGCCGCCGCCAGCATCGTAAGCGCCAAGATTAGCTTCACGCGGATTGCCAACCTGTGGTCCTGGATCTTTGTGCCTCAGTTCAGCCGCCGACATCATAAGCGAGGAGCCATCGGCATGAAATGTTCCGTCTTGCCAGTGTTTAACCAAAACCAGGATGCCGTGTTGATCTTGTCTAGCGATCTTTCCTTCGACCTCTTTCCCGCAGTAATCGTAGAGTACGATTTCACCGACTTGGAACTCGGATGCCATAGCAGGAGTTGAATGAAAGAGAATTGTGACGCACGAACAGAGGCACCCTACAGCCAATGTCAGTGTTTTCAACTGGAATAATTTAGACCTAAACTGCCAATGATCAATTCGACTCATTCGATACCCCTTGCTTTCAACTGCCACCTATTATAGGCGACTGCAATGGATCATGAATCATTGTCACAGATGGGGCAAGAGAAACTAACTTGTTAGATGAATTCGGCTGATACGTTTGTGCTCCATCTTCGCGATTTTATTTCTTCAATTTCATGTCACGAATACCTGACCCTTTGTTAGAGGGCTTTTGCAGAGCACCCGATGTTGTAGATGCTGCTGGGGCATCTATCATTTGCGCTCTATGGGTTAGAGCTGCCATCGTTGCTTCGCTAACAAGGGGGACCACGTTGTGAAGCAGAAGGTTAGAGCCGCCGGTCATACCCACAGGTACTTCATCTTTAGGAGCTGTGGCCATTTTGACAATTTCATCAATTACTTTTTGGGCATCGTCCATTGGCGGTACCGGAGTAGCTTCGTGTCGGGTGTAGTTTGAAGAATGTTCAAAGAATGGTGTGTTCATGGCCATTGGCATAATGGTACATACATGAATAGTGTCAATGTTCTGTGCTAAAAGCTCCTGTCTTAGGGCGGCACCCAGGCCAACCACACCGTGCTTCGCTGCTGCATATGAGGCATAGTATGGGGCCGGCACTTTACCTAGCATAGAAGCAATATTTATCAGTGTGCCATGTCCTTGTTTTTCAAATTGTTTCATCGCGTGGTAGCTACCGACCATGGTGCCAACTAGGTCAACTTCAAGCACTTTGATGTGGTCTTCTAATGGGATGTCTGTGAATCTACCAATGGCTCCCGCACCCGCGTCATTAACCCAAATATCTATCTTTTTGAATCGACCGATAGCCGCTTCAGCCAAGAGCTCTACGTCGTAGCTTTTGGAGACGTCAGTTGGAACCGCTAGCGCTTTTGCACCAAGATTTTCACACTCCTTCACTAAGTCTTCGAGGAGATGTTCGCGTCTTGCCGCTAGAACAAGAGTTGCGCCTTTTTGCGCAAATTGAATAGCCGCGCCGCGTCCAAATCCGCTTGATGCGCCTGTCAGCACAATCACTTTTCCTTTTAAGTCGCTCATCGCAACCTCCTATAATTTCTTGTTGCTTCGACTGGCCAAAGTTAAGACAGTTCCCTAAGGCTACGTTTATTTATTTTGCTAGGAGCTATGTAACGCTTTGGCTATCGAAACTCATTAATCAGTTTCAGTAAATTCATTCGAACCGGCTTCAGTAGCGGCATTGATCAAAGCGATAGCATGATTGAGCTGGCGAGCAGATCTGATGTTAACGCGACTAGTCTGGTTGTTTTCGACTGTTCATCTGAAGAATCGTGCAACCAAAAAAGTATGATGCACACGCCCTAACCACCAATGAGCCTCTTAATTCCCTCTATCCAAGTATTAACATCAGGTTTTTGCTTGTCGGCATAAGCACTGCGCGGCAGAGTCTTCCAGCAGCTGGTGTTAACTTTGCTCCGAAGTCGGCGTCGGCTAAGACATTGTTATGTTCATTTTTGATGGTTCAGGGTTATGTTGGTCCCTCTGATCCTCGCGCGCAGAGAGTCAGAGATCAGTTAGAAACGCTCGCCTATTTAGTTCTCGGTCTTGCTCTCTGCGCTCAAACCGACAAGAGCGAGCCCATCGCTAAAAGAGCGAGCGTGTTCAAATGTAGTTTTAAAAGCGTACTGACCACTTTTGTTGATGTAGCCATATGGGCCACCTTTGGTCTCTTGTACAAGACCCATGCCGCTGTGGAAAGGGGCTGCATCATAAAATCTAAAGGCAGTGTTGTTCCAGATACCGTCGCCTTCTTCTGGCTTGCCACCTCGGTAGTCCATCTTGCCACTATTGGCGTCTGAGTAAGCGACAAAGTAGTTTTCAGATACAGGGAAAATATAGTCGTAAGACCCTTGAAATGCCCTGGCTGAAAACTGCTGGTCTATACTAAATTTATCCTTTACCTGACTGATTGATTTTGACTCGCAAAACCCCGGTGAAGCAAAAGGACTGAGCGGTCTGATCAAATTGTCAGCACCATTATTAGTATCACTATTACTCTTTACCCAGAGTAGTGGTTTGAGGTTCCTTAAGGTAATACCGTGAATCTGTTTGGTAAGAGAAAGATGGCCGGATTGGTCAAGGCAGTCGAGTGTCTGGTCTGGGTTTTGACCTGATAAGCCATCTCCTTGAGCTGCTACAACTTGTCCGCTATCAGCATTGTAGACAACATCATATTTAGCTGGTATGACCATATTGCCGTTACCATTGATGGCGCCAGCGTGACCATCGTATTTGACTACGGCTAAGCCCTGAACAAATGGCTGAGCTTCCTCGTAGGTCTCAGCAAAGACTTGTTTGCCACTCCTATCGATGTACACCCAACTCGCCGAATTTTTACCAGCTTTGCTATCTTTGCCATTCTTGCTGGCATTGCTTGCCTTTGCTAGCTTTACAGGAGCAAGTCCTTGACTAAAAGTTTTGGCCGCGTCAAATATAGGTTTGATAACAGTTAGTCCGTTCTTGTCGATATAACCCCATTTTTCATTGGCACCAGAACCGATACTATATGCGGCTAGGCCTTCGCTATATGGAGAAATATGATTGCAAGGCAGAGTAAAAGCAAGCGCACCGTTTTTGTTGAGACAACCCCACTTATCGCTATATTTGATCGGCGCCAATCCCTCGTTAAAATCACCAACAGAGATCGGCTTTTCTGCCATCTTGTCAAGATCGATGACGATGTGCCCGCTCGTGTCGATAAATCCATTAGGTTTGCTAGGTGGGGTGCAACCCGTGCAGCTCAAGGTGACAAGAGAAAGCACACTAAATACCGCCAAATACCACTTTCGCATTCTTACTCCCAGGTTCTCGGACATTTTAACTTACTTCTTTCCTTCCACCAATGAGCTTTTTGATTCCTTCTATCCAAGTATGAACGTCCGGTTTTTGCTTGTCGGCATAAGCACTGCGCGGCAGAGTCTTCCAGCAGCGTGTGTCGACTTGATGCTCATCTGTGATTGGAGTCTTGTCTCTTAAATGCTGAACGTCTTTCTGAAGGTGCACAAGGTCTTGGTAGCGGCGAGAAGGATCTGACTGCAGGCACTTCTTCAAGATGCGCTCCAGCTCTCCGTCAGCGAGGTCAGGCCTGGCTTCAGAGAGGGGAAATAACTTATCTGCTGCCTTATTGTTGAAGACTTCAATAACCGAGTTGCCATCAAAGGGCAAGCGGCCTGCCACCATTTCATAAAGCACGATACCGAAGTTGTACACATCAGTACGCTTGTCGACCTTGTTTCCTTCTGCCTGCTCTGGGCTCATATAGTGAACGATAGCTCCCTCGGCAAGCAAGGTGCGCGAATGTAGATGCGGAGCCCGAGGATGAACCACCGAGTCTAAATCTATAAGCTTCATTTTCGACAAGCGCTCACCATCGAACACCATAATGTCTGACGGTTTGAAGCTAGCATGAACGATGCCGACATTGTGCAAGTGAATCAGGGCGTCGAGCAGCTGCAAGCTGAGATCGAGCACTTTGTCGAGCGGTATGCTGTGAAAGTCTTTCAGTATCTTCTTTAGTGTGCACCCTTCCAGCAGGTCCATTACAAGAAAACCCTCGCCATCTTCGCTTTCGCCAAAATCATGCACTTTGACAAAGCAGTGGTGATCGACGTCCATTAGTGCTAGCCCTTCTTGCGCTAGCATCTCTTGGCCCATGGCTGTGCTGCTGTGAGCCCGCAGAAGCTTGATTGCCACCATAGTATCGCCGGGATAGACTTTTGCTGAATAAACCCTAGCTGATGAGCCAGAGCCGACCATCTTTTGAATGAGGTACTTTCCGGCGATGCGCTTGTTTATGTGTGGTGGCGCGCAGGCTTCGTCGTTCAGATCTTGCTGCTCATAAGGATCAAACATACTCACCTTCTCTTGCGACCTCAACTCTTCTTACACACTTAACTTTTTAACCACGTACCGCCGCTTCTATCTTGGCCACATCAATTTTACCCATTTCCATCATGACTGCGAAGGCGCGCTGCGCCACTTCACCGCCTTGGGCCATGGCCTCGATCAAGACCCGTGGAGTTATCTGCCACGACAAGCCCCATTTATCTTTGCACCAACCACACGCGCTTTCGGCTCCGCCGTTGCCTACAATAGCGTTCCAATAGCGGTCGGTCTCTTCTTGATCATCTGTAGAAATTTGAAAAGAGAAGGCCTCGTCGTGCTTGAATACGTCTCCGCCGTTGAGGCCAATGCAGGGCACACCGCAAACCGTGAACTCGACTGTCAGCACGTCATCTTTCTTTCCGCCTGGATAATCGGACGGTGCCCGGTGCACAGCCCCGACTTTACTATCCGGAAATGTTTGGGAGTAGAACAGTGCCGCTTCTTCAGCGTCGTGGTTGTACCACAGACAAATCGTATTCTTGTTCATAGTTAAGGTCCTCCGGGGCAGCGCTTGGTAGGATCAATGCAATTGATTATTTGGCGCGGCCATAACATTTGGCGCTACCACGAGTGAGAATAGCAGCAAGCAAAGTAACTCGCTAAAGGACCGTGGCATCTTTAAGGATGAGGTGTAATTGCAATTATTGTTATATGTCCCAGAAGATCTGTCTCTTTCTTAGATGGGTAGTAGGCCCAGAAAATCCGGTAAGCCGCAGCCGTTTTATTCTCTGCATACGCTTCGAATAACTCGCTTTTCTCAGGTCCTTCTAATCCACTATATTTGTGAGTCTTTAAACTAGGATAACTGGGATCCTCGCCAAGCAAGCGTAGAGCCTTTTTCACGGCCTTGAATCGTTTCTCCAGACCTTTGTCGCGGCTTAGTTCATCAAACTGTTTCTGTGCTTCGGCGGTGTACAGTAGTTTGAATGGCAATTAGTTTTCCTCGCCATCGTCTGCACCTAAATCGATTTCGACAAGTTCGCCTTTTTCGGCTTGAGCAATTCCACGTTTGATGGATTCAAGTCGTTCCGGGTTTTCGTAAATCCAAGCCTCCCGTGCAGGTACAGACTTAACTGGATCGAGTAATATTTGGCCATATTCGTTGTGCATGACCTTGTAACGCACTCCAGAAGGTGTTTTTATGCCAGTGCCGAGGCTCACCCGATGCTTTTTGTCGGGTTCTGTTTCTTTCCCACTATCTATCCACTGCATTGCCCAAACCCCCAGAAAACACAGACATAATACGAAAGGTAGGTGTGTCCCACAAGGGGGATGTACCCACTTTCCCCCGCTTTGTAACGGTGTGGTTGTTTTTAGGGCATCCTTGCCCAGCCGTTCAATATTCGAGATAAGCCAATTGTAGTAACGATAAGCTCATCGATTCACTGGCCATGAAGAATATTGCTCTCTATCGAACATCAGGCGCAATAATTTGTTCTTTCTGAGCTTTGCTTTGCTCCATCGTTAGGCGACCCTTTGAGCAGACAATTCTGTCTGGACCACAGTAAGCCAACCGGTTATATTCTGGTGGTAGAATCCATTCGCCTTTTCGATTAACCAGGCCATACATGTCATCTTGGGTGCGCACCAATGCACGGTCATCCGCCACTGTCACTGGTACCACTTCACTTAGCAGTGTTCCTTTCTTGGCAATGTCAATAAATTTGACGGGAGCCGCTGCCGAAATCGGCAGATTGTAAAAGCTATTGAACGACTCCGGCCCATCAGCGCTTTGGTGTCGTCTGCTGAATGTGCCTGGCAGGCGAAGTGTGGGCTGCGAGAGGGTGTTGGCTTGCTTATCATAGATGCAATAGCCTGAACCAGCAGTAAAGAAAACCAGCATACCGTTGACATAATTTCCATCATTCGCCATCACGCCCTTCGGCAAGCTGGCGAATTTACGACCATCTTGATCTAGCAGCTTCAAGGCCGCAGGCAATGCCATTGGATTGCCAAGGACGATGAAAGGAAAGACTTTTTCCTGAGAAGTTCGGTCATCATCATTACTAGGCAGCCCTACCCAGGTGTCTTCACCGACATACGTTAGGCGGTGAAAATTACCAGCCGTTAACTGCTTGCCGGAAGAGTTATTCAGCGCGGCTCCCTCAGGGCCATTGGTGGCCATGGCGTCAGGGTAGAAGCTAACACCTAGTGCTTGCGTAGGTGGCCATTCTCGTAAGGGGTCATGACCGGCAGGCAGCTCGCTTGGCAATTCACGCCCATCGATATTGAGAAGCTTCCAGTGATCATTTTTTCCAATACTGTTGAGGAAGGTCGGTGGCCAGAAATATTTTGCAGTTGACGGATTCAGCTCTTTAACCCAGAAACACTTCGACTTTTTCAAATAGACAATTTCGTGATACAAAGGCGCCACAATCCATTCGCCTTTGCCATTGATGACACCAAGTGAAAGCGGGTCGTTCCTTACATCTTTGGGAGCAACTGTAGGGGAGAAATAGGTGGCAACAGCGGTAGCGGCTAGCATAACCAACAGCGCCACTCCGAGCCCGATTGCTATTTTCTTGTTGTTGGCGCTGGGGGGATTATTCAAACTACCTATCCTTAAACACTCACAACTCTGTAGAGATAGTATCTCAAGTGGTGGCATGATAACATGAGACTGTGTCGGCCGTAACACCCTGACGTTTTCTACAACCCCTGCCGCACCTAATATAAGCCTGTTATAGATTTCATTGTTTTGTACTTATCTCAGGCTTTCTCTGCTGAATGAATTTATCAAATAATTCGCGATCGAGAATGAAAGCAGTAGGACTAACACTAACGTCTCCCGAAAAAGGATAGTCATAGTTGGCCAGAATAAAAATATTTAGGGCCATTACTGTGGCCACAAGTCCAGTCATGATTATTTGCGTCTTCTCGTTTTTCACTTCAAAGAAATAGGTGAATGCAATTGTGGCACCACCACCTGCAAACACCACAAGCCACATGCCAAATGGCAACTGATTGTTCATGGCGGCAAAACGCAAAGTGCGGTAGTTGCCGAGTCGGGAGAGGGCAGCTAGAATGGCCTGGTGAACGTTGCTGCGCCCTTCATTATCGGGGTTATACATCACCGAAACTCGCCATATATCTCCATAGGTGGCCCAGGCTTTGGTGCTCGCCTTCTTATCTGCCATCAGCTTCCACTCTTCGTCGATGACGATGGCCGCATAGTCTTTGCAACTCTTCTGCAGTGACTCTCTGATTGTAGATGGCAAACCTTCGGCGCCTCTGAAGACATCGGCCAAAGCGCCAGCTTCTTCTTGAACATTTATTCGGGCTTCATCGAAGCGCTGCATAGCGCCAGCCACCAAAAAGCCAAGGAGGATCGAGAAGAGTGTACCGACCACTGACAAAAGCGGATCGGCCACATCATGGTTGAGGCGCAGCTCATGAATATCAAAGCGGCGGCGCACAAACATCATACAAGCGATGGCAAGGCTCACCGAGATAATAATGCAGAGAAAGCCAACCGCAAATGTCACCATGACAAACCTCTGAACAACGGCAAAATGAGTTAGAACTTACAAGTCTACCTTACCGCCCTTATTCGTTGATGAAGTAGTTGCCGGTGCGTGGATTGCGCCCGAGATTGCCCCATTCGTGGGAGGCCGTAACCACCATCGGTATCGGCGCGGTTATTCCAGGAACAGACAGTATAAAGCCAGGCATTAGTACAGTTGGATACATATTCGAGTGCACGCTTAATTCTAGCGAAAACAAGCGAGGCTGGTTGTCGACTCCGGGCAACCAGGGTGCCGGAATGCGACCAGGCTGGCTAACGATATAAGACTCGGCCTTGGTCTCAAGTGTTGAAGTGCGGCTAATTCTGACATGCATGTCAATCGATTTTACATCTACACCGCCAATATTTTGTAATAGCACTTTCAAAGACGGATCAGCTTCCATGGTTGCGTATGATTGACTGAGAGTCTCACACATAGCCAACTTTCTTGCATAATTATTGACTATTTCCTGCGCCATCATCCAGCGCACTGGTACAACTACAAAGTCGAGCAGTGGTATCAGAATTAAAATCAGAATGATAAGCCCGACTCCGAACTCGGAGATCTGACTTCCGGTCTGAGTGCGCCGCTGGTAGCGCTTTATGCTACGAAAGTGCCCTCTTTCGGGCCGGTGATATACTTTAGAGAGAGTACGCATGGGCTTTATACTAACATGGCACAAATATGACCGGTAATCGCCAATCACATGGAAACATGACTCTTCTTGTCAGCCTAACCATTGGTCTTGTTATTGTCATTGCCGTGGGTGGGTTGATGTTTAATCGTGTCTTGCTCGAACGCACTAGAGCGCAGTTTGCGCTTGATGCGCTAGCACTTTCGCTGGCCAGCAAGATCAATCCGGGGGACAGAGTCGGTCAGGTCAACCGTTTAGTGGAAGCTTCCCGTGAGCTAGTTTTCACGTCACGTCAGGCAGTCAATGCTTGTTCACGTCAAGACTTATCAGGCTTCTCTAGATTATCGAATTTGCTTCTCGATGAGGCCAGGTCTGGCCACGCCCTAGTCGAAAGGGAAAGACACAATCAGATCTCGGTTATTCGCAAAGAAGTTTTAGAAGCAGTACGTAGCTATGAGAACAAGCGTGAGGAAAATGGCGGTATAGGATTTCTCTCGATAAAAACAAGTGATCCGAAAGTTGTTAGAGTAGCTTTGGGACGCATCAAAAATGTAGATTCAAATATCGAATCGGTAGATGCGATTCCCGAATTGTACGAGTTCGATCGTCAGAACGGATATGTAGACGCTCCAAGTAAACTCTACAAGAGCAATTTCAATGCAAAGCTACCTGCGCCAGACTCAGATTTGTCTTACCGTTTTTGCTCACTTCCTGCCTATGTAGGAAAAACCTGTGCGCCACCGAGGAATACCAATGTCGATGCATTCGAGTCTTTTGGCAACATTTTTATAAATGGAGTCGACACGCACGAGGCCTTTGATGAGATACCCGATGCGCTTCAGATTACTTCCAACATGGATGTGGACATGGCAGATGCGGCTAAGAAACAATCGAACCTAGCGACCATGAGTGCCGTTTCGACTGGTGTCAGTAGTGGTGCCTCATCAGAATCAGAATGACGATCAGTAGTCAGGCAAAATTGCCGTCCAGACAAAAGGCAGGCGCTTCGCTTGTCGAAGTCACTTGTGGAAGCGTTGTGTTATTTTTGGTTGTCATCATTCTTGTTGATCTCGGCCTTCTGATTTATGGTGTGTCTCTCAACGATTCTGTTTGTCGCGACGCGGCACGAAAATCTGCTTCCGGCAATCCCATCCAGGCCGAGTCTCGAGCGCTCTTGCTCATTGAGCAAATGAATAACAGGAATAGCGGGAATATTGGTCTGGTCTCTCACTTTCGTCTGGTACCACCAGTAGAGATCGAAATTACCAGCCAGCCAAAATTAAGGCGCAATCCCGAAAACGACGTACTCGTCAATCCGGGCGGTCTAGTCACAGGTTCAGTCACTGTCACCACACAAGTAGAGATAACACCCTTTGTTCTGCAACTTTTCCTTGGTGGCAATGTGCCACTAAAGTTTCAGTCAAAACAGGCCTTTCCCATCAGTTATGTTGTGCCGTCCGATTGAAATCTCGCTAGACTGAAAACTTTACTTCTTGAGATACAGAAGCTTTTCAGCGCCTTGAGGATAGCCCCGAAGACGCAGGCTGAGTGCTAGCTCGTTTAGGTTATTGCTCAATTTGTCTTCGCTGTAGAATCCGTATCGTTCGAGCGCCCCGGCAATCGCTTGAAAGTCTGCATCTGGCACAACCACAAGGCTGGTTATCGCGCTTTGAAATTGCACATCGAGCAGCACTCTTACTAATGCATTGGTAATAGCTGAAGAGCAGTCAGAACTTTCGTCTTCGTTTCTCGGGCAAAGTATGATCGCTCCATTGCTACTTGCCGCCAGTGTAATTTGATTGCGACGGCGCATTCCCAGTATTGACTTCTTGTGATACCAAAACTCCTCATATGGTTTGCTCTCGACTTTGCCAGCCGATGGATACTGATTGAACCTTACGCTCACTTTGGTGAGGGGGTGAAGAGTAGTTCCCGGGTAATTCAAACAATCTTTTACGTCAGGTAAGTAAAGGACCATCGACCACTTGAACTCAGTTCCCAAGTAATCATCAGGAAGATACTCGCTCATATCCTTGATCGCCGCAAAGCCAGCAGTCTGGTTAATTAGGAGCAGATAACTTGCTGCAAACCATGCCAGCGCAATTCTCTTGTAAGGGACAGCGTTTCGCAAGTTTTAGCTTCCTCAATCGTGGCTCATGGTTGCCCAAGAACTTGGCACGTCGGTGGGGGAACAGCTGTTGATAGATAGCTAAACTCGACTGTGCCTCCAAATTTTGCAGTGGCCTGATTGGCTGACTGGGCGGCTCGATTGAATGTGCATCCAGTATTGGCTGGCAGACCATTATGAGCAGCGCAGAACTGTCCGCACGGTGGATTTGGGTCTGGAAAGACATTGCACTGTGTGCAGCCGTAAGGAAAAACACCAGGACGGTCTACAAATTGGGTACCGTTTGCAAGAATATAGCAATTGTTGTCGCACTTACCACTGATATTTACCCACGAGTTAGTTGTGCTGAAAGTTTGTCCGGCACCGATGCTACCGGAAGCGTCATACAACCATGGGAGAGGAAGCGAACCGCCTGCTGGAGCCTGAGTAGGCGGAGTTATCGTCAACTTTAAAATGGAGTTGGCTCCGTTGACACAGGTAATATCGCATACTTCTGTCGATCCAGTTCCCGTAACAGGTGTGCCGTTGATTGTACTGGGGATGTTCAGAGTGGGCTCGGCTGCGTTGCTGCCGTTAGGAATAGCCGGTCCAGGAACAAAAGGTATGGGGAACGCGGGAGGTGGCGTGGTGGGGCATGAGTTCCACTGATTAAAGCTGATTATCAGACCCTGTAAGCAGTTCTGCTGTTGATTTGCGGGCACTGAAAACGGGTTGGTTTTTAAATTGACAATCTCATATTGGTGCATCGAAGCAAGGCTAAACGTACCCTGTCCCGTGCTAAATGTGGTGAAAGCCTGAGGAGTTGGGGAACCTCCTGAAGTCAAATCTAGTATCGCCATGTCGCTTATATTAGTAGTACAGCCATCTTGAACAAGCGCTCCAGGAAGTTGGCACTGGACACCGATGGTGACGGAGCTTCCGGTTTTGTTCGAAATAATCAAGTGTGTCACTGTAGATGGAATCAAAGTTCCGGAAATAGTTGAACTTGAGCCTGAGGATCCAACGATCGAGGAACCGCCTCCAGAAGAACCCGAGCTTGAAGAAAAAGAACTCAAGGGATCTCGCGACAAACCGCCTCCAGAAGAACCAGAGCTTGAAGAAAAAGAGCTCAAGGGATGTCGCGAGGAACCGCCTCCAGAAGAACCAGAGCTTGAAGAAAAAGAGCTCAAGGGATGTCGCGACGAACCGCCCCCGGAAGAACCAGAACTCGAAGAACCCGAATTTAAAATCCTCGACTCGTCGCCAGCCAGGGCCAGTGACCCTGAACTCGTGAGCATTGCGACCACAGAACAAATTAATAGCAGCCCTATTTTCGACATGCAGCCTCCGGACAAACCTTTGTGATCTAGATGTTCGAGCGCAAATAGACTTCTACATATAATCATTCCATATTGCGGGGAAAAACAGACAGCCTGAAATCGAAAAATATGCAAACAACAGTAAGCTTTTGCGTGAGCCAGTCGATTAAAATTAGTGACCGAGAGGAAGGTACATCTGTGAAGAAGAGAATTGATCGACGATGAGCCCTAAGAAGCATTTTGGTAAGGTGGTGTTTTTAAGCTTGTCGCTTACCATTATGTCTTTCTCTTATGCCTTGGCTGCGAGCGAGGTCATCTCAAGTCAGGACCATGCTCTAGAGGCCGAGCAATCAGATTGGCTGACTCATGCAACGGCGTCTTGCCTGATGTGGCGGCAAGCAAACTTGTACCAAGCGATTCGTGAAGGGAAGGAAGCCTGTCGCCTGGCTCCCGACAATGCCGTTGTCTTGATCAATCTGGGGCTGATGTTACAGGCAACGGAGGAGTATGACGCGGCCATGGCCTGTTATGAAAGAGCTGGGCGAATAGATACTGCCCACTACTTGCCGCTTCTAGGCACAGCTCGTTGCTGGATACAGAAGGGTGATGAAGCAAATGGTATCAAAATACTCAAGGATATGAGCAACAGAAAGGATGCTGGCTTTGATTGGTACTATGCGGCCGGGCAGACTTGCCTGAAAATTAAGCAGAATGACCTTGCCGAAAGTTTGATTAAAAGCGCGATCAGCACTGCCACCACCCCTGAGCAAATGTCTAATGCGCGCAATTCTCTCTTTCTCATTGAGTTGCGCGGCAATAAGCTGACGCAAGTCAGAGACCTGTACAAGGAAGTATTTGCAGACTCGCCCAAAGATGCAGAAATTTACGTCCGCATGGCATCGGCGATTCTGAAGGCTGACGATCCAGCTAGAGGCAAGGAGCTTTTGAGCTGCGCCATAAAAAATCTCAAGGCGACACAGGACTCGAAAGCCTTCTTTCAGCTTGGAAGAATATTCCAAGACAGGGCTCGCGAAGCATCTGCCAAAGGTCGCGCCAAGGGTCTCGCCAAGGACCTCAAGGCTAGCTGGCTAGAAGTTGCGGGCGCTGCATACACTCAAGCCATTGAGATGGCTCCAAAAGTATCTGACTATTTTCTGGCACGAGCTGACCTTTTTATGCAAGAAGGAAAGTTGAGCGCGATGATTGCCGATTTAAAAGCTGCTAGAGATCTTGGTACTGCCGATCCTCTGCCCTCGTTTATTCTCGACAACTTAGCAGGCGATAGCACTGCTAAGGGGATGCGATTGAAGACAACCAAGCTGGCCAAAGCAAAATTGTCGATTGCCGGCCTGAGTTGCGATTGTCATCTATCCAAATTTCTTGGAACTATGCGAAACATCAATGGTGTCGCTTTTATCAGCGCTAGTGGCAGGAAGGTATTTTCCGGGGAGATTATCTACGCTCCGTCTATTATTTCTATCGAGGATTTGATAGCGAAGACTCAAACGGATTTCTTTAGGATATTACCACCAAAGAAATCGGCAGAGCCACTTAGTATACAAGTCCTGGCGCAAGAGCCTGTAGCGAACCTGACGGACGTGTTCAAGCTTACTTGCGAGGCAAGGCATGGTCCAGTCGTGTCATTCGAAGAATCACTCGTTGATTATTGCAATCGTTTCAACGACATTCAGCCAACTCTTCCCACAAGCAGTTCAAAAAGTGTTGGCGCAGGAGAAAGCTCGAATGCAAAACTCTAAGCACCATGAGCAGTGCCGTTGCATGGAGCTGACCTTGCTCCCAATTGTTGTGCCTGCAATTTGGAAACATAAGCGGTTGCACAATCGGTGGTAGAAGAAATGCGACCTCTTTTCAAAATTTTATTCGTTGGCCCTGTCGGTAGCGGCAGAACTACTAACCTTAAATATCTATACAGTCAGCTAGCTCCCAGCGACAAAAGCGACTTTCAAGTCAGTTCAACCAATAGTGGAGAAGTTGTTTCGTTTGAATTTCGCATAACTTATCCGCTGGTCTCGTTTTTGCTCTCTACGGTGAAGGGTGAGTACAATTTCACCAGAACTAGAGCGCTTCTTTCGGAAGGAGTTGATGGATTGGTGTTCGTGGCCAATAGCGACAGTGAGCGAATGGAAGACAATTTAATAGTGCTCAACGAACTTAATGACCTTGGCGAACTACACAAAGATAGACCGTTTGTCTTCCAATACAATAAACGGGATCTTCCCAACATTACTCCACTAGACCAAATGGAAGAAGTTTTGAATAGAGAGAAGCGACTGAGTATTGAAGCAGTTGCCTCCGAAGGGCTGGGAGTGTTTAAGACTCAGATGAGTATTTCAAAGTTGATCACTGACCAGCATTCTAATGGGCATGATCGCGGCCGAAGCTGAATTAGCCTGCGGCTTCAATGCATTTTTCAGTATCACGTTTGGTTCGCTCTCAATTGCCGATGCGCGTCCAATTTATTGGACTTTCTACTGTTCCGGCATCGAAAGTTTTTGAGCCATCGTAATATTGATAAAGTGTTTGCTTGCCGCTGATTTTTTGACCGTCAGCCGATATTGTTAGCTCCATAGGGCCAGTAGCAGGAGTTATTTTATCTGCTTTTTTGGGGTAGCAGTAAGCACTATCTGTTTGTACAGTATTGTTGGATTTTGCAAATCCCTTCTTAAACGATGCCGCTCCCGGGGTAATGGCAAATTTGCAGTCAGCCGGAACTTTCTCGATGACGCCGCTCAGTTCATTTGAGGCTGAACAAGAAATTCTAATCTCCGAACCGGCACCGGTACGCCATAGGCCAACAAGTTTGCGCCAGGCTTCTTTGTCTTGACCACAGCAAGTTGGCACTTTAATTTTGTTTGCCGGCACTGATAGCTCAGTGTAGAACTGGGTTTCTAGATAAGCGTCCCCGGGGCGAACGTAGCGCTTGGCTCTCATAATTTTGCCAATTTGCAATGCCCGGGTGGTAATCGTTGCTGAAAGTGTTTCCACAACGCCTTTCGGGTCGCTATTTGTGCCAAGCATTTCTGATCTTGTCGCGTATTTTGGTCCGATGGCGCTGCCACCATTTACACCAAGAAATGCCGTAGCAAACGTTTTCATCATCTCTGTTTGATCTGAATGACCGGCATAGCAGCTATGCAAAATAAGCTGGGCGCCAGGAACTAGAGCAGACGCACCTTCGTAAATCAAGTCAATTTTGTCGCATAGCTCTTTCTTCTTGGCCGGATCTGCTCCGGAGGTTTCCAGCTTGGCAATCTCGTTTTCTAGTGCCACCACATTTAGTACTGCTGGCGTTAGCCTTTGACTTTCATCAGAGCCGAGATTAATTGCAACAACATCGTCATTTTCAATTTTTTGCAGGCCATGGCCGGCAATAAATAGGAAGTCTACTTTTCGGCCAGTTGACTTGAGATACTTCAAAAATTTGGAAAGGTAAAGCGGATCATTTGGTGGCATAGTTATTGCCATGCTAATTGCTGGAATATGTCCAATTAGTTCTGCTATTGACTTTTCGCCGCCATCCGACTTGGCGTGCAATCTGGGAATAATCGCTAAGCCCATGGTCTTTCCGCTTCTTCCTTCCGGGATATTGGCATAGGCGTCAGGATGAAACAGTCTGGTCGCTCTGTCAAATTCTGGCGATGGAGTGGCAGTAGGGGGCGAAGTTTTTTTACCTGAGATTGGCAGTGCGTGGCCGGGTGTCGCTGCAAATAACAATGACAATAGCAAGGAGCTTGAGAATGCGGTTAGAGCTTGCTTTACCTGACGGACTTGGCGTACTTGACGTACTTGACGTACCGTGAATGTCAAAAAGATGTCTTGCATTTTGCCCCTTAATATAAACACTTATGCCAAGTAGAGCCTGAGCACGTCGTAAATGCTCTGTTCTAGAGCTTCTCTATCAGACGGGCGTGCTGATAAGGCTTCGAGGTCAGCGGTAATCTGTTTTCTTTGACCAGGGTACAAAATTGCGGCATATTGAATTTCTCGGCCGCCGTCTGGAGTTTTGCTTCGCTCCATGCCGTGGAGAAGTTCGTCGATATCTTGTTTCATCGGTGCGATACCGCTAATTGCTAAAGGAGCATCTTTCTTGATAGGCTTTAATTTCGTATTTGTTTTTGAATTTATCTTTTTTGCCACCGACTTATTGGTGCCTTCTTCAGTGACTTGATATTTTGCATCGTACAGCAGCACCACTGGAGTTCGCTCGGGAGTATAAATGGCGATGGCTAGGGCTGGCGGCAGCTCGGGCCCGTTGCCTAGAGGGGGTGTTCTGCCGCTGTCTGTTTTCCATGGCACCACGCAGACTATTCGTCCTGTGGTTGGGCAGGACAATCTAATTCCTGCCTCTCCTTCTTTCATAACTGGAATAACAAGCCCAGAATTATCTCTCGTGATCCAGGGAAGGCCGACGCATTGATAGTCTAATTCGCTACAGACTTGTAGCAAAACGCTTACGACAATGAGGTTTGCCCAGCGCTGATAGAGGCGGGCAAAATTGCTCAACGGAGCAGCCAGGGCTGGCTCATCCAATCTTATCGGCGACTGTTTGTAGAGAGCAAGATAGCCCTCTAAAATCGCGCGGTAGGCTGGGTTCTTCAAGAGCACCATAGTGACACGCCCGGCCGAGACAAAAGGCTGTTTCACTTCTCTCAAGAATGACGCTCGCGTGCAAGCAAGACGAAACTCGTTAAGCAAGGTCTCTAACTCACGAGCAATAGCCGGTGCTGTCGCTTCTGCTTCTAGTCTGCCTTGTAGCCTCGACATCTGACTTTGCAATGCCTGAACGTAAGCCTTCACTAGTCGATTTTCGTGTGTTTCGAAAGAGCGTTCAACGGTCATGTCATACATTTGTTTTAGTGCACCGCTGGGAAAAATGTTCCCTGGCATGGCGATGGCCCGAGGCAATTTTGAAATGTCTGGCTTTCTCGCTTGGTTTGCCTTGCGCAGCTCGTGGCGCGGTACCAACACTTGGTAGCAATCGCGTTGAATCATTGGCAGAAGCTGTAGAACTCCTAGCTTTTCTTTGGTGCCCGCAACAGCACGACGTAATCTGACAAACTCTTGCTCGATGGTTGGCTCTTGATCTTTCACCAGATTCTCGCCAACTAGGCCACCGCATTCTTGCAACTGCGATGAGATTAACTTTGGCATCCTCTCTTCTAGATCTTGAACGATGGCAAGTACATCACTCTCTCTAAAATACTGAGGCAACACCTTGACATTGATGCGCTCATGGATGTCACCGCATGCTAGAACAAGTTCGTAGTGACCTGGTCCGCTTGCGGGCCATTCTGCACGAGCGCACATTGACTCGTGTTCCAACTGTAGCGGCAGTGGCTCTTTATCTAACTTCAAGGAGATGAGCGGCCATTGCTCTCTTGGAATAGCAATGGCAATACCACACTTGCGCCCTTCGACGGGGCCATGGATGGGTGCTCCAGTTTCAACAAAGAAACTGATCCTAGAAGAAGGAGACGATTCCATAAGTCTGGTAACCATAATTGAGCTGCTGAATCTTACTATGACTCCGCGGGAACCGGTTTGCGGTTACATCATTCATTCTCTGAAGCATGACACCAAGTCTGATATCAGTGCCTTTGATCCGTGGCAGTATCTTTTGAATTATTTGATCGTCAACGGCTTCTTCCCAGCTCATGCCAATGCGCACAGCTTCATCAACGTATCGATTAATTTCATCAATAATACGAATTGAAAAAGGTGAGACTTCCGCCACTGCATCCCATATAGACATCAGTACTTGACGCAGCTCTGGCCGTTCAATACGTGAGGCAATTTCATCTCTATGGTGTGTCACTTCAATTACTTGAGCACGGTCATAAATTTTATCGGCAAAACCTTGTGTGGTCTCGTCGACGTTGACAGTTCCGATAAAGAATAAGTTGGGAGTCAAGTCGACTATATCAGCTCCGAACATAGTCACTTGGGCCTTGCCGAAACTAGTGAGAACTTCCATGCCAGACAAAAATTTGGCAAAGTAGTACTCAACGCGGGCCAAATTCATTTCGTCGAGTACCAGGTGGAAAGGCTGGGGCTCTTTTCCTACGTTTATGGCCGACTCGTAAGCCCTGGCTGCCTGCCGGAGGAAAAGGCTGAAGTCAGTATCGTAGTACTGTTTGCTCAGGGGATTGTAATATCCCAACAGGTCTTCGTTTGTCGTCCAGTTAGGGGCGACCGCCACTAGGCGGTACTGGGCATCTACAGCGTTGGAGTACATGCGTGTGAGCAGGGTCTTACCGCTGCCGCTCCCGCCACACAGAATGACGAACCTGCGGGTTTTCAAGGAAAGATGATAACGCCGCAAAAGGTCGGAGCTATAAACTGCGCCAGAGGCGTCGATCGCTTGGCGAATCGATTCGAATTCAGGTTCTATGTAGGAATCCATGGGTTTTAATGTGCGGTCTAAGAGGGGCTACTGTAATGCCCTAAAGGGCGCCTTTAGGATATCATGGTCAAGTGGTAAGACACTAGTTTTGACATCTAGAATAGTATCTCGTTGAGCCTGCCTGTTTCACCTCAACCTTAGGGCGATTTGAAGGACTTACTGTTCCTCTTAGTGATTCTTGATCGGAGATGGAGCTCACCTCACCGGGCGTTCCTGTTTTCAGCCTATCCGCCCAGCAGAAACTGCGGTGAGAAATTCTTGGGTCAATGGTTTGTCTTGATTTTTCTTGAGCAGGCTGTCGCTGGTTTCAATCAGACCTAAAGGGTGGCGCAGCACATCGTGGGCTGAGCTGACATCGGTGATTGCGGCTGTGTGTGTGGCGCTCCATATCACTTCTCAGCGCCTGCATCTGTGCATCTGACAAAGTATGCTCTTCAATCTACTTTTTTGAAACTTCCATTTGGTAGGTGCCCCAGTTTGGAATGGTAAGCATCCAATTTATGGGAATGAGCTGGCATTTAGCGTCAGTAGATTGGCATATTTTGGCATTATTGAATGGCACTGATAATGGTGAACCGTTACAATAGCTTGCTTCTGCATATTGAATTAGTTAGAAACTGAATTAGATGGAAATTGAACCTCTGGATAGCAACAGAAATGCTTATTAGAACCCAAGATGCACTGATTGAATGGCTTGAGAGCTACAATTGGTTTGATTGCAGTGAGATTACTGATTATCTCTCAACGCTGCTGATTAGCTCTGATACCGGCAAAATTCCAGAAACCGTTTCGTTTAAGCTTTCATTCGTGAGCGCTGGTAGCCTTACGGCTGGCCAAGAGCAGACCATTAGAAGTTTTTTGTTTCAGGCTATAGGAGTGTCCGAATGGAGAGTTAATGATGCCGGTGCCTGTTTTGAAGGTATGCGCACTCAGGGTCTCGAAGTTGACGATGAGTCTGCCAAGCTCAGGTTGATCATTGACGAGAACATCTGGTTAACCTGTGAAGAGCTTGAGATTGTCGAGCAGCCAGAACAAGTGGTTAGAGTTGTACCTTGGCTGAGCGATTCGATGGTTTCAATTATTGTAGGGGGAGAAGCCAAACCAACACCGGTTTGGTGGATTGAGCGCTTCACCGAATGCGGTGTCAATGTTGCCTGGAGAATTCTGGGTGACGTGGCAGTTCCGCCAGAGAGCGTCTCGAAGGATGACTATACTGGTTGGTTTCTCCAGGAAGTCGATGCTATTGAGTCTACTCAACACGGCCTTATGGTCTCGTTTTCACAGGAGACGTCTTCTAGCTTTCATGCCAGTTTTAGATGGTGGAATTCGAACGAATCTACTCAGGCGAGAATATGGCCAGCCCTCGCCCAAATTGTTGCCGGTTTTAAAGATTGCGAAGTGCAGTGTGGGAACTGTAAACTGACAGGCACACAATGGCAGCAGGCAGTCTTCGAAGGGCAGCAGTATCTTGCAACGCTTTATCCCGGATTGAGCGAAGCTCTCCGTTGTCCAACCAGTCTCGTTTGCTTGTTGTGCAGCAGTGAGTTTGTCGATTCTGGTATTCGCAACGATTTTTACGGGCGATACTATTGTGAGCCATGCCGAGCGAATCGATCGCATCTTTTTCTAACGGCTCCGCTTCCTCGAGGGAAATCGCCTAGTGATTTCCCCGAGAGAATTCGTTATGACTTTGAGGCAACTATTAGGTTCCTTCCTTATGAGGAAGGAGGCCCTAGCACTAGCTATATTCCGCAGCAGCTCTATCGCCCGGACTTCTACTACAAAGGCCAATTAAAAGATGGCTTTATGATCTGGCCTACTTTTGTGGCCGATAATGGCGTTCCGATAGAGCGAGGAGCATTGGTGGATATTTCGAAGCCAGTTAGTGCCTTCATGACGATTATTTCTGACGATTTGAGAGTTAGTGAGCATCAGAAACGTATTTTACCTGGCGTGGAATTTTGTTTTCGCTATGGAAGTCGCATTGTAGCCGAGGGGAAGGTACTGAGGATCTTGGAACTGCACTCAGAATAGGCATTAACTTCCCATCTTTTAAACCAAGGCTTCCACCGCTGCTAGCCAGGGGTTTGACGGTATCGATTTGTAAGGCAATTTCAAATAACAAGCCATTGACGTTGACATGCAAATTCGGTTTATTGTCTCTATAGAAAGGTCCCAACTGCTGCTTTCAAAGCCAATCGTGGCGTTTAGTATTGGTGCTTCTCTGCTAACTGAGTGAATGACAGAAAAGAGAGCATCATGAAGGGCGGCTAGGCGCGCTCGATCCATTCTTTTGACCTTAACTTCCGTATGGCTTCCCACTGTCCGCTTGAATTGTTTGGAGCCAATGAAGAGAGTGCACTCCGATAATTTGACATTTACGTCGCGAAAAGTAATTGTTAAGCCCACCGAGGGTAGACTTGGAACTAGCAGAACGCTTCGTCGCATCTTTGGATTGTCTGGCCAAGCTTGCCACGGAATAAGGCCGCAAAACTTGAGCAGAACCTCTTGGAGGTCTACACTTAGGTATTCTGTTGGATAAAGTAAGTAGACTTCATATCCCATGCCGCCTGTCCAGTTAATGTCGTTCGAGAAGTAAGCTCTCTCTTCCTCTGTCAAGTTATTCATTGAGATTGGTGGTTAATGAAATGGGTTTATCTTTCTCAATACTATTGCAATTTCCAACTAGACGCTAGAATGAAGCATGCTTCTGTTTCGTCGCTTACGCTTGGTCTTTCGCAAATTTCCTCGGGTTTCGCGGAAGCCTGTGGCCATTGTCTATGTTTACAAAAAAACATTTAAACGTGGATCTGAATGTTTGGTAGTTGATGCTCTGGCACCTTGGGTTCGCGAGTATATTACCAATGATGAGTTTCCGTCTGTCTTTGGTGGCTCGATTTTTACAACGGATAGCAGCGACGGTAATTCCGCTTCGTACAAAGGTGTTTGGGGTAGAAACAACGTCCGTCTGTTTAAACGATTGCTACGGCAGCGTGGTGCGGTGTTTCGTGTATATAGAGTAGATGGCGCTTGTCGTCGCATCATTGGCTGGGAAACCCGCGACTAGTAGGCACCTGGCACCTGGCTCATGGCGAGAAGCGATTGGAAGTTTGAAACGAGACGATATTTTTCGATGGTCCAAGTAGATTACCTAAGTTGGATTTGTTAAAGAAGCTATTCACCTCGAAGCAGAAAGCCCAGTTCAGGACTTGCCTGAACTGAGCTTTCTTCCAAATCGACCGAGTGAAATCTAAATGCTAAACCAGCGCTGGTGCTAGTTCAACTAATTCGCTAACTTCTACCATTTCGCTCACCTGAACAACTTCTTTTCCAGAAGTTTCAGCCACTTGAAACTGCTCTTCTTCAGTTGAGCCTTTCAGCGCACCAGTTGAAGCTTTGCCACCAGATACTGCCATCAGTACTTGGTCAAAATAGCCAGTGCCAACTTCGCGTTGGTGTCTGACAGCTGTGTAGCCTAGATCTTCGCTGGCAAATTCTTGCTCTTGCAGTTCTACATAAGCAGACATGCCCTTGCGAGCAAAGGCGTGAGCCAGTTTGAAGGCACTCATATTGGTGGCATGCCATCCAGCAAGTGTTATGAATTGGAAGACATAACCAAGAGCACCCAACTGTTCGTTGAATGAAGCAATGGTTTTGTCATCGAGATGATTCTTCCAGTTGAACGATGGTGAGCAGTTGTAGGCCAGAAGCTTACCGGGGAACTGTGCGTGAATTGCTTCCGCAAATTGCTTAGCTTCTTCTAGATCTGGTTTAGAAGTTTCATACCAGAGCACATCGGCATATGGTGCATAAGCTAGGCCACGAGCGATGACTGGCTCGATGCCGTCTTCGACTTCAAAGTAACCTTCCACGGTGCGCTCGCCTTTGATAAAGCGACGGTCAGCGGGGTCAATGTCTGAAGTCATCAGTGTGGCGCCGAGGGCATCGGTGCGAGCAACAATAATTGTTGGCACGTCGAGTACATCGGAAGCTAGACGGGCTGCTGTTAGCGTGCGGATGAACTGAGCGGTTGGTACCAAAACTTTGCCGCCAAGGTGGCCGCATTTTTTCTCTGATGCCAATTGATCTTCAAAGTGAACGCCGCTGGCACCAGCTTCAATCATGCTTTTCATTAGTTCAAAGGCGTGTACTGGGCCGCCAAAGCCAGCTTCGGCGTCGGCCATGATTGGTACATACCAATCAATTTCTTGCTTACCTTCGCTAACATCAATTTGATCAGCACGCATAAGAGCATTGTTTAAACGCTTCACTAGTTCAGGTGCACTATTTGAAGGATAAAGACTTTGATCAGGATAGGTTTGTTTGGAAGAATTGGCATCGGCAGCCACTTGCCAGCCGCTAAGATAAATTGACTTAAGACCGGCGCGGACCATTTGCACGGCTTGTGAGCCGTTCATGGCACCAAGGGCTACAGTGTAGGCCTCGCTGTTCAGCGTTTGCCAGAAGCGCTCAGCGCCTACTTTTGCCAGGGTATGCTCTACTTTGATTGAGGTTCTTAGGCGTACTACTTCAGCTGCGGTATAGTCTCTTTTTATGCCACGCCATCTTGAGTCTTTGGCCCATGACTGATTTAGTTCTTCGGTCTGTTCGGCAAAGCTTTGTTTGACGCGAGAAGTAGCGCGAGAAGTAGATTGCATAGGGCTGAACCTCAAATTAGATGTGTGAATTACATGTGAAATTTAAATGCAGAAACTAAATGTAGTTGTAGGCGGGTATGGTCAAGAACTCGACAAAGTGCTCGGTCAAAATAATTTGGTCTAGAATGTCTGCGGCATCAACAAAGCGCTTATCGGCTGTTTTAGTCAGTTGCTCTTTTGTTAGCTGTTGAAGAGCTGCATCACGCAGCTCTTTGTATAGCTCGACGGTGATGGTCTCGCCAACGTCAGTTTTGGCACCACGATGAATGTATTGCCAAATTTGGGCCCGAGAAATTTCGGCAGTAGCAGCATCTTCCATTAAGTTGTGGATTGCTGCTGCTCCCACTCCACTTAACCAAGATTCAATGTATTGCAAGGCTACGTCTATGTTTGCTGCTACTCCAGTTCGTGTTATTTTCCCGCCTTCAATGCTTGTATTGAGCAGATCTGAAGCTGTTACAGTCAGGTCTGGATGCAGAATGTCTTTTTGGTCGGAGTTATTGCCTAAAGTCTCGTCAAAGACGACTTTTGCCACAGCCACTAGATCTGGGTGAGCCACCCATGTGCCGTCGAAGCCTAACGATGCTTCGCGATTTTTGTCTTCGCGCACTTTGGCAAAGGCGATTTCGTTGATCTTTTCGTCTTTGCGACTCGGTATAAATGCCGCCATACCACCTATGGCATGGGCGCCACGCTTGTGGCAGGTGGCCACTAGTAGTTTGGCGTAGGCGCTCATGAAAGGCACAGCCATAGTTACTTGGGCGCGATCTGGCAGAGCGGGTAGGTCGTCTCTATCGCTGAATTTTTTGATCATGCTGAAGATGTAATCCCAGCGACCAGCGTTGAGGGCCACTATGTGTTCTCTTAGCTCAAAAAGAATCTCTTCCATTTCAAAGGCTGCCAAAATAGTTTCGATTAAAACCGTGGCCTTGATTGTGCCTCTCGGCACACTGAGTCGATCTTGGGCGAAGTGGAAGACTTGGTTCCAGAGTCTGGCTTCGAGGTGGCTTTCTAGTTTTGGTAGGTAGAAGTAGGGGGCTGTGCCGCGCTCTACAAGCTCAGAATGATTGTGATAGAAGTAGAGGCCAAAATCAAAGAGGCTAGCCGAAATTGGCTCGCCGTCTACAACAAAATGCTTTTCGGTGAGGTGCCATCCCCGTGGTCTAATCACAAGTGTAGCTAGTTCGCTTTGCTCTTTTAGTGAGTAAGCTTTGCCTTCGGGGCTGGTGAAAGAGAGCGTTCCTCGTACTGCATCTATACAATTGATTTGGCCATCAATAATGTTCTGCCAGGTGGGGGCCAGTGAGTCTTCAAAATCGGCCATGAACACTTTAGCGCCAGAATTTAGGGCGTTGATCATCATCTTGCGCTCAACGGGGCCTGTGATTTCAACGCGGCGGTCGCTTAGATCGGCAGGAGATGCTGCCACTTGCCAGTCGCCACTGCGCACATTGGCAGTTTGGGGCAGGAAGTCAGGCATGGCCCCTTTGCTTATTTCAAGCTGACGCTCGCTGCGTGCTTCTAGCAGTTTCTTGATGGTGGGGTTGAAGGCGTGGTGTAGGGCTTGGAGGAAGTCTTTAGCTTGAGGTGTGAGAACACGCTCGCTATCAACCTGTTGCTCTGTGCTCATTTCATTGTCTGGGTGCTGCTTTTGCTTAGTAATTGAGCTGTTATCACTGCTGCATTGATTGGCCATTGTTTTTCTACCTAGCATTGTCTTGAGGGCACGGGGCGAGACTGTGTTGCTTTTAGAGGGTTTCCGCTGTCTAGCCTAAAATGATTGCCTGATGACTATATATTGATATATTGATTGACTAAAATCAAGACATCAATATATTAATCTCGGCTTTTGTGTGCAAAATAGATCATTTGCTCAGATGTGTTGATATATTGAATGTGTGTTCAATACATTATTAACCTTGAGAGGTTTCTCGTGGCTGACGTGACCATTTCTACCCTAGATAGGCCTAAAGTGGAAAAAGTAAACAGTGGACTAGACGGCGTTGTCGTCGCTGAGACCGTAGTTTCAGAAGTTGATGGTAAGTTGGGGCGCCTAATCATTAAAGGTGTCGATGCTGAAGCCCTTGGTTTCACCTCTACCTTTGAAGAGACCTGCAGCTTGCTATGGCAGGGGCTGCTTCCCGAGTCATTGACGCTACCTGAAATGAAACAAGCTTTTTACCAAGGCCGCTTGGAAGCATTTGCCTTAGCCAATGAAAATCTCCATCTATTTAAAAGAAGCGAACCGATGGAAGTGCTGCGCACGACAACCAGTCTGCTCAGTGGCGGAACTGAGAAAACAAGCGCTGCCTATATAAAAATTGCGGCAGCTGTTGGTTATTTCGCTGCCACTTGGTCACGAGTGCAGAAGGGCTTAGAGCCCATAGCACCAGATGCCAATTTCAGTCAGGCTGGCGATTTGCTGAGAATGCTTACAGATAAAGTGCCCACTGCAAATGAAATTGCGGCACTCGATACTTATCTGACTACTGTTTCAGACCACGGCATGAATGCCTCTACGTTTACAGCTCGGGTGGTGGCTTCCACTGAATCTGACAATGTCAGCTGTGTTGTCTCAGCCATTGGCGCGCTTAAAGGGCCACTGCATGGTGGGGCTCCTGGTCCGGTTTTAGAGATGCTCAACGAGATTGGTTCGCCTGATAAGGCTGAAGCCTGGCTGGTCAATGAATTAAATCAGGGCAAGCGCATTATGGGTATGGGTCACCGTATCTACCAGGTGCGCGATCCCCGGGCGGCAATCTTTGAAAAAGCTATTAGTCTTCTTGAAGAGCAGGCCGGCGCCAGTAGCGATCGTCTGCTTTTGGCTCGGGCTGTGGAGCGCACAGCTGAGCGCATTTTGGCTGAGCGCCATCCAGAGAAGCCGCTCAAAGCCAATGTCGAATTTTATACAGCTGTGCTGCTTGATACTTTGAAGATACCCCATCAGTCATTCTCGTCAATGTTTGCTGCTGGAAGAGTGGGTGGATGGTTGGCGCATATTGCTGAACAACGGGCTCTTGGTCGCTTAATTCGACCAGCTTCTCGGTACACTGGGAATAGTCCGAATTGAGAATTGAAGTTATGGCTGAACCGGAAGATAAGTTACTGACTGGCGCACAGGCCGCTGAATTTCTTGGAGTTAAGTCGGCAACTTTATACGCATATGCTAGCCGTGGGTTAATTGTCAGTATGCCTTCTGAGAATGCTCGCGAACGTTCATATAAGTTGAGCGATTTGATCAAGTTGAGGCAGTCGGCGCGAGGTTTTAAAAATTCCAAAGACGCTGAGCCAGTATGGACAGGCCCTGTCGTCAAGTCGTCAATTACTGAAATTCGCGAGGATGGCCACCGCTATCGCGGACAGCGGGCCATTGATCTGGCCCAGGCCGATACACCTTTTGGCAAGGTCGCTGAACTATTGTGGGACACACAAGTAAGTAGTGAATCTACATGGCGGCAAACTAAACCATTGAGCATTCCTCGACCACTAAGGGCACTTAGCTCCAGTGACGGTAATTTCCTTGATTTGTTGAAGGTGTTGGTGGCTTGGCTTGAATTGCAAGATCCAATTAGTCGGCAGCTTCTATCTAGCGAAATTTTAGACACTTCACGCCGTCTAATTGTTACTATGGCCATCGCCACTGGTATCAGTGAAAATCAGAAGTATATTATTGAAGGTCCCTTTCCTGTTGCCCAAACTTTATTGGCTGGCCTTACTGGCAAAACATCGCCAGAACAAGCAAGGGCAATAAATTGCTGCTTAGTCTTATGCGCCGATCATGAACTTAATGCCTCAGCACTGGCGGCCAGAGTAGCAGCATCGTGTGATGCCTCTCTCTATTCTTGTTTGCTTAGCGCCCTAGGCACCTTCAGTGGTGCTCTGCACGGCTCTGCTAGCCGCAGGGCAGAGGAGATAGTGACTAATAGTATGCAATACAAGAGCAGTCAAGCGTGGCTGAAAGACTATTTGCGCAATCATCCTAGCATTCCTGGTTTTGGCACTGAATTGTATAATGGTGGTGACCCCAGAGCCAGACTGATGATTGAAGTTGCTCGCAGTATTGCCCCCAAGAACAAACACTTGCAACGTCTATTAGAGTTAGTAGAAGCGGTGCGTGAGCAGTTGTCGGAAGAACCTAATTTGGATGTTGGCCTGGCAGCAATTTCGTATGCATTGGCTCTGCCTACAGGGTCTGGTTCGACCATCTTTGCTATTAGCCGCACGGCTGGCTGGATTGCCCATGCTATTGAGCAGCGTACTTATGGTGCCATTATTCGGCCACGGGCTAAATATATCGGTAAGCTCTAGAGCAGAAGGCTTAGGCTGTGGTTAACAGCGACAAAAAAGTGCAAAGACATCTCGATTTAGTATTCGTATTTCCCGCATGCGACAACACAACTTTGCCACAGGGAGTGCCTATAGTTAAAAGTGTCAATGGAGGATGTTAAATGACTGAGTTTTTTCAATGCAACGACGACGGAGCAAAGCAGGTAGCTGATAATTTAGATAACAATCAAATTTTCTTAGCCAGCCAAAAACTTTTGCAATGCATGAATAACAGCAAAACCACGTCTGAGTCTCTGGGATTTCTGTCCAAAGTGAAAGAAATCGAAAAACCGAATGTAGGTGCTGATCTTACTGTCCGAGTGCAGAGCCAATACGTCCATTCAGAAATCCTCAACCTGCCTGGTTTCGAAATTGATTGAGATTGTGATTGTGAACTGTGGCCTATAGAAAACGCTGAAAAGGCCTTTGTATACACCTAGCAGAAAGGATCAAGACGAATCTTGACCCTTTCCCTCTGTGTTCAGGCTAGTTGCTTGAACTATTGATTAGCGTTGATTCCAATCACCACGACCGCCTGAGCGGTATTCGCCACCGTATGTTAGTCCGGTTGTGATTTGAGTGTTCAATCTATCCATATCGGCAGTCAGACGTACAACATCAGCTGCTGGCAGAGTGGCAGTTGGGCTGTAGGCTGCAAGCGAATAGCCGATTCTGTCTAGCTCGCGGCGAAGATTGCGAGCGCTGCGATAGGAGAGTTTTCCACTGGCACTATTCTGATCAATCTTAGTTTGTAGTTCATTCTTGCGAGTGATTAGAGCTTGCAGGGGGTTGCTAGCGCTGCGGTCAATTTTTGCGCTTAAGCGATTTAGATCGGCCAGTATGCGATCAGCTTCGGCTTTATCTAAATTGCCACCCGATTGACGGAATGCTGCTTCAACAGAAGCAATCCATGCCAGGCTAGCGCTTAGTTTTTGACCATCAAATCGCTTGATTTTTCCGCTGGCAACGCCTAGATCAATTTTGCTTTTGAGTTCTGTTTGCTTGGTATTGATTTCAGGATATTGCACAGCAATGGGGTCAAGCTTTTCTTTGATTTCAGAAGTGATGCTTTCCAAGCCCTGCTGCAAGACATTTAACTCAGAAGAACTCAGTCTGCCATCAGCGCGGTAAGACGCTTCGAGTTGTTCTAGCCGGGTGTAGTCGGCGCGCAAGTCGGCAGCTTCAACAGCATCTAAGCGACCATTTGCTGCACCATCATCAATTCTCTTGAGCACATTACTTTGACGCATGTCAAAATCGCGGCCATCTCTGTCGCCGTATCTATCTCTATCGCCGTATCTATCTCTGTCGCGGGACCAGCCGCCTGAGTATTGACCGCTGCCATAGTTAGAACCAGAGCCGGTAGAATTGTTCAAAGAAACCGTAATGCGTTGGTCGAGGTCTTTCAAGCTTGTTGCTAATGAAAGCGTTTCTTCTAGTTGCAGACCGTTAGCTCTTGCTGCACTTTCTTGATTGGCAATGCGATTTGATTCGGCTTTAAGTTGCTCGTACTCAGTTCTAGAAACTCGACCAGCGGCTATACCGTCGTCAATTCTCTTAGCTTGAGCTGCCTGTTGGCCATCGATACCGGGCCAAGCTTGTGTGTCACGGTTGTTGGCCGTGATATTTCTCTTTAGTTCATCGATTTGCTGGTTTAGGCGATTAGTCTCGTCGAACGATAGTGTTCCGTCAGCCTTGAAGTTGTTGCGATCACTTAGGACCCGATTGTATTGATTAGTTAGTGAACGGGCTTCATCAATAGTTAGGCGACCAGTTGTAAGATTTTTTGTGATGCGCTGTTTGACGTCGGCGAGGCTGGCATCGAAGTTGTCTACGTTAGTTGTTACTGAGGCACCAAATGTGGTGTTTGTGCTAGATGACAAGCCGAGCATTTGATTTAGTGAAGTTTCAACTTTGTTCAATTCAGCATTCAATGTTGCTGTTTCAATGGCATCAAGTTGACCGCCAACGCGGTTGGCGCGGTAGCCGGATTCCAGAGACTTGATGCGGTCAAGCTGTGACTTCAAGTTTTGAGTGTCTATGGTGCTCAATTTGTTGGCATTGATAGCGTCGATAATTCTGTTTGTAATTTGAGTGTCACGTGCTGAGATTGAATCAGTACTTGTGACACCTGTTTGTGGAATTAAAAGGGTTCTGAACATATCGGTCCATTGATTAGACCAAGCTGGTTGAGCACATGACAATACAGAGATCGACGAGGCGATCAGCGCAGTCTGCACAAAAGACTTATTTGCCAACATAATTTCTCCTAACTAACCGAATCGTCTGCAATCGCAGCGGTTAGAGATCAAGCTCTCTTCCGAATGCAGCTGCCGATTACCAATTTTACAGCCCCTCTGTTTAGTTCGGCTGATTACGATCAATTGACTTAACCAAGGAGTGTTTGGTTCCTGCTTTAGTTAGTTAATTTGGTGCGCATGTTCAGTTTGTGTGTTGAACATGATGAGGCATAGGCTTTACTCCGTTCATTGACCGGAATGAAAGCTCGCGTTGGTTGATAGCTGCCGTATGACTTGATTAGAAGAGATCCGCCAGCCACAATCAGCACCGTAAGGAAAAAGCAAATGTATGAGTTGAAATTGAAAATGTGAAAGCCATTCGAACGATCGTGGCCAAACAACCAGCCAAAGAGCAAATCGAATACCAGTCGGAAAATTGAAAAGCCAAACATATGAAATCTCTATTCTCGATACAATCAGTACTTTGTTATCCTAATTGTTTCCGCTTGACAGCTGCGCCTTTTTAACTAGGTCTTAAGGTTGGCAAGATTTCCGCTTATCTGGAAATAAAAACAATCAAAAAAGGAAAGGTTGCCCGAAACCTTTCCTTTTTCTTTGCTCGTTCCTAACTTGTGTGTGGTGTGTTGGGAGGAGCGATATGTATTCTAGAGTTTTTACTTCTAGTTTCAACTTCTAAATTCTAAATTGCAGACTACCATTAAGGTCCAGTATGAAGCCTATAGCTAACTTGCCCCCTTGTTCTTAGTGTCAAACTCTGAAGATTTTGGTTTCGGCGGCAGCGAAAGCTGGTTTGCCTCAACCACAGGAGTAATTCGGTTCGCGCCATGCTTATCGGTCCAATGGTCCAAAGTAAGCTTGCCCGAGACGGTCACCTGATTACCTTTTGCCAAATACTTGGAAGCAAGTTCCGCTAACTTACCCCAGGTTTCAACCCTGTAAAAGTCGGCAGTGGCGGTATTTTCCTTATTTGGATCATTTCCGTCAGATCTGTCAGACTTATCACCATCTGTACTTCTTACACTTGAATTGCTTGCTCCTGATTTATTTGCCGCTGACCTATTCGCTCCATTTACTGCTACAACCAAGGTCGTTTTTATTCTGCCGCTCGAGAATTGAATTTGTTCAGGAGCTTTTACCAGGTTCCCCACCAGTGATACATTGGCAAGACTCATAAATCACCTCCGCTAGTTTCTAGCTTTCGTTAACAACTTGGGTGGGGGAGATTCGAAAATAATACCAACCATACAAACGTATGTCAACATATTTCTGTCCGGTGTTTTGAAAGAGTGCAGGGATCTCAAGTGTCGATAAGCAAGATAAAGTCCTGTTGCGGCAATTGGGGCCCTTACAATAAAAGGGTGAATCTGGGGGAACATAGTTAAAGGTTTGCAGGAGACCTGTGGTGACCGATTCGACCGATCCTTGGTTTAAGCGCTATAGATGGCTACAGATGCTTGGTACTGGCGGCATGGGTGTTATCTACTTGGCCGAAGATTCTGCTGCCGGTAATTCCTCCTGCGTTGTAAAGCAGCTAAACAGTAAATACGCCGATCCAGAAGAGCGGTCTGAGGCAGTAAGGCTGTTCAAACGTGAAGCTTCTCTATTGAAAAGCTTGAATCATCCAGGTGTCGTGCGCTTCTTTGACAGCTATTCAACCGAAGATGGCAAGCACTATCTGGTCATGGACTATGTTCGCGGCAGCTCGCTTGAGTCGGTTATTAACGACTTTGGTGCTTTCAACGACGACGATACAGTCAAAGTTGGCATTCAAATATGCGAAGTCTTGGAATATTTGCACGACCAAGAGCCTCCGATTATTTATCGCGATCTCAAACCCAGTAACTTGATGCTGACGCCCGAAGGACAGATAGTATTTATCGACTTTGGCATCGCCAGAACTTTTATGCCTAAAGAATCGGCAACAAGAGTAGTGACGGCCGGCTATTCGCCACCCGAGCAGTATTTTGGTAAGCCAGAGACTAGAAGCGACCTCTATGCTCTCGGTGCCACCATCGGCCACCTGCTTACTGGGGTAAGACCTAAGCCGCTAACTGCAAGTCAGCCCAGTCAACATCGGGCCGACGTTCATCCTAATTTAGATATGTTGGTGAAGCAGCTTACTTCGCACAGCCCTGAAGATAGGCCAGCAACAGCGAGGCATGTACGGCATACTCTTTATCGTATTTATCAAGAGATGCACGCTGAGTTTGAAATTCCCGATGAAGTGTTCTTGCAGCGCTCCAACAGCACAAAAGAAGAGCAGTTTATTTCGCAGAAGATCATGAAGTCAGGTATGGCTGCTGCCGCTAGTGCACTGCGCCAAGAGCAAGATAATGAGCGCAAGAGACAATCGGCTTCTGTTAGTTCAGGAAGGGCCAGCTTCGATCGTCTGCGGGCATTTGGTAATCGTGATCCTAATCCGTCGTCTGCCCGTAACCCCAAGATTTCGCAATCACAAAAGAATAGTGCACTTAAGGCTAAAACAGGCTCTCAAAGAAGTTCTTCGCAATCTAATCAGAGAATTTCGGCCAGCGATAATCAACAAGTTTCGCGTCCGCAAATGAAATCTGTGCGCGATTTAAAACCTGAGCGCAAGGGCTTCTTGGCCAAAATTCTTAGCTGGTTTAGAAGGTGAGAGGCCTTCGAGTACAACTGAGCCTGGCTCTTATTCTCGGCTGCAGTAGCGTTTTGGGTAACGCATTTAGTAATGCTTGTTTCGCCAGTGATTGGCAGACGTTCTCTGATCCAGCGCACGAATTTACTATTGATATGCCTGCGCCTGTCATTACCTCAATTGATAGTTCTCACTTGCCTCAATATGAATCAAAAGATGGAGAGTGCAGTTACACAGTCAGTGTCGCCCAGCGCTCGAAGTTAAGTGAGGATAAAGAGATAGAAATCTTTGCCAGTGAGTTGGCCGATACCTTTGAACGCAGCATGAAGAAGTCTGGCTATCCCACGGTGCGTTCAGTTGATGAGAAAGTAGCTGGTGCAAATTGGCGCGGCAAGCTCTATCAATTTGATAAACCTGATGGTTCGAAAACCACTATACAAGTATGTGTTGAAGACAAGCACAACATCATTCTGTATGTCTTTGGCGGCGCTTTAGAGCAGCCAAAGACTGTTCGTTTCCTGAATTCACTTGAAGTGCACTAGCTAAAGCACTGTCTTCAGTGGTCAATATATTGGCCGCTGCTGCTGCCGTTATTATTTGTCCAGGCCAGCACTTAGCAAGATGCGCTCTACCAGCTGATCGTAAGAGATACCGGCTACTTCAGCCATGGCTGGCAAGTCGGAGGTATCAGTCATTCCTGGCAGTGTATTCACTTCTAATATGTATAGCTTGCCGTCATGACCTGCAATCATGTCTACGCGAGCGTAGCCACTGCAGTTAAGGGCTCTGAAAGTCTTCTTGGCTAATTCTTGAGCCTCGGCAGTGCGAGCTTCTGATAGTTCGGCTGGCAAGACAAATTCGGTCATGCCTTTGGTGTATTTAGCTTCGTAGTCATAGAAGCCAGCTTTACTCTTGGGCCTAAGTTCAAGAATTGGCAACGCAACTAGTTGAGTGCCTGTGTGAGCTAATACGGCTGAGCCATTACTATGGCTGTTGCTGCCAGTACTAGTGCTACTCACTGAGCCAGCAACAGCATGGCTTTCTTCTAGAACGCCAATGGTTATTTCTTGTCCGCTAACAAAGCCTTCGACAATGGCACCACCAAATTCTCTTAGGGTGTCTTTGACACAGCCGGCTAATTCACTGACATCTTCAATTTTAAATACACCAACTGATGAGCCTTCGTTTAATGGCTTTACCATCACCGGTGGTGCGGGCAAAGTTTTGATGAATTGATCAAAGTTATCGCTTTCATGCTCTTCAATAACATAGCTAGACGGAAAGGGCAGCCCCTGAGCGGTCAAAACACGCTTAGTTAGAGGTTTATTCATGGCTAGAGCAGACGAGAGCACTCCAGAACCAGTATAGGGCAGCTTCATTAGCTCTAGTAAGCCTTGCACTGTGCCGTCTTCACCATACTTGCCATGGAGGCAAAGAAAGGCAATCTCTACCGCATTCTCTTTCAAGTCTTCTGTGAGGTTTTCGCTGACATCGATGAGAACAGTATTTTTGTATCCCAGTCTGAGCAGAGCGTTGTAGCAATTTTTGCCTGAGCGCAGCGAGACTTCGCGCTCATTGGAGAGGCCACCGTAAAGCACGCCTACCACGGTTTCCTTGGTTATTCTTGGTGCTGTCTTCACTGTTTATTCTCCACTACTGTCTTTTTATGCCAGACGCTTAATTGGTCGTCTGTGAATGTTCCCATGGTCTTCCATTCTGGTACTAAATCCAACTTAAATTTGTCGTGTACACGCTCTTGCATGCGCTTCATCAAGTTAATCACTTCGTCAGAGGTGGCGCCACCTAAATTGACGATGAAGTTAGCATGAATAGAAGATACGGCGGCGTTTCCCTCTTTTAAATCTTTTACCCCGGCTTGGTCGAGCAAGAAGCCTGCGGCCTTGTCAGGAAGTGGATTCTTAAAGGTACTGCCAGCGTTCGGAAAGCCTAGAGGTTGAGTCTTGAAACGATAGTCTTCGTTGTGTTTGGTGCGCTTTTCAATTTCTTCTGGTACATCAGAAGGCATATTGAATTTGGCGGAGAGTACAACATGTCTCGCTGGGTCAAGGATGCAGCGGCGATACTGAAAAGCCATATCATCACTGCGCATTTCGCTGACATCACCAGTGAGGCTATCGAGCACCTGGGCGCTGTCGAAAATTGCTGATATTGAGCTGCCGTGAGCACCAGCATTCATAATCACAGCACCTCCTACGGTGCCAGGAATACCCACGGCAAATTCTAGACCGGCCAGACCTTTTTGCGCTGCATGCTTGGCTAAATGAGGCAGTCTAGCTCCAGCCTCTGCTTCAAGCAGACCAGAATCTAGAATGCGGATGTTCGTCATTTGAGTGGTGCGTATTACTGTTCCTTTATAGCCCTGGGAGGAAATCAGTAAATTTGAACCGCCACCAATGACATACCAAGGCTGATTGGCTGCTTTTAATTCAGCCACCAAGGCCACGAGTTCTTCGACATTTTGCGGATGACACAACCGCTCAGCATCACCACCAATTTTTAGGGTGGTATAGCGGGCTAGTGGTGCGTTTTGTACATCTTCCATAATGACGCTATTGAAGTAAAGGAAGCAATTGGCTGCCCACATTGGTGACGTCACCGGCACCAACCGTTAGAAGCAAGTCGCCGGGTTGAAGATAGGGAATAAGTTTGGCTGCAAGTTCAGTGGTGGGGCCAGAAAGATGATGGGCATTGTCATGCTTAATTGCTTTGACAAAATGCTCAGAATCAATCCCTTCAATTTTGCCACCACGGGCGATATAGACATCGGCCAAAAGTACCAAATCGGCTTCAGTAAATGACTCGCTGAACTCTTGCCAGAGATCGCGTAAGCGGGCTGGTTGGTGAGGCTGGAAGAGGCAGACTACTCGTCCTCTTTCTTTGCCTTGAGTGGTGCGGGTAACGCGCAGATATTCTTGAGCAGCCTTAAGGGTGGCAGTAACTTCAGTCGGATGGTGAGCATAGTCGTCAACTACTGTAATGCCGCCCTTCTCGCCAATCATCTGGAAGCGTCTATCGACACCTGCAAACGTAGAGAGAGCTGAGCTTACTTCATCAAATGATTTGCCTAGCTCCATTGCCACAGCGACTGCTGCTAGAGCATTCATCTTATTGTGTTCACCCGGCACTTTCATGGTCATCGAACCAAGCAGCTTGCCCGCTTTGTAAACCTGCATCTCAAAGCCTGGCAGGCTAGTCATTCCATAGTCTGGGCCGTATTGAGGCTGAGCAGCAGAGCTATTCTGGCTGTTAGAAGCAATCTGGGTGCCATATGTAACTATTTTTGCCTTAACCACCTCAGCAGAGGCGCGCTCAAGCAAGTCACGACAACCTTTGTCGTCGGTACAGATGATACTCATCGCTTTGGTTTGGCTGAGAAACTTGACCATGGTGGTAAGTATTTGATCTAGCCCACCAGGATAATTCTCTAAGTGGTCTGCTTCTATATTTGTAATTACTGAAATGTGTGGGAAAGAGCGAATATGGGTGCCATCAGACTCGTCTGACTCGGCGACAAAATAACCACCCTGGCCCAGTCTTGAATTGGAGCCAATGTGGTGGAAAATGCCACCGACAACAATTGATGGATCAAGACCGCATTCGATTAGGGCCTGGCCGACCATGGCTGTAGTTGTGGTCTTGCCGTGGGTGCCGGTTATGGCAACCATTTTGTCACCTTCGGCTAGATATGCCAAAAGCTCGGAGCGGTGCCAAACAGGCAAGCCTTTGCGCTTAGCTTCTTCTAGCTCTGGATTGCCATCAACAATGGCAGTAGAGATGATAAGAGCGCCAGCAGAGGCGAGATTTTCAGCTTGATGGCCGATGAATATTTCGGCACCCATTTCTTTGAGTTCTTCGGTAATGTGGCTGGCTGCCTTGTCTGAGCCTGAAACTTTGTGGCCACGTTGCAGCAAAATGCGAGCGAGGGCCGACATGCCGATGCCGCCGATACCAGCTAGGTGCACGGGGCCGGTTATCTTGTGTAAGTCGACGGTGGTTGATTGCGAAGTGATGGTTTGCGGTCTCAAGCTGGAAGTAAGGGAAGAATCAAGGTGCGCTTGCGGTTGCGCATTCGAAAAAACACCAACGTCTACTTCCATTTAGGGTCTCTCCGCCTCTCTATATTGGAGTGCTATATTTCCGTATATGCAAAATTGCTACATCCTGCATCCCGACTGGATTTTGGCACAAAAAAAGGAGCTCCAGCCACATTACTATAGCGGGAAACTCCAAAAAGAAACAGAACTGAGGCATTGCTCTCAGTTCTGTTTTCGAATTCTATTTTTTAGGTTGAAGCTTAGCCAGTTTCAACGCCATGCGTGACTTGCGACGGTTAGCTGCGTTCTTGTGGAGAACACCTTTGCTAACGGCTTTGTCGATGGTCTGGAAAGCTAGGCTGAGGGCTTTAGAAGTATCTTCTGGATTTTTTGCTTCAAGAGCATCTTCTACCTTAGTACGGGCGCTACGCATGGTAGATTTCCAGAATCTATTGCGAACGTTATTACGCTCGGCTACGGCTACTCTCTTGATCGCTGACTTAATATTAGGCACGGTTCTCTTTTCTCGCCAAAAACACTATATATATACGTTCGATACAACTTTGTATTGCCCCCAAAGAATAACACATGCCTTGGGCTGAGGTGTTCAGCTGGGGGCATGTGTTTCTCAAGTGCTTAATAATCTTCGGTTAATATCACTATTTCTTGGCGAAATTGTCCAAGCTGGCCTTGTCATAAGCTAGAGGGAAGTAATCTTTCCACTGCTCCATGACGTTCTTGCCGCCATGCTCTTGAGTCAAGAGCTTCTGGCCTTCTGCGCTGCTATTGAGGCTCTTAATTTTCTCTTGGGCGCTATCGGCTAGGTTGGCAGTTACTGCCTGCTCAAGCTTAGAACCGGTCTTGTCGCCAGCCTTGTCGCCGGCAGCCTGGTCTAACTTGTCAGCAGGTGCAGCTGGCGCATCAGGTGCATTCAACACCTTGTCGGCAGCCTTTGGCGGCTGAGCTATTTGTGCGTCCGCGAGAAGATTTTTGCCAGTCTCCTCTTTCAAGTTATCCACTTTATGATTAGCTGGATTCTCAAATTGTTCGCCGTTAGCCATGATTTTGTCCTTTTTTGCCAGCCCAAAAGTTTTGGGAGAGAGAATATTAGGTTTAGTAACACCGATTGGGGAGTGTTCGGAGGGCAGTGACTTTAGACTTTCGAGGAGTTGCAAGGTCGTTCACTGCTTATGTTATGAATTTACGCTCTGGGCACCCCACCGTCAATGTGGTTTCTACGTAGTCTCTCTTTAATATTCCTCATGAAAACCCTGGCGAGTGCCACAGGTGCCCAAAGCTTGAAAACAGCTAGTTGACCTTGTAATCGAACTGATAGCGAATTTGCACATGTTTTGGCGCCCCTTTTGGCAGCGGTGCCAGTGGCGAGGCATCCTTCAAAGCTTGTAGGGCAGATTTGTCTATTTCGGCACTGCCGCTGCTTTCTACTAATTCAGCTTCAGTTATGCGGCCGTCGCGCAGTATAGAGAACACCGCTACGACCTTTTTTTGGTCGAAACCCTTAGGAGAGGCCCATTTTGCCTGAATAGACTTTTTCATGGTTGCCATGTATGGGGCAAAGTCGACATTAGAGCCGTCACTGTCATCATCTTCATCAGAGCTGTCATCTTGGGTCGGGTGGGTCTTTTGCGCTGCTTTTAATGCTTGGCTGCCTGTCGTCGAAGCCTGTTGCTGCTCTGACTGCAAAAGCTGGTCGATTTTGCTTTGGGGATTGGTCGGATCCGGCATTTCTTGCATCCTGCGGGCGGCAATTGCCAGTTCAGGATTGGTCACTTCGAGATTTTCTATGGAGTGGCCAATGTGAACATTGGCTGATGAGAAAGCAGTGTTCTTTATAGGAATGCCAAAGGCAACTTTAACTAGTTCAGGGTTTTCAGGATTGGTCAGAAGACCAGGCTTTTGCCTCAAGCCGGCAGATTTGCCAGGGCTTGGCTCGGCCGCTCCTTCTTTTTCCATCGATTCAGATATAAAACCGGCGACAGTCTCGATCGGCAGCATGCCGCCGCCAGCTTTGACTCCTTCGTTCAAGTACTCAACAAAGCTCGTGCTATTAGAGAGTTTGGCTTCTTTTGATTGCAGGAGGTTGAGGTCCGCCGCCAAGATTGTAGTTTGAGTTTCGACTGCCATCTTTTTAAGCATTTCACTGAGGCCGCGAGGGTATTTCTCAGCCACCATACTAGCTAGCGAATTTGTCAGAGTAGTATCGAGCAGGCAAACTATGTTTTTAGATTGGGTTCTTCTATGAACTTCTCCAAGCATTCCCGCAAGCGATGTTGCTGTCTTTTCTTTCTCAGCGTCAGAGCCGTCGGCACCAAAGAGAAGCAAGTCATTTTGGGCATCGTTGGGGCTAGATTTCATACAGACGTAGATAACAATTAGATCGTTAGGCAATGCTTTTTTGATCAGCCAATCTTCACATACAGCTTGAGCAAGATTGGCTTTATTGGCCTTATCTTGGGTGACAACTAGCACATGGTCGGGGGCAAAACGGCCGACAGCAGGGTCAACCAAAACTTTGGCCAATTTCAATACATTACTGGTGGCATATTTGACATTGCCGATGGCGCTGTCGTTGTAGCGCCCTACTCCAATTAAAACTGCCCATTTGTCACGAATGCTAGGCACTACTGGCTTGGCTGGTTTTGGCGTAGCTACTTGTTTCAGTTGCTTGATCTGTTTGATCACTTTCAGTTGCATCGGCGCACTGAGGGCTTCTGCCGCGAACAATAGGGGGCAAAGTGATGCTAGTGCCGCCATAAATAAAACAGTGGATTGATATTTCATAGTTGCTAAAGTTTAGCGCCTTTTATGATCAGGTGAAGGGCTACTCATAAGACTTCAGGCGAAATCTACAGAGATCAAAGTAATGCAAATTGCAATAGGGTAGCTTCAAAGTGGTTTGGCTTGCTAGCAATTGGCAACAGTATATGTAATCAATCAATTTCGGTAGGTACGATCGCTGGCTCAATTCTATCTCTCGTAACCATCGGTGGTGCAATAAGTATTGGTCGATGGAGCAATTGGATTATTTTGCATATCCTCTCAATATTGGTGTCATCAAGGTATGGCTTGAGTTTTTCAAGAAGTAGATTGCATATAGAAAACTGGCACTTCGCTATTACGTTGAGTTCTCTCGAAAAGGTCTTCGTAAAGTGAGTTATTACAAAACCAAGAAAGAAAAGCGCGAAAGAGGGTGAGTGCTTTTACGGTAAGCCTCTGATTCGTTTGAGCAGCAAGGGAGAGACACTTTTTGCCTGAGAGCAAGTTGCTCTGCTTAAGCTAGTCAATTAAATTACTTACAGCTGTAGATAACCTGTTCAAAACTTTTCTTGCCAAGTGTAGATAGCTTAACTGCATTCAAAGATAAAATGCTCTAATACTTGTCTGTCTGGGTGTTTCCACCGCCGCCTATTTTTTGAACAAGTAGAGATCGAGGGTTGTCAACGTGTCGGGAAAGTTGTTCATAATAGGAACTCCAATTGGAAATCTGGCAGATATATCTCCGCGTGTAATTGATGCTCTCAGTACATGCGATTTGATATTGGCAGAAGACACAAGAATATCGATCAAGATACTCAATCATCTTGGTTTGAAGAAGCGCATGCTCAGTTGCCATAAATTCAATGAGCATGAGCGTTTGCGCCTGCTTGAAGAAATCAATAACCAATCACAAACAATTGGCCTTATAAGTGATGCTGGAATGCCCTTGATTAGCGACCCAGGCCATCCTGTTGTCGAGAGCGCCATTGCTCTTGGAATGACTATTCTTCCCATTGCCGGCCCATCGGCTTTTGTCTTGGCTCTAGTTGGTAGCGGCTTGCCTCTTGATCGCTTTTGCTTTGAGGGTTTTTTGCCTGATAAGCAAGGGGAGCTAAATACCAAGGTGCAGGCATTGGCCAAAGAAACACGTACCACTGTCTACTATGTTTCGCCACACAAAGTAGAGCGCACTCTTGAGGTGTTTTTAACTCATTGTGGCGAACGTAAGGCTTGCCTGGTAAGGGAGTTGACTAAGTTGCACGAAGAGTTCATTCGTGGCACTCTGGCTACAATTCTTGACCACGTCAAAGGGCAGCAGGTTCGGGGCGAGTGTGTGCTGGTTCTGGGGGGCTGCGAAAATCAAGTTGAAGACATGAGCGATTGGCTTACTAATGACGAGAAAAGAGAGAAAGTGCATTCATATATAAATGATGCCTTACAGTCTGGTGTAAAACTATCCAGAGCCTGTGCTGAAGCGGCAAAAGAGTTCTCGATATCTCGATCAGATATCTATCGGGATGCTCTAGCCAGAGACTAGACTTCTGCCATAATGCACTGCGTTCATTCTTTAAGGTATCAATCATGGCCGAACCTGTCTCGCTGGTAGAAGCACTCACTCTTGGAGTTGTCCAGGGCCTAACTGAGTTTTTGCCAATTAGCTCAACTGCCCATTTGCGCGTGGTGCCAGCTCTTTGTCACTGGCAAGATCCTGGGGCCGCTTATAGTGCAGTGATTCAGTTGGGTTCTGTAGTGGCTGTATTGGCTTATTTCTTCAAAGATTTGGTTAGTATCGCCACTGGTGCACTTGCTGCTATTAAGAACAAAGACTATGGCGACCGAGATTTGCGCATGGTCGGTGCCATTGTTGTCGGCACAATTCCTATTTGTGTTATTGGTCTTTTGCTCAAGCCAGTGCTAGAGCAAGACAATGGCCCCTTGCGCTCAATTAATGTCATAGCTTGTGCCTCAATTGTGATGGGGCTGTTGCTAGTTGTGGCCGAGAAATTTGCTAAACACGTGCGCGGCCTTGATGACATTACTGGTAAAGACGGCGCCCTAGTTGGTTTAGCGCAAGCAATTGCCTTGATTCCTGGCTGCTCTCGCAGTGGCTCTACTTTGACTATGGCTATGCTCTTGGGTCTGAAGCGAGCTGAAGCAGCGCGTTTTAGCTTCTTACTTGGAATACCGGCTGTTACTCTAGCTGGATTGCTTGAGTTGTATCACATGGTCAAAGATGGATTGAGCACCGATTCAACAGGTCTGACTAGTCTTGTCGTTGGCTTGGTATCGTCTACGGTGGTGAGCTATTTATCTATTGCTTGGCTGATTCGTTATTTGCAACAGCACAATACTTGGATATTTGTCGGCTATCGCTTGATTTTTGGCGTTTCACTTTTGATTTTGTCAATGACAGGCAATATTCACTAAGTTAGCTCAAGAACAGAGATACCAAGCGATTTAACGGCGCACAAACTCAATTACTTTTTTCTGCTGATTGATTGTGTATTCGTAGCCTTGCCAAAACGGCTGGCCGAGTAGAGGAAGTTCAGTATGGCCGGTCTCAGATACGGCTACTGATAGGTCTGTACGATCAATAGGTCCGAGTCTTGCCCTTCTTATTGTAAAGGTCTTAATTTCTCCTGAACCGGAAACGCCGGTTGACATCCCGGTGGCGGCGTCCTCAGGTATATCTACACCATATTGTTTGGCTTGGGCTGAGCTATGGAAAGCGATGCCACTAAGAGTATTGCCTGTGTCGAACATAAAAGGGTTTGTTTTGCCGTTGATTTCAACATTGACGATAATGCGACTGCCAGCCTGCCTAAAGGTGTAAGGCACTTCATAAGCATTGCGGTTAGCTCCTGTGCTATAACCCCGCTGCTTGAAGTGAATGCGCTTGGCGCTTGGATCTATGGTGTATTCAAAGGCTCCAAAATAGGTTTGTCCAAGAAGTGGATCAGCATGATTGGTTTCCATTACCTTCACTGGTACCGTTCTCTCGACTGGTCCTACTTTGACTTTCATAGGCACAAGCCAGGCGGCTGTGAAGCCCGCTGTTGATGAGCCACCAGATTCAGAATTGGCCTTTCCTCTAGGGGCCTCTACACCAATTTCTTCTAATTGATTCTTTCCGATAGTTACCGTCGGTGCACCTGTGTCAAATATCATTTTTACACGGCGTCCGTTTAAATCAACGTCTACCCAAACACCATGCTCGCCTGGACTACAGTAGACATCCCATTCCATTGGTATGCTGGGGTCAAGTTTTGTCGACGTTGAAGCCGATGCCATTGTGTTATAGCTTGCCACCCCTGCCGAACCTGAACGAGATGAACCAGAGCTTGATGAAGTGGAGCCTGACTGGCCGCCCGAAAAAGTCGGGTCGATTTGTCGAAGAGCAGCCGCGGCATAGCCGCCTAGTTGGTGGTTAGGCGCCAGTGTTGCTACTTGCCGGTAGAAAATCTTGGCCTTGCCCATATTGCCCAGGGCTTGGCAGGCAAGGGCATCGTAATACAGAGCGTAGACGTCTTGCGGGTAGACCGTTAGGTGTTGATCTAATAAAACACCAGCATCTTTGAAGTTCTTGGCGTTATAGAGCTTGATGCCTTGGTCGCGCTTGTTCTCAACTGCTTCAGCACTTAAGCAATTTACACCGCTTATGCTGCAAGCTAGAGCTGTGACAAAAGCGGGCACAACTTTTGATAATTTTGCAGCGACCAGTTGGGCAATTGTTTTCTTCATCTGATCGCCTGCTCTCTTCTTACCGAAATGCTACTAGAGACTGCAACTAAAATCTGGAATTAAGATCTGGAACTAAGATCCGCCGCTACAAACTATGAAGCCTATAGAACAGCGTTTTCTCTGTAGGCGCCCCACACTTCTTTCATAGCGTCGCAAATTTCACCTAGTGTGGCGTAAGCTTCAACTGCTTCCATTAAGAATGGGAACGAATTTTTGCCGTCGCGCATACCTTGCTTGAGAGCAACCAAGCTATTTTCAACACGGGCACTATCGCGGCGCTCTTTCAAGGCCTTGATGCGAGCCAGTTGTCTCTCTTCGTATTCAAGGCCGATTTTTAACACTTCAATTTTGGCCCCTGGAGCTTCTTCTTTGAAGCCAGTAAGGCCAACAAAGACACGGTCGCCCGATTGCATTTTCTGTTCAAATTTATAGGCTGAGTCGGCTATTTCTTTCATGAAGTAGCCCTTCTCGATACCAGCAATGACACCACCAAGTTCTTCAATCTCTTTGAAGTATTCGTTGGCGCCGCGCTCCATCTCATCAGTGAGCCACTCAACATAGTACGAGCCAGCTAGAGGGTCAGAAACGTTAGCTACACCAGTCTCGTAAGCAATAATTTGCTGGGTGCGAAGAGCAATGTGAGCTGCTTTTTCGGTTGGCAGACCAAGCACTTCATCCATTGAATTGGTATGCAGCGATTGTGTGCCACCAAGCACACCAGCAAGAGCTTCGATGGTGGTGCGAATAATATTGTTTTCTGGTTGAGGAGCAGTCAGGCTGCATCCCGCTGTTTGTGTGTGGAAGCGGAGCTTGAGTGAACGCTCGTCGGTAGCGCCGTAATGATCGCGCAGACGCTTGGCCCAAATTCGGCGAGCGGCGCGGTATTTAGCAATTTCTTCAAAGAAATCAATGTGAGCATTGAAGAAGAATGAAAGACGTGGCACGAAATCATCGAGCTTAAGACCGGCCTCAAGGCCAGCGTCAACATAGGCAAAGCCATCAGCAAGTGTGAAAGCCAACTCTTGAACGGCAGTAGCGCCAGCTTCGCGAATGTGATAACCCGAAACTGAAATGGTGTTCCATCTTGGAACATTTTCTGTGCAGAAAACCATCATGTCTTGAATAAGTTTTAGTGCTGGGCGAGGTGGAATCAAATATGTCTTTTGTGCTGTGTACTCTTTGAATATGTCGTTTTGCAGAGTGCCGTTCAAAAGCTTCCAGTCAAAGCCGCGCTTGCGAGCATTGGCTAAGAACATGCAGTAGATGATTACCGCTGGACCGTTAATGGTCATAGAGGTTGAAATTTTGTCGAGAGGAATGTCTCTATATAGAATCTCGATGTCTTCAAGTGAATCAATTGCTGCGCCGCAAACGCCAACTTCACCGTGTGACTTTGGATTGTCTGAGTCGAGACCCATAAGAGTTGGCAAATCGAAGGCTGTCGAGAGACCGGTTTGACCAGTGGCGAGCAAATACTTGAAGCGGGCGTTTGTTTCTTCAGGTCCACCAAATCCAGCAAATTGGCGCATGGTCCACATTTTGCCGCGGTACATGGTGTCGTGGATGCCGCGGGTGTAAGGGAACAGGCCGGGATCGTTTAGAGCTGTTTTGTAGTCAAAGTCTTTGATATCTTCAGGCGTGTAGACAGCTTTAAGAGGAATGCCAGAGAGGGTCTCAAAAGTTTTCTCGACTTTTGGCTCTTTCTTACTTAGTTCCTTGACCATGAACTTCCCTCTTTATCTTTGATTGTTTGTTTGTTCTTTCAGACTTTGATCTTTTAATTAGTACTGAAGCCCACGCTGAGCAATTAAGCTATTATTGCCGCTTAGCCGCTCTTTAGCCGCTTATGCAGTAATTCTTTCATAAATTCTCTCATAATTCATTCTTGAGCAAAGGGGAAATTCCAAATGACCACCACCGCGGGCACTTCTACTGGCAGCTCTAAAGCTATTACTTCTGGAGCCGAATTGGTCAAAGCGATTCTTGCCTCTGAGCAGGCCATCACTGTGCGCGCGCCCCATGGCGACAAGCTAGTCACTAAAGGCTGGGTGCAAGAAGCTGCTCTGCGCATGCTGCTCAACAACCTTGATCCTGATGTGGCTGAGCGTCCAAATGATTTGGTTGTATATGGTGGCTCGGGCAAAGCAGCGCGCAACTGGCCTTGTTTCAAAGCGATAGTGAAAGCTTTGGTTGGTCTTGAGAATGATGAAACTTTGCTCATTCAATCGGGCAAGCCTGTTGGAATTTTCAAAAGTCATCTCAATGCTCCGCGGGTCTTAATTGCCAATTCCAATCTTGTTGGTCACTGGGCTACCTGGGAGCACTTCCGCGAACTCGATAAAAAGGGCTTGATGATGTTCGGCCAAATGACCGCGGGCTCTTGGATCTACATTGGTACCCAGGGCATTCTGCAGGGTACTTATGAAACCTTTGCCTCTCTTGCTCGCAAGCATTTTTCTGGCACTCTCAAAGGTCGCATTGTTCTTACCTCTGGTCTCGGTGGCATGGGTGGCGCTCAGCCACTAGCTGTGACCATGAATGAAGGGGTCGCACTTTGTATTGAAGCTGATCAAACACGAATCGCAAGACGGTTGGAAACAGCCTATCTTGATGTACAGGCCGATAACCTAGAGCACGCTTTGACTTTGGCAAAAGCAGCCAAAGAAAAAGGTGAGGCTGTCTCGATTGGTCTTTGTGGCAATGCTGCCGATATTCTGCCGCGCATGCTTGAAATTGGCTTCTTACCTGATGTTGTCACCGATCAGACCTCGGCACATGATCCGTTGAACGGTTATATTCCACTGGCAAAAGACGGCAAGCCAATGTCAATTGTCGACGCCACTAGTTTGCGTGCTAGCGATACTGCTACATATCTACAATTGGCTGATAGTGCCATTGTTACCCATGTCAAAGCGATGCTAGAGTTTCAAAAACGTGGTGCTATTACTTTCGATTATGGCAATAACATTCGCCAAGAAGCTTTCAATCACGGCGTTAAAGATGCCTTTGATTTTCCTGGATTCGTGCCGGCATTTATCCGTCCACTGTTCTGCGAAGGTAAAGGGCCTTTTCGTTGGGCCGCACTCTCGGGTGACCCTCAAGACATTGCTGTGATTGACCAAGCTATCCTTGCCAACTTTGCCGACAATGTCGAGCTTTGCCGTTGGATCAAGCTGGCTGCTGAGCGCGTGAAATTCCAAGGTCTTCCTGCCCGCATCTGCTGGCTCGGATATGGTGATCGCCTGAAAATGGGCCTAATCATGAATGATTTGGTGGCTTCAGGCAAAGTCAAAGCACCAATTGTAATCGGCCGCGATCACCTTGATTCTGGCTCGGTGGCTTCACCTAACCGTGAGACTGAAGCGATGAAAGACGGCTCAGATGCTGTGGCCGACTGGGTCTATCTAAATGCCATGATCAATGCTGTGGGCGGAGCCAGTTGGGTTTCGCTACACCATGGCGGGGGAGTCGGCATGGGCTATTCGCTGCACTCTGGTCAGGTCATAGTTGCTGACGGTACCCCTGAAGCTGCTGAGCGCCTGACTCGTGTGCTCACAACTGACCCTGGTATGGGCGTGATTCGTCACGTCGACGCTGGCTATGAAGAGGCCCTCGATTTTGCTGCCGGTACAGATATCCGCATACCTATGCAGGAAATCTAGTGCAAGAGATCTAGCTCAAGAGATCTAGCTCAAGAGATCTAGTTCAAGAAATCTAGTGCAAGAAATCTGGTTCCATCTGTCTCATGGGCGAGACTCTGCCGAGCAAAGTGAAAAATTGATTAGGTTTTTTTAGTAACGCCTTCCGCTTTTGCTTTGGTGCATCCGCTATCATTGTCAGGTGGTACATCTACCCATTTTTCCTCCTGTAGAAAATCGAGATCCATGGCCCGTATCGTTCAAAAGTTCGGTGGCACCTCAGTTGCCGACGTAAATAAGATTCGCAAGGCCGCCGAGATAGTGGTGAAAGCCGCTAGTGAAGGGCATGAGGTCACAACAGTGGTATCAGCCATGGGCCATACGACTGATCATTTAATTTCGCTGGCTGAGCAGATTATCCCCACATCGGGTGAGCGCAATCCCCGTGAGATGGACATGTTGTTAGCCACCGGCGAGCAAGTCTCAATCGCTTTGATGACCATGGCTATTCAAACACTTGGTCATGAAGCCAAGTCTTTCACTGGGGCCCAGGCGGGAATTATTACTGAGAGTCGCCATGGCGTGGCCAAAATTCAAGAGATGCGCACTGAGCGGCTTGAGTCGTCTCTCGCTCGCGGCGAAATAGCCGTTGTCGCTGGCTTTCAAGGTGTGACTGAAAATGAAGAATTGACCACTCTCGGTCGCGGTGGGTCCGATACCACTGCTGTGGCACTTGCTGCCGCTTTGGGCGCCGATCGCTGCGACATCTATACTGATGTAAGAGGAGTTTATACCGCTGACCCGCGAATTATCTCTGATGCCAGAAAACTGCCATCGGTCAGCTACGAAGAGATGTTAGAACTTGCTGCCACGGGAGCACAGGTGATGAATGCTAGATCGGTAGAACTTGCCATGGATAACCAAGTACCAATTAGAGTGCGCTCCACGTTTGTGCCAGAAGATGTTGGCACACTTATAACTCACCGTGTAGTCTCGCCTGAGTACGCCATTGCTGGCATTTCTTGCGATATGAATTCGGCTAGCGTTACCCTTAAAAGTCTCGATAATGCTACCGAGAGCAAACCATTAGAAGGAATATCGGCACTCTTCACCCGTTTGCAAGAGCTCGGTATTCAAACTGACATGGTAATGGTACTGAAGCATGAAGATGAGCCTTCTCAAGAGTTAGTGTTCACGGTAGAAAAATCTGCCCTGCCCCGGGTTCAACAATTAATAGAGTCACTAGCCTTGAGCTTGGGCAACCCACTCATGCAAGTTGAGACCGATATCGCTAAGGTTTCGGTGGTGGGCCGGCGTCTGACCAACAGACCTGAAGTTGTGGCTGGTGTCTTCGAAGTTCTGCATAACGCCAGTATTCCTGTACAAATGGTAGCCACTGGTGACATGCGCATGAGTGTAATTACCTCGGCCAAACATGGTCGCGACGCAGTCAGGCTGATTCATCAGCGTTTCAACTTGTCTGATGGATCCATCACAGTGTAGGTTGTAGTTCTTAGGTGAGTTTTTCTCTTTTTAGTCAAAGCGTGAGATACAAATGGCCGGTTTAGATAACATTTTTAACAAGGTAAAAGAGGCGACCAAACAGGCCGCTGATCAGACCAATCGCGCTGCCAAAGCGGCTAAGCTGAAGATGACTGTGATGTCACTGACTTCAGAGAAAACGCAGCATCTACAAACCATCGGTCAGCGAACCTATACATTGTTTTTTGAGAATTCAAGTATTGACGGCAAGGTCTTGCAAGAGAAAATTCAAGAAGAGTTGACTCAAATTGACCGCATAGGCACTCGTATTGCTGAGCTAGAAGCCGAGATCTCTGATATTCAAACTGGTCAACATGTTGACATCGCTGACATAACATTGAAAAATACTGACGCTGATGCAACTGAGAAGTAAGTGTATGAAAATTGGCACTATCATTGGTTTAGCTCTGGTCTCAATTACTGGGCTGGTTCTCGATTGTCATGTGGCGAGTGCTGACACCATTTCGCCGCAAATTAATGATGATGACGCTACTTCCTATTCCAGAGAACCAGCCAACGCTGCTTTCTTTGGCAAAGGCATTAGTGGTCGCATGTCGGAAGCATCTTATATGCGCTTTGGCGGCGAGCAGGCCTTGGTGGAAGGTAATTTCAAAGAGGCCTATCGAAAGCTTTCTAAAGCAGTGCAGTTTGACCCGGGTGACCCCACCGGTCATGTACTGCTGGCTCGTTCAATGACAGGAATTTTGCGCAAGTCAAAAGACACCGAAATTGATAAGGCGCTTCTCGACCGTACCATTCGCGAATGGAAAATGATTGAAAGACACGACGTAGATATCACTGAGCAATTTGAAGCACGTGCCAATCTTCGCAAGCTGGGCAAGGTAGTCAAGCTATTAAAAGAACGCGAAAAAGCGCTTGCCTTAGCTCGGTCTAATGAAGAAAAACCGCAAATAGCGGATAAAGTTCCTACAACGGGGCCGAAAGGCAACGGGGTGGACTCTGATGAACTCTCGGCCGAGCTTTCGAGCGAAGCCAAGGGGAAGGCTCAGGTCGCTCAAAAAGCGCCTAAGTCGGATGATTCTTCAGAGATTAGGTAAAGACTGCTTAAGGCATCTTTGCTAAATGGACTTGGCTATGGTTTCAAACGTAAAACCATGCCAAACTAGTACAGTACAAAAGGACCAATTGTCTCGATAAACTGAGATTTTGCGGTCGTAAGAGGAAAATTGACGTGAATAACAAATTGTTTGTAGGAAACCTTTCATTCAAAACTACACAGCAAGATCTTCAAGATCTTTTTGCTGAGTACGGCGAAGTTGTATCAGTAGCGATCCCAACCGATCGTGAGACTGGCAGACAACGTGGTTTCGCTTTCGTAGAAATGGCGACCCAAGCCCAAGCTGAAGCTGCAATTAAAGCTCTCAACGGACGTGAAGTTGATGGCAGACAGATTGCAGTTAACGTTTCCCAGCCTAAGTCCCGCGATGGCGGCGGCGGTGGCGGCAGAGGCCGTTATTAAATTGCAGTGTGTCGTATTTAGTGGTTTTCCTCTAAAGTACTAACCAGTATGCAAGCTTAAAAGCTAATATAAATGCCCTATCGGTTTACCGGTAGGGCATTATATTTAGTACCGTGAAATTTAGGGATTTGAATTTCGTTAGTTGAAGAGCGCAGCATCGCGAGCCGATGCCACAAAGAAGTTCACGAATCCTGGAGCCGCTAGCCCGACCACGATGCAGATTACACCCCCGATAATTAGACCTGTACGGCTCAGTTCTAGTATTCCAAATACTTTTACACTGCTACTTTTTCCCATTTCTTCTTTTAACAGGGTTCCTTTGATCATGCTTACAATTCCCCCAATCACCAGAATCACTTCTGTGAAATTGGCGACGAAATTCAGCAGCGCTTCTAAGTTGGCCAAGTTGTTGACTCGAACTGTACCAGCGGTATTAACGCCGTAAACCACTGTCGCTTCAGCCCCTTGGGGAGGAAGGAACCCATTGGTAGCACCTTGAAGAATCGTCGTACCAGAAGGGCTGGTGACTTCAATCTGAGGTATGCTGATTTCATTTTGAAGATTCGCCCCAAAGGGTTGTATCTCTTCCACGCGTTTCGGATGGAAAAAGATCGAGCTGTTCAACGAAACAATCCCAGCCGATGTAGCAAAGCTTACTGATTCAGCTGTGGCATTCTGGGCTACTAACTCAGAATTGATACTGCGAGCCAATAGAGAATTAGTCTCTTTTTCCACTGCTTCACTAACTGGCGCAACATTTGAAATTGGGCTACAGCTCATTCTTGATACCACATTGTATTCTCTCCGACCTGCTTGCCAGCGGCGGAAGAATCTACTCAAGTCGGCAATCTGATTGCCGCTTCGTGTCACTTGTGAAAATGACGCCAACTCACTATGGTTTCTGAAGAACTTATCGTCCACAGCCTCTGCTTGATCATAGGCAAACTCATACAGGGCCGGTTTGAATGCAAAAGGAGAGATGATATAGATCTCCTTGTGGAAGGCTGGTTGTCTCCCGTGTAGCCATAGCACTACTCCTTCTTTTGTTTGTCCGGCAAATTCGGCTGCTTTTACTAGAGCCTTGAGATTCTCCTGGCCTCCTGCAAAATCCGGACCAAAGTGGCACCCCATTCCGAATGAAATTGGCACCCATTTCCGGAGCAAATTGGCATCCTTGCCAAGCGCTTGATTGTATGTCGAAGTGATATCCAGTAGGGAGAATTG